>Ga0164313_10000985_pt1 | contig 24433 bp, 19 predicted proteins | sample GuaBasSedimGuay4_FD_113735 | JGI IMG/M metagenome (GOLD analysis project Ga0164313, IMG submission 113735) | Subseafloor sediment microbial communities from Guaymas Basin, Gulf of California, Mexico - Guay4, Core 4569-4, 0-3 cm | ecosystem: Environmental > Aquatic > Marine > Hydrothermal vents... | reverse complement strand
AGTATTTTCATGACCCTGAAATTCTCCTGTAGAAACCGCAGATGCCCCTCGCTATATCGTTCCAGTCCTTCCTCACTGCTGCTGAAGACATTATTCTGAGTTCATCAACCCTTTGCGGTTCCTCCAGCGCAATGATCTCCTCGACCCATGCCTGATGATCATCCGGGTAAAGCTGAATGCCGTCTTTTCCAACTGTATCCGCAAGTGCGGTTGCGTTGCTTGAAATGACCGGAGTACCGCATGCGAAAGCTTCGAGAGCTGGAAGACCAAGACCCTCGAAAATGCTTGGATAAAGAAGTGCTCTGGCTCCGCGGTACAACTCGACTAATGCATTGTCAGGAATACTTTTCAGCACCCTTACTCCCGCTCCCTCATCAACCGCTACTTCCCCCCAGCCACCGGCTCCAACCAGAACAAGAGGGATTTCAACACCTTTTTCTCTTGATCTTCTGTAAACATCAAGCAGGAACGGAATGTTCTTTCTTGGTACGAAGTTACCCACGTGAAGTAAAAATCCTCCGGGTTCGAGACCGAGATCTTTCATTACTTCGCAGGAGGGTGTCCCCGGTGAGAATATGCTGCACGCAGCTCCTCCAGCGGAGAATACCCTTTCGGAAGGCAATGCAAAGTAATCCATAACCCGCCGCCGGGTCCATTCCGAATTAGTCATAACTGAAGACCCGCCCTCTATCAGCCGGGCTTCCTTTTCGGCAAATGCAACGGTTTCATTCTTGTGCCATTGTGGGTTTTCAAGCGCTGAGAGATCGTGCACTGTTATAACTGATACGCTTCCCCGGGGATACTCGGGCTGTACGCCACTGTGATGGAATATTGAATTTCCTCCGGAGATTTCACGAAGCCGTCTGCTTCGCGATCTCTCTTCCCATCTCTTTCGTATGGGTAGTCTTCTGAAGAAAGGAATTTTCAGATAAAAAGGAGTATCAAGGAGAAGAGAGTTCATTTCAGGTCCGGGGACACCGGGATGCGCCGCTGGAACGTCCAGTGTGTGAAAGTCAATTTCAAGAGAATCAGCGACTCCCAGAAGGGCTTCCGCAACCGAGAGAAGATATCTGGATACTCCCCCGACTGCATGCGGAATGATACTTAGATCGAAAAGAACACGAATATCTCCGTGCCTCTCTTGGGGAGCTGTGAGGTCACTATTTCCAGATAACATTCGAGACCCATCCATTACCGATGAAATGTACGATTCTGCCGTCCAGGTTAATAACTTCCGGCTCACTTTTAAGCTCGACGCTTCCTGCAGTACCCTCTCCCCATGCAGTTACCATTGCTCCTGAACAGGACTGCGGGCCTTCGAGCTCCGCCTTACCGGTAAATTTCCAGCTTACCGGTTTGGTATTGATATCCCTCACGAAACCATCGGGAGGTTCACGCCATGCCGGCGAGCTCGAATGAGAATTATCCGCTGCGGAATAATTGGAAGAAAGCTTTCCAGCGAGTTGGAGAACTCTTTTCCAGTCCGCTTCGAGCCTCACAACTGAGCCTGTATCAGCCGCGTATCGTGCTCCGTTCCTGCAGAGCGAATTCCTTAATTCCGGCCTGCTCTCGAGCAGCCGGACTGCGGCGCAGATACCTTGAACGATACTGTCAGGTGGAACCCTTATCACCGCATCGGATGGGATGTTATTGAACGACCCTGTTGCTGTTACAATAGATGGTATACCTGCCCTCATCGCTTCTAAGAGGCTTCCGGATGTCTCTCCGCATGTCGGATATCTGACATCGAAAACATAATCCAGCGTTCTTATCCAGCTCTGATATTCGGGCTCTTCAAGTCTACCTGTTCTCACAACCCATTGCGGGAGCTCTTCGGGGTAATCTCCTCCTATCAGAACAAGCCCGGCATCCGGATAATCGATTCTGAGAAGCTCAACCGCCTCTACAATCTTATCAAGATTCCTGCCGTGATGATTAGTTCCGATCATTCCGAAAGAAAGGGGAAACGGTTTGGACAGCACTTCAAGTTCAGGAAGAGGGCTCAGTGGATGGCCTATGGTCAGAATTCTGTCATCCGGATAGGATCCCTTCAGAATGGAAGCTGCGTATGGATTAAGGCATACAGCCGAATGTGACGCATGAACAGCTCTCCCAATAAGCGGGTACTGCTTTAGCTTTCTATCGTATTGGACTGCAGGGATATTGCCGTCTGATAGATCCTTTTCCACCTTTTTTGCAGCTGGTCCGTAGCAGAAAAGAAGTTCCCTTCTGTAATCCTCCGGGGTGTCACTCTCAAGGTAGCAGTGCCTGAGCATGTGATGAATGACCGTTTCATGAAATAGAGCGGTTCCTGAGAATTTGTATAATGCCTGTACTACAGGGAAACAATGTACTGAATTACCTATCTGGAATATCCTTGCAGAAGGTAGATCATCCTCCCGCAGCCGGGCAAGAGGGATACTTTTTACACTTGATGGAAGTGAATCCGGATCGCTTCCATCTGTATACGCTACCGTCCAGTTCACAAAGCCAGACGTGTTCTCAAGCACTCTCACAGCATACGTGGCAAGACCGGTTTTCATCGGGGGCAATGGCGTTACAAGAAGCGCTTCTGTCCTTTTCTCAGGCATCGCCCCTCCACAGCCGCAGCCGCAGCTGAACGAGCTGAAGAAACATTTCCATTATGGGGGCAATCCTTACCCATGCGAAGATTCCATTCCTGTAGCTTTCGCATGATACACTGCCCGCCCTTCTCGGATAGTGAGATACCGGAATCTGTCTGACCCTGTAACCGAATTTGCTCGGGAGCAGAAGAAGCTCAAGGTCAGCCACACTGGATGACGATCTGATACTTACCTTATCGAAAATGACACGCCTGAACAGCTTAAAAGATGCATCTACATCCTTGAATCCGCCGAAAAAGAACAGGTATGTAAGTGTATTGTAGGCGAATGAATACATCAACCTCATCAGAGGATCCTGTCTGTTTCGTCTAAAGCCTGAGATCACGTCTGCGTCATGCCGGATATTCCAGAGCATTCCAAGCTCATGAAGGTCGAACTGTCCGTCACAGTCTGTGTAAAATATCCATGTCTTCGATGAAGAGGAGATGCCTGTTCTAACAGCACTTCCGATGCCCCTGTTCTCTGTATGTCTTACAAGCTTCACACCCTGATATCTACGCGTGAGTTCTTCCGCGATAATCGCTGTTCTGTCCGAAGAGCCATCGTCTACGACAATTATTTCCCATTCGACTTCCAGCGTACGGAGCACTTCAATGGCTGTTTCAACCATGTACTCGACGTTTTCCTCTTCATTGAATGCCGGAAATACAACCGACAGGCTTTCAGGATTCTGATCTTTGATGGGTAATCCCCCCGATGATTTTTGCTGTCTGGAAACATATCAGGGTAGAAAATAGCCCAAAAGCGACTCGAAGTCTACCGAATGGACGATGATGATTGAAGGTGTTTGATGTCAGGCGGAGCTGTTGAACGGAATCGGTGTTTCTTTTCCGCAAAGCACCAGACAGCCGCTTCCTGCCGCCTCTACAGCCCATTCCAGGGCAAAATTCACATGGCTTCCGGCGTCTTCATTTCCCGAAAGCAGCCAATTGCCGTCCTTTCCGGCATAATCGCTTCGCAGATGTTCCTTTTCCATAACAAGTATTGAATACCTGCTGCCTTCTGCGCCGAACACGCTGATTGAAAGAATCCCTGCCCCGGTACCGGAAACCGGTTTCCAGCTTCCACCATTCTGATTAATTGAATACAGTACTTCAGGAACAAGGTGCCTGAACGAACCAGCAACATAATTCATGATAACCTCCGCAACTGTTGTATGAGGTTATATAGCATGATAGAGAAGTAATGTAAACACCTGTTTACTACTACATCTTAACCACTCTGACAAAACCAGTATTCCCCCCAGATGCTCCGCGGATAATGTAGTTTCCGGCAGGAAGCTCGTTTCCTTCCGAATCGCATCCGTCCCACAAAAATGAGTCTCCGCCGTTTCCTTGAAGTATCCTGACCATGTGACCGGATACATCATAAACGACAAGCTGACCAGGAAGCGGATCAGCATCAACCAGAATCGAAACGCTTTCCAAAAAGGGATTCATGGAAGGTGAAAGAGTAATCTCGCTCAGGTTAACCGTTTCCTCTGATTCCTCTCCGATTCCGAGCCAGTTATGATCAAACCAGCCCATTACTATGTAGTAGGCGTTGGGATGAACTTCCGGATAGTACGCATTCCAGATGGCGAAAACGTCACCAAGCTCGTTGGTTGTAACACTTAGAACGCTTAACTGCTCAGGATCCTCATCCGAGTAATCGTATGCAGAATATGGCTCTTCTATGAAATCACCGTTCTGGTCAATGATCGCAAATTTGATATGTCTCGGGTAATCCTGCTCAGATTCGATCCAGAGAAGATAGAATCTATCACCCGTTGGAGTAGGAAGGATAATCTGAGAGGTGGAGCTGAACAGAGGAGCCCAGATCTCCTGATCACTTATCAATACTTCACCGGATTCGCCATCTATCTTACACAATGTGAGGTAGTTCCAGCTTCTGCTTACTTTAAATAAGCAGTATACATCACCTTCATTATCAAGTGCCATCCTGTATGAAGAGTTGAAGTGATTAAGATCCTCAATCAGGCTGACAGTAGGTACTGTGACATTTCCATCAAGATCGTACTGGATGTAATCCGGCCACTGGTCTTCTCCGCGGAAGACAATATGAACACGACCACCATCTACAAGAACACGCTGCCCGCCAGTACTTGCGGGTATGGTATCGCGCCATATCTCACCAGCTCCGGGCTCGAACACTCCGTAACACACTCTATCCGATGTTCCATCCCAGATTTCGAATACGGAGTGTATCCTGCCAAGTGAATCGCTTGAGGAATTAACATTTGGGTAATTCACCCAGGGATCGGGAATATACAGACTTGTGGGTACGGCTTCCTCCCCATCATGTTCCCGGACTGTGTAATACGCGGGGCTTCCCTGACGCCAGGTGACAACGATGCTATCCCCATTAAAAAGTGTACTTATGGGATATCCCGACCATTGATCATTTGATATCATTGTCTCTGGATAAATTAGAAATCCATCCGATTTGTAAACCTTGTACCCAACCCTTGTATCCTGATTGAAATCAGACCAGGCCTGATGAAGAGTGTCGGTTCCGGTCACCTGAAGTGTTTTGTACTGACCGCTCATATAACTCCACATATCCACTGTGATGATGGGAAAGCTCCACCCCGGCGCGTGTGTGACCAGTATGGAGCAGGAAAGAATCATTGCTGACAGCATCATTCCTCCAGAAGAACACCGGTACGGGCAGCATCATGCTGACACTGCGGCCACGGAGAATAACCAGGGTCACACTCGCCGAGTTCCCAGATGTGAAGGTAATTATCCATGGTTCCGAACACAACCTCAACATAACCGTCGTTATCTATGTCAGCTATTACAAAACTCCCCCATAGTGGCCAGGGAAGAGTGTACGGAAAACCGAGAGTGGAAAGTGGGTCAGCAGCATAGTCGAATGCCATCACTAACCCTTCCCGAGTCCCTACGAGCAAATCTGCCTTGCCAATATCATCCAGATTTCCAAGCGCAGGAAATGGTGGTCGAATTGTTGCAGAAGGTGGATATACATTATCACCCCAACCAGGTACAAGATTGCCATTTTCGTACCAGGCAATCGTCTGGTTCTCGGCGTTGGCGATTACTCGATCCGCCTGACGTATTGGAAGTTCCCAGTCCGCCATAATGCAGCAGAGTACATACTCTGATGTCTCATCAGGAGAATCACACTCAAGTGGAGTCGAAATATCATCCGGGTTGAGAAGGAATACAGGTGAAAATTCTGAATCGGATTCCTTTCTCGAAAAGGCTATGCGGTCTCCGCTCATGGGAAGACTGCCAGCTGCTGGTATCCCGTAGAAATCACCATCGAAACACTCCTCGGAATAAACCTCCCCGGTTTCGTAATCGTAAAGGTGAAGCCAGCTTTTCCAGGATGAACCAAAGTCATTAACCGTTCTGCTGATGATTATCTCATCGGGACCTGTGCCGTTCAGATCACAGGCACTCACCCAGGAAAAGGGAACAACCTCCGATGTGCTTTCAAGGGCAACATTGTCCAGCACCTCCAGAGCACTATCCTGCACTCGGAAGATGTAAAGGTTGTCAAGGATAACAACTGCAATCTCATCCCTGGGAATCTCCTCCGGGTTTTCAGGCTCAAGGTCTGCAAGGCAGACCGTCTGAGGACCCATCCAGGAATTGCTCTCAGGATGCGGGAAGGAATAAAGAAGTTCTCCGCTGGTGCCGCTGAAAACGAACAGTGAATCCCAGCCATCTACTATTACCTCGGGAAGCCTGTCTCCGCATACATTGCCGATTGCCGGAATTGATGGTGTATGGACATAGGGACGATTGTATCTGTATGGATTTGTAACCCACATTGGTGAGGATGGATTATCGTATTGATAGGCAGCTATCAGAAAATCCCCCGAGGTAATCACTATCTCCATGTCACCGTCTCCATCGAGGTCGGCAAGGGCAGGAGACTGCACCCAACCGAAGGTTCTGACCGGCCAGCCATCCTCGTTCGGATAGAAATCCATCACATCAATAACCGCTTCCGCAGTATTGTTGCCCCGCCATGAGTCAGGCGTGTTCTCCTGGGGATCGGCTTCTGCGGAAAGGTGTATCTCACCCGAAACACCCGAAGGCGGATTATGCCAGACGAACTGAAGCATCTCTTCCTCACCCGGATCAAGACCGGTGCATCGGGCCCATGAAGTCCAGACTTGCCCATTGTAGGTTATCTCAAGGGATGATTCAAAATATCCGGACGCAACCGCGCCGGCATTCCGTACGGTAACCTGCAGTTCGGGTTCACCCGAACCGCCGCTAAGGGAAAGGGTCGGATACCTGTTCATCGCAAGGTCTGCAGGGCTTACAATGAGGTCGCAGCAGTCCCGGAACTTGACCCTGTCACCTATGTCTACAGCCGGATCTCCAAGGAGGTTGAACTGTGCAAGTTCATTCCTGTTCCAGAAATAATAAAGATATTCCAGTCTGCTCCTTTGAACAGCATCTCCAACTCGTGTAAGCCCGTTGCAGTATATTGCTTCAAGAATGCCCCTGCCGTAGAAATCATAAGAATCTGTGCTGGAAGAATTACTCCCGGCGAAAACTGCTATGGCTCCGCAGTCCGTGTTCTTTATGAAGTCTTCTGCCATACAGTCAGACTGAAAATCGTAGGGAGGGATTGTATCAATATTGGAACACAGTTCCGGATGGACATTAAGATAACCATGTTCATCTTCAGTATGATTGAATGTTCCGGCACTGCAGCAGAGCATCAGCAGAAAAGGATGCCAGTGCCCCTCAAGGGGATCAAGAGCGAGAACATCATCATCGTCAAAGGTAGAATCCCGTGCGCCAAGCCTACGCAATTCCCAGTCCAGACCGGCTGAAAACATGTGAAAATCTCCATGATCGGTATAGAAAGCAATCTGTGAACCTCTTTCGAAGACCGTCTGGCAGGCCACAATCCATTCAGCGCTGGTCATTGCGCTTCCATCGGGATTGGGTGGATCCGAATTAATAGTGTCATCGCCGTCCCCGCAGTAATAGTTATCCCATTCGTAACCCAGCCACTGCCTGAATGTATCTGTCCATTCAAAACCGGGGGACCAGTCATCTATACCGTTGTCAGGTAGACCATCTTCATGAGTGCCCGCAAGCCTGGTTAGGTATCTCCTGTAAGCAGGACCGGGAAGATCATCTGCAGACTCGTATTCGACTATGAGATCAAGCATATCCTGGAGGTTGTCCGTTTCTATGGCTGGAATCCTGCCTACGATCATGTCCGGAAATGCTGTTATTGTTTCCCGGGAATCACCGAAACAGACGTACCACTCATCATTGGCAAAGCCATGGCTCCCGGATTCCCTTGATGGAAGCAGCCAGGAAGGATAAGTTGTGCATGATGCATCTTCATGATCACCGATGAGAAGAAGATAGACAGGTCGGTGTCCGGGATTGCTCCAGTCCCAGAGAAGTTCAGTATAGTCCCTGATCAGATCGGGAGTGGGGTACGGTGGAGAACCGCCCAGCTGATCAAGTATGTCATCAACATTTGCAATGAGAACATCAAAACCGTTCAGTTCAGCTCGGTACTCCGCAAAATCATCTATCCATTCTCCATCAAGACCATCCGCAACTATTATCACATAGTCAGGTGTGAACGGTGGCGGATTTGACAGATTCTCATGCCGGAAGACTTCTCCTTCACCGGGTTCAATATAAGTGTAAGATGGTGTATACCCGATGAGCCTTTCACCAACCAGCCTGTCGTAATAACCCAATCCCGCATAGCTCCATACTGGATCAGCGCCTTCGAAGTTTATGTACAGTTCAATATCACTCCACACCCTCAGGCTGTCTTCTGAAGCCAGGTACTGAACCGGATATACATCAACAACTGCAACCCGCTGGTCACGGAGCCTGAACTCACCCGAAAGAACTGCCTGAGCCTCAGGATACCATTCAGAGGAAGCATAGGCTGATGAATCCTTCCTGAAGAATTCCTTTATCCAGGGAGTATGAAGACTGTCTGAAACAAGGCTGTCAAGCGGAGCGGGATAGACCGGAAGGCAGTTTATCACACTCATGCAGCCGGTTGAATAATCCAGCGTCAGGTCGGATTCATCCGGAATTGCAATGAAGCAGGTTACAACGGGCAATTCGGGGTACCCGACTTCCACCATTGGACGTGTACCGGGTGTTCCCTTGAACCTAAGGTAGTCTGTTCCGTCATGTCTTACCGTATCCGATTGAAGTCCAAGAAACTCAACGTCAAAACTTATAAATTCGTCAAGGGTTATGTTGTGCATTGTTGCCGGTTCTGAACCTGCGGGGCAGCCCGCGCCGAACTCAAGCCACCCGGCAGAGGAGGGGTTTGGAATAGCAAGAAATACTGTCAGCAGTAATGGAATCGAAAGTGATTTTGAAAGGCACATTTTACCCCAACCGTATGGATATAAACCGTTATTAGAGAATCAACACCTAAGTTGAGGTCAATCCTCTGTACTTTATTGGTATACTCGCAGTTGTAAATCAAGTCAAGATGGTTGTAAATGGAATGGGAAAGTAAATACCTGTTTGTAATTCTACTCCAGCCTGTCACGGAGTTCGTAAAGTATTTCCAGAGCTCTTCTTGGGGTCAGAGAATCCGGGTCTAGATCTCTGATATGTTCCAGCAGGGGATTAGTTTCTTGAGGCTGTGGCTCTGACAGACTGAGTTCAAGCTGATCATCTCCAGCCACTCCTGACATGAGGTGTCTGCCGGCTTCCAGGTCTGAAAGCACCTTCCGTGCTCTTCTAACCACCTTTCTCGGCACCCCGGCCATCGAAGCGACATGTATCCCGTAGGATTCATCCGTGCTGCCCTCTTCGATGTTGTATAGGAACACTACTTTTCCTCCGGAATCCTTCACTTTTACATTTACGTTCCAGACTGCAGGCAGAAGATTGGCAAGTGCAGTAAGCTCATGGTAGTGGGTTGCAAAGAGAACGAGCGGTCTGTGTTTATCACTGTTGTGGAGATATTCCACCATAGCCCAGGCAAGGGATAATCCATCGTAAGTGCTCGTTCCACGGCCTACTTCATCGAGAATAGCAAGGCTTGAAGTGGTGCTTGAATTCAGAAGTGCCGCGGCTTCAGCCATTTCAACCAGAAATGTTGATTGACCCCTTGTAATGCGATCCTTTGAGCCTATTCTCGTAAATATCCTGTCCACGGGAGAAAAGACCATCGATTCAGCAGGGACGAATGATCCTGCCTGCGCCAGTATGACAAGCAGAGCGGCCTGACGGAGATAAGTTGATTTTCCCGCCATATTCGGGCCCGTTACAAGAAGTATCCTTCTCCCCTGATTCAGTACGATGCTGTTTGGAACGCACTCTCCCTGTGGAAGCAGCTCTTCGAGCACAGGATGCCTGCCGTTCGTAATGGTGATACCGGGAATATCTGACAATTCGGGTCTTACATAACCTCTTTCCGCCGCAATTGTGCTCAGTGATGAGAGTACATCAAGTTCAGCAAGTATTCTGCCTGCATTCCTTATACCGTCTACACTTCGGGCTACTTTCTCCCGAAGATCGCAGAATATCTCCTGTTCGATCCTTTCGATCTCTCCTGCGGCATTGAATATCCGCGATTCAACCACCTTCAGATCAGGTGTTATGAAACGTTCAGCGTTTACAAGGGTCTGTTTTCTTATGTAGTGCTCCGGGATCTTATCCAGATGGCTCTTCGATACTTCAATATAGTAACCGAATACCCTGTTGTTAGCTATTGTAAGATTCGGGATGCCGGTTTTCTCCCTCTCCTCATCCCTCCTGGATTTTATCCAATCATGACCTCCGGACTGTACGGCACGGTATTCATCAAGCTCCTTCGAAACACCTTCCCGCACCACACCGCCATCAATCAGTTTCGCAGGAGGCAGGTCCACAATAACTGAATCTATAAGCCTGCCTGTTTCGGAAAGAAGATCTGCTGATGCAATTCCGGAGAGTATCCGGGAAGGTGAATCCTTCAGAATATCAACAATACCCGGAAGCTTCGCGATCGTATCCGCTATCGCCCGGAGGTCTCGAGGGGCTGAACGAAGTGTACCAAGCTTTCCAGCCTGGCGCTGCAGGTCAGCCGTGCCGTCCAGGATATCCATCAGTTTCGCGAGGGTCCCCTTGTTTTCCATGAGCCATTGCAGCGCATCGTATCTGTCGGATATTTCATTTATGTCCCGCGCAGGAGAGGAGAGCCATTTGCGCCATTCTCTCGCTCCGGCAGGTGTCTTTGTGGAGTCTGTTATGTCCGAGAGTATTCCGGATTCTTCACCGGGTGAGGCTTCTGTAATATTAAGCGAACGCGCACTGCCCCTGTCTATTATCAAACTGTCGTCCCGTCTGTACATACCGTTGAAACAAAGGTGGGATACATCCATCATCTTCGTATCCCGCACGTAGTTCAAAAGGGCTCCAAGCGCGCAGAGAGCGGGACTGCCGGACTCCATGCCAAGTCCTTCAGAAGTTGAAATGTCAAGCATGGACTCAACGCTGGATTCAGCTGTACTCAAATCGAACTTCCATGGTTCAAGTTCCGTAAGTTCGCATCCTGCGGGCGGTTCAATTCTATTACCCTCAGGCAGCAGTATCTCTGAGGGCGCCTTTCTTGCGATTTCTACAGGCAGAAGGTCACTGTTCATCTCAGTTGCCTCTATCTCACCGGTCGAAAGATCGCAGAATGCGAGCCCTCCCCTCCTGTTAACGACAAATGCCGAACATAGGAGAATAGTTCTGCGTTCATCCAGGGCGGAACCGCTTACAAGCGTGCCCGGAGTAATAACTTCTATAACGCCCCGTTTCACCAGACCCTTCGCCTTTGCCGGGTCTTCGGTCTGTTCGCATATAGCCACCCTGTAACCGGCTTTTATGAGCTTCGAGAGGTAACCGTCTAGTGCGTGGTACGGGAAACCGGCAAGAGGTATCTTCTCTCCGCTCTCCCTGCTTCTGCCCCTTGAAGTAAGGGTTATCCCGAGGACTTTTGAAACTGTTTTTGCGTCTTCAAGAAACGTCTCGTAGAAATCTCCCATTCTGAAGAGCAGTATCTCGTTCATGTGTTCAGCTTTGATCTGAAGGAACTGCTGCATCATCGGGGTTTTCATGATTCGAGCAGCTCCATTGCGCTCTCTGCCAGATGATACGGCAGTATTCCCTTCCTGCAGATCTCACTGTTTCGCGGGCAGGAGCTGCCTCCATGTACATGACACGGTCTGCACTGCACCCCGCTGGCCATATAGTTTCCCTTCCGGTCCGCTCTCCAGAAACCCAGGGAGGGTGATGTGGATGTAAATAGCACCAGAACAGGAACATTCAATGCTGAGGCCAGATGGGCGGGGCCGGAATCCGGGGAGATCAGCAGATCCAGTGTTTCAATTGTATCTATAAGACCTTCGATTCCATTCCCGCCGCAGTATACATCGATATTCCCTCTGCCTGTTGATTGGGCGATCCTTAGAATCAGTTCCTTATCCTCCACTCCGCCGAGAAGGGTGATCCGGGCGCTGTGCAGGTCAGAAAGAAGCCTGGATGTTTCGGAAATGACCCCGGATGGAATTGATTTTATATACCAGCGACCTCCAGTCACTATTCCGATCCTGAGGCCTTCCCTGCGGCTTATTCCCCTTTTCTCAAGAACAGGGTCCTGAGTGCTCGTAAAGCCGGCGCATTGCATGAATTCCCGGCTGCGAAGGGGCATTTTTTCAGCCCTTTTATCCATAACCTGTTTTCTCAGCTTCCTGTCCATCCGGAATCTGCCTGCAACCTGTCTTCGGGCAGTCGCAATACGAGAAGCTATGTTATTCTGAAGATCTACGATCAGATCAGGTGATATCCCCGTGATCAGCTTTCGCAGAGCTAACGGACCGGCATCCCGCGCGGGCGCTGCCGGATGGATATCCCCGGGCATTCGCGCAACTACAGGTTCATATTGCTCAGCCGTAACAAAGACTACTCTGTGGTGCTGGGAAAGCGCAGACGCCGCAGGCTGGGCCAGAACTACATCTCCGAGAGAATGAAGACGGATGATTACAGCGCTATTGGCCTGAGAACTGCATGTCATAGAGAAGTCTGTACTTACCATTCAGTTTAAGTAATTCAGTGTGTGTCCCGCTTTCAACTATCCTGCCGTTTTCTATGTAAAGAACCCTGGTAGCTTTTGTGATAGTACTGAGCCTGTGGGCGATTATCAGTGAAGTCCTGCCCTCGATGAGACCGTCAATAGCCTTCTGCACCTGACGCTCGGAATGTGTATCCAGGGCTGAGGTCGCTTCATCGAAAATAAGAATATCAGGATCCTTCAGAACAGCTCTTGCTATAGCCAGACGCTGCCTCTGTCCACCGGACAGTCTGGCCCCTCTCTCCCCTATAACAGTACTGAAACCGTCGGGGAGGTCTTCTACGAATTGCAGAGCGTTAGCTACTTCCGCTGCCAGTTTTATTTTCTCTATCGGGATGCTCTCTTCTCCATAGGCGATGTTGTTCCTTACGGTATCGTTGAAAAGAACCGTCTCCTGTGTGACCACACCAAGATTCCTTCTCAAGCCTTCAAGGTCGATTGCCCGAAGATCACTGCCGTCTATCAGAACTGAACCGGAATCAGGATCGTAGAAACGTGGAATGAGATCTGCGATCGTGCTCTTGCCCCCGCCGCTAGGGCCCACCAGGGCGATTATTTCACCTTTATCGAGAGAGAATGATACATCAGTCAGAACAGGGATTCCGGTTTCGTAGCTGAAACATACATCCCTGAATTCTATTCTGTCGGCAAAGGAATCGAATGGCACCGGATCAACCGGCTGTTTTATTACCGGCTCCAGGTCCATCAGATCGAAAACCCGCTCTGCCGAAGCTATGCCTGTCTGTATCCTGCTGTTGGCGGTGCTGATTATTTTGATCGGTTTCATCATCGATAGTGATGCAGCGAGGAAAACGAGAAATCTACCTGTAGACAGAGAGCCTCCAGAGAGGACGGCGCTTCCTCCATACCACATAATGAACCCGCTCGCAATTGCCCCCATGATCTCCGTTACCGGGCTTGCAAACGCTCTCTCCCGCTGCAGGGACGTTTCCGTTCTCCTGTGAACATCAAGTATACCGGCAAACCTGGATCCCTCGAATTTCTCCATCGAAAAGGCTTTGACAATCCTGATACCGAATATCGTTTCCTGGAGAAGTGCTGAGAAATCCGACAGTTTCTCCTGTGAATAATGGGTCTTTTTTCGCAGTCTTCTGCTCAGAATGAGAATGAAAAGCATTGCGGGCGGAAAAACAAGAAGTGTAATAAGAGCAAGACGCCAGGAAGCCCAGAGCGCCAGGCCAAGGTAAACCAGAAGAAGCACGAACTGCCTCGGGACGCTCATCATCATTTCAGTCATCGCCCAGTTCATGTTCCCCACATCGGAGGTGAATTTTGCCATTACATCTCCGGATCTGACAGACGTATAGAACCCCATATCAAGCTGCAGCAGATGATTGTACAGGCTGCCTCTGATGCTGGCAACAACTCCCTGTTCCGCTCTTGAAAGAAAAAAGACCTGCATGAAACCGAGAAAATTCTTCAGCAGCACTATGAAGATCAGTCCGAGGACAATAACTATCAGTACCTGTTGCGGATCAGATTCTTTGAATGTATCTCTAAGTCCCTCCAGAAGCTCTCCTCCTGCAGAATAAACACCCCGCGGATGCAGCGAGATAATTTCTGAGCCGAGGTTACTGAAGGCTTCACCTGTGTTCTGCCTGAGTGAGGGCAGGAAGTCGCATTTTTCCGTAGCTGTATCAGTTCTTGAGAACACATTATCAAAGAGAGGCAGGATCATACCCAGTGATGCGCCGCTGAAAACAGCAAAGAGAACCATGCACAGCATGGCCCCTGTCATCCACTTCCAGTAGGGGCGGAGATACGATAGAATTCTTAGTATTGTACTTTTCTTTTTCATGGTAGACACTATCTTCACAATAAATCATGTTCAGGTCAAGTAATGGAAGCTGGAACAAGATAGGGTGTTTTGGGTATATTACCTGTGAAGATACTGATCCCGACCCCTGGAAGGTGTATTTTGACTGGAAGAATAATAACGACCAAACGTACGGAAAAAGATCCAAGATCAGATTCCGAACTCATGATCGACCTCTGCAAAGGCGATGAGGATTCGTTTTCTGAAGTGATCAGAAGGTTTCAGGCTCCTATATATTCAATGCTGATAAGGATGCTTGGAAACGAGGAGGATGCTCAGGAAATGCTCCAGCTCACCTTCTGCAGGGTCTATAGATACAGAGACAAATTCGATACTGATAGAAAACTTGTCAACTGGATATTCACGATAGCAAGCAATCTTGCAAAGAAGGAATGGCGCAGGAGGTCAAGATGGATAAATGTCCCGCTTGAGCATGCCAACCTTACAAGCCCCGGCAAAACTGCACCTCATTACAATGCCGGAAGAGTTGAACTCCGGGCATCGATAGAGGAAGCAGTCGGCAAGCTGCCTCCCCATTACAGAGAACCGTTCATTCTAAGAGAACAGGAGCAAATGTCGTACGAGGATATTGCGGATATCCTCAATATCCGCTTAGGAACTGTAAAATCAAGGATAAACAGAGCCCGAACAAGGCTTAGAGAGCTGCTTGATGATGTATGGGAAGAGTGGAAATGAACTGCACTAACGCCTTTAAAATAATCAGTCTTGTTATCGACGGTGAAGCTTCTGAATACCAGAAAAGACTTCTTGATTTCCACCTTCTAGGCTGCAGTTCCTGTAGAAAAGCCATGAGCATGTGCAGGGATATATCGGAGATTGCCGGAAAACTGCCCGCACCGGTCCCTCCAGAGGATCTTGAAAGTAATATCAGAGAAATGCTGAAGACAAAAGCCGATATCAGCCATCAGGAACACAGGTTTCGCAGCGCATTTCTTGCCTTTCCCGCTGTAGCTGCCCTGCTGATCTTCGCTCTTGCTGTACTTCCTCTATCCACAGAACAGGAATTTATCACTGAAACGCAGGGTATCGCGATGTCCGTGCACGAATCGAAAAGCGCTGATATCCATCTTTCTCAAAAATCAGCCATCAGAACAGCTCCCCTCTCTGATTACTCCAGGCAGGCGAGCCTGATCTCCTTTTAGATACTATGATTCCATTTATCTTAGCGGTTATGGTGGGAGTGGCAAATACTCCTTCCGTCATGGATCAGGTACACACTGTCAGAATCGAAACGGCTTCGGGTACGATAGAACTCTCAACAGCGGTTTCAATCTCGCCTAACCATGCAGTAACGCTCTGTATATTTTCCTCTGATAACTCCGTAACTGTTGAAACATCTTCCGGTATTCTATTTCCTGATTCCTTCATTGTATCACCGGATCTCGGCATGGTCATACTGATTTTCGAAGATGACGTCTTCGACACCTATCAGATTCCCTCCGATATCGTACCGGAAATAGGAGAAAGACTTACCATAATCGGCCATGGGTTAAGCGGAATACTCGCTGTTGAGGGAAGAGCAAGGGAACAGTATCCGGATGGATCATTCCTTCTCTCTTCCGATCTCCGGGACGGGCTCATGGGCGCTGCTGTTTTCAACAGCAACGGTGAGTACGTTGGTATCATCACAGGGATGATAAGACCTGATCGTCAGTTCAACGAATCCGATGCGAGAGATTATCTTGTTCTCTATCCCAGTAGAATCTGGTACATGTGGGCAAAACTGATTGTTCTCTCCGAAGAATACACCGAGCACTCCTTCGGTGTAATCACTCGTTCCACCATATCCCTTACCTGCTCCAGACCTTCGGGAATACACATTGTCTCTGTCTCTAATGGAAGCAGAGCATGGGAAGCGGGATTGAGACCGGGCGACCTGATAACACACATTGACGGCACTCCGGTTTATCAACCGGAAACGCTCAGAGGTCTTCTGATCCTGTCAGATCATATTCTCGAGGCTACAATACTCAGAGATACTTATGAAAGAATCATCCCGATTCCGCCATTCGAGCAGAACTGAATTCTATTTTACAAGGATAAATACAGATTCGTTATCCGGGGAACAGATAACAGCCCTTTCTCCGTCATTGCTTACGTCAATACTGGAGGGCAGCCCATAATCCATCGTTCTCATTTCGATCTGTCCGCTTTCAGATACTATTACCATTCCTGTTCCCGGACACGAAGCGTATGCGAATATCCCGTCGGGGGTTGAAGCTGCGGCAGTTGGGATGACGGGGAACGTAATCATCCGATATAGTGTGCAGGTCTCCGATTTAATAAACCAGAGTTCGTTGCTTCCGTCGACTATTGCACAGATGTATCCTGAAGGACCAGGAAAAAGGTCGTACACTTCACCTGGAACAGATAGATGTCCTATCTCAACCCATGTATCGGTATCGTACCCGGTAATAAGGCCGTTACCGCCGTCAGCTATGTAAAGAATGCTGTTTTCAGCAGAGGCGATACCCATGCAGCTTTCTATAGTCATATCCGGTACAACGGATGCTTCCCCAGTTGCCAGGTCTATCATTCCAATACTGTCGTTATCCATGGAAACCCATGCTGCATCACCCCCGGTGGATACCGAAACGTAACTGCATTCGGCAGTTATTTTTATAGGGTCTTCGGTGAATCCGCCTGATAGATTCACAGGATGAAGAAGAGAACCGGTAAGAACATAACCGAAACCATCCACATCACTGTCCGCAATATCATCTATCTCCATACCCAGATCGATTACGGCCTTGTTCTCTCCGTTAACTATATCAACGATGGCAAGGCTGTTCCCGGCGGCAACAAGAGCAATATCGTAATCGGGCATACATTTACATATAGAAGGTGATCCTATGGCAGCAAAGGATATCTCTGCGTCGATCTGGGCGGGAAAACCCGGTATGGCGGGTTCATCCTCACCGAAAATGCACGCAAGCGATAAAAGCAGCCATGCAGTGATAATTAGCAGAGCCGGCATACGCACGAAATAGCTGATATTCCTTTTCACTTCCGTAACCTCATCTCAGTAGCACCATTGTACCGCTCTTAACCTGTAATCTGTATCCTTACATCACGCTTCCGTGGACGATTATCATGATCAACAACAACTATCTGCTGCCAAGTTCCCAGGAGAACTCTGCCATCCACTACAGGGAGCGTGATTCCCGGACCCATAAGGGAAGCTCTCATGTGCGAAAACCCGTTGTCATCACCCCATGTTTCCGAGTGACGGGATCTGATAGTCCTTGGAATGATCTTTTCGAACAGTTCCTTCATATCCTCAACCAGTGCCGGCTCGTACTCGATAGTTGTAACCGAAGCAGTTGAGCCTATCACGGTCACCGCTGCAAGACCATCCTGAATACCCGAAGCGGAAACTATGGATTGAACCTGATCTGAAACATTGATTATATCCGAAAAACCGACTGTCGATATCGTTATCGTTTTGCCATAAACCATTCGCGCATCCCTTTCTTACCGTTCATCGGGAGATTCAGAGTAACAGTCACTAAGACTCCTCTCAAGAAATCTACTCCTTGCCGCTCCAGCAGAATGTACAGAGTTTTTCCTCCGGAAGACCGATGGCTTCGATCAGGTCGTCCAGCCTCTGGTAGGAAAGAGATGTAAGTCTCAGCCTCTTTCTGATACGCTCTATCATCTCCGCATAGTCCAGCGAATCGGGATCGAGATATGCCTCCGGGACCGTTTCGCCGGTTCCCTCAAGCTCTTTAATGGCTCTCCTGGCTGCAAGATCCATCAGTGAACGGGATCTGGAGAAGTTAAGATATTTGCATCCAAAGATCAGCGGCGGACATGCAGGTCTCATGTGCATCTCGGCTGCTCCGGCATCGAACAGTCTCTTAACTGTATCCTGAAGCTGTGTGCCCCTAACAATTGAATCCTCACAGAAAAGAAGCCGTTTGTCCTGTATGAGTTCCCGGATAGGAATGAGCTTCATTCTTGCAACAAGATCCCTCTGCTCCTGTTTCTGAGGCATGAAACTCCTCGGCCAGGTCGGTGTATACTTCACAAATGGTCTTCGGTAAGCTATACCGGCGTAATTTGCATACCCGACTGCATGACCGGTTCCTGAATCCGGAATACCCGCTACCATATCAACTTCAGTATTATCACGCCTTGCAAGACATTCACCACAGCGGTTCCTGACGTCCTCAACGTTTATTCCTTCGTAGTTTGAAGCCGGAAAACCGTAGTAGACCCAGAGAAATGCGCATATACGCATCTTCTCCCCCGGGGCTTTCTTTTGTTCGAATCCATCCGCGGTAACCAGTACTATCTCTCCTGGTCCGAGTTCATTAATGAATTCGTATTCGAGATTGGGAAATGCGCAGGTTTCAAAAGTAACAGCAGTAGCATCACTCTTCCTGCCGATGGATATGGGTGTTCGTCCAAGTTTGTCTCTTGATGCGTATATACCCTCGTCCGTAAGAAGCAGAACTGAACAGGAACCGGCAATTGATTCCTGCGCTCTTGCAAGGCCAGCAGTAAATGAATCCTCCTGATTTATCAGCATAGCAACGACTTCAGTGGGATTTACCTCACCGCCAGTCATTTCGCTGAAATGACCCGTTCTGTTCTGAAATACAGTGTCCACTAAATCACCGATATTACTTATCATACCAACTGTAACAATTGCGTATTTACCAAGATGTGAACCTATTATCAGCGGTTGATCTTCATAATCACTTATAACACCAATCCCCATGGTGCCATCCATGTCATTTATATCGTCCTCGAATTTTGATCTGAACTGGGCATTTGTGATATCATGAATTACTCTGTGGATTCCTTCATCGCTCTTAACAGCTAGTCCACCGCGCATGGTACCGAGATGAGAGTGGTAGTCTGTTCCATAGAACAGATCCGAGGTACAGCTGTTCTTTGAGACAACACCAAAAAATCCACCCATGAAAAGCCTCACAATCCATATTGTTAAATTGTATTCTGTAACTCTGTCGTCTGCATCTGCCAGTCAAGTATAAACAGAATCACAGCGCTGTGACTACCTGCTGAGGATGATGAATGGAACCGATACTGAACCGGATTCGTAAACCCCTGCTGCGGTATAGAGTCCTCCGGGTAATCTGATGCCGTTTCCGTCACTGCAGTCCCACATGAGTGCTTCACCTGTCATGATTTCCGAATTGCTGAAGCTCGCGACCGATCGTCCGGAAATGTCGTAAATTGTAACGCCGCTGAGAGAAATCGATTCTGAAGATGGGAATATTTCTATATTTACATATACCGATGCAGGATTCGGGTAAACACTCATGGCAACCGAACCGGAATGCTCCTCCACCGGGCTTATGCCAACTGAATAGAGATATGCAAATGCTCCCATTAAATTCGGTCTTGGTCCTATGTTACCCGCAGGCGGAAATATCTGCAGTGTGCCTGTACTCATCAGGGCTGCCCTCAGGAGGGATGGGGTAAGGGTACTGGCAGGATTACCGTTGGCAACCCAGTAACCGACGCAGCATGCCGCTGCTCCGGCGACAATAGGTGATGCGCTTGAAGTGCCGCTGAAAGTGGCAGTATACCAGTAGTTCGTACCCATCGCTGAATAGAGATCGCTGTAACCCGTTGTTACCACATCCTCCCCCCAGCCCTGAAGATTGAATCTGGAACCGTAACTGGAGAATGCAAGCCTCTGTAGATCACCTGCAGGCCAGGGTCCTCCGGCATAAGCGCCGCCTGCACCGACGATCATCGCTCCGCTGTCTCCGAACCAGGAGAGCAGATCGGTGTCGTAATAACCATTTCCTCCAGCCTCCACTACATGTATGCCGTTTGCAACGGCATTCTGTATTGCAGCGTAGACACCGTTGTAGGTTTGAGGGTTAGGAGAATAGTTCAGCCACCATTCAATCGGGACGTAACCGCTCGAACTGGTATAATCCCACTGCTGTTCCAGTATTATCACATCTCCGGCGGACAGGTTTGATATAGCGACGATGAGCGCCCCGGGGACGTTCCATTGCGGTGAAACACCGTAATATGTTCCACAGGTTTGCAGGTTCGCCGCATAGCAGATTCCTGTGGTGCCCCAGCCGTTAAAATCGGATACCATCTCACCGATAACAGCAGTGCCATGGTTATTATTGCCGAAAGGATCCTGAACGTTAGCGTTAATTTGTGAGCCCGGAGCCTTGGAGAGGTCTGCGTGTGAGTAATTCCAGCTGTATTCAAGGTCGCAGACCGTCACTCCCACCCCGTCTCCTCCAGGTTGTGTCCAGGCGTAAATTGCATCTATTCCTGTGGGGGTGAATGAAGCAGCATTCAGGTAACCCTGCGCACTCTGGTAATTTGGCGGCTGAGGAGCAGGTTGCGGAAGCGGCACCGGCCCGGCGCTGATGATCCCCCGAAGCTCCTGCAGCATCTCTGCGAGTTCCCATACATCAATGTCACCCTGGTATCTAAGCCTGTAAATATTGTTGAGATTGTAGATATCATCGCCTGTGAGATATTCTCCCCTTGCTTCCATTTCATCTATTGCTTCCTCTGATACTGATGAAATCCTCTCCCACTGGTAACTATCTGTAAGATCAAGCACTTCCTGCAGATCATCCAGTGCTCCACTGTCGGATAGATCAACAAGCATACCTGAACGCATCCGTACGGCGGCATCCTGAATGAACATTACCTCGATAAGATCATCTTCACATGCATAATTCCCCTCTGCAGTTCCGGTAGCTGCAGAGAGAATAAGAAATACAAACAGTAAAGCGCTGACGTAATACCCCATTTTCAGCCTCCCTTTTTCAAACTCCATCGTATACTGTAACAGCTACATATACAGAGATAATAACTTTCTATACGAATGTCCACAATCAGTTCAATCGCCGGACAGGCGGATGATATTGAGCTGCAAAAAAAAGGGGAGGCGATAGCCTCCCCTTCAGTCTTTAGCTGAATTTTTCAGTCAGATACGGTTGGAAGCCCTTCCATGAATGCGTCGAGGGATGCGCGGACTTCCTGAACAGGCTCTGTGATGCCGTCACTTATTTCAAGTATCTCACTCCTTGCGGATACAAGCTCTGCTCGCAGGGCATCAAGCTCTTCCTGAAGACCTATGATATCAGGATCTGTTTCGCGAAGCTCAGTCAGTTTAGCTGACACGTCATCAAGAACATACAGCTCCGGAATCAGCCAACGAAGAGAATCGGTCAAGGCAAATACTTCATCGAGCTCAGCCTGAATACCATCAAGAATATCAAGCCCGGGAATCTCTATCTCCGGTAGATCGGTATCCGGTACATCCGGAACATCGAGTCCGCCGAATGCGAAAGCACCCGAAACGAGTATCATCAATGCTATAGCGTACTTTTTCATACTACCCTCCTGTGTTAATGAAAAGTGTCTATAACTCTAACCACCTGAAGGCATATTTGTAAAGCCCCGCATGAGAAGCAAGTAATTTCACTTTAAATACTTTGTTGTTAAGGAACTCAATACAAATCCAGCAACATTACAGAAAAAGGGCAGCTCAGTGAGCTGCCCTCCTCTATACATATAGATAGTTGGCTTTAGCGCTTATCGTGAGCGAAATCAACTCTAAGGCTGCGTCCATCAAGCTCTGTATCGTTCAGAGCTTCCGCTGCTGCGGTTGCTTCTGCTTCGGAATCAAAAGTAACGAAACCGAAACCGCGAGACCTTCCGGAATCACGTTCCTTGATGACCTTTGCTTCCGTAACGGTACCGTACGGTGAAAAGGCATCCATGAGCTCTTTGTCCGTGGTTCCCCACGAAAGACCGCCAACAAATAATTTGTTATTCAAGAATAACTCCATTTCTGAGGGTTCCAACCCTCAATATCCGGACATTCAAGCCCGGTGCTCCGGATAACCCGAAGCTCACTGCCCGGTATCACAACCGGCTGCTGCAACCAGAATGGTCACATATAGATATCAGAATGTCCTGATAATAGGGGAAACACAATTCTCAGAAATGAGTCGAGTGGAACCTATCCAATTCTCAAAGACACTGAATCACGGTTCGTAATATAGAGATACGGAGATTTATGTCAAGGATTGGATAAGTATTTAATTAAACCGCCTCTATTCGTACATCAGAATATCAGAGCGCTGAGGGTGCAGGATTGTCAATTAACAACAGTTCTTTACAAAATCACATTTGCGCTTATGCTTCTTATCTCTGTTTTTTACACATCGCATACTTAAATTATAGATATAAACTTATCTGCATAAAGGTGGTTACAGATGAAAACTGCTGAGTACACTGAATTCCTCCGATCTAGGAATGTCGATAGTAACGGCATAAATGACGCTCTTGAGAATGTGGCTGATTTCGAGGAATACCTCTCACTTGCAGGAGGAGACATAGATTCGGTTCAGATAAACTCGGTTAAAGACTACTTTTCTACATTGATAAAGGACGAAAAGAATACCATGGATCGATTCAGGAATCTTGCCAGGTACTTCTACATTACCGGCCAGAATCAGGTGTACATCTATGTCATTTCTACTGTCAGCGGAAGGGAAGTGTTTGAATCGATATCGGATAAACTTGAATCAAACAAAGGTACAGACTGCAGTAACAATGTGTTTGACGGTCTTGATCTTCCCCCGCTTGGTTCGCCTCCGGGAACATATCCCGCCAATACATGCATGCTTGTAAAAAGACTGATGGATATTGATTCGAATACCTGCCATGATGTACTGGCTGATAATCACCACGGAATACCACATGAGAGCTTCCAGAAGTACATACAATGGTTTGAAGAATCAGATTCCCTTGATGATTTCCTTGAGAGAATACACGCTGATAGAATCAGTGTTCTGCAGCAGCACCTTGATGAGGGAAAAGTCTGGTTCGAACAGGAGATAACACCGGAAGTTATTGAACTTGTTAAAGGTAATCAGGAGATTCTGTCAGCAGTCCGGGATGGAGATTACCTTTACGTCACTAAAATCCCATATTCTCCAAAAGAGTGGCTTGCGGAGAAAGATGATCTCATGAAAAGGTATTATGCCTGCCATTGCCCGCTTGCCAGAGAAGCCATAATAATGAACGGTCCGGAGATACCCATGGATTGGTGTTATTGCAGTGGAGGATTCGCGAAGCTGATGTTTGATGTTCTATTCGATCAGCCCACGGAGGTTGATGTTCTGCAAAGTGTTCTGGCTGGAAACCCGGTATGCAGGTTCAGGATATCACTGCCCGATAAGATTATAGAGGATATTTCGTCGTCTATTGGTTGACACACCGAAGGTTAGATGCAATTATTCCAGTACTTTATTAAAGCATAACCCAAGCAAAGAAATACAATATGAAAACTCTACTTAACGTTGCCATCGCTATTACTCTTTCTCTTCTCTTCGCCTGCGGAGACAGTACAGGTCCTTCAGGATTCGATCTAACTCCCTCCACCCTCTCGGTCACCTTTACCGGCGGGACAGGCAAAACAGGCCTGAACGGTACTTCGGATCTTTCCGCATCAGATATTCCTTATTCAGTACATAGTTCAACAGGAGCGAAGAGCAGCTGTATAGTGACAGCATCCTGGACCATCTGTACCGATCCGGGTTTCAACAGCTACGTTCTTTACAGGTCAGAAACGGAGAACATCTCCTCCGATCCTTCCTCTGCGGATATCCTTGGTGAATTCACTTCAGCCAATACTACATTGTATGTAGATACCGATCTTATATGGGCAACGGAGTATTTCTATGTCCTGAAGAACACTGGTTCCGACGGTAACGGTGTATGGAGCAACGAGGCATCCATTACCACACCCGAAGTTGAAGCCCCTGACCCTTCAGTACTCTCCAATACGGATGTTTCATGGTTCAATGCT
>Ga0164313_10000984_pt1 | contig 24439 bp, 27 predicted proteins | sample GuaBasSedimGuay4_FD_113735 | JGI IMG/M metagenome (GOLD analysis project Ga0164313, IMG submission 113735) | Subseafloor sediment microbial communities from Guaymas Basin, Gulf of California, Mexico - Guay4, Core 4569-4, 0-3 cm | ecosystem: Environmental > Aquatic > Marine > Hydrothermal vents... | reverse complement strand
TCGTTCACGAGGCACCATCCGGGCAAACCCCCTGCATCGTGCAACCAAGCTCACTGGATTGCTCTCGAACAAGCAGACCACGGCTAGGAAACAGCCATCCGCTTCACCCAAGGGTGCCGGTCCGACAGCGACGCCGATCCAAATACCTTCCTCGGCTGAAAGCTGATAGCTGATAGCTGTTGGCTGTTTCCTGTAGGCTGTCTTCTCGATGTCGTTTGAAGTTCGCACGCGTGTATTTGAGGGTCCGCTCGATCTGCTCCTCCAGCTGATCACCTCTCATCAACTCGAGATAACCGAGATCAACCTGGTCGATCTTGTCAACGAGTACCTCGCCTACATCGACCTCATGAAGGACCTCGATATCGATGTGACGAGCGAGTTCCTGCTGATCGCCGCCACGTTGATCCAGCTCAAGGCGAGGCAGCTGCTTCCCGATGACGAACCGATCGACATCGATGAGGAGCTCGCACTCGCCGAGGAGCGAGATCAGCTTCTCTCGCGACTTCTCGCATGCCTCACGTTCAAGGATGTTGCAGCAGTGCTCAGGCACCGAATGGACGCAGCTGCGAGGAACGTTCCGAGAACTGTGGGACTCCCTCCCCAGATCGATCCTCCCGCTCCTGAGGTGATCATCGGCGTGGACGTCGATGGGCTCGCTGCAATCGCACAACGGGTCTTCACGACGCCTCTCAACGAGCCGGACGTTGACCACCTCGACCTCGATCTTCCATCTGTCCAGGACGCAATGATCGACCTCCAGGGTCGGATGGCATCGATCATCACGACCGATTTCGAAGAGGTGGTTGCTCACTGCACCCGCGACGTGGAAGTCGTGGCCTATTTCCTCGCGCTTCTGGAACTCGCTCGATGGGGAATCGTGAATGTGAGCCAGGGACACATCAACGAAGCGATCGAGATCACGTACGACGAACAAACAGCGGAACTGCATTTCCGGGAGATGATCGGCATGGAGAGACAAGAATGAACGAGCTCGCGGCTGTGATCGAAGCGGTGCTCTTCGTGGCAGACGAACCGGTGACCACGCACGAACTCGCCCAGATCTGCGATGAGGCGCCCGGCGCGGTCACGCAGGCTCTTGATGACCTGGCCTCGGCACTCGATGAGGGCCACGGCCTCGTACTCAAGGAAGTCGCGGGCGGGTGGAGGCTCTACACAGACGAATCCGTCGTCACGTATGTTGAGCGGTACGCCTCAAGCGAGCGCGCAAAGAGGCTGTCGAACGCCGCAATGGAGACGTTGTCCGTGGTCGCATACAAACAGCCCGTCTCTCGAGGACAGGTATCGGAGATCCGTGGTGTTGATTCCGACCATGCCATCAAGACGCTGCAACGTCGTAACCTCCTCGTTGAAGTAGGCAAGGCGCCTGGTCCAGGACAGGCGATACTGTACGCGACCTCGTCGTTGTTCCTCGAGAAAATGGGGATCGCAAGCCTGGCCGACCTTCCACCGCTGGCCGACCATGTGCCACCGAGCCAGATCATGGAGACACTCGAAATGCCGATGCGACCGGAATCATCATCGAACGACTCAACAAACTGATCGCCAGAACAGGGTACGCGTCGCGTCGCAAGGCGGACGTTCTCCTCGCGCAGGGCCGGGTCACGGTCGACGGCGTCGTTGCTCAGGTGGGGGACCGCATCGATCCGGAAACAAGCATCGCAGCCATCGACGGGGTCACCCTCCCACTTGACCCGACACTCGTGACATGGCTCATGTACAAGCCCGTCGGCGTCGTGTCGACAATGGACGATCCCCAGGGCAGGCCGACGGTCCGTTCGATCGTCCCGCCCGATCCTGTGACGAACCCCGTAGGTCGGCTTGATCTCCACTCCGAAGGCCTCATGCTGATGACGAACGATGGCGACCTTGCTTTGCGTGTCACCCACCCCAGGTACGAGATAGGCAAGACGTACCACATCCTGATCCCCGGGCATGTCGCCACAGATGATGTGAAACGCCTTGTTAGCGGCGTGGAACTCGACGACGGCCATGCCTCAGCACGCTCGGCCAGGGTGCTGTCGAAGAGTTCGACCCGGACCATCGTTGAACTCGTGATGGCTGAAGGGCGCAAGCGGGAGATCCGCCGGATGTTCGAAGCACTCGGGATACCGGTGGAGCGCCTCGTTCGCACTGCGATCGGCCCCATCGTTGACAGGAACCTCACCCCAGGGTCGTACCGTGCCCTCACTCTCGAGGAGATCCGGTCCCTGTACACACTCGCGAACAAGGCGCAGCCCACATGACCGACCTCACGCTTTCGGGCCCCGGGGGACCATTCGACGCAACGGTCACTGTGCCAGGGGACAAGTCCCTGTCACACAGGGCGCTGATGTTCGCTGCGATGGCTGACGGCGACAGCATCGTGTCTGGTCTGGGCCCGGGCAACGATATCGCCTCGACGATATCCGCTCTCTCGCTGCTGGGCGTCTCGATTGTCGGCGAGGAGATACGCTCGCCCGGGGTGACAGGTTGGCACGAACCAACGGGTCCCATCGACTGCGGGAATTCGGGCACGACCATGCGACATCTTGCGGGCATCCTGTCGACGTCACAGATCCGCGTCACGCTTACCGGTGATAACTCGCTCTCGGGACGCCCAATGACACGCCTGGTTGCTCCACTCGAGGCACTCGGTGGTGTGATATCCGTCTCTCGGGATGGCACAGCACCGCTGGGGGTTGGAGGTGCGGTATCCGTCCAGGGAGCCTCGGTTGATATCCCTGTTGCATCGGCCCAGGTACGCACAGCGTTTGAATATGCGGCTCTTGCTGCCCCGACACAGTCGACGATCGATTCGCCCGCGGGCTTCAGAGACCACACCGAGCGGTGGCTTGCAGCGATAGGCAGAGGACATTGGTCGTCGGCAACCGCGTTCACTGTCGATCCAGGGCCCATCCCGCCAGCACGCTATGAGATACCCGGAGATCCGTCCTCAGCGGCCTACCTTTGGGCGACTGCCGCGATCGAACATGGAGCGGTCATCACGACGCCAGGCATCTCACTCAACCCGGGGAGGCTCGGTTTTCTCGAGATCCTCGGCCGGATGGGAGCGACCATCGAAGCGGAAGTAACAGGGTCCGCCGGAGGCGATCCTGTTGGCACCGTGACCGTCGAAGGAGGCGAACTCCATGGTATCTCGATCAAAGGTGACGTTGTCGCCTCGGCCCTGGATGAGTTACCTCTGGTCGCTGTCGTCGCGGCATTCGCCGAAGGCATCACGACGGTGTCGGATGCGGCAGAATTGAGGGCAAAGGAGTCCGACAGAATCGATGCGGTCGTCGCCATGCTGCGCGCCCTCGACGGGGGAATCGAACCGAGAGCTGACGGGTTCGATATCGTCGGAACTGGATTCCTCTCCGGAGGGACGATCGACACGGCATCCGATCACCGAATTGCAATGGCGGGGGCCGTTGCTGCCACCAGGGCGCTCGATACTGTGGTGATCACAGACGCAGAGGTCGCTTCAGTCTCGTGGCCTGGCTTCTACGCGACGCTGGAGTCGCTGTGGTCGTAGCGATCGATGGACCCAGCGGCGTCGGCAAGAGCACCGTTTCACGTGCTGTGGCGGACGCTCTCGGGCTTGCGTATCTCGATACAGGTTCAACCTACAGGGCAGCGACACTGGCTGTACTCAACGCCGGCGTTGATGTCAACACCCAAGACGCTGTTCTCGATGTCGTGATGAATCACGCCATTGACTATGGGGAATCCGGAGTAACGCTCGACGAAAAGCTTGTAGCAGCCGAGATCCGCACTGACCGGGTCACATCGAAGGTGAGTGCGGTGTCTGCCCATCCGAGTGTGCGATCTGAGATCGTCGAAATACAGAGACGGTGGGTCGGCGCCCATGGGGGAGAGGCTGTTGTCGAGGGACGGGACATCGGAACCGTCGTGTTCCCCAACACATCTCACAAGATCTACCTCACCGCACGGCCCGAGGTCAGGGCAGCGAGGCGAGCGGGGGATGCTGAAGCAGAAGAGTCCACGCTCGAAGAGATCGCCGCTGCGCTTCGTGTAAGAGACGCCGCTGACTCCTCTCGCGTTGCGTCGCCGCTGCGCCCTGCCGACGACGCAACCATCATCGACACCAGCGACATCGGCATCGAAGAGGTTGTGGCCGTGATCCTGGCCACCGTGCGCGAGCACCCACGACAGTAGCCAGCGGAAGAGAACCGTTCGGGAGCCTCGGGCCGCTTGCGTACAATGGTGGTGTACGCACACGGGGAAGGTTCGACCGATGTCCATATTCCTACCGATCGCTGAGAAGAGCACGTTCCCTGACAAGTCAGGACGTGTGCCGCGCCGCAGCGACGCTCCATCACGGATCGTGATCCATACGACAGAGACCGCCAGGCTTCCCGGGTACCGAGATGGAAGCGTCGCCCCTCACTTCACCATCGGAGTCGGTGATCCAGGATCGCTCCCGAATGAGAAGTCAGGCAAGGTGCGGATCTGGCAGCACATCTCGCTTGACCGCACCGCCTCGGCCCTCAAGCACAAGCGGGGCACGATCGAGACGAACCACATGGGGGCACATTGCATCCAGATCGAATGCATCACATACATCGGTGACCAGGACGAGGCGGGAATCGTTGGGAACAAGGGCAAGTTCCCCAAGGCGCTGTCCAAGGCGCTGGCAGGCCTTGTGGATGAGATCACGAGAGCACTCGGCGATATCAACATCAGCATATACCCTGAAAGCTGGTCGGCAAGCGGTTCGTACGGTGAGAAAGCGTCCCAGAGGCTCACCGAAACAGAGTGGGAGAGCTTCAACGGTATCTGCGGACACGAACATGTTCCGAACAACACGCACTGGGATCCTGGAGCCTTCGATATCGAGGAGCTCCTGGGATACATCGGCTCGGAGCGGATTCCCGATGCTCAGCTCCCCGATGAGGGGCCAGAGACGCCCCATTTCTTCCACGCTGGTGACGCTGACCCCAGGGTCCGCCTCATCTGCGGGGTCGTTCAGGCCCTCGGATACGGGGATCTCGCGGCTGACGATCTGTACGACACCGACGTGGCAAACGCTGTCGAAGCTCTTCAAGAGGGTCTGGGTGCCACAGTTGATGGGATATGGGGACCCGATACCCATCGACTCGCTGTGGCAGAGTTGACACGACAACTCCAGTGGTACGGCGACAACGAGTAGACAGACCGGCCGCGTGGTCCAGGAGCGGCTTCGTCACACGCCAAGCACTGACAGGGCGCTGGTCGCAGAGAACTCCTTGTCGTGCTCCACAGGGCCCTTCTCACCGGGTTGGGAACACGCAACGCTGCCTTCGACAAGTGCCTGGATGGTCTGCATGAGCATGCGCAGTTGAGGGGGAAGGGGGAAGTACTCGTCCTCATCCGTCACCCGCAAGAACCGAACACCATCGCGTGGCGCGATAGCGTCGATCACACTCTGAACATTCTGGTCCGGCGCTGATGCTCCTGCGGTGACGCCCACGACCGAAACACCGTCGAGCCACGAGGTTTCGACGTCTTCGGGTCCATCGACCCTGTATGCATCTACACCGGCCTTACGCGCCACCCGCACCAGCGCCTGGGTATTCGACGAGTTCTCCGATCCGACCACGAGAACCAGGTCGGATTGATTGGAAAGCTGCTGGATGGCGGTCTGGCGATTCGTCGTGGCGTAGCACAGGTCACCACGCCGAGCGGTCCACAGCTCAGGGAACCGTTCCCTGGCGTCATCGAGGACGCCTTCCCATTCGTAGAGGCCGAGCGTGGTCTGTGCCAGAAGTGCCACCTTCTCTGTGTCCCTTGCGTCGAATTCCCCGAGTCCGTCACGCGGATCCACGAGTCGCGCGGCATCCGGGGCCTCAGCGATCGCTCCCACAGCCTCATCGTGGCCATGGTGCCCTATGTAGATGATGTCGTAGCCCTTCTTGGCCATCGTCTTGACCTCGTGGTGAACCTTCGTCACAAGAGGGCAGACAGCATCGACCATGACGGCGGACCGGAGAGAGGCTTCCTCGACCACCTCTGGGGCCGAACCGTGCGCGGACAGCATCACAGGCCTACCAGGGGGGACGTGTGCGATGTCGTCCACGAATACCACGCCCGCGTCCTCAAATGCTCGCACGACCACGGCATTGTGGACGATCTCGTGATAGCAGTACACGGGAGCCTCGAACACCTGCACCATCCACGTAAGGGCCTTGATCGCCATCTCAACGCCAGCACAGAATCCCCGCGGCTCAGCGAGCAGAACATTTTCAACCATAGGGAGTCAGTTTACCGGCTTCCCAGAAATGGGCGGGGCTGGTGAGACAGCACGCCGCGGTACGTCGGACGTGTATGACGCGCCACGATTCTGAGTCAGGCGATGCAGAGACACCGTACACAACAGCCCAACCTCTGAGTCGTACTACGTGCGACGTACTTCGTCATACGTTCCAAATCCACACCCCACCCAGATTCGGAGAAGCCGGCGTACGGAATACGGCGAACGGAGTGCGGTCAACAATCGGCTGAAGGCTGAAGGCTGATGGCTGATAGCTGTAAGCTGTCCTCCCATGTCCTTCCCCCAAGTTCTCGATGTTCTCCCAGGCACCCCTGCTCAGCGTGCGGGAATCGCCGCGGGCGACGAACTGGTATCAATCAACGGTGTCATCCCAAACGACGTGATCGAGTATCAACAACTGGTCGACGACATCGACCCCATCCTGGCGATGCTCCGCGACGGGGAGAGCTTCGAGGCGATCGTCACCAAAGGGGAGGGCACACCGCTCGGGCTTCGGCTCGGTTCCTCGATATTCGACAGGGTCCAAACCTGCGACAACCACTGCGAGTTCTGCTTCATCTACCAGCTGCCTCCTGGGCTTCGCAAGTCGTTGTATCTCAAGGACGATGACTACCGGTTGTCGTTCCTGTACGGCAACTTCACGACGCTCACAAGGTTCACCGAACTCGACCTTTCACGCGTTGTGGAGGAGAAGCTCGGACCGCTGTACGTCTCCATACATGCAACCGATCCGACTGTTCGTGCCGAGATGCTTCGCAACCGCCGCGGGGCGACATCGCTGCGATGGCTCGATGCGCTCCTCGACAACAACATCGTCGTCCACGGCCAGGTGGTGCTGTGCCCGGGAGTCAACAATGGTGCCGTTCTCGAACGAACGCTCGCAGAAACGATCACGCGCTTCCCCGGGCTCGCGACATTGGGCATCGTTCCGCTCGGGCTCTCGAAGTACAACACGGAGCCGAACCTGAGGGTTCACACACGCCAAGAAGCTGTGGACGATCTCGAGATAATCCATTTTTGGCAGGGGAGGGCACTCGATGCGCTCGGGCGTCGTGTGTTCCAGGCCTCGGACGAGTTGTACGTCCAGGCGGGCATCGAGGTGCCACCTGCGAACCACTATGAGGCCTATGCACAGCACGAGAACGGGATCGGAATGGTTCGAACGTTCTACGATGAGATCGAGATCCTCGAGAGCGGGTCGCCGACCACGGGGCCGATCGCAACAGGGGAGTGGCGTTCGATGCCGGCAGCACCAGCAGAGGGCTACCGTGCAGTACGCCATGTGGCACCTGACCCTCGGGGTGGCACCGGGCCTGTGGTGATCGTGACAGGTCGCTATGGAAAAGCCGTCATCGAACCTGTGAAGGATCGCCTGGAACACCTTGCGGACCGCACGATCAGGATCATGGAGATCCCGAACTCCTTCTTTGGAGGCAATACGGGCGTCGCCGGACTCATGGTCGGCCAGGATATCATCAACGAGTTCACTTCAGATTCAGAAAGGGTAGGGACCTACGTGATCCCCGACGTTGCTCTCTCAGGAGATATGTTCATCGATGACGTGCCGCTGTCGGCCGTGATCAACGCCGCACGCGCACCGGTCGTCGTTGCCCCGGCAACGGCATCGGGACTTCTCGGAGCAGTCCGATGAGTCGCCTGCCGATCGTCGTCATTCTCGGCAGGCCGAACGTCGGCAAATCCACCCTCGTCAATAGGATCGTGCGTTCGAAGGCGGCTGTGACGAACGAGGAGGCTGGCGTCACGCGGGACCGCAGACAGTTCGATGCCGAGTGGGCGGGGACACACTTCCATGTCATGGACACCGGCGGCTGGGAGCAGCGACCCCAGGAACGACTCACTGCAGACATCAGGGAACAGGCTGAGATCGCGGTCAGCGCCGCTGATCTTGTCGTGTTCGTCGCCGATGCAACAACGGAACTCACCGACGACGACGTTGGCGTTGCCAGGATCCTCCAAAAGAGCGGGATCCCGTATCTCCTTGTCGCCAACAAGGCAGATTCGCCCGCTGTGGAATCCTCGCTGACTCATCTGTGGGGCCTCGGGTTGGGCGCACCGATCCCTCTTTCTGCTCTCCATGGCCGCAACACTGGAGACTTCCTCGATCGTCTGGTCGATTCGCTCCCCGGCGAGGTCGAGGGAGACGACGACCCAGACGTCATAGCGAGCCTTGCGATCGTTGGCCGTCCAAATGTCGGCAAGTCGACCCTTCTCAACCGTTTGGCAGGCGAAGAACGGGTCCTCGTATCAGACGTACCCGGCACAACACGTGATCCGATCAACGAGATCGTAGACATCGATGGCGAGTACTTCGAGGTCATCGACACCGCTGGCATCAAGCGTCGAACGAAGATCACGGACAACGTTGACTACTACTCGGTACTTCGCGCCCACGACACGATCAGAGAGGCCGATGTGGTGCTCTTCGTCATCGACGGCCAGCGTGGTGCAACCCACCAGGATCAGCGTCTTGCCGAGGAGATCGCCCGATCGGGGTCCGGCTTGCTGCTTATCCTGAACAAGTGGGACGAACTGACCGATGAACAACGCCTCGAAACAGAAGATTCGGTCGCTGACCGTCTTGCGTTCGTCTCTTGGGCACCTGTGCTGCGGATGTCCGCTCTCACCGGCGCCCGGAGCCATCGCCTGCCGAAGTACATTCGCTCCGTTCTCGAGAATCGTCGAAGGCACGTTCCTGCGCCTGAGGTGAACCGACTCGTGCGTGACCTCCAGGAGGCACACCCGCCCCCTGTGCGCAAGGGTCGCAGGCCGAAGATCCTCTATGCCGTCCAGGCAGAGACAGACCCGCCAACGTTCGTTCTTTTCGTTCGAGGCGGAGACCTCGGCGTCGACTACCTTCGGTTCATCGAGAACCGCCTGAGAGATCGATACGACTTCACCGGAACACCGATCAGGGTGAGAACGAGGAACCGACACTGATGCACGACCGACTCCGGACAGCTTCCGAAACGGCCAGAGGCGGTGGACCACAGCGTTACCACGACAAGCTCACTGTGCAGGGGAAGATGTTCGTCAGGGATCGTATCGACCTTCTCGTCGATGCAGGCTCCTTCGTCGAGGACGGTCTACTAGCCCGCAACGATGACGAATCACTCGCAGCTGATGGTGTTATCACGGGGAGGGCCAGAGTCGAGGGCAGGCCGGTCATGGTCATCGCCAACGATCCAACGGTCAAGGCTGGATCATGGGGCAGGATCACCGTAGAGAAGATGATCCGTGCGATAGAAGCCGCGTACGACGAGCTCTTGCCCGTTTTCTACCTCGTCGATTCTGCCGGCGCTCGCATCACCGACCAGGTTGAGCTCTTCCCAGGACGGCGTGGCGCAGGCCGGATCTTCTACAACCAGATCCGGCTATCGGGCAGGGTTCCCCAGATCTGCTGCCTTTTCGGCCCGTCCGCTGCGGGAGGTGCGTACATCCCATCATTCTGCGACGTGGTCGTTATGGTCGAGGGCAATGCCTCGATGTACCTCGGTTCGCCCCGGATGGCACAAATGGTCATCGGTGAGATCACCACACTCGAGGAGATGGGTGGTGCAAGGGTCCATTGCGAGACATCGGGATGCGGTGATGCTCTCGTTCAGACTGACGCAGAGGCCATCGAGTGGGCCAGGGAGTACTTCTCCTACGTTGCCCACGACTATCGGGTACGTCCCATCGAGTACCACCCCGAGCCTCCGTCGAGCGACAGCGACATCTCACGCGTTCTCCCCGACGATCCAAAAGCCGTGTACGACATGGCCGAATTCGTGAACGGCCTCGTCGATGACGGATCCTTTTTCGCCATCAAGGATCTTTTCGCTCGGGAATTGATCACCGGTTTCGCGAGGCTCGACGGACATCCCATCGGCATCGTTGCGTCTCAGCCCTCGTACCTTGGCGGCGTGCTCTTCGTCGACTCGGCTGACAAGGCTGCCCGTTTCATGTGGCTGTGCGATGCGTTCAACATTCCGTTGCTGTTCCTTGCTGACGTTCCCGGGTTCATGATCGGAAGTGAGGTCGAGGCCCAGGGGATCATCCGCCACGGTGCCAAGATGCTGACTGCCATGGCAGAGGCCACCGTTCCCCGCATCTCCGTGATCGTCCGCAAGGCATACGGAGCTGGCCTCTACGCGTTCTCGGGCCCTGGTCTGCGCCCTGAGGCCACGATCGCTCTTCCAACGGCTGAGATCGCCGTTATGGGCCCTGAAGCGGCAGTGAACGCTGTCTACTTCAACCGCATCGAAGAACTCGACGAACCGGAACGTACGTCGTTCATCGACGAGAAGCGCAGGGAGTACGAGGAGGACGTCGATCTCTATCGCCTCGCCGCAGAGGGAGTCATCGACGCGATCATCGAACCAGAGGACCTGCGCGAGGAACTGATCAAGCGATATGCCATCGCCCAGAACAAGGACCGCAAGTTCTCCGAGCGCCGCCACGGTGTTCCCCCCGTATGACGGACGAGGACCCCTCCGAGGACAGAGACGGACCGGCCACGGCCAACGTCGATGACGATGAGGACCCTGGCTGGCCATGGAGCTTCATCCTGCTTGTCGTTGCCGGCGCCATCTACCTCATCTTCCGCTTCTTCGAACTCGGCGTCAAGCTCGTCAACTGAACGCCGCGTACCCAGGGTTCGCAGCGTCGTATATGGCGCTGTGAGCCCACAGAATGGAGTGCTTGGGTGCGCGCTACGGGGGAGGGGGGCGGTACTCTTGCCGATATCGGGCTGTGGCGCAGTCAGGCAGCGCACTGGTCTGGGGGACCAGGGGTCGGCGGTTCAAATCCGCCCAGCCCGACCACTCATGAGGGCTTCTGGCGTCCAGCGCAGCGATATATCGCCCTGTTGGACGCCAGAAGCCCTGAGTATCGTTCCTAGCCGATGACCCTGTCGTTGAAGGCGTCGATCATCTCGTCGATCGGGTCGCCCATGGCCTGGATCGATGTCCAGTACTCGGGGTCGTACCACTGCTCCTGGATCTCCTCATAGCTCTTGCCCTGCTGCTCGACCCACGTGTAGTACTTCAGGTTGTGGATGCGCTTGCGGTCGTAATAACCGAGCTCCTGCATATGGTCGATTCCCTGGCCCATGAGATACTGGGCGTACGTCGCCACAGCATCGCGTTCGTCGAATTCGCCGCGTTCGGCAGTCATCTCAACGAGGCGGCTCTGGTACATCTCCATCGAGTCTGTCGCAACAGTGACCACGACATCGTTGTCTGTCAGCTCGTAGTACTTCGCGAACTTGATGGCCATCAACATGTTGCCAACACCCGAGATTCCGAGCAGGGGAAGCTTCTCGATGACTTCATCCGACACACCCTGTGATGCAAGGTACTCGAGACCAGCAGGCTCGTTGAACAGCCTGATCAAGCTGACCGAGGCCTCGTCGTCGAGCCCCATGACGATGTCAGTGTTACGAACGTTGTGGATCCACGGAATGTGCTTGTCGCCAATGCCCTCGATGCGGTGTTCACCGAATCCGTTGTAGATCATGGTCGGGCACTGAACAGCCTCACCCGCACCGATCTTCGAATTCGGGAACTTCTGCTTGAGGTAGTCGCCAGACGCAATCGTTCCTGCCGAGCCTGTCGTCAGCGTGACACCAGCGAATCGGTCGTTCGGCCCCATGACCTCGGAAAGGACCTGCTCCATTGCTGGGCCTGTCACCGTGTAGTGCCAGAGATAGTTGCCGAACTCGTCGAACTGGTTGAAGATCACGAGATCCTGCCCGGAAACACGCAATTCGTTGCACTTGTCGAAGATCTCCTTGACATTCGATTCGGTGCCAGGTGTTCTGATGATCTCGCCTGCGACAGATTCCAGCCAATGGAACCGTTCAGCGCTCATTCCCTCTGGCAGGATCGCGATCGACTCGCAACCGAGAAGGTTCGAGTCGTACGCGCCTCCTCGACAGTAGTTGCCTGTCGAGGGCCAAACAGCCTTCTGCGTTGATGGGTCGAACTGACCTGTCACCAATCTCGGCGCAAGACAACCGAAGGCAGCACCGACCTTGTGGGCACCGGTCGGGAACCACTTGCCTTCCAGAACAATGATGCGCGCCGACACACCGCTGATCTCGGGCGGGATTTCGAAGTAGTTCACACCGCCGAATCCACCGCCACTCGTGACGGGATCGTTATGCCAGGTGATCCGGAACAGGTTGAGCGGATCGAGATCCCAAAGGCCAACGTTCTCAAGACGTTGTGTCACGTCGTCGGGAATGAGGCTGGGGTCGCGCATCTGCTTGAACGTCGGAATGCGGAAAGCTTGTTCCCTCGCTTTTCCGACGGCTGCGTCCAGAACGGCTTCGTTTACGGTCAGATCAATCATCGCTTGATTCCTTTCAGCGTGCGAATTCTGTCTTGAGAGCTTCGAGGTCCGGGTCGACCCTTAGCGGTTCGGTTCCTGCTGCGGCGACTGCCTTCATGGCTGAAGCGACGTCCTTGAGCCCGCTACCCGTTGCAAGCACGACGGCTGTGTCGTTGGTCCCGACGAGGCCACGTTCAACGGCTGCTACCAGGCCCGCATATGCGGCGGCCCCGGCCGGTTCAGCAAAGACTCCCGACCCTCGCGCCAGGGTCGGTATTGCAGCAAGGATGTCATCATCGGAAACCCGTAGATACGCGCCACCTGTGTCGACCACGGCGGACATTGCCTTGACCCTGTCCCGCGGTAGGTCCGCGCTGATGGAGTCCGCAACGGTGTCTGCGGATATCGGCGGTTTCGTGATCACGTCCTCGCCGGATTCAAATGCTTGCACCAGGTAGTCGCTTCCGGCTGCCTGGACACCGTAGATGCGTGGGGCATGGTCTATCCAGCCAAGAGCGAGTAGATCCTTTACCGCCTTGTGAACGCCGCCGATGATGGAACCGTCGCCCACACTCACGAAGATGGCATCAGGAACATCCCAACCGAGCGATTCGAAGATCTCGAGGCCTGCGGTCTTCTTCCCCTCGGTCATGAACGGGTTGAAGCCCGTGTTGCGGTTGTACCAACCGTACTCCTGGGCCGCATCCATGCACAGATCGAACGCATCTCCGTAGGTGCCGTTCACGAGAACAACCCGGGATCCATAAGCGAGGAGTTGAGCGATCTTGGCCTGGGGGGCTGATGCGGGGACAAAGATGACGTTCTCGTATCCGACGCTCGCCGAAAGGCCAGCCAGTGCGGCCGCAGCGTTTCCTGTGCTCGCCGTCGTGATGACCTCAGCGCCTCGCTCTCTGGCATTGACAACAGCCATTGCGGAGGCCCTGTCCTTCAACGAGGCGGTTGGTTCCCGGCCCTCATCCTTGACCCAGACCTTTGCGATGCCCAGATCGGTAGCAAGCATCGGGGCATCGTACATCGGGGTTCCCCCGACACTTAGCGGCGGCACGTCCGTCTCAGGTGCGATCGGCATCAACGCCCGGTACCGCCACATCGTGGGATCCGGGTCCTCAGCAAGTGACTCTTTGGTCATCTTGGCTGCAACCGCGTCGTAATCGTACACCACGTCAAGGATCCCCTCGGTTCCGTGGTCCTCACAAACGTAGCCTTCAAACTCCGGGGGATATGTGCGGCCACAGATCACGCATGCGAAGCCAGCAACATTGTTCATCAGTCCATCCTCTGTAGCGTGTATTGGGGGCGGACCACCGATGATGCAACCGGCGGAACCGCATGTTCAACGCTTCAAGGTTAGCCCTGTTCGACGAGGTCAGGATATCCGGGCTTTGCCCTGTGTTCGAAGATGATCGAGGTTTCGATATGTGCAACCTCTCTGAGCGTTGTAAATCCAGATACAGCTACCTGGCGGAGATGGCGGGCATCCTGGACAACAACATGGCAGAGAAAGTCATTGGCACCTGAGAGGTGATAGACGCTGATGACTTCAGGCATCTGTTCGATATGGCGCCAGAACCGCTCAACATCGTCCTCTGCATGGCGCCTCAACCTGACAGAGACAAGCGCCTCGAGTCCGACGCCCATAACCTCCGGGTTCACATCAGCGTGGAATCCAGTGAACACACCTCGGTCCATAAGACGTTGAACTCGTTCAGAGCATGTCGAAGGGGCGATACCGCAAGCGGCAGCCAGAGCCTTGTTCGACAGCCGGCCATCCTCCTGCAGAAGCTGGACCAGATGACGATCGATTCGGTCGAGACGAGTCGATACACCCATTTTCCGAATTCCCTTCGGTTCTGATGACAGTTCTCCGTCCTTCTGCCCATAATTCTATCAGATATCGCCAGACGAAGCGCAGATTCCCAACGTTGACCGAAATGAGGCCGGAATGAACGAGTACAATCGACGCATCGGTGACAGAGAGTTATCTCCCGAAAGCCTGATGATGGGCTACGGATACCAACCTCAATGGTCCGAGGGATCACTCAAGAGCCCGATTTTCCAAACGTCCACATTCACCTTTGCCTCCGCAAGCGAAGGGAAACGGTACTTTGAGCTCGCGTACGGCCTCGACGATGCCCATGACGGGGAGACGCCAGGACTGATCTACTCACGCCTGAACAACCCTGACCTCGAGATCCTGGAACAACGTCTGACGTTGTGGGATGGGGCAGAGTCCGGCCTCGTCTTCGCATCGGGCATGGCGGCGATTACGACAACGATGCTGACGTTCCTGCGTCCAGGCAGCGTGCTGGTCCATTCATCTCCGCTCTATGGCGGTACCGACCATTTCATCAACCATATCGTGGACCGTTTCGGTGTCGAGTCGATCACGTGGGAACCAGGTTCGTCGATCGAGGACCTCGATGCAGCCGTTGAGGGCAAGGTTGTTGCCATGGTGTTCCTCGAGACTCCGTCGAACCCGACCAATGCACTCTTCTCGATCAACGAGGCTCGCATGTTCGCTGACAGGCACGCAACAGCAGATGCCATCGTTCCTGTCGCTGTCGACAACACGTTCCTCGGCCCCCTCTGGCAGCACCCACTCAAGCATGGTGCAGATATCGTGCTGTATTCGGCAACGAAGTACATCGGGGGGCACTCTGACCTCATCGCCGGCGCAGCGCTCGGCTCCACCGAACTGATGTCCCAGATCACCGAGATGCGGACGATCCTCGGAACAATGGCATCGCCACACACCGGCTGGCTCATGATGCGAAGCCTTGAGACGTTGAGCCTGCGTATGCACCGGCAGAAAGACAACGCACAGAAAGTGGCCGCGTTCCTCAACACGCATCCGAAAGTCGAACGCGTCGGCTACCTGGGGCTGATCGACCCATCCGACAGCGAGTATGCAATCTATCAGAGCCAGTGCGACGGGCCCGGAGCCATGATCTCGATGTGGCTTCGCGGAGGTGAGGAGGAGGCGTTTCGATTCATCGATGCACTCCAGATGGTGCACCTCGCCGTGAGCCTTGGCAGTACGGAGTCGCTCGTGCAGCATCCGGCGTCGATGACCCACGCAGGGGTGGACCCTGGAGACAAGAAGCGTCATGACATCACGGATTCGCTCGTCAGATTGTCCGTCGGCGTTGAGGACCCAGACGACATCATCGCGGACGTCTCGAACGCCCTGGACAGGGTCTGAGGAGAGAGCAGAAGTTCTCCGTTTTCCGAATAGAGAACACAGAACACAGACAAGAGAACACAGAACACAGAACACAGACGTAGAGAGGACACCTTATGACCCGAAGCTGGGCAGAACCATGGAAGATCAAGATGGTCGAGTCGTTGACCATGACGACCCGCACCGAGAGAGAAGAAGCCATTCGCGCGGCGCACTACAACACCTTCCTCCTCAAGAGCGACGACGTGTATATCGACCTTCTCACAGATTCGGGCACGTCAGCCATGTCTGACAGGCAATGGTCAGCCATGATGCTCGGTGACGAGTCCTATGCGGGCTCCCGATCGTTCTACAAACTCGTTGACGCCGTCCGCGACATATACGGTTACGAAGAGCTCATCCCGACCCATCAGGGCAGGGGAGCGGAACACATCTTGAGCCAGATCCTCATCAAACCCGGAGATGTCGTCCCCGGCAACATGTACTTCACGACAACCCGCTACCACCAGGAACGTGCCGGAGGACGTTTCGTTGATGTCATCGTCGACGAGGCTCACGACCCTGACTCGACATTCCCGTTCAAGGGGAACATCGATCTCGACAAGCTTGCAGCGGTGGTCCAAGAGGTTGGCCCGGAGCAGATTGCGTACGTGTCGTTCGAGACGAACGTGAATCTCGCTGGCGGCCAACCAGCATCTATGGCCAATATCAAGGCTGTCTATGAGTACTGCGACTCCCTCGGCATCCTCGTGATGCTCGACGCAACGAGGGCGCTCGAGAACGCGTACTTCATCCAGCAACGCGAAGCGGGGTACGAAGACAGGCCGATCGCCTCCATATTGCGCGAGATAACGGACAATTCCCACGGTGCCACCGTCTCATCGAAGAAGGACAACCTCGTCAACATCGGCGGGTTCCTCGCGTTGCGTGATCCCGATCTCGCTCGCGAGGCCAGGGCCCTCCTCGTTGCCTTCGAGGGACTCCACACCTACGGCGGAATGTCTGGCCGGGACATGGAGGCACTTGCACAAGGCATCCGAGAGATGGTGGCTACTGACGACCATGCCCGCTCACGTGTTGGACAGGTCGAATATCTCGGAAACAAGCTGATCGAGAACGGCGTTCCCATCGTCAAGCCCATTGGTGGGCACGGTGTCTTCCTCGATGCCGCCGCGATATTGCCCCACATTCCCCAGGACGAGTTCCCCGCCCAGGCCCTGGCAGCTGCGATCTACGTGGATTCAGGCGTCCGCGGGATGGAGAGAGGCAACGTCTCAGCCGGACGAGACCCGATCACAGGTGGCAACCGTCATCCGAAGCTCGAACTCGTGCGCCTTACGATCCCGCGACGCGTGTACACACAATCCCACATGGATGTGGTCGCAGAATCTGTGATCGAGGTCTTCGACCAGAGGGACTCGATCGGGGGACTGAGATTCACGTACGAACCCGAGGCCCTTCGGTTCTTCCAGGCGGAGTTCGAGCAGGTCAGCTGACGACCGACAGCCGTCAGCCGTCAGCCGTCAGCAAGAGTCGGAATCTGAAGCCGACACCTCGCCAGCCTCTGACCTGATAGCTGATAGCTGATGGCTGTTGAAGCGCTACTCTGCACATATGGCTCACACCATCAATCGAAATTGAGGTCCCATGAAGCTCACATCAGCGATGCTCGCAGACGCAGCCCAGGTACAAAGCGGCAAGCTCTATGTGCTTGGAGGCGGTTTCGATACGATCTCAGTTCGGCAGCTTCCTGCCACACATCGGAGCGTCTCGCTTGCAATGGTCGCCGAGGTCGGTCCAGATGAGCGACAGCAAGATCTCGAGCTCGTCGTTCAGCTGGTCGATGAGGACGGTGCCGAACTCGGTGTCGTTGCGAAAGGGAAGCTCCGTGTCGGCGCCCCACCGAACCTCCCACCAGGTTCTCCGAGCATCGTGCCCATCGTCTCTCCGTTCCACAACATCACGTTCCCTGAAGCGAAGGGATACGCGTTCGTCGTCACCATGAACGACACTGAACTCACCCGTGTGAAGTTCAGGGTGGTCAAGGTTTCGTGATCTCGGACCTCTGGAATGTTCCGAATATCATCTCGCTCATTCGGCTCGCGCTCATACCGGTGTTCGTCTGGCTGGTTGTAAAGAACGAGTACGGATGGGCTGGCGTTCTTCTCGCCGTGATCGGGGCAACGGACTGGATCGACGGCTACCTTGCGCGCAAGCTCGGACAGGTCACCGAACTAGGGAAGTTCCTCGACCCACTTGCTGACCGTCTCGCTGTCATCGTTGCGGTGATCGCTGGCCTCATCACACATGTCCTCCCGATTGGATTCGCCGCTGCCTTGATCATCAGGGAGGTGCTCATCGGCATAGGCGCCATATATGGATGGTCAAAGGGCGTCACGAAACTCGATGTACGCTGGCTCGGCAAGGCCGCAACGCTCCTGTTGTACGTGTCGATCGCGCTGTTCTACATTGGCTTCGGTTTCGATGTCGACCTGTTGGTCGCTGCTGCGTGGCTCACAGGAGTACCGGGGCTCGTCATGTACTACTGGGTAGCTGTTGAGTACCTGTCTGACATGAAACAGGCGATCGCCCATGCGCGGTAGGATGCACCCACACGCCCAGGAGGACTTATGGACTATCCCGCAGATCTGAGATACGCAGAGAACCACGAATGGACCCGCGCCGACGGTCAGATGGTCACGATGGGTATCTCGGATTACGCCCAGGACGCCCTCGGAGATATCGTCTTCGTGGAGCTCCCTGAGGTCGGCCGCCAGGTGACGGCGGGTGAATCGTTCGCAGAAGTCGAATCGACGAAGTCGGTCTCCGATGTGTACGCACCCGCTTCGGGAACGGTCGTTGACGTCAACACAGCTCTCGAGGCGAATCCGGAACTCGTCAACTCAGATCCATTCGGGGAAGGATGGTTCGCGGTGATCGAAGCGACAGATCTCTCAGAACTTGAGAACCTCATGGACGTTGACGCGTATAGAGAGATCGCCACCTAGCCTGAAAAGGTTCAACCATTCATCGAGGGTTTCGCTGTAAGCTAACCCTATGACGAACGTCGACCTGCCGTTACCTGATGATGTCGAGATCGAAGAAGAACCGACCCTGTCGTGGGAACCTGGAGTAGATACAGCGCCCTCTGATACGGGCGCTACCCGGCTCGAGGGTGCCTTTGCATGGGCGTTGACGATCGAAGGCGGGCCTCAGACCGGTCTGACATATGTCCTTGGCAAAGGGGATTCGATCGCAGGCAGGGGTGCCAAGAGCACCGTGTATCTGCCAGATGTCACGGTCTCACGCGAGCACGTGCGGCTCAGCGTGACCGATGACAAACTGACGATCATCGACCTCGCATCGACCAACGGAACGTATATCAACGGTGTGCGCCATGCCACAGGGACCTTGTCGGTGGACGATCTATTGATGATCGGGAAATTCCGTCTGCGAGTGAGCAAGGGCCATGGCTGAACTGCGCGCTGTTCCAAGCGCAAGGAAGAGAACGCACACTATCGGTGAAGTCATCAATCTTCTGCGTCCTGAATACCCGGATGTCTCCGTATCGAAGATCCGATTCCTCGAGTCGAAGGGTTTGATCCACCCGGACCGGTCATCGTCGGGATATCGCATGTTCACTGACGAGGACATCGAACGGATCCAGTACGTCCTCACCGAGCAGCGTGATCACTTCCTTCCCCTCAAGGTCATCAAGTCCAAGCTCAACGCATGGGAGAAGGGCGACGCATCACCGGTTGCGCCGGATCACGGGCCACCGCCTGAGGCGTACTTCGCATCGTCAGGTGTGTCCTTGTCCGAAACGGAGATCTCGCGTTCGTCAGGGCTTAGCAGGGAGGACCTCGCTGCCGTCATTGGTGAGGGGCTGATCATCCCGGTCGAGCTTCCAGATGGCAGGCTGATGTTCACCGATGCCGACCTCCAAATAGCGCGTGCAATCCACCGACTGCTCGCCAGAGGGTTGGAACCTCGCCATCTGCGCGGTCTGCGCCTTGCTGCGGAGAAGCAAACCGATCTTCTCGGTCAACTCGTGGCTCCCTTGTTGCGCCACCGCAACCCCGACAATCAGAAACGATCGGCGGAGATACTCGCCGATACCGCGCAGGCTTCAGCTCTTGTTCAGGAAACGTTCGTTCGCAGTAGGCTTCGTAAACTACTCGAACACTGATGATCGCAACACTTGTCACATCCATCGCGCTTGCCGCGTCGCTCGTGGGTTTGTCGGCGCCAATGGCACCGATAGCCACCAAAGATGCGCGCCCGATTCCGGACCTCACCGCAGACCGCTGGATAGTCTTTGACGCCGACGCCGACGTTGTGCTTGCATCGTGGAACGCAGACGTTCAGGCACCAATGGCATCCGTCACGAAGGTCCTGACAGCGATGGTCGTAATCGACAATGTCGGACTCGACGAGGTGGTCACGATCCCGGAGTTCGTAACGAACATCCGTGGCTCCACGGCAGGTCTCGTCGCCGGTGAGGAATGGACGGTCGGAGATCTCCTGATAGCCATGCTCGTACGGTCGGGTAACGATGCGGCACTGACCCTCGGGTACCACGTCGGGGGTGAGTCGATCGATAGGTTCGTGGTGATGATGAACGCCAAGGCTCGCGAACTCAGGCTCGAGAACACACACTTCGCGAATCCCAATGGCCTCGACGATCAGGAGCACTACTCGTCTGCCCGCGACCTGCTGGCGATCATCGCCGCATCCCAGGAATACCCCGACATCCAAAGGATCACGCGGATCAGGATCGTCACCATGCCTGAGGATCCTGACGGGGAGACGCGAACCTTCACCAACACCAACAAGCTCCTCGGCGCCTACCCTGGCACACTCGGTGTCAAGACGGGCGATACGCCATGGGCAGACAAGGTCCTTCTCGGTGTGACACAACAGGCGGGACGGACGATCTACAGCGTTGTGATGGGCTCTGACGATCATTTCTCCGACACGAGAGAGATCGTTGACTGGGCATACAGTACGTACTCGGTGAACGATCGCTGGCTGCGACCGCTCTACTCTCAGGAAGGTGGCGGAGCAACCACGGCGTCGCCTGAGATCTCGGAGGGCCACGAACGACGCCTGTCCGAAATGCAACCGCTCGACGATGGACAATGGAACTCCTCGTCGCTCGAGGACCTGCCGAAGGCGGCGATCATCGGAAGATGGATTCGAGAAGCGATCCCGGACCTCGTCGGTGGCCAGGGATGAGTGAACCCTTCGCTCAGGTCATATCAAGAGAAACCATCGCCAGACGTGTGAGCGAACTTGCCTCCGAGATCACGAACGACCTACCTTCTGACGACGTGGTCGTCGTTGCAGTCCTCAAGGGTTCGGTGATCTTCCTCAAGGATCTGATGGCGAACCTCCCGTACACGTACACAACTGACTTCCTCGCTCTCACACGTTTCGGCAGGGATGGAAGAGTCTCGGTTGCGATGGATGTATCGGTTCCGCTCGAGGGCAAGGACGTCCTCCTCGTCCTCGAGATCGTCGACACGGGCCTCACTCTCGCCACCATCCGCAAGATGATGCTCGCACGCGAGATCCGTTCGCTACGCACGGTCACGCTGATCGACAAGGCCCCGCGCAGGATCGTCGACGTCCCCCTCGAGTATCGGGGGTTCGAAGTCGGCGATGAGTATCTCCTCGGGTACGGCATGGATTGGAACGGGCGATACAGGAACCTTGGTTCCATCTGGGCCGCGCTCGATCTGGGCGTCCTGACTGACAGCCCCGAGGTCTTCGAGGACCTCGTCTTTGGCTAACGATGCCCACACCACCGTCTGGTGATAGTGTGGTGTCATGACAGACGCCATACCGATGGACCTCGTTGGCATCCGGATTGAACTGCCGACCAACACGCCCATTCTGCTTCTGCGTGAACATGATGGTGACCGGTATCTGCCGATCTGGATCAACACACCAGAGGCCACCTCGATCGCTCTGGCACATGACGGCATCCGTCCGGAACGGCCTCTGACACATGACCTTGTTGCTTCACTCATCGAGGAACTTGGAGCCGAAGTCAGCGCGGTGGTCGTGACGGAGTTGCGCGGTGGAACATTCTACGCGGATCTTCAGCTCCTGGTCGGGGATGACATCCATACGATCTCGTCAAGGCCATCAGACGCTGTCGCCATTGCGGTGCGGACAGATGCCCCCGTGTTCGCATCTCGCGATCTCCTCGATCAAGCTGGCGTACACATCCAGGATGAAGAAGACGAAGACGAGATCGCCAAGTTCAGGGAATTCCTCGATCGGATTGAGCCAGAAGACTTCGAGCATGGCTCTGATCAGTGACGCTACCGAGCAACCTGAAGGCAGGGTTCGTCTCGCTGTTGATCGTGATTGTGGTCGGAACGATCGGATTCATCCTCATCACGGGCCTCAGCATCGGCGATGCCACGTACGTGACCGTGATCACTATCACAACGCTCGGATTCGGAAACCCGATCGGAGAACTTACGGGACCAACCAAAATGTGGATCGTGATCGTGCTCCTCACAGGTATGGGAGCGGCGATCTACACGGGAACCGCCGTGATGGAGTACGGATTCTCGGTCGTGATCGGCTCGGACCATCGGAGGCAGCGCAAGATGCTCAAGGACATTTCTAAGGCCACGAATCACGTCATCGTGTGCGGCTATGGAAGGGTTGGCTCGACGGCTGCGGGTGCGATCAAACACCACGGCGTACCCGTTGTCGTGATCGAAGATGACCCCGATGGCGTTCAACGAGCCATCGCAGACGGTTTTCTTGTGCTCGAAGGCGATGCAACTCGAAACGAAGTGCTCGAGAATGCTGGGATCAACAACGCCCGCTCACTGATCGCCTGCGTTGCATCATCGAGCGACAACCTCGTCATCACGCTCTCTGCCCATGCTCTGCGCACGGAGATCCCTGTCTACGCCCGTGCGATCGATCGTCAGACAGAGAAGAAACTCGAACTTGCGGGTGCGCGAGGCGTCGTAACACCGGAACTCGTAGGGGGACTCAAGATCGCAGAATATGCCACGCATCCCGGACTCGGCGAGTTCGTCGACCTCCTGTTTCGAGATCCGTCCACCGAGTTCCAGATCCGGCGGTTCGTGGTGGCTGACGAATCGGTCGTCGTCGGGAAATCCCTAAGGGACCTCGATCTGCGGCGCCAGGGCGGTGCGATGATCATCGCGATTACCCGTTCCGATCCGCCTGTGCATACACATCCTGACCCGTCGAGGCCGTTCATCGAACACGACACCGTGTACGCGATCGGTTCTGAAACACAACTCGACCACCTCGCCGCCCTCCTCCAAGACCATGCGTAGATGATCGACAAGATCGGTACCGACCTCTCGAACAACCCGATGGCTCACTTCCTCACCGCTGCGATAGCGAATCCTGGCGGACGTAAGACCTGACTCTTCGCGGACAGCGGACAGCAATAGTACGAAATCCTGCAAAGGTCATTGACTTGCGCGCACATGAACCGTAACTTTCACCTGCGTAGTTCAACGGGCGGAATTACGAAGGTGTAACCTCTGGGTCATAGGAGACGCAACAATCATGGGTACCGTTCACGACGACACGAACCTCGGCTTCCGCTCACCGCAAGTGTGCAAGGTCGTAGGCATCACGTACAGACAACTCGACTACTGGGACCGCACAGGGCTTCTCGGCCCATCGCTGCAGGAAGCCACAGGTTCGGGGACACAGCGCTTGTACACATTCCAGGACATCGTCACGCTACGCGTCGTGAAACGTCTCAAGGATGCTGGCACGAGCTTGCACAAGATCCGCTCAGCCTTCGAACAGCTCGACCTCGAGGTCGGGGAGGACTGGAGAGAGCGCGACATCACCCTCTTGAGCGACGGCACGACGATCTACGCCGCAACGAGCCCCGAAGAGGTTATCGACCTCCTCGCCAAGGGCCAGGGCGTGTTCGGCATTGCGGTGCGCCCGGTACACGACGAGGTACAGGGGAAGATCTACGAACTCTTCCCAGAGCAGTACGCTCTCGCATCGGACAGCCCGCACAGCGCAGAGGTGTCAGGACACTGATCAACGACGATCTCTTCGGGCCCGCTAGGGCCGACGAGACGGAGTTCGCTCACAACTCCGAAAGAGAGTTCGCGCGGTTGCTCGACTTCTATGCAATCGACTGGGCGTATGAACCTACGGCCTTCGCAATCGACTGGAATGACGATGGTGAGCCCGTGTCGTATTTCCGACCCGACTTCTACCTCCCGCAGGACGACGTCTACATCGAGATCACGACGATGAGCCAGAAACTTGTAACGAAGAAGAATCGGAAGGTACGCATGCTCAAACAGGCGCGCCCCGATATCCGGTGCAAGATCTTCTACCAGCGCGACTACCTCCACCTTCTCGTGAAGTACGGACTCGAGGAACCCGACGCATCGATCGAGACCGCGACACCAACACGCATACCGGGTCCCCCCGACATCGTCGACCTGGGGACCGTGGCGAACGGCTGACGACGCCATCCGCCATACGCCATCCGCCATCCGCCATCCGCCATCCGCCATCCGCCATCCGCCATCCGCCATCCGCCATCGGCCCTCCGCCATCCGCCATCCGCCATCCGCCATCCGCTCTCC
>Ga0164313_10000983_pt1 | contig 24445 bp, 21 predicted proteins | sample GuaBasSedimGuay4_FD_113735 | JGI IMG/M metagenome (GOLD analysis project Ga0164313, IMG submission 113735) | Subseafloor sediment microbial communities from Guaymas Basin, Gulf of California, Mexico - Guay4, Core 4569-4, 0-3 cm | ecosystem: Environmental > Aquatic > Marine > Hydrothermal vents... | reverse complement strand
GGGCCCACAGCAGGAGAGTCAGGCAGAGCGCCGACAAGCCCGTCGCCAACGACGTGAGGGAGCTGGGGAACATCGAGGCGGAGCCTACTCGAATGTGTGGCCCGAGGAGAGCCCCGTCGTTCAGGGTGTCGCTTCGCCGTCCCCGGGCTCCTGGCCAGGGACGGGGCAGGAGCTCGGTCGAATGGTGCCGTCGGGCCAACGAACCGCCGTGCCACCGAGCTCGCGTCCGGCTACCGCCGCCACTTCGACCACGGCGCGTCCGGCCTCGGGGTCACAGCCGAGGTTGCGCGCTTCGGTGAGGGCCTGGGCGGCATCGGCGCCTCGGTCCATCTCGCGATAACAATGGGCGGTCCGCCAGAGACCATAAGCATAGAGCGGGTGGTCGAGCTGACCGAGGAAGTAGCGGTAGGCCTCTGCGGCATCCCGATAGTGCTGGCCGCCGAAAGCGATCTCTCCGCGGAGGGCCCACATCAGCGAGTAGAGTTCCCGGGCGTCGGTGCGCCGGGTGGTGAAGCGCTCGGCGAGGCGCGCGGCGTTTCGTGCTCCCGCGCGCCAGGCGTTGTAGGCCTTCACGAACTCCATGAGCGCGTTTTGGAACTCGTCCCGGCTTCCTCGAAGGGCGCTGTCCGCGTAGCGATTCGAGTCCTGCCGGAGGCGGCGCTGGGCGCGCCGCTCTTCTCGGCCTGCTCGTCCTTCTTGTGGTTCTCGATCTTCGGCGGCGTACATCAGGCCGATGGCGGCGTGGCGCATGGCCTCTCGTCGGGCCGGGCCTTGGGCTGCGCGCACAGCGCTCCGGAACTCATCCGGGTCGCCGGGAGGGCGAGCGAGGGCCGGGCTCCGCGAGGCCCCCACGGCGAGGAGAAAGTGCGGCGCTTCGATGGTGTTGGGCCGGGCCGTCGTCGGGGTCTCTGCCCCGCCGCAACCCATGGCCCAGAGCGACAGCGAGAGCGACGCCGCGCAGATGGTTCGGGCTCGCGTCAATCCTCCCCCGCGAGGGCGGCCTCGTAGCGTTGGCTCTGTTCCGGGTCCGCGGCGATTTCATAGATGAGCTCTTCGAACTCGTCGATGGTGATGTCGTGGTCCTCGAGGACCTCTTCGGCGTTCGCCGGGTCCGCCTGGATGTCGCGGGCAATAGCCGCCGCCCGCTCGACGGGATCGTCGGGCTCGGAGTCGCAAGCCGACAGGCAGGCGCCGGACAGAGCGCCCGCAAGCACAAGGGCGACGATCTGCTTCTTCATCGGCGCATGCCGCCCATGCCGCCCATGCCACCCATGCCGCCGCCGCCGGTCCGAATGCGAACCGAAGCCATGCCCGACGGGCCTCCGCCACGAACCCGGACCCGCCCGGTTGGATGACCGCCGCCCTGGATGCGTATCGTCGCCATGCTGCCCATGCCCTGGCTCCGGATGCGCACGTTGCCCCCCGGGTGACCGCCGCCCTGGATATACACGCCGCCCATGGAGCCCATGCCCCTACGCATGCCCATGCCCATGCCGTGACCGCCCTGAACGCGCAGCCGCGCCATGTTGTGGCCCTTCATCCAACCGCGTCCCATGTGGCCGCGATGCCGATGCTCCACCTCGATGACCTCGTAGAGGTGGGGCCCCCGGAGCCCGTCGCGGACATGCAGGCTGATGAAGCCGCCGAACTCCGGGATGGGCCCGTGCAGTCGCACCGAGTGCACGCTCCGGGTCAGTACTAGGTGCACCTCCGGGGCGGGGACGCGCGCCGTGCGCACCTCGACCAAAGCCACTCGGACCTCCGGTGCCGGCACGCCGACGGATCGAAGTTCGATCGCCGCGTGGGGGATCGCCACCGCCGCGACGGCCCTCGACTGAATGGTCACGTTGGCGGTCGCCGTGACCTGGGCCTGGGCAGAGCCCCCGGCCAGCAGCATCAGGGCCCCGGAGCACAATAAGAACCGTTGTAGAACAATCATCGCAGCGCCTCCCGTGGCCTTCGACGGGACCAAGCATCGCAGATTCTCCGGCGCATTTCTTTGCGTCGTTTGCGTATTGCGCCGCGCGCACTGTGCGAGATGTAGGGCGATGGCTGCCAGTGAGACCGCCTCACTGCGATTATCTACCGGCGCTGGACTGTTGCGGCGACGGGGCCGTCACACGACTCTCAGTCCAGGGGCGTGACGTTGAGGACGAAGCCCCCCGCGTTCGTATCGAAGCCGTCGACGAAGATGTAGAAGACTGCGCTGGCATCGGTCACGTCCACCGTGACGAGGGACGTATTGCCGGCGCCTCCGCTGTCGTCGTCGCAGGCGATCTCGGAACCGGTGCAGGGGGCCGCGCCGGCGTCGCGCACGTGCAGCACGGTGTCGAAGTCCGATCCGATGGTATCGATCTGGTAAGTGCCTGCTGCATCGGGCCGCCATTCGACGATGGCTTCGGGAGCGCCGTTTCCGCCACAGCTCCCCGCGTAGAGGTCGCTTTCGATGGACGTCGAGCCGGCGACGTTTGTGCCGTCGCTGCCGTTGATCGAGAGCGTGGGGCTGCAGGAGACGGGGGGGGTACCGGTGTCCGTCGTCATACCGCTATCGGTCCCGCCACCATCGGTCCCGCCACCATCGGTCCCTCCGTCCACTACAGAACTGTCCCTGGCCGTCGAAGCGTCGCCGGGGACCCGGCCCCGGCTTCGGCTGTTGCACGCGGAGAGCAAGAGGGCCGCCAGGGCGACCGTCACGACGAAGACGATGGGAGATATGCGACTCATATTCGGTGACCAGTCTAGTTGTCCTTTGGTACGCGCACCGCCCAATTTTCCTCCCCCTCACCCGATGGGGTCAGGAAAAGCCCCACAGGAGGGGGGGTACCCTCGAAAAGTACGTAACCGACTAATGAGCACCAGGCGGTTTCTGTAGGGAGGGGCGGAGGATCGTGATGATGAAGCGAATCGAGCTGTTTTCGGCCATCTTGGGGGTTCTGCTCTTCGTGCCGGCTCTGGCCCACGCACAAGATGCGACTCCGGGGGCCTCGCGCGTGGTTGGGGCCATGAGTTCTGGGCCCGAGGCGACGGATCCCACGGCGCTCTTCGAGGCCGCTCAGGTCGCCGGTGACCGCCAGGGCATGCTCACGGCCCTCACCGCGATCGAGGCGCAAGCGACGCCCGACATCGCGGCGACCTACTACGTTTCGGCGGCGTCGACCGTGCTGGCCCAGGAAGGCGGGCCCCGGCTTCGCCGCGAGGCCCGGGACCTCGCCGAGCGCGCGGTCGGTCTCGACGGGTCGAATCTCGATGCGTACTTCATGCGCCTCGACGCCGAGCTCTACATGGAAGACGCGGCGGCGGCCCGCGCCACCCTTCGCCATCTCGATGACATCGCCCCGAATCATCCCCAGACCGCGTTCTTTCACACGATCGCCCTGGCAAACGCGGGGGACTGGGAGGAGGCCCGGGTAGCCCTCGACCGGGCCCACGACCTCGGCCTCCCGGACGACGTGTACCAAGGGGTATCCGCCGAGCTCGAGGCCGCGACGCCGTGGCACAGCGGCCTCGGTGCCCACGTCATTACCGGCTCGAAGGTCGTGGCGGTCTGGCTGCTGATCTTCGGTGCGCTGCTCTTGCTCGGTGTCCTGCTCAGCCGCGCCACTCTCACCGCGTCGCGTTCCATGCCCACTTCGGTCTCCGTCGCCGATGCCGCCCCTTTGAGCGCGGGCCTGCGGCGGGCCTACGCGGTCGTGCTCTGGATGAGCTGCGGCTTCTACTACCTCTCGCTTCCCCTAGTCGTCATCCTCGTCCTCGCCGTCGCCGCGGGGCTCATCGGTGGCATCTTCATGATCGGTTACATCCCGGTGAAGCTGGTGGCCCTCATCGGCATCGCGGCCCTAGTCAGCGTCTACGCGGTGGGCAAGAGCCTCTTCGTGCGTGTCAAAGACGAAGACCCGGGCCCCGAGCTCGACCTCTCCGAACACCCGGAGCTATCACGGGTCCTCGGCGAAGTTGCGGACAAGGTCGGCACCGAGAAGGTCCACCACGTGTACCTGACCCCGGGCACCGAGCTCGCCGTCTTCGAGCGCGGCGGGGTGGGGCAGCAGCTCCGGGGCAGCGCCGACCGTTGCCTCATCCTGGGCGCGGCGGTCCTCGAGGGCATGGATCAGCAGGCGTTCAAGGCGATCATCGCCCACGAGTACGGGCACTTCGTCAACCGTGACACCGCCGGCGGCGGCTTCGCCCTCGCCGTGCGCCGTTCACTCTACAAGATGGCGGTGGGCCTCGCCGAGGGCGGCGCGGCCGCCTGGTACAACCCGGCGTGGCTCTTCCTTCTGGCCTTCGAGCGGGTCTTCGTGCGGATCTCCCACGGCGCCTCGCGACTCCAAGAGGTCCTCGCCGACCGCTGGGCCGCGGTTTCCTACGGCGCTCGCGCCTTCGAGCGTGGTCTCCGGCACGTGGTCACTGCGGGGATCCGCTTCGATGCTCACGCGAACAGCACCCTCAACGAGGTCATCGACGGCCAGCGCGCGCTCTCCAACTTTTACCACTACCAGCCCGAAGAGAACGCATCGCCCGAGGACATCGACCAAGCCATCCGAGAGCAGCTCGACCGCGAAGCGTCGGTCTACGACAGCCATCCCGCGCCGACCGAGCGCTTCCAACTCGTTCACGCCCTCGAGATGCAGGACCCCAAAGCCCCGGAGGAAGAGCTTTCGGTTTGGGACCTCTTCGCCGACCGCGGCGCGATCGAAGAGATGATGACCGAAGAGATTCGTAGGAACGTCTTGCAGTCCACCGGCTTCCTGATCCCTCAGGAGCAAGACGATCCGCCCCACGCCTGAGACCGACCTAGCGCGGTATTCAAACCGGTCGCCGCTCTAAGCCCAGGGGCGTTTTTTCCGCCACTCGGCGAGCTGCTCGGCGGTCATGGGCCTCGCGTGCAGGAAACCCTGGACGATCGTGCACGACAGGCTGTGGAGGAACTCCTCTTCTGCCTCGTTCTCGACGCCTTCGGCGACGACCCGGAGCCGGAGCGACCGACCGAGGGCAATGATCGCCGCTGAGATCGCGGCGTTCTCCGCATCGACCGGCAAGCCCCGGACGAACTGCCGGTCGATCTTGAGCGTATCCATCGGAAACTGACGCACGTAGGCGAGGGACGCGTTGCCCGTGCCGAAGTCGTCGACGGCGACTCGGATGCCGCGCTTGCGCAGGCCTTCGAGAGTCGCCTTCGTGGCGCCGACGTTCCCGACGAGCACGCTCTCCGTCAACTCCAACTCTAGGAGCTGCGGCGGGAGGCCGCTCTTCTCGAGGGCCCGGTCGACGGTCCGAGCGAAGTCGTCCTCGGTCAGCTGTCGCGCCGAGACATTGACGCCGACCTTGATGGGTCGCCCCTCGCGGTGCCACCCCGCCGCCCGCTGGCAGGCTTCGTTGAGCACCCAATCGCCGACTTTTCGGATTCCGCCGGTGCTCTCCAAGATGGGGATGAACTCCCCCGGGGACACCATGCCGAGCTTCGGTGAGCGCCACCGGAGCAGAGCCTCCACGCCGGCGAGGGAGCCATCGGCGGTGTCGATCTGCGGCTGGTAGCAGAGATGGAACTCGTTTCGGGAGATGGCTTCGGTCAGACCACGCTCGATCTCGATGCGTCGCGTGGCCGCCTCGTTCATCTTCCCCGAGTAGAAACCGAAGATGTCTCCTCCGGCCGCCTTCGCGGCCTCGAGGGCCGAGTCGGCGCACCGGATCAGGATGTCCACATCGTCGCCGTCCCCGGGATAAGCGCTGATGCCGACGCTGGCGACGAGGCTGTGATGTTGCCCGTCCACCAGATACCGGGTTCGCAATGCCGTCACCACCTCGTCGGCGGCGTGCACGGCGAAGGACCCTTCCTCGGGTCGTTCGAGGAGGACCAGAAACTCCGCCGGCCGGAGGATGACCACCGTGTCGATGCGGCGTACGACGCGGCGGATCCGTGCGATGGCTTGTTGTTGGACGGCGTCCCACATCGACTCGGGGAGGGGCGAGGGGTTCCCCCGCTCGTGCACGGCGACGGCGAGCACGGCGATGCCTCGGGTACCACGGCGCGCGGATTGGGTCGCGAGTTCGAGGCGCTCGAAGAGCATCTCGAGACCACCTCCCCACGGGTCGTTCACTTCGCTCATCGCAGGCTCACCTTACGTTGAAACGCGTTCGATGGGCCCCCCATACGCTCGGCCAGTCGCGGATGCGCAAGGGGGTGTCCCGGGCCCACGAGGTGAGACCGATGGGTAGGGCTGTCTCGAACTGAAACCACCGTGATTCGTCCGGAACACGGTGGTGGTGATCGCGGTCCGCGCCGCTCTTCGCGAGAGCGCTCTCGGCGGCTTGGGAGAGGGCGCCGTGGGCCGTCATCGACGGTGTGACGAAGGTGAGGCCAGCCTCGAAGGAGTGGTTGGGGCGCAGGTGGGGGTCCCCGATGATGCCGTTGATCTCGGTGGTCGCGTTGCGATGAAAGAAGGGTGGCCGGAAAGTGTGCTCCACTGCGTCCCACCGGGGCGGAAAGAAGACGAAATCGAGGGTACTCGACCCTGCTTCATCGAGGGGTGCGCTCAGGACGACGTGAATCGACGGGTCCGGGTGGTCTACGCGTACGTTGCCAACCGGCGAGAAGTCGGCGAGATCGTAGACGAGAGGGGCGTAGTTGCCGTGCCAGGCGACGACATCGTAGGGCGAGGGATCCTGGGCCGTCTCGAACAAGCGATTGCCGAGCTTCGCGGCGACGCGAAACCCGGGGTCGATGCGGTCTTCGAAATAGGCCGTTGGTGCCCGAAAGTGACGTGCATCGGCGAGTCCATTGGACCCGACGGGCCCCCGCTCGGGCAGTTCGAAGTGCCGGCCGTAGACCTCCCCGACCCAGCCCCGGGCGAAGGCGTCCTCGAGCAGCACCGAAAACTTCAGGCCCCGCGGCATGAGCATCACCTGCCCCGGCGCGACATCGAGAACTCCGAGCTCGGTCTGTACCGTGAGGGCGCCTTCCTGGGGGACGATGAGCAGGTCGCCGTCGGCGTTGTAGAAGCTGCGGTGCTCCATGCTCGCGTTGGCGGCGTAGAGGTGGATGGCGTAGCCGCGACGCGTATTCGGATGGCCGGAGCCGCCGTAGGTGTGCATCCCGTCGACGAAATCCGTCGGGGCCTCGGGGGCCGGGAGAGGGCGGTGGGCGATGAGGTTGGGGTCCGCGCCGACGGCGTCCCAATCCGAAAGCAAGGTCGGGTGTGGGAGGGGGACGAAGGGCCCGTGCTGGGCCGCGGGTCGGATCCGGTAAGACCACGTGCGTTGGTTCTGGTGACGCCGTGCCCCGAAACCCGTGCCGTTGATCTGTTCTGCGTAGAGGTCGTAGGGCCCGGGCTGCGGGCTGTTTTGGTGCAGCGGCAGCGCACCCGGGAGAGCCTCACTCTGATGGAAGTTGCCGAACCCCAGAGACCCGTCCCGGACCGAGGCACCGAAGAGCGCCTCCCGGGCGGCGACCCGTTGGCGGGCCGTGATCTGATGCACGTCCCCCGCGGCGAGGGCGACGGACACGTCGGCGCCCGCTGCACGAAACTCTTCTGCCGCGCGTTCGACGTCGGCGAGATCGACCCATGGATCTCGTCGACTCACCCCGAGCACCACTCGTGTGCCGGCGAGGTTTCTTCTCAGCTTGGGCTGAGCGTCAGCCGGACCGATACGCGCACCCGAGAGCGCGATGAGACCGCCTAGGGGTGCCCCACTGCGAGCGAAGAGCTCCGTCGCGAGGCATGCGCCCTGAGAAAATCCAGCGATGTAGACCCGCTCCGGGGGAACCGAAGCGAGGACCCACGTGATGACGTCACGCCCCGCCCGGAGAGCCTCCGTGAGCTCCTCCCCGTGGTCTTCGTGACAAGCGCGATAGCTTCTCGAATACCAGCGGTTGTCGCGGGCTTCCGGCGCGACCACCGTCGTCCCCGGATCGTTTCCGGTCATGGCGAGGGCGTCGGTGACCGCTCGCCCGGCATTGGCTCCCCGACCGTGAAAGAAGATGACGACCCGCTGCGAGTCGGCCAGGGGCGGGCCGTGGACCGACGTATCGGGCCATCCTTCGTGTTTTTCCCGACGCACGCGCACCGAAGGGCGATGGCCGAAGCGGGCGTCGAAGGCCCACCCTTCCTTTGCGATTTCGTGTTCTTCGCCTAGGGCGTCGAGGGCTTCGTGCTCCACGCCGAGATCGATGAGAGAACGGGCGGCGCCGGCTCGGGTGAGGGCGTCGTAGAGGGTCGCCGGCAGGTCTGGTTCGCGGGTTGCTGCGGCGATGGCGTCGTAGAGCGCGCGGTCTTCTCTGAAGAGCCGGTAGAGGGTGTGGGGTAGCAGTACTGCGTGCAGGCTCGAGTGGTCGAGACCGAAGCGGCCTCCGAGCAGATGGGCGAAGGTGTGGTGACGCCCGAAGGCGCCGCGGTCGATGATCGACCCTGCGAGGGCCGCGCCCTCGAAGGCCGCCCGGCGCCCCTCTTTTGAGCCCGGGTCGCCGGCGAGGAGAGCCACAGCCGAGGAGAGGCGCTCGACCGCCGAGAAGGCATTTGCCCGGTCCGCGAATTCGAGGGTGCCGGTCGAGAGCGCGCTCACCGGATGGGCCATCGCGTTCAGGAGGCTGGTGAGGGTGAGCTTCTTCGGCATGTCGGTGAAGAGGCTCGTCTCGCGCACGATGGCGTCGGGGCGTACGCGATCGTCCCGCCCCGTCTCCTTGTCTCCGTCCTGGGTCGTGCCCCAGATGTTGGTCATCTCGGAGCCCGAGTAGGTCGACGGGATTGCGACGAATCGCACTTGGTGGTCGAGGCGCAGAGCCTTGCCCAGCCCCGTCGTGGCGCCCCCTCCGAGGGTCACCACGGTATCCGCTTCGCTCTGAGTCAGGGCCGCCTTCGCGGCCTCGACGGTCGGCTGGGGCACGTGCACCATCGCCCCGTCGAAGACGTGCATCGGGAGGTCGCCGAGGTCGAGGCGATCGACGAACCGTCGAGATGGACCGACGATGAGGAACACCTTCTTCGTCCCCCACCGCCCGAGGAGAGCTGGGAGATTGGCCAAGCCATCGACGATTTCCGTCTCTGGTGTGTCCGTCGATTTGCGGGTCGTCATCGCTGGGTGCCTGGTTCACGCGGCGGTTGCCGCGATTCCCGGCGACCGATGACCGATCGGTCCGGGGGCATCGTCACGGGGCCGGCGCCAATCGCACGTTGCGAAGAAGCCGACGGCCGAGCGCGACCCGCCGCAGTCGACCTCGGCGGGCGCCCAGCTGCGCGAGTCGTTGAGCATCACCCCTCGGGCTGTCGGGAGTCCGCGTCGAGGAGCAGCCCGCCCGGGAGATGCACCGCAACTGCAGCGAAGCCAGGAGGCTCCTCAACGGTCAACCATCGGAGGAGCCCTCCATTGCGGAATTGACCCCCCCGAAACCGACCCTAGCGTTATCGCGCTTGGTGCTTACTTTCCAGGCATCCAAAGGAGCCCCGACTGTGCAACTCCCCTTGCAAATCACCTTTCGTGACATGGAGCCTTCCGAGGCGATTTCGACCGCGATCCGACAGAAGGCCGAAAAGCTCGAAGCCTTTCACGAACACATCACCAGTTGCCACGTGGTCATCGAGACCCCCCACAAGCACCAGCACAAGGGACGCATCCATCACGTGAAGCTGCATGTGATGCTCCCCGGCCGCGAGATCAACATCGACCGCGACCCCGAGCGCGGCGATCACGAAGACGTCCATGTTTCCATCCGTGACGCCTTCGACGCTGCTGTGCGGCAGGTGAAGGATCACGTTTCGCGACAGGCGTCCCACCACCGCTGAGGCCTGAGCTAGCGCCGTACTCTTCGGTTCAATACCCCCGGCCGGCTCGTGCTCTCGTAACACCGGCGGCAACTCCTGCTGCTCCTTCGCCCCGTGCCCGGGGGTCTGCACGGGGGTACGTGCGAGCCGGTGTGCGGCGGCGGCTGCCCCTGCAGACCGATCGTCAGCCGAAGCCTCCGGTGAGCCGATCGACAGGCCGGCCACGGCTGGCGCAGTATCTGCGCACGAGGTGGGATCGGGTTCTGAGGCTGCCCGGTCTCCCGTCTGGGCGAAGGATCATCAATAGATCCCCGTGCTTCGCTCTGGCCCCCGTCGGGATCCCGTGTTGTCGCGCCGGCCCGTCTCCCGCTCTGTGACAGAGGTGTTCGAGACCGGACACGATCGCGCGACCTCGTCGTCACCGGACCGACACTTTCGAGGCGTACCTCGTCGGTGTGGTGAGAAATCAGTTCCACAGGCTCGCTTCGGGCGCCGTTTTATCCGCCGTCCTCTGGGCACTCATCGCCACGTCTTCGGCGGTGGCCCAGGAAGTACAGGACGTAGACTCGGGTACCGAGGCAGGCGACGACGAGAGTCTGCCCCCGGAGGTCGAACCGTCCCCCTCCTCCGCGGCGCCGGCGGCTGACCCGGTCGCCGTATCGCCGGCGGCCTCGGCGACCGGCGACGAAGGAACGACCCCGACTTCGCCGGGGGGGACCTCGGGTGCCGACGGACCCACCCCGCCAGGCGAGGCCATCGAGACCACTTCCGAAAACACCCCCGAGGCCGTCCCCGAGGCCCCCGCGTTCGTGCCGCACCGCGAGCACACCGAACCCGGTGACGACGCCCACCCGATGGACAATCACCCGGTCACCGGAAACATTCACTTCGCCCCCGGGGGTGGCCTCCGGATCCAGAGCGACGACGGGCACTTCGGCGTGCGCTTGAGCGCCCGGGTCCAGCCCCGGTGGACGGTGGTGAACTTGCCGGGCATCTCTCCCGAGCACGAGATCACCCTCCGCCGCGCGCGGGTGAAGTTCCAGGGCAACCTCTTCGGGCCTGACGTGCGTTTCAAGCTCGAGCTCGCCTTCTCGCCCGCCGACCTCGGCGTCCGAGACAACCTCGACCCCGACACCCGCACGCCGACGCGCTCCCCGCTGCTCTCGTATTTCGTCGAGTTTCGCCATCTGCGTGAGGCCGAGGTGCGCGTCGGGCAGTTCAAGGTCGCCTCCAACCGTCAGCGCGTCATCTCGTCGGCGAACCTCCAACTCGTCGACCGCTCGATCCTCAACTCCGAGTTCACCCTCGACCGCGACGTTGGCATTCAGGTCGGAAGCCGAGACATCGGTGGCCTCGACCTCTTCACCTACAGCGTCGGCATCTACTCCGGCCGCGGCCGCGATGCCCGCGGCTTCGGTGACTTCAACCTCATGTACCTCGGCCACTTCGAGGTCACGCCTTTTGGCTCCTTCGAGGCCTACGCCGAGGGCGACTTCGAGCGCACCGGTCCGCGCTTGGCGGTCGGTACGAGCTACGCGTTCATGGACCGCGGCGCCCGCGACCGGGGGCCCATCGGAAGCCCCCCCGCCGATGGCGGCACGACGACCAGCCACCACTACTTTGCCGACCTGATGTTCAAGTGGGCCGGGCTCTCGGTGCTCAGCGAGTTTGCATGGCGCGATGGCTCTCGGGCCCCCGGCGGCAACCTCGACGACTCCGGGCTTCCCATCCCGGCGGTTCCTCCTCGCGATGGTTGGGGGCTCAACGCCCAGGGCGGCTACATCTTGCCGTGGTTCCCCCTCGGGATCGAAGGGCGCTACGCCATCGTCCACGGCCTCGAGGACTCCAGCCTCGGCGACCGCCAGGAGGTGACCGGCGGGCTCAGCTACTACTTCATGGAACACGCTTACAAAATCCAAGCGGACTACAGCCGTCTCTGGCGCACCGATTCGATGACCGATGGCTCGGACCGGGTCCGAGTTCAGCTCGAGCTTTCCCTATGAAAGGCGGTATGTGATGAGTTCAGCACCCGTAGGGATTGGCCCCCAGGTCGGCAGCGGCCGTACCCGGTACTTCGTCCAGCTCTTCGACCAGGAAAAGAACTTCCTGCTCGTCATATCGACCCTCCTGGTCGCCATCGGCGTGGTCTACGAGCAGGCGTCGATCGCTCGCTGGGTCGGCTTCGCCCTGGCTGGTTACTCCGCCGTCGCCAACGACAGCGTGCAGACCCTCGGCACCTTCATCGCGTCGAACAAGAACAAACCCTGGTGGGCTCTCTGGCTCTTCATCGGGGGCATCTTCCTCGTCACCGTTACCTACAGTTGGATGACCTACGCCGGCGACGTGACCTACCAGCGCCTCGCCTCGAAGGGCTTCGAGACGGCGCCGATGTCGTTCACCTACCTGCAGATCGCGGCGCCGGTGGTTCTGATCATGCTCACCCGGGCCCGCATCCCGGTTTCGACGACCTTCCTCCTGTTGAGCTGCTTCGCCACGGACCCCGCGAGCCTCGGCAAGGTCCTGACCAAGAGCCTCCTCGGCTACGTCGTCGCCTTCATCGGGGCCATCGTCGTTTGGCTCGTCATCTCCAAGGCCGCAGAACGGTGGCAGGCCGCCGGCCCCGCCAAGCCCTACTGGCGCGTTTTCCAATGGGCAACCACCGGGCTGCTCTGGTCGGTTTGGCTCATGCAGGACGCGGCCAACGTCGCCGTATATCTTCCCCGGTCTCTCGGCGTGCTCGAGCTAGGCGCCTTCGTTGCCGTGATCTTCTTCGGCCTCGGTTTCCTCTTTCGCTTCGGCGGAGCTCGGGTGCAGCAGGTCGTCGACGAAAAGTCCCGGGTCGTCGACGTGCGCGCAGCGACCCTCATCGATCTCGTCTATTGCGTCGTGCTCTACATCTTCAAGATCGAGTCTCAGATCCCCATGAGCACCACTTGGGTCTTCGTCGGCCTACTGGCAGGACGCGAGATCGCAATGGCGCTTCGCGGGACCACCGACGGCGGTCTGCGAAACGCAGCGCGCTTGATGGGCAAAGACCTGCTCTTCGTCTCCATCGGCCTCGCCGTCTCCATCGGCATCGCCCTCGCGGCGAACAGCGCAATCGTCGCTTCATGAGCCGGTCGGCGCTCAGGGCATCGAGACCGTGAGCTTCTCGTCGAGGCTCGTCGAGCATCATCACGAGGCGCTGCTATGCTCCCGCAATGGCCCAGACCATTTTCCCAACGTCCCTCGCAGTGCTCGTCGCCCTGACGGCCTTGGCGGGCGGCTGCGGCGGCTCGACCCAGGTTACGTCGCCCGGTGGTCCTGGCGCGGCAGATTCCGACGAGCTCTCCGACGAGGTCGTCCCGGTGGCCCCGATCAATCAGGGTAGCGTCCCCGAGTGCGTTACCATTACGGCCCTCGGAGCACGCTCGGTCGCGGGCTTCAATCACATCGTGCGTCTCGACAACGCGTGCGAGCGAGACGTCGACTGCCAGGTCGCGACGAATTCCGCACCGGATCCGATCGACGCGACCGTCTCCGCCGGTGAGCGCTCGGAGCTGACGCTCTTCCGCGGCCACGGCGAGCGCGACTTCACCCCTCAGGTCGACTGCTCGCTTCGCTGAGGCGTCCTTCGCGGTGCGGATCGGGGCGGCTCGGCGCGGCGAGACCAGCGACTCAGCCGGAGACCGTGGAGGCGCAGTCGTGCAGAACGCTGCATGAGGTGTGCAGCCCGTTGCCCACATCGATGACTCCACGCGCGTGAAACGTACGGAAAACGGGGTGGCACGGAGGCTGCTCTCTCAGCCGGTGACGCAATCCACGTCACCGGGAGCCCGCCATGCAGAAACACGCCATCCGCCTCGCTGTCATTTCGTCTGTGCTCACCTTTGCGGCCACCGCATCCGCGCAGCAAAGGTCGTGGCCGCCGCTCGATTCCGAGTCAGTGCCGGCCCAACCGGCCCCCGTACCGGTCGTGGTCGTGCAGCAATCTGCGCCGGGCGCTGCGGCCGAGGTCGAGACTCAGACCGTTTCGGAGACCGAGGTGACCGTCGCGACCCAGAGCACCGGGACCGGCCCAGAGGTTGCGCCACCAGGAGATACGAACGTACACGTTCAGGTCGGCGTGAGTTCCGAGGCTCCCCCGATCCCCGGGCGCTCCGCAAACAGCCCCCCGGCCGCGGCCCCCGCGAGCGCCGAAGGGCCGCCGGGTGACGAGCCCCACCTCGACCGGTTCCTCCACGGGTTCCGCCTCGGCTATCTCTACATCAACGACATCGACGGCCCGGCCGACAGCGAGAACCCGAGCTCTCCGACCTACGCGGACCGCTACGGAATCCGTTCCCCCCACATGTTCATGATGGGCTACGAGGCGATGGTGCGCCTCTTTGGCCATGATTGGCTCAACGTCCTGCTCATCGGCAACGTGCTCATCGCGGGCCTCGAGCAGAGCCGCTTCTTCCCCAGCCTGAACTTCCTGCTCGGCTTCGAGTTCAATCAGACCGCGCAGATCGGAGTCGGGCTGAGCCTCACGCCTACCAAAGACAACCCCGGCCACCTCATGATCGCCGCCGGCTGGACCCCGAGGGTCGGGGAATTCTACCTACCCGTGCACTTCTTCTTCGTCCCCGACATCAACGGCCACCACAAGATGGGCGTGACCCTGGGCGTGACCTTCTGAGCCGGGAGATTGAGGCTCTTCTCAGCAGGGGAAGTCGCTGTAGAGGAAGAGCGACCAGATGCGGCCCCCGTCGATGGTCAGGAAGAGGTCTCTCTTGCCGGCGGCGGTGCAATCCTCGATGGGTTTGACGGCGATGCCCTCGATGTTGTTGCTCATGAGCGTGATGAGCTCCGGGCCGTCGTAGGTGACGATGGTATCCATCCGGCGCCCCCCCGCGGCCACGGTCGATGACAGGCGGACCACCTCGATCTGGTCGATGCTCGAGTCGTGCCAGATGAAGAGCTGCCCCGTCGACCGGTCGAACTCGAGGCCTGCCGTCTCGTCTCCGCCGGTCTGGTACTCGCCGACGAAGGTGTACCCCCCGGTCGTACGGTTCATGTCGAAGACGTAGAGCTGGCCGGCGCTCTGGTGGCCGACGAAGAACAAGCCGCCCATGCCGCCGGCGCTCACGTAGGGGGTGCCACTCGCGTCGACGAAGCCCTGCGCCGAGAGGAACTCGTCGGGGACGAAGGTCAGCCCCTCGGAGCCGCTGCCGGCGATCTCCGCTCGTAGAATCCATTGGTTCACGATGGTCTTCGTCCCGCCGACCGAGAGGTCGTATTCGGTGATTGCTGCGGGGCTCTCGGAGACGACGTAGAGGGTGCCGTCGTCGTCGAAGTCCGCCTGAGCAACGCCTTCTGCGTCGGCGAAATCCTCCCAGGCTGCAGCGCTGCCGCCGCGGGTATCGATGCGATAGCCCCCGGCGCCGTCTTCGACCACGGCCCAGACCGCTGACGGCCCGTTGTTTCGGCAGAGCCAGAGTGTCCGGTGGACGGGGTTCCAGAGCGCGCCGCTGAGGTCACTATCGAACTCGTTGTCGAAGGTCGACCCCCCGACGCTCGTCAGGTTGGTCGCGTCGCTCGTCGACTCGGCCGGCCACGGGCAGTCCCCCGAAGCGGAGTGAATGCATACACCGTCGGTGCAGGTGTCGGTCGTGCACGAAGAGCCGTCGTCGCACCCCGAGTCGTCCGTGCAATACGCGCCCATCGGCGTGCCGGTATCGGGCCCCGCATCGACCGGTGTTGCGCCATCCTCGGTGGTGCCACCGTCTCTGGGCATACCGCTGTCGCCGGGGGGCACGGTGCTGTCGCCGGGGGGCACGGTGCCGTCGCCGGCCGCGCTATCGGCGGCGCCGGAGTCCGTCGGTCCCGGGGGCGAACCGTCGTCTCCGCAGCCCGAGGTCGGGGTCACGAGGAGACAGAGCGCGACCAAAGCGAAGGCCTGGGATGGGTGTTGGCTGACCGTAAACACGGCGCTTCTGTAGCTCGCAACGGGGCTTCTGTCACGGTGGCCCGGTTTCGAGGTCGCGCTCCTGGCGCTGCTATAGTTGCCGCGATGCATCGCCCCAGCCGTACCTCGACCTCAATCGTCCTCGCATTCGCCTTGTCTCTGGCGTCGCTCCTGCCCGCGTCGCCCTTCCTCGCCGCCCACGCCCAGGCCCAGGCGCAGGCCCGAGCGCGGGCCCGGAGCTTCGACCAGGAGATCCTCGGCCCGGGGCTCTACGCTTATCAAACGCGCGTCCGAGAGGCGACTTGCGGGGATGACTCGCAGACGGGGTTCGTCTCGACCTTCATGGGCTCCATCAACGGCATCCCCGGGAGCCGCTCCATGGAGATGAAGCTGATCAACAACCGATACTGGCCGGAGTGGACGATCACCGTGCGCCCCGATGGAACCGTCGTCGGCGCGGCCCGGGTCTCTGGACAGACGAGAGAAGCGGGCTTCGAGGTTCGCCGTGACGAGGGGCGTTTCGTCGGCACGGGGTCGCGTACCTATCAGACGACCATCAACGGCGAACGGCGCAACTGCACCGTCCACGTGGACGTGCTGCTGCGCCGCTTCGACGTTTGACAGGTTGGTTAGAGCTCAGCCGGCGACGCAGGTCGCCATGCCGTCGACCGGGGCGGGCTCGGTCTCGCCGGGGCAGAGGATCGTGCAGGTCGACTCGTCCATGCAGTCGACGGTGCAGTCGGCCTCGCAGGTGACAGTGCAGGTGGCGCCCATGGTGCACTTGGCCTCAGCCTCGTCGGCCAGGGTATAGGTGCAAGTCGCGCCGGTGCAGTTGATGTCGGTGTCGCGGCCGGCGGTGACGTCGCAGGTGCTCATCGCGTTGCAGTTGATCTCCGTGTCGGCGCCCGTGGCCACGACCGTGCAGTCTGCTCCTTCGCCGCAGGTGATGTCGGCGTTGTCGCCCGCGACCGTCACGTCGCAGGTGGCACCGGAGGCGCAGTCGACGTTGGTGTCGTTGCCCTGGGACATCACGTCGCAGGTGCTGTTCATCGCGCAATCGACATCGCAGGTCTCCATGCCGCAGTCGGTCGTGCAGGTATTGCCGGTGGTGCAGTCGAGCTGGCAGGTCGCGCCGGTCATGGTGACGTCGGCGCAGGTGAGGCCGCAGCTCGAGCCGGCGGTGCAAGCGCACGAGGAGCCCGTGCAGGCGCAGGCCGGTCCGGGGCAGAGCTGAATGGCCCCGGCATCGCCGGGGGCCGGGGTACCGTCGTCGCCACACGCTGTGGCAACGAGAGCCGCGGCGGCGACGAAGAGAATCATGAAGAAGGAACGAAGTGTGTTCATGAAGCCTGAGTCGCACTGCCGCGGCGGATTGATCAACTTTTGTTGATCGAATTCAGTCGACGGGGATGCAGCCCTTGAAGTCGGAGTCTTCGACGTCCTCGCAGGAGCCGTTGTCTGGGCAGTCCGTGTCGCTGTTGCAAATCAGACGGCAGGTTCCAGGAGAGTCGGGAGAGTCCCGGTCGTGGCAGATGGCGTTGTCTTCGCAGTTCTCGGCGCTGCCCACGCCGTCGCATGCTTCGCCGATGCTTCCCGAGCCGCCGCAGCCCGCGAACAGGCTGAGGGAAGAGACCAAGCACAGGGCGCTGAGGATCGATCGCAGGTTCATTGTCTATGTTTCGCTTTCTTCAGTTGAGGTGTCCGATGCGCAGGTGCTTGCATCCACGCAGACGGGGTCGGTCGTTTCGGGATATTCGCAGCAGGTGCGGGTACCGCAGAGGTCGCAGGGGCAGCTCATGCACGATGCCGGACGGAACGGGATGCAGTCCCCGTCGATGCAGAGTCGGCCGCTCCCGCACGGGCGGTTGCACTCGCCGCAATGCAATGGGTCTGCACTCACGTCGGCACAGCCGCCATCGCAGTCCGTCGTTTCGCTTGGGCAAGAGGTGACGCATTCGCCGTCGGCGCACACCTCCGCGCAGGTGACGCCTTCGTCTCCGCAGTGGTCGGCGTTTGCATTCGTATCGACGCAGACCTCGTCGATACGCGTCAGCTCTTCGCGGCAGACGCACAGGCCGGCGACGCAGTATTCGTCGTCCTCGCAATGAATAGCGGCCGGACCGCAGTTCTCGGGATCGCGGTTCGACGCGTCGAGGACGATGACGTCCGAACCCCCATCGATCAGTCCACTATCAGGGGTAGTGAGGGCGGAGGCATCGAAGAGCACGACCCGCTGCTCACCGCAGGCCGATACGAACCCGAGCACGAGGGTCACCAAGAGCCAAGAGCACAAGGAGCGCAAAGAGCACCAAGAGAGCCGAAGACTCACTCACCTGCCCCTGGCGTTACGGCGCCGCGTGCCGCCGCCCGGGCCTGGGGCGACGAGGGGTACGCGGTCTGCAAACGCTCGACGGCCCGTGCGGCGGCAGCGTCGTCACCGAGGCGCCGGCGGGCGTCGACCTCGAGCCAGAGGGCCTCGGCCCCGAGGCGTCCGTTTGCGAAACGACGCCGGTGGGCGGCGACGGCGGAGAGGGCGCCCCGTGGGTTTCCGTCGCGGAGATGAAGGCGGGCGAGGCGAATCCATGCCGCCTCGGCGACGGCGCCGCTCCGCCGGCCGACCTCGCGGAAGAGGCGCGTCGCGGCGGCCCGCTGGTCGTCACGCCAGAGGGCCTCGGCCCGGCTGAGGAGGGTCGTGGCGTCGGTCGCCTGCGCTTGGCCTGAGGATGCCGTTGCTGCGGCCGAAGCCGTTCCCGTTCCCGTTCCCGTTCCCGTTCCCGTTCCCGTTCCCGAAGCCGTTCCCGTTCCCGTTCCCGTTCCCGTTCCCGTTTCCGTTGACTGGCCTCCGGGCTGCGCCCGGACGCGTCGACTAGTCTGTACCCGTGCAGCTCCGCGGACTTCGTCCGCTCCGCCATGCACGGCTACAGCCGAGTGGCCCGTTCCGGGTGAGTCGCCGGCGGCGAGGGCCACGGTTACGTCTCCGCCTCGGGACCACCGCTCGCCGGCGTGCAGGTGAACTTCGGGCTTCTCCGGCTCTTGGGAGTTCGTGACGACCACGTGCCCCTCGATGACCGCGACCTCGACTCGGGGGCCCTCCCGAGTGACCGAAAACTGCGTGCCCCAGACCTCGACGCGCACTGGCCCGGCCTCGACTCGCAGCGCACCGCCGCCGAGGTCGTCAGCCCGTACGTCGACCCGCCCTTCATCGAGCACGACGTTCGTCATGCAGGGGTCTCCGGCTTCGACTCGGGCCGTCCCGTTCGTGGTCACCGCACCGCGGGGTCCGAGGTCGAGGACCCCGTCGCGCTCTTCGGCGGAAGCTGGGGTCCAGGCTTCGCACGCGCGGTATTCCCCCCCCGCGATGGCGCCCTCGACAGGCGATCCCCCGTCGCCCCGGGTCGCGACGAAAGCGAGGGTGACGGCTGCCGCTATCGCGAGGCCGGCCACTGCCGTTCCGAGAACCCGTTGGGTCCGGGCGGCTCGGACCGTCGCCGGACCCTCCAGGCGTACCGCCTCGAGGACTCGCTCCCTCGCGGCGTCCGAGAGCTCCGAGGTGTCCTCGTCTGCATCTTGTGCATCTTGGGCGAGCCGTCCCAAGCGATCGCGGAGTCCGTCGCTCATTGCTCCTCCATCAATTCGCGGAGGACCGGGTCCCGGCCTGCGGCGGCGAGGAGCTCACGGCGGGCGTGGAAGATGCGGGAGCGCACGGTGTGCACTTTGCTGTCGGTGAGGCTCGCGATTTCCTGAGGGCTGAGCCCCTCGAGGGCCCACAGAGTGAACGCGATGCGCTTCTTCGGTTTGATGCCGTCGAGGGCCCGGTGCAGGCGCTTCATCCGGTCTCGGGCGAGGGCGGACCGGTCGGGGGCATGTCTCGGTGCCTCGGTGACCGCCTCGGGCATCGGACCGCGGCGCCGCGCCCAGGCCGTCGGCCGGAGCGTCCGGCGGGCGACCCGGACCGTGATGCCGCCGACGAAGGTCGAGAAGCGGCTGTCTCCGCGGTAGCCCGGCAGGGCCCGGCAGAGCTCCATGAAGACCGTCTGAACGAGGTCCTCGAGGTCACTTCGCGGGCCGAGGATGCGGCACAGGAGGCGCTCGACGCGGGGCATTTCCCTCTTCGCGAGGACCCCGAGGGCCTCGGCGTCCCCCGCCTTCGCTCGAGCGATGAGGTCCGCTTCGGCGGAGATCATCACCAGGGAGGCGCTAGCCGCGGGGAGAGAAGCCACCTCCGTGGGTCGCGGCCGGGCCCCGGATTGATTAATCGGGGTCACGTTTGTTGGCCCCGTCACCTCTTTTGCCGGTTCCGTCATTCGATCCGCCACCCGAGGCCGAGGCGCCCGGCGAGGCGCAGGGGACTCTCTTTCGCGAGGGTCTCACCGAACGCGATGAAGGTGGTAGGGGCGGGCAGGACATCGGCGCTCACCTCGAGATAGAGCTCGAGGCCCGCGACGAGGGGTTGCCGCGCCTCGACGCCTAGGCCGACGAACCACGAGCCGACGCTTTCGCTGCGCGTCTCTTCGTTCGTCCCCCCGAGGGTCCGCCCCTCGCCGACGACGACCCCGCCGCCGCCGCGGACGTGTCCGAGGAGCCGGGTTGCCGCCCCCCCGGCGTCGAAGGCGGCCGTGAGTCGCGCCCCGGCATCGTAGCGTCGGTAGTCCAGGGTTGCCCGGGATGTCGTCGCTCCGTAGCTGCCGAAGCCCGAGCCATAGACCCCGGCGCCGACGAGCAGCGTCGAGCCAACTCTCCAGAGAACATCGAAGAAGACCGTCGGTTGGATGAGCCAAGGGCTCTGTTCTTCGAAACCGGTCCAGGCTTCGACTCCCACGCCTACCGAGAACGTGGGCGCGGCGGCGGTCGCCGAGGAGTCCCCCCCGGCAGGCTCTTCTTCCTGGGAGCCAGATGACCCGTTTGCCTCTGCGTCGGTGCTTTGGTCGGCGCCTTGCTCGGCTTCGGGGTCGCTGTCGGCGACGCCCGTACCCGCGCCGTCCTCTCCGCTTCCCTCGCCCTCGCCATCCCGCGTCGGGCCCTCCGAGCGCTCGCTCCCCGAGGCCCCAACGAGGGCTCCGGTCGATGCGAGGCCGAGGGCTATCGGGTCCGCCCCGGACTGGGCCACTTCGAGGAGCTCGGCGGCGACCAACGCCAGCGCGTAGCTGTCCTCGGCTTCGGCCTCGAAGCTGCGTTCGAAGCGGGCTCCATCCGATCGGCGAAAGATCTGTACGACCCCTCCGTCGGTGTCGACGGCAATTACATAGTCGAGGAGAGGGTCCGTCTCGGCGGCCGCTACATCAGTCACGCTTGCTGCGTCGGGTACGAGTCCGGAGAACGCATCACCCACCGGGCCCGCGTGGCTCCCGAAGGCGGCGAAGGCGACCTCGTCCGCTGCTTCGGCGACTGCCGGCCGAACCACGGCGAAGGCGCCCAGCGCAGCACATGCAATCGCGATCACTGGGATCACCGTGGGCACCGAGGCCCGCTGGCGCTTCGAGCCCATGGGAGGATTGCCATGATAGCGCGTCATGGTGTCCTGGGCCCACGGGCGCGTGTCCCGACGTGAGCGCCGAATTTACCCTCGAGAAGGCGTATGCTCTTCGCCATGAGCGGGGCACCGTATCGCGGGGGGGTGGGGGCCCCCTCGGCTTCGTCGCCCGATGAGACCGGCCTCGTCGCCGACCTGATCGCCCAATTCGCCGACCGCCTCGCCTTCTATCGGGAGCTGGTTCAGAACGCGATCGACGCCGGTTCGGTGTCGATCGGGGTGCGCATCGCGTGGGAGCCCGGGACCTGTGTGGTCGCGGTTCGCGACGTCGGAGTGGGCATGAGCCGGGAGGTGATCGAAGAGGAACTGCTCGTTCTCTTTCGCTCCGGCAAGGAGGGCCAAGAGGACGCCATCGGAAAGTTCGGCGTCGGATTCGTATCGGTCCTCGCCGTGGATCCAGAGGTCGTCGAGGTGCACACCTCGACCGGTGACGGGGCTGCCCACGTGCTTCACCTGCGCCGTGACCAGAGCTGGGACCTCTTCGAGGTCGACGGCGGCTCGAGCGCGGGAAGCACCGTGAAGCTGCGTATCCCGATGGCCCCGGAGGCCTACGGCCAGTTCGTGGTCGATTCGGACAATGCCCTCGAGCGCTGGTGTTGCCACGCCCGGGTGCCGATCCATCTCACCGCCTCGGACCTCGAGGGAGAGATGCTCATCGACGAGCGCATCGACCGCCCCCTCGACCTCGAAGGGGCCCTCGTCTCCGTCGACGTGTCCGACGGTGATACCCAGTTGGTCGTCGGCCTGCATCCGGATGGTGAGAGCTTTGCCGGGTTCTACAACGGGGGGCTGATGCTCTTCGAGACGACGGATTCCCTCGTCGGGTCCGTGATGTTCAAAGTTCAAGACTCCCACCTCGAGCACACATTGAGCCGCGACAACGTGCGCCGGGACGCTGCGTTCGCGAGGGCCCTCGGCCGGGTTCGCGAGGCTGTGGAGAAGCAGCTTTCGGCGGTGGTCATCGATGCGCTGGTGGACGCAGCCTCGTCCGACCGGCACCGCTACCGCGCACTCATCGACGCCGTGCGCCCGGAGGTCATCGTCGCCACCGTGAGGCAGTGGCGTTTTCCGGTTCTTTCGCCCATTCGTGGACGTCGTGCGGTCGAAGGTTCGGCTCTCCGGGGTCTCTACGCGACGGCCCGGGGCCCGTTGATCGATGCCCTCGCAGCAAAGGGAGTGCCGGTCCTCGACGCCGAGGGGCTGGACGACGAAGGCCTCGATGCCCTCGGTCGCCTCGTCGCTCGCGCAGTCGGAGTGAGGCCCTCGGACGCCTACCTCGCCTTCACCGTGGTGCTGCCCGTGCCCCTCGAAGGGTACGACGACGCCCTCTTGTCGGCCTTGGCGGACCTCCTCGAGGCCGTCGCCCGGGCGCCGAGTTCGGTCCACTTCGCCCGTCTCGTCGGGGCCGCGGCCGACCGTTTCTGCATCGCGGGGGGCACGCCGGCGGACCCGTGGCTGCTCGAGAGCGAGATCCAGGACGACCCGCTGCGCCTGATCGCCCGGCCCGCCCTCGTGCTCAACGCCGACCACGCCCTGGTCCGCGGCGCGAGGGCGGCGATGGAGATCGAGCCGGAGGTCGCTGTCGCATTCCTCGCTCGGGCCGTGCTCGTTCAAACGGGACGCCTCGATGAAAAGACGGACGAGGCCCTCACCACCGCCGCTCTCGCCGGTCTCCTGGGGACAGCCGAATGAGCCGCGGTCGAGCAAACCCCGGTCGCCACGTGGGAGCGGGCAGCCTGCGCGTCGACGCGGCTCGCGCCGTTCAGAAGCTCCGCGACTATCAGTTGCCGGAGCCCGCGATGTGGATCCTCGAGCTCATCCGGGCCGCGGTCATCCTCGGTGCCGACGCGATCCGCGTCGAGGGCGACGCGGACGACGTGCGCATCGTGTGGAGCGGGCCGGTCCCGGAGGTCGAGGACCTCACCCAGCTCCTCGACGAGCTGGTCAATCCTGTGTCCACGGCGGAGCGCCGTCACCTGCGCCTGATGGCGACGGCGGTCAACACGGCCCTTGGGCTCTCGCCCCGGTACATCGACGTCTTCGTATGCTCCGGCGGCGCCGCGGAGCGCGTGCGGTTCACACCGTCGATCCTCGCGGTCGACGAGGACGACCCCCTCGTCGGGGCGACGGGGTTGCGCAGCTTGTCGGCCTCTTCGGTCGAACGACCCGTCGGCGCACCGGAAGACGGTGTCCTGGTGCACCTGCGCCGGCCGCCGAGCCTCGGCATGCTCGCTACCGTGCTCGCGGGCACCGAGCCGGCCGAGCTGCGCCTGGTGCGCCAGAGTTGCGACGACTCGCGGGTGCCCATCTCCATCGGCGGTGCGGTGCTCACCAGGGAGCGTTCAGAACGCGACATCTTGCGGGTGCCCCTCGGTACGTCTCCGAGCGACTTCATGGCCCTCTTGCGGGTCGACGCGCGGCCCCGGTGGGCTCGCCCTGCCACCCTCGAGGCCTCGGAAGCGGGGGTCTTGCTCGCGAGCCATGCGATCTCGCTCCCCCTGCGAGCCTTCGGCCCCGTACCCATCCGAATTTCCGTCGACGCAGACCGCCTGCCCACCAACGCTTCGCGTTCGGAGGTTCGCCGGGACGAGGCGCCGATCGCCGAAGCTGAAGCCGCGGCAGTGAAGACCCTCGGCCGGCTCGTCGAGCACCTGGCTCGAGAGCTGGGCCCGGACCCCGCCCAGGATTGGGATGACCGTGCGCGCGGTGAGCTGCTCCGGAGCACTTTCGCCCTCATCGCGTCGGCCGTCGCTCTCGGTGACTTCCGCACCCAGATCCCCGCGCTCCTCGAGGGGCCCCTCGAAGGCCTCGCCGACCTCCCGCTCCTCCGTGACGCGTTTGGTGATCCGACCACGCTCCGGCGCCTCGGCACGGAGGTTAGGCGCGGTGCATTCGTCTACCGGGGAGCAGAGCCTCTGCCCGAGGAGCTGAAGCCCTGGCTCGTAGACCTCATCTGGATCCCCGCCGGCGACCCCGCCGAAGAACTCCTCGACGAGTCAGCTGTCGAAGACCCGTCGGGTCGAATCATCGGGGCCCGCGAGAGTCTCACGGCGCTTCAGTGCTATTCGAAGCACGCTGCACACTCGGGCCGGGTGCCCGCCGAGCCGGGACAGTGGCTCATGGTGCCCCTTCGGGAGCTCTCGGGGCCCGCGACGCGGGTGCACAGCGATGGCGCGATCGCATACCTCACGGAGCTCGACGGAGAGCTCTGCCTCGCTGGGGGCCGACCCGGAG
>Ga0164313_10000982_pt1 | contig 24450 bp, 21 predicted proteins | sample GuaBasSedimGuay4_FD_113735 | JGI IMG/M metagenome (GOLD analysis project Ga0164313, IMG submission 113735) | Subseafloor sediment microbial communities from Guaymas Basin, Gulf of California, Mexico - Guay4, Core 4569-4, 0-3 cm | ecosystem: Environmental > Aquatic > Marine > Hydrothermal vents... | reverse complement strand
TCGTTTTGGGCAACTCCGTGCTGTGTTCCGTGAAGTGTAAATTAAACGGGTGACCCAGGGCGTCCTTTATCGTTTCTGTGAGCTTTTGCTGCTGCCCGGGTGTCAGTGGCTCAGACACGACCAGGTGTACATCGACATCCGTCAGTGACTGCTGGATGATCTGGTACTGCCGGATATCGGCAATCGTCTTGAATTTCTTGAACCCCGTCAGCGGCCAGTACCGGTCGCCGTTAGGCAGCACCAGCATATTGCGCTGCCTGCCCAGAATCCGCCGTAGCGTCGGCAGGCCGCGGCCGCAGGGGCATTGCGCTCCCAACTCGGCGTAATCGCGGATTTCGTAGCGGATCAGCGGCATGGCGAAATTGGTCAGGTCGGTGATCACCAGGCGCCCGGTTTCTCCGGCTCTGCAAGGCCGGCCATCGGTGTGGAGTACCTCCACCATCAGGGTTTCCGGCACGTGGTAGAGCCCGGAGTGGGGGCACTGGTCGCCGATATTGCCCAGTTCCTGTGAGCTGTAGACGTCAGCAATGAGCACTCCCAACAGCTGATTGCACTGTTCCCGTAGTTCCTCCGGCAACGGTTCGCCGATGGTCCGCACCTGCTTCAGCCTGGAAAGTTTGAGCCGCCCATCGGCGGCTTCTTTTAGCAGTTCACGGAGATTAGTAGGGTAGGTCATTAGATAGTCGGGGTCGATGCCGTTTAGCCAGTTTACCTGTTCCCTTACGGGTGTATTGATGGCCAATAGATGGGCCGGGCCGGTCTCGAACAGAGTGGAAAGCGGTTTCCCCCAGCTGCTGCTGCGCCCGAGCTTGTCGGCTTCGATGCCCGCCCGAATCACCGCGATAGAGCCTTTGAAGTCCCGCTGGTGCCAGAAGTGTTCCCGCAGGCCTATGGCCTGGAAAAACAGCTGGTTGACCCGGGACTTGGTGACTTTCACTGTTTGCCCGGTGGAGCCGGAGGTCTCCGTGGTTCCGGCCACCGCGTCATTGGGGGGCAGCTTGGTGGCGAGCAGGGCATCGTGATGGCTCTGTATATCGGCGCGAGTTAGTAGCGGTATCTGGAGAAAACTGTCGTTATCAAGTGGTTTTTTTTTTGAGCCTAGGTCCTGCAGGCGCTTTTTATAGAATGGTGAATAGCGCCGGGCGTGATGCATCATTTGCACAAACTGCAGGGACTGCCGCTGGCGCAGCGCCTGGGGGTCCAGCCACTGGGTTTTTTCCAGTTGCCACAATGCGGCAATAAGCTGGGAGTTCGAGGCGGCGGGGGCCGCCGGGAAAATCATGCCCGGCACACCGCTTTTCATGAGATAGTTGATCATATCAGTGACTTTGTCATCGTGTTGGCTGGAGGGCGCGCAGTCTGGTACAATTCCGCCCCCTGAATATTAACCTATACTGCCCCCGCATACATCAGCGGCCGGGCAGTCATTGCCGGTGCTGAGCAAAATTGAAACGCGACGAAAAAACTGGCCTTAAAGAAGTCCTGCAAACCTGTCGGGAATCCTTCATGTATGTCGGGTTTTTCAGTTTGTTCATCAACCTGTTGATGCTGGTGCCGGCATTTTATATGCTGCAGATCTACGACCGGGTGGTGGGTACCGGCAGTACCTCGACACTGGTGTTCCTGACCCTGCTGATGCTGCTGTTGATGGCGACCATGGGGGGGCTGGATTGGGTGAGGTCGCGCATCCTGGTCCGGGTGGGTACCCGGCTCGATGCCCTGCTGAGCGGCCGACTTTACGACGCCAGTTTCAAGGTGGCACTTCAGTCCGGGGGCGCCACCACCAGCGCACAGCCCTTGCAGGATCTCAACGGCCTCAGGGGTTTCCTCACCGGGCCCTCATTGTTTGCCTTTTTCGATGCGCCCTGGCTGCCGATTTACCTGCTGGTCATGTTCCTGTTTCATCCGGTGATCGGTGCCGTCGGACTGGCCAGTGCAGTGGTGCTGGCTATCGTCGCGGTGGCCAATGAACGGATGACCAGCCAACCGCTGGCGGAAGCCAATAATCTCTATATGTCGGCTTCTGCAACTACCGCCACCAACCTGCGCAATGCCGAGGTGATCGAATCCATGGGTATGCTGCCGAGCATCCGCGGCAGGTGGGAAGAGAAAAACCGTGGGGTGCAGTACTGGCAGGCACGGGCCAGTGAAAGAGGGGGGGTATTTGCCTCGCTTTCCAAGGCGCTGCGCATGACGGTACAGTCGTTTATCCTGGGCGTGGGAGCCTGGCTGGTCATACAGCAGGAAATAACGCCGGGGCTGATGATCGCCGGTTCTATCTTACTGGGCCGGGCCCTGGCGCCCATAGACCAGATGATTGGCGCCTGGAAGGGCTTCGTGTCGGCCCGCGGTCAGTACGGCCGCCTGAATGAATTGCTGGAGAATATGCCGGAGCCGTCAGAGAAAATGTCGTTGCCGGCTCCCGGTGGAGCCATCAGTGCCGAGGCCGCATCGATCGCGCCGCCCGGCACCAAGGCACCGGTGGTGAAGGGCGTGACGTTCAAGATACGCCCGGGCGATATCGTTGGCATTATCGGGCAAAGCGCGGCGGGTAAATCAACCCTGGCGCGGGGAATTCTCGGTATATGGCCCACCATGGGAGGTGCTATTCGTATCGACGGCGCTGAATCTTCCTCCTACAAACGGGAAGAGCTGGGCCCCTATATTGGTTACCTGCCACAGGATATAGAACTTTTTGACGGCACGATCAATGAAAATATCGCCCGCTTTGGCGATATGGAGCCTGAACGGGTGGTGCAAGCGGCAAAAACCGCGGGTGTTCACGACATGATTCTGCACCTGCCGGAAGGCTACGATACGGTCATTGGCCAAAGTGGCGGCGTGCTTTCCGGCGGGCAGCGCCAGCGCATAGGCCTTGCCCGGGCGCTGTATGGCGAGCCTTCAATTGTTGTTCTTGATGAACCGAACTCAAACCTTGATGATCTGGGTGAAAAAGCCCTGATGGCCGCTATTGATTCACTTAAGCAGAGAGCTTGTACCACCCTGATAATCTCTCATCAACTCAGTGTCCTGGCTCATGTAGACAAGCTTCTATTGATGGCCGCAGGGTCTGTTGCGGCATTCGGGCCGCGAGAGGAGGTACTCAAGCACATGAAGGCCGCGCGGGCGCAAGCCCAGACACAGGCGGCCACTGGTCGCCAGGTAAGTCAGCCCACCCAGACCAGTAAAGGTTAACGCAGTGCAATTACCCCAGGCCATGCCGGATGTAGCGGAATCCGGATTTCAGCTGAATATTTCCGATAAGGTGCCTCGTACCATCGGCTTGTACATCGTGCTGACTGTGTTCGGCATATTCGGCGTGTGGGCCATGCTGGCGCCGCTGGACAGTGCGGCACTTGCGCCGGGGGTGGTTATTGTTAAAAACTACCACAAAACGGTGCAGCACCTGGAGGGTGGTATTGTCAGCGAGATTTTGGTGACGGATGGCCAACTGGTTGAGCAGGGACAGAAACTGCTGGTGTTAGATGACACCCAGGCGAGAGCTGAACTCGGTATTCTTCGGGGCCAGTATTATACCGCTCGCGCGATGGAGCGCCGCCTGGTGGCGGAACGCGACGCGTCGGCTGTGGTCGAGTTCCCTGTTACCCTCGATGCCAAGGATGCCCGGGCGCGTGAAGCGGTCAGGAATGAGGAGCAGATATTCGATGCCAGGCGGAGCAATCGGCTGGGGGAGATCGAGGTACTTGAGCAGCGCATTATTCAGCTTGAATCGCAGATAGAGGGCCTGCAGGCACTGGTAGTCAGCAAGGGCGAGATAGTCAGCTCCTACAATGAAGAAGTGAAGGACTTGACGGAGCTGTTGTCCGAGGGGTTTGTGGACAAGCGGCGGCTGCGGGAGTTGCAGAGAGGCCTTTCTCGTGCCGTGGGTGAGGTGGCCAATAACCGTGCGTCGATTGCGCAGGCAGAGGTGCAGATAGGGGAAACCAGGCTGCAGATTTTACAACTCAACAAAAGGTTCATGACCGAGGTGGTGGACCAACTTGCGGAATCACAGGCCAGGGTTTATGACCTCAGGGAAAGAATTTCCGCCATTGAGGACCGCGTGCGGCGCTCGGTCATTACCGCACCTGTTGCGGGCATCGTGCTGAGTATGAGCACCCATACCATTGGTGGCGTTATCCGGCCCGGCGACCCACTGCTGGACATCGTACCCGAGCTGGCGGAACTGGTGGTTGATGCCAGGGTCGTTCCCATGGATATTGACCGGGTATCGGTGGGTATGGAGGCCACTATCAGGTTCAGTGCCTTCAAAAATGCGACCACGCCGATTATTCGCGGGAACGTAACGAATATTTCAGCAGATCGCCTGGTGGATGAACAGACGGGCATGCCCTATTATCTCGCCCGCGTGGAAGTATCCGAAGAGGGTAAAGAAATGCTGGGTTCACTGGTACTGATTCCCGGTATGCCTGCCGAAGTATTGATAAAAACGGGCGAGCGCACACTCTTTGAATACCTGGTTCAGCCTGCCAGAAATGCCTTCGCACGTTCACTGATCGAGGACTGAACCGTGTTGCGTCAACTGTCCGCTATGGCTGTTTTGTGCTTCTGCAGTTGGGGTGCATTGGCCCAGCCTGCCAGCCTGTACGACGTATTCGCCGAGGCGCTGCAGGCGGATCCCAGGGTAAAAATAGCCCAGCACAGGGTTGAGATGGGCAAGGCCGAGCAAGACAGCGCCTTTGGTGCTCTGCTGCCGCAAGCCAATATATCGGCTCAGTTCTCGGACAACGATGTCTACTATGATACCGACCTGGTAGACGATCAGTCCTACACCGGTGAGCGTTATTCAGTGCAGGTGCGGCAGATGTTGTTTAACTGGACCACCCTGTCCACCCGGGCCAGGGCCGAGCAATTGGTCGCCCAGCGGGAATCCGAATTGCTCGATGTATTCAGCATGTTGTTGGTAGATGTGTCCGAGCGTTACTTCCAGGTGCTGTTGGCTGATGGCGGCGTTGAACTGCTCAGGGTCGAGCAGGAACTGGTGCAGCAGCAGTTGCGGGAGACTGAGGAGCTGTACAAGCGCAAGTTGGTACGTGTGACGGATTACCTGGAGACTCAGGCTCGCGTGGACAAAGTGCGAACGGACCTGATCGAAGTGGAAAATGAGGCGGCACTGGCGCGGGAAGAGTTGTCGGCGCTGACCGGCGGTTATGTCGGTGAGCTGGCGCCGATCCGTGAGGGTTATACACTACCGTCGCTGGAGAACTCCATGGAATACTGGACAGAGCTATCCATGACCAACAATGCACTGCTGGCCAGCAAACACGACGCGGTGCTGGTGGCGCAGGAGGCGGTGCAACAGCAGAAGGGCGGCCACTACCCGACTTTCGACCTGATCCTCAGTGGCCAGCGTTCCGATGTTGGATATGATAACCAGGTGTCGCCACAAAGGGATACGACGTACATCGGAGTGGACATCAATCTGCCACTTTTTTCCGGCGGCTCCACTTCTGCCCGCGTGCGAGGGGCCTGGTCAGAATATTACCTGGCGCGGGAAGAGGAAGAAGCAGCGAGACGGGAAGTGCTGAAACTTACCCGGGGAGCCTGGCTCAATACCCGTTCCAGTCGCAAGCGCATTGATTCCGCCGCGCTAAGTGTAAAATCTGCCGGCAAATCCTACGAGGCCATGAGCAAGAGCTTCTCCTATGGCACGGTCAAAGCGGCAGATGTGCTGGTGGCCTTGCATATCAGGACCCGCGCCGAGCGCGACTTCCAGGACGCGCTGTACAGCTACGTGGTGAACTGGCTGCGCCTGAAGCGGGAGAGTGGCAGTTTGCAGGCCGCTGACCTACAGCTGCTGAATGAGGGGTTGATGGGAGGTAACTCCTAAATTTATTCGACTGTAGAAAAATGAACCTCGTAATCTTCATAGGTCATCATAAGGTCGGGTCTTCGAGCCTGCAGGCGTTCTTGTCCTCGAATTACTCGCGATTGAGGCGAGCCGGAATACTCTATCCGATGATCGAGCGTCCAAAGACTCGAAGCATGCTCTTCGCTGCGGGATCTGCAAACAGCGTAACTCCCTTCGTTTCGCAGATCCCGCTCAACACCCGTGAGCCGCACAATGCACTGGCACTTAGGCTGATACGCGAATTTCGTGGTAATAAGAAAGCGATCCCCTTCCATCCCGATGTGCCGTCTTCCGAAGAAATACTGGAGATCATACGATTCCAGATCCGCGAATCCTCACCCCACACGATGGTGCTGTGTTCCGAGGTATTTTCGACGTTCGCAGACGTATCCATAGAACTTGTGGAGTGGCTGAAGCACTCTTTTCCAGCCTCCAATGTACGTATCGTCTGCACGCTTCGGCGTATAGACGACTATTTATGTTCATGGCATGGCCAGCGGCTCAGGTTTGGCCACGAGGTAAAACCACTTCGAAAAACTGGTATCCGGCGTTTTCAGGGATCAGTGCATTTCAATTACAGAAAGTTACTGAAGGCCTGGCTAAAGGTTTTCCCCGATGCGGAGTTCGCGATAAGGAACTATTCAGATGTGCTTGCAAATGGCGGGTCAATACCAGATTTCATTACCCAATCCGGATTGAACTTTCCGCCAAACCTGCCGGTTGAGAAGAATATAAACACAAGTATCCCGCGTTGTTTTTATGAACTGTGCAGGGTGGCCAACTTCGAGTTGGAACCCGTTATGGCAAGAAGCCTTCGGGAGCAAATCGAAACTCTGGCGCCGTCGCTTGCTTATCCTGAAAATAAACGTGTGGAGCTCTTTGGGCAGGCCAATCGGCAGCTCATCTATGAAAGGTTCGAACCTTTTCATGCTTTCCTGAATAGGCGAACGGGATATACAGTATTTTTTCCAGATCAGGAAGAGGTGCTTCTGACCAGGGAGATTCCTGAAAAATCGGCCAGTATGGATGCAGCCCGCTTACTGCTGCCCCTCCTGAACTCTTCGATCGGGACCCGGGAGATCATTGACTTCGTCGGCGATTTTGAACAAGGTACTTATTGGGACAAGGAAGCGACAGTCAATTCCCCCTGACAATCAAATTCAAATAGAGCTTAATTTCGACAGAGATCTTTTCACATGGGCGACGAGCGTCAGATTACTCTACACTTGGGGAGCCATAAGACGGGTACCACCTCTATACAGCGGGCGCTTTTCCTGAGCAAACCTCTGCTGAAGAGCCAGAACATCAGCCTGTTCAACTTTGAACTGGACGGAACTGAACGCGAGAACGGCAATGCCCTGCCGTGGGTTAACTTCGAGCGCGATGGTCGGATCGAAGGTTCAATTCACCCGGAGCTGGCCTCCGAGCTGGGCAAGATGCCGGGGCATGTCATTATTTCCGCAGAACATTTCTCCTGGATCTTCGACCCGCAAATCATTCAATCGTTTTACGATCAGTTAAAGGAGAATTTTGACAGAATAAGGTTGATCGTATACCTGCGCAGGCAGGACAGACAGGCAATATCCCACTATCAACAGGGCAGCAAAAAAGGCGGCCGGCCGGCATTTACATACTATGAGGGGTCGGCCAGGGCACTTCCCGAGTATAAACAGCATTTTCAGCACTACCTTAACTATCATCAGAAAATTGGCAGATGGGCTGATGTCTTTGGCGATGAAAACATCTCCATCAGGGTCTTTGAAAAAGAACAGTTAGTAGAGGGTGACGCCGTTCGTGACTTTTTCAGGGCGGCGGGAATTCTCGGGGCTCCGCCCAGCAGCCGGGAAAACAAATCCGATGGATTTCAGCGCACCAAAATCGGCCATCTTATGCGCAAAGTTGGTATTTTAGGTGGCCTGTACACTCTGCTGCGCGAATCACTGGATAACACCGGCAAGCTGATGCCCGCCAGGAAGGAGGCAGAGGCGTTTTATTCACACTTCAGGGAAAGCAACCTGTTATTGAACAGTCGCTTCAAGGTGAATATTGCGCCGCACATATTCGCTGACGACTTCGATATGTATCCGGCCGAGGCCGAGGATGTGTGGACCGAGGACAGCGCTAATCAAGCGATAAAGAATTTGCTGACTGGCATCGCATCCCTTTCCGTCCTGACCCAACCGGAAGTCGATCGACTTCAAATCAGCGCAATGAATCTCGCGGACGTTGACGCCGAGCGTGCCCGGGAACTGGTTGAGGTCATATCGAAGTATCGACCCGGCTTTTCAATTGATCGGGAGGCAGTCCCTGTACCTGCATGGCGGTTATTTTTGCGCCGTGTTCGCAATCGACTTACTCGCATCCTAAGAGCTCATTAGAGCGCGCGACCCTGGACAAACAAGAGATTACAGGACAAGGCCTTCTCCCAATGCAAAGCCCCAGAAAATTAATACTGCACATCGGCAGTCAGAAAACCGGCTCGACTACACTGCAGCGCACGCTATACGCCAACCAATCTCACCTGCTTGAGCAGGGATGGAGCCTGTTTTGTTCCACGCCAGCGGGAAAATCTACCAGCAGAGGAAATGTAAATAAATGGATTAACGATCGTGTTGCCGGCGGGTCTGTTCGAAGGGGGTTTGCAGAGCAACTCAATAAATTGAATGGAGATGTTATCGCCTCATCCGAGGGATTTTCCTGGCTTTCCACCCATCAGGCAGTTGACGAATTGGGCAGTGAACTAAAAAGATTTTTCGACCAGGTTCGTGTTTTCGTGTACATCAAGCGCCAGGATCTCATGGTTATTTCACACTATCAGCAAGGCAGTAAGAAATCACCCGCCTATCGATTTTACGCTTCCGGAAACCGCGCCCTGCCACCGTATCGACCCGCCTATCAAAACTTACTCAACTATAATCAGAGGCTCTCATCTTGGGCCGAAATATTTGGGGAGACAAACCTGTTTATCAGGGTATGTGACCGCCAGACATTGGAAGGTGGGGACGTGGTTGATGATTTTTCATTCGTGAGCGGGCTGCAACTGCCGGATCGGATTCCCTGGCGAAACGTCAGCAACGGATTCGAGAAAACGAAAGTCGGCCACCTTATGACGTCGCTGGACATCCCCCAACACATGCGGCGACATATCGAGTCTGGCCTTGACAACACCGGGAAACTCAAGCCATCCGCCACGCAGGCCCGTCAGTTCTACGATCATTTCAGGGAGGGCAACAAATCTCTCAATGCACGCTTCCGGGTCACCGAGCATGAGTATTTGTTTAATGACGATTTCAGCATGTACCCTGATGCCGCGGAAGATACCTGGAGCGAAAAAAGCGCCAATCAGGCGATAGAAAATATTCTTGTCGCCGCGAAGGATATGAATTACCTGTCAATGAAGGATGCCGACACACTCCGGGAATGCGGGGAAGCCCTTAAGGAAACAGACCCTGAGGGCGCAAGCTGGCTGCTCGCGCTAGCATCAAACGCGGCAAGGCCCTGGTTATAAGACTACAAATTCGTGAGTGCATCTGATTTAGTGAGCGCAAGCGCTATTTTTCCTCGCCACCGAACCTGGACTGCCAAAAGTTGCGACTCATTATTGAGGGCATATTGGTCCGGTATTCCGATTTGATCGAATTGAATCGCAATGCGAAACTGGCTGCTGCCCAGCAAAAATTCGCCAGGGACCGAAAGAATTCGACCCGGTCAAAACTGGCTATATATCCGCTGTTAAGTGAGGGGCTGCCGTAGAATACGTTTCTATACCTGAATATTTCCCTGAAGGAAGCCCTGAATCCTTTCTCCTGATAAATAGTGCCGTTTTTCAACAGAAAATCGGGGAGAATCGCGCCATTCAGGGTTGAGAACCTGAACAGTTTCCGCAATAACCCTTCTTCTATGGCAGCTTGATCCGGATATACCACCTCGATATCCTCCAGGCTGCATTGTCCTACGGCTTCGGATTGAGAGATCTGTTTGATAACGGGAAACCGGGCTTGCATGTCCATATTGTCCAGGAAGAAACCCGTCCCCCGGGAAACGTCTTCAACTGCCAGGGTAGCAGCCCTGGCGCTGCCGTAGTTATGGGACAGCAGCGACATCAGATAAAACCGACACATCCCCTTCAGCACTCTAGAACGCCCATGATCAAGCACGGCCATCTGTTTCACCAGATGCCCGCGGGTATCCAGGTACGTTGGCATTACCGAGTTCTTCGATTTGAAGCTCTCGCCATAGGAACAGATTCCGTTCATCGTCAGTATTCGAAACCCGTTGACCATACTGAAAGTGGTGTCGTCTCCACGAACGAAAAATGGGAAGGGGAAATATTTCATATCTGAAATTTTGAAACCGAAAAACCACCACCCCCCATAATTAGGCTTATGGAATTCCTGTTCTGCCTCGATTACCCCGTCGACTGAGCTGACATCCAGTTTCGGATGCAGTGGATTGCACAAGCCATCGAAATATGCGCCTTTCTCCAGGATTACCCCGGGGGCATCCAAATCGAGCAGGCTGCCTGCGATCGCTGTATCATTCTGATTGGAAAACATCATTATCTTGTAGGCCCGGCGTAGCGACTCTATTTCACAGGAGGCGTCATCGTCCATAAACAGGCAGTGACTGTAGCCACCATCTTCGCACAGAGTAAGCAATCCGCGGGAGAATCCCCCGGATCCCCCAAAATTTTCATTCTCTATTACGTCCACGCCCCGGTCTGGAACAACCCCGGAATTTTTGGAATTGTCGACGACTATCAGTTTGATATTTTCCCGATATTCCTCATCACTGAGCAGCTCGTCCTGAATTCTAGAGACCGCTGATCTAACCTGTTCCTGCCGGTTAAAGTGTGTAATGACCAACCCCAGGCTCACGGATTGCTCGGGAGAAGTCGCTGTAACAAATCCGAAATAGTTCAACTGCCCATCATCGAGTGGAATCACGTTGAAATAAACATGACCGGACTCCAGTTCAGAAAATTCCGGGACTTCAAAGTCGTTAAACTCGTGACCTGAGAGTTCAACATGTTCCTCGGACAATACAATCTCCGTATTCCCGGGCACTGCGAGCATTAGCTGGAGAATTACAGAGCCCTTGCCTTTCAATCTCGCGTACAGGGAATCAACCGAGGTATATCTCCTCCACTTTGCGACAGAATAAGCGTTGTAGAATGTCAGGGTATTGAATTCCATCCCTCTGAAAAAAACAAAGGAAGCACTTTTCTCGTCGAAGAATCCTCCTGTTTTTCGCAGATAGCATTTCTCTGGCCCGAATCTATTGCGGCCCGGGAATACACCTCGTTGAACTTCAATCATTTTCATTCGGGCGATACCCTCTGTAAGATGCTTTTCCAAAAACCTGGTGGTGCAGGAGGATCCGGTTCAGGGGCCGGGGGAGCCATGTTGGGCCACAGACCCTCAGAGAGTATGACGTCTTTGGGGTTCACGCACTCTTCATGGACAAGCAGGTCAGATACGGCAAATTCACTTCCTGGAAATTGCAGCCCCTCCACCAGACAGAACTCTTCGAAATGCCGGTTTACTCGTGCCACTTTCTGTTCGAGTGCGTTGAACGCTTCCACTCCCTGTAATACAGTGCTGTTGAGATATTTCCGCTGTTTTTCCGGGTCATCCAGGCTAAGAATTTTACGCAGACGATCAAACTCCAGATCCGACTCGGATCGCTTCTCATTGACGGTGGCCTGGGGTAGGGGGTCGTCTTCAACTAAATCAACATCGATAAGCTTGAAAAACCGTTCAAGATGCCCCGACTTTTCCTGCACATACGGTCTTACAATCATACAGCCCGGACCAAAGCACTTCCGCCAGAACTCTGCGGTTAGTTGGGGGATAAGCATAGAGTCATCTAAATGATAGAACACATCAGTAAAGCGTCGGCGGGGAACGGGCGCCTTGTTCAGCTGATTGTACCAGGACTTCATGAAATCGAGTGGCGCCCTGAGATGCATGATTACCCGCACCTCGTACCCGGAAAAGAGTGCTCGCAGCTCAGAAATAGCGGTGGATGATGACTGCTCGTCCAACCGTGCGTACCGGTAGAATTCTTCGGAGGACACGATTATTTTGCTGCAAGCACTGTTTTCAATCTCCCTGCGGACAGATGCCGCCACCTCCGCAAAATCATCTGCGTCGTCATACCACTCAGGTATTTTTCCCGCAAACCTCGAGAACAGGCTCAAAGAAAGTTTGCCGTGATTACTGGGGTTATTTGTGGGGCGCGCCGTGGAGAGGTAATCGACATCGTGCGCGAGCAGCATCTCCCGGTTATCACTACAGAACTGCTGTATAGCGGAAGTCCCTGTTTTAAAATGTCCTATGTGTAGATAAATGCGCTTCACTGGATATCTGCTTTTTCCATGAGGGTTTTTATTGTTTTGCTGCCGCTACCAGGAATTACCTGGCAATTACACGTTTCATCTTCCTGAGTGGCGCGGTGAGTCTCCACGACCGGCTGCTCTGGAGCTCATGAAGAGACCTTGTCTGCTCTTCCAATTCCTGTTCGAGCGCTCTGATGCGTACTTCCAACTCCTGTTCGAGTGCTCTGACCCGTTCTTCCAGCTCGGAGCTGGTCGATAATTGGGACTCATATCGCGCAATTAGCTGGGAAATTCGCTTATTTCTCGCCACTACTGCATTTATATAAACCGGTAAAAGATCAACATTCGAGGGGCCACGTGGTTGCTCCAGGCTATAGCCATAGGCTTCAAAATCGCAGGCATACAGCGAAGTTATCAAGTTTTTTGTTTTCGGTGAGATCATTTCCCAGTTGGGAGAGAAGCCGGACACATTGAGGTGCTCCAGAGTCAATTGGTGCTCTCCGAACAGGTCTGTCGCGCTGCTCAGCTCCTCCTGGAGATTTTCAAACCTGAATACCTTGTCCCACTCCAGGGTCCCGCTGAAAAGTAAGAGTACCTGCCTGTCCCAGTGGGGATTGGAGTCGCAGCCGAATTCGGCCAGATAGTCTACGAATCGCTCAAACGCGGCATACACTTCCTCGGTGCTTGTGACCAACTCCGGCAGTTCATATCCGGGCAATGCCTCCAAATATCCCGGCTGTCTTAGCAGGACCTTGGAAAACCATGCACTAAAAAGCCTGGAGAATGGGTTGCGGACGACACAAAATCGCTTCCAATTTGATGAGAAAAGGATTTTCTCCTGTAGCTGTTCCTCATAGGCAGTGACAGGTTTAAGCGGATTGATGGCCTGGTCGTGGATAAACATCTCGGACGCGGCTTCATGCGAAGAGCTGTCATGCGGAGCCTTATACCCCGCCTCCAGCTGCGCCAATCGTGTTTTAAGGCTGGTACCGCCCGCCTTGGGAGTATCCATGTACATCAAGCCCATGGACTCGAGAACAAACGTATTTACATCCATCCGGTAGAGATAGGCTTGATATTGCTCTCGAAACTCCGTCAGTTTTCTCAAATCAGTCATAACCCACTACTTAACGACCGCGAACCGATCCAACCTGTACCCCGGAGACCCGGATTATATCGCAAAGTAAGTCTCAATATTGACTTCATCGAGGAAAATTCGTACTGCAATGATTGAGGATATATCGATTTGTAAACAAAGATACTATCTGGAGCCCATGCCCAACTGAAGCCGTTGTTTGTGTCCTCGATGGCAAGCCCATAACCCATGATATAATCCGCAATGTGGCAGAGGGTCGGAAATAAGGCATGTATTCGCGAGGATTTTTCAGGGAACACTCATCACTTCTCCTGTGGGTTTCTCGCCTGCTTGATATCTGTATCTTCCTGGCCGCCTGCTTCGTCGCCTATGCTGTCGTATTCGACTCCGAGCCACTGCGCCCGGATTATCAGGTTGCGGTAACACTTTCAGTGATGGTGTTCCTGTCCGTATTCCAACTCACAGGCCTTTATCGTACCTGGCGGGGAGAGGAATTTGTCGCCGAGCTGGCGTCATTGTTCGTGGCCTGGAATATTGTCTTTGCGGTGATGATTTTTTTAGCTGCCATAACCAAGACTACTGCCGACTTTTCCAGGGCATGGCTACTGATTTGGTACGTCGGGGGGTTCACCGTGCTGTTCCTGCAGCGGCTCGGCCTCAGAAGGGTATTGAAAACTATGCGCAGCCGGGGTTTTAACCTCAGGCACATCATAATTATCGGCTCACATGAGCTTGGTGATGAGGTTCTGCGGCGCATAGATGATGCAGTCGATTCGGGCTTTAATATCAGTGGATATTTCACTGACGGCGCGCGAGAGCCTTCCTCCCGCGTGCCGGTATGGGGCAATATTACCGACGCACCGGGATTCCTCCGCGATAACCAGGTTGACCAGGTCTGGATAGCCATGTCACTCAAGGAAGCCGATGCCATCGAGCAAATACTCACCGAGCTGAAAGACTCCATCTGCGATATCCGCTTGATTCCCGATCTGTTCGGGTTCCGGCTTATCAACCACTCAATTAGCTCGATCGCGGGAATGCCGGTTATTAACCTGTCCGTCACACCCATGGATGGCTTGAACCGTTGGGTCAAGGCCCTGGAAGATAAAATCCTGGCGCTGGCAATCCTTCTCGTCACCAGCCCCCTGCTGGTGTTGATTGGTATCCTGGTAAAGGCGACCAGCCCCGGGCCGGTTTTGTATGCGCAGGAGCGTCTCAGCTGGAATGGGGGGCATTTCAGTATGTACAAATTCAGGACTATGCCGGTTAACAGTGAAGAGTCCACCGGGCCGGTCTGGGCTTCCGGCAAAGAACGGCGGGCCACGCCAGTGGGCGCTTTTCTGAGGCGCACGTCGCTGGACGAGTTACCGCAGTTCTGGAATGTTCTCAAGGGCGACATGTCAATCGTCGGGCCGCGCCCCGAAAGGCCGGTATTTGTCGAACAATTCCGCGATGAAATCCCCGGCTATATGCAAAAACACATGGTCAAGGGAGGTATTACAGGCTGGGCGCAGATCAATGGTTGGCGTGGGGACACAGACTTGAAGAAGAGAGTTGAGCACGACCTGTACTACATTGACAACTGGTCGCTATGGCTGGACCTGAAAATTATTTTCCTCACGGTTTTCAAGGGCTTCATCCACCCCAATGCCTATTGACGCCCCCCGGTTCGCGCTCGATATGTGAGTAGATAGCGGAACTTTTTTATATTTGATGTATCATACAAGGGCTTTAATGAGCGCACTGAATTCAGGCGGATGGCGTGGGTGGTCAAGCCTGGACGGCTGCCAGCCTTTTTTAGTTTACAACTTATATTTCAATCAACAGGAGCGTAGTTATGAAATACGGAGTGACATTATTATTACTTGCGGTGATGAGTGCACCGCTTGCGGCCCTGGCTAAGGACGAAAAGCCACCCATGACGGATGAACAATTGAATAAAATGCAGAAGCGTTTGGAACTTACCGATGAACAGTTATCGGAAATGCGTAAGATCCGTGATGACGGCGGAACGAACAAGGCAATACGTGCCGTGATGAACGATGAGCAGAAGGCGCAGGCACAGGAAATGAAGAAGCAGCGCAAAGAAAATAGTGAGAAGAAAGCCAAGGGTGAGAAGAAGGCTAAGGGTGAGAAGAAGGCTAAGAGTAACTCCGGTGACCAGATTTAGTATCACTTTTGATTGTAGAAAAGCCCTCCTGATCGCGGCTCATTTCGGTGAGTCGCCCAGCAGGGCGTTGTTGTAATCATCAAGCACTTTACCCGTATCTCCCTCGGCCGCGACTTTGCCTCCTTCAAGCCATATTGCACGGTCACATAATTTTCTGACTTGAGACTCAGAATGGGACACAAAAACGACTGTTTGTTCGCCGCGAATTCTCTTCTTTAATGCCTGGCGAGCCTTTTGCTTGAATTGAGCATCACCCACCGAGAGCACCTCGTCTATCAGGAGTATATCGACGTGGGTCATGAGGGCGGTGGTAAACCCAAGGCGTGCCCTCATCCCCGATGAGTAAGTTTTGACCGGCTCTTCAAATGAATCTCCCAGGTCGGAGAACACCTTGATTTCCTCCAGATATGACTTGGCCTCATTTTTGGACGCTCCCTGCAACATGGCGGACAGGAGTGCATTATCGCGCCCTGAGAGATCAGGTCGAAACCCTAACCCCAGAGTCAGCAGCGCCGATGATTTGCCCCGTTGTATGTATACCTTCCCGGAAGTAGGAGCGAGAATTCCTGCCATGATTCTTAATATTGTAGTCTTGCCGACACCATTGCGGCCTATAACTCCCAGAGTTTCACCTTCGAAGAGCTGCAAAGAAACCGAGTCAAGGATGCGGTGCAGGCCATGGTCATAGGTTTTTTTACCAGAGTGGTAGCTCAGTGACACATCTTCCAGTCGCAGAATTATAGGCCTTTCTTGGTGACTCACGCTGTTAGCGCCCTCAAAGCAAGATATTGACTGGCTTTACCCATAAACCAAACCATGCCTATCAGCATTACGACTAAGACCAGGGCCATTAGACCCATATGTGTGGCGTCGGGTGGCGTCTGGTTCATCAAAATCTGGCGATAGGCATCGAGAAGAAAGGCGATGGGGTTTAGCGCGAGCACCAGATCGGTTTTATGCGGATCGCCGAGATCACGCACATCCCAGAAGATCCCGGAGGAAAATAGTAGGAATGTCATGCCTAACGGAATCGCCATGGCAAAGTCTCGCACTATACAAACCGCGCAGGCAGCTATTAATGAACAAACAACGATCATCAGGTAATTTACCAACAGGAGGGGTATCAACCAGAAATGGGTGGTCGTTACCGCGTAATCATTGAACGCTAATACCGCGAACAATAGAGCAAAAACAGCTGACTGCTTATAGAGGGACTCCTGTATGATGCCCAACGGGAAAAGCATTTTCGTTACATTTACCTTGCCAATCAAACCTTTGTTATGAACTATACTGCCTGAGGCCTGATTGACCGTTTTTGAAAACCAGATAAAAGGCAGCTTGCCACACATCAGGAAAACAAGAAAATCTGCTCTGCCTGTATTCAGAATGATGCCGAAAACAACGTAAAAGACCGCCACGAAAAGTAAAGGTTCTAAAATCCACCAAATGTACCCGAACATGTAGCGAGAAGCATCTGCACGTAGCGCCATCCTCGCCTGCACATCGACAAGGCGATGGAATTGCATAAAAGACATTAAAGTAGAGTCGCTTGGTTAAAAGGTTGTTACATTACGCGTAGTCTAACAAAATACTTGGTGCCAGGGATACATCGCTCTTTTTCCTCACTTAACGCGGTGTAGAGAAAAGTAACGTGATGCAATGCTCTCCGCAATGCTGTTCAATTGGCTAAATCATCACATCCACAACGTGGAACTCGCACATGGCAGGTAATCTTTCGAATAACACGGATCCAGGTAAGCCGCTAATTGATTTGGATGGAATAAGGGCAGCATATGACGAAAAAGGTTATGTGCAAATTTCCTCTATATATTCCGCAACAGAAATTCAGGAGTGGAAAGACGAATCGAAACGCCTATGGTCCCTGCCTGAAGTCAAGCAGCCGGACAGCTTCAGGGTCGACCATCGCGCCACAATAGAGGGGAATCTGGTTCCCGAGCGCCTGGATCCCGTCACTGATGTTTCCCCATTATTTGCCGCACTTGCTCTGGATGAACGTATACTTTCTATCATCGGCTCTATTCTCGGCGATTTCCCCGTGCTGTTCAAAGACAAATTGATCGTAAAACCCCCGGGTGTCATGGGGTATCCACTACATCAGGATTTCGCCTATATCGATTTTTTGGGTTTTGAGGGTTCAATGCAACTGGCGGCCTGTATAGCCATCGACAAAACAGATAGCGCGTCCGGGCCGATTGAATTTTTCCCTGGTTTACATCACACCAGACTTCCCTCACCGAAGGGGCGGGTAGGTGAGGCAGACGAGTGTGCAATAGATATCAGTGCAGGTTGTGTGGTGGAAATGAATCCGGGTGACATGGTGTTGTTCAGCTCGCTGTGCCCACACAGGAGCGCACCCAACCGCAGCACCATGTGCAGGCGCTTACTGTTCTTTACCTATAACGCCCAATCTTCCGGTGATTTCTACGCCGAATACTACCGCATGGGTAAGCCTTGAAATGGATAAAATACTGGCTAAGGCAATCATAGACCTGAAAGTTCCCCGATTTGGGCCCAATCAGAAAAACAAGGGCGACTCACCTTCCTGTCGATTCGAGCCGAGGCACCTGCTGTCTTCGCCCGATACCTTGCGCTATGTAGGCCAACGACTGGCCGACGTCGTTACCACACGCTGTGAGGGTCTGGCGATAGTGGGCATGGCTACTTCGGGTATCGCATGGACGGCACTCGCCAGCAGCTATTCCGGCATGCCGATGCTCTATATCAGAAAAGCACTGGAATCCGGCGTTAGCGAGAACTTACTGGAAGGAATTCATCCCCCGGAGGGGCCACTGGTTCTGGTAGACGATTTGATCTTTGATGGCAACAGTAAAAGACTGGCCATATCCAATCTGCGGGAGCTGGGCTACAAAGTATCAGATGTGGTTGTGATTATTGACCGTCAGCTACAGCGGGTTGAAGATGGTCCGCCCATTGAGAAGGCATTCAACTTGAAGCTCCACGCCTTGATTACCATGAGTGAGATTGTCGATTATATGTTGGCCCGGCAGGAGATAACGGCGGATCAGTTAAATGCGCTTGTTGCAGATTACAATCGATATGAACGTTGGACCGTGCCCACATTTGCGAGAATCGGCTGACTTGCCTGCATTCGAGATTTGGTGGCGTTCTATTCAGTACATGACCAATAAGTGATTATAGAGCCATGATTAAGAAGAAACAATGAGTTAGAATTAGCGTGGATTCTTCGTGAAACATGCCCATTCAGTCTATCGCTGGACTTCGATTATAATATATTTTGTGCCGCAGAGGATGATGGAAAATCGCTATGCTCGAGGCGATTCATATGTCCGTGATGAGTTTGTTATTTTCCAAATAGAAATAGGTAGTATTAATGATAGAACGTTATCGGGGAAGGTTTCTGGGTAGAAATAAGGCTACTGCTTATAAAGATCTTGTGTGGACTGTCGCTACAGCCCCGGATACCTCCCAGGACATTGCCCACCAAACAAGGGAAGCCCTTCATTCCATTGAAAATAACCTGGTTCAAGCAGGTTCTGACAAGCAATCAATAGTGTCAGCTCAGGTGTTTATTGCCGATATGGATGATAAGCCCACGATGGATACTGTATGGAGCGAGTGGATTGGGGACAAGCCCGAGCATTGGCCACAAAGGGCGTGCCTGGGGGTGCGTCTCGAGGGGGATGTTCTGGTGGAAGTGACTGTGGTGGCCGTGCGCCAAAAGCGATAATCAGGACCAGGAATATGCCCGCCTCCCGTATAACAGATCTCATCGGCAATACCCCGTTACTCGAGTTGAGTGGGCTCAATGCGCATTATGATACCCGTATCTTTGCCAAGCTAGAGTCAGCTAATCCTGGTGGAAGCATAAAAGATCGAACTGCTCTGGGGCTTGTTCGCCAGGCAATTCACGATGGAGACCTGAAACCGGGAATGACGATTGTTGAGTCCACCTCTGGAAATCTGGGTTATTCATTGGCCATCCTTGCCAAGGTATACGGATTTAACTTCACTTGTATCGTTGATCCCAAAACCCCCAGGAACAGTATCCTCTTTTACGAGGCCTATGGTGTGAAAATAGAGCTTGTCGACGAGGCTGACCCGGATGGAGGCTACCAGAAAAACAGGATTGAAAGAGCAAAAGAAATATCCGCGAGCGATGCAAATACCATTAACCTTGACCAATACAGTAACCCTGCGGCCCAGGATATTCATTACCAGACCACCGGCCCGGAAGTATACCAGCAGATGGATCGTCGGATAAATGCTTTGGTTGCCAGTGTCAGCACTGGCAGTCATTTATCTGGAATCGCAAGATATTTGAAAGAAGTTGACCGGGAAATCAAGATTATCGCTGTAGAACCGGAGGGATCTGTAGTATTCGGGGGGAAATATAGACCATATAAGCAGAACGGTGCCGGGCTTAGTTTCAAGGCGGCAAATTACTCTGCTGACCTGTCGGATGTCGAAATAAAGGTTGGCGATGAAGAAGCGTTTAGCATGGTACAGGAGGTTTTGGACCGGGATGCTTTATTAGTAGGACCCTCATCTGGCGCTGCATTGTACGCGGCCGTGCAGTATTGCATGCAACGCCACGACAAAAACCCCCGTTGCGTTGTTATCTTACCCGACTCGGGTATTAAATATCTGAGCTGAATTATATTATGGAAAAAAATAATGTCACAGTCGTAGGGGCAGGTGTAGTGGGTATTATGTCGGCCCTTCACTTGCAGGAAGAAGGAGTAAGCGTAACAGTTATTGATCGCCAAAGACCCGGCAATGAATGCTCTTATGGCAACGCCGGCGTGCTGGGCTCGGCCACCTGCATACCGATATCCATGCCAGGCGTTTTATACAACGTTCCAGGATGGATTTTGGACCCGAAAGGTCCGCTAACTATTAACTGGAAGCATGCTATAAGACTGTTTCCCTGGCTGCATCACTTTATCCGTTCAGGGAAAAAAGAACGCGTGATCGAAATCGCCGATGCTCTGGATAAACTTCACAAGCCTACTATTGGTATATATAAGCATTATGCATCACTGGCATCGCTGGAAAACCTGATAAAAGAAAATGGCTACCTCCACCTGTTCGGTTCTGAGGAGTCGTTTAACAGTACCCTGTTTGCAAGAGAGATAAGAAAGGGTAGAGGTATTAAATTTTCAGTGCTATCGAGGGGAGAAATCAAAGACCTGGAACCTGCTTTAGAGCGAGGATTTGAAAAAGGTATACTCATCGAGCGGGATGGCCATACTACGAACCCGGCGAAATTAGTGAGCGGCCTGGCGGAGCTTTTCAAGTTGCGCGGTGGAAAAATTATTCGTAGTGACGTTACGTCCATTCGTTTTGATAATGGTAAGCCCAAATTTCTAACCACATCCTCCGGCAAGTATCTGTTCGAAAACCTGGTAATCTGTGCCGGGGCCTGGTCCAGGGGGTTATTACGGCAACTGGGGGAAAAAGTTTTGTTGGAGGCAGAGAGGGGATATCACATTGAAATAAAGGATCCGGGTGTAGAAATTTCCCGGCCTGTTTTCTTTGTGGATAAAAAATTTTTAGCGACATCAATGGAGGGGGGTCTCAGATTGGCAGGGACAGCGGAGTACAATAATTTGCATGCACCTCCAGATTTTAACAGGGCACGAATTTTATTGCCGCAGGCGAAAAAAGTTTTCCGCGATTTTGACGCCGATAACTACAGTGAATGGATGGGTTCCAGGCCATCTACCCCAGACAGCATGCCCGTAATATGTAAATCTCGAAAATACGACTCAATCTTTTATGCGTTTGGTCACGGTCATACTGGCATGGCCGGAGCGCCTATGACTGGGAAGTTAATAAGTGAGCTTGTCGCAGGTAAGACTCCCTCTATTGATATTTCGCCCTTTAGCCTTTACAGGTTTTAACTGTGTGGGCTATCAACCTGGCAACCCTTCTACAACCGCTGAATGCTTGCGTAAGACCCTTTGCCAGACCAGACCTACAGTTTACTCAGCACTACAACCTCCCGGGGTATGGTCAGATACCAATTGAAGACACCGTATCGAGATGGGACAATACATGTCATATTCGAGCCTTTGGACTTCATTGCCAAACTGGCCGCACTGGTGCCCAAGCCCAGAGTAAATCTGACGCGATTTTATGGGGTGTTGGCACCAAACAGTAAGCACCGCATTCAAGATCTTCGCGAGCATCGAAGATCCGTTTGTCATCAAGAAAATTCTGGATCACCTGAATGCCAAATCCGGGGCACAAGCCTCAGCCGATCAACTGCCCGAACCGCGAGCGCCACCGCAAACGAGACGTGTCAGAGATATGGACGACTTATGCGCAAAATGCGAGCAATTAGCGTATTTATAGTAACTGGCGGCAGATTCAATCGCGATGAGCGATAGCCGGTATCATGTTGTTTATAGTATATTGGGCAAAAATGAGTGGTTGATGCTGCCTATACCCTCGATGCTGGTGAAGGTGGGGACGTTTATATCTATACTTTAAATCAACGGTTACTTTTTCGGCTCCACAAATGGTGGAAATCATGCTGAACCTTGATAGCATGTGGCCTTTGGATTCAGACGAAAAAAAATGAAACAAGCCGCCTCACCCTTCGGTCAAATCCAGCTGCGCGAGTTGCAGTTCATACCGGGTTACCTGCTGGAGAGGAAACAACCGACGGTTGTTGCAAAGTTATCGTTCAATAATGATTCCGTGAGTCAACGCCATCTGGCGATTTTCGATCGAATAGTAGAAACTCACCTGGCCTCAGACCGCGAATTTGCACTGACAGAGAAGCTTTCGGAACACGTTATTTGGGGAAGACTTGTGCAGGCCACGCTGTCGTTACTGGCGATAGGTGGAATGCCACTGTTCGACGTTGTCGATGGGTTTTTTAAGCGCCAGAAACGTGGCACTGTCGTGACTCTTCTGTTGCCCGCGTTGGAGCACGCGCCCGGTACAGTTGGGCTGGCCTTGAACGCGGTGCTGGAGATACTGAACCTTATACTATCGGACAAACAACCCGAGGCGGTTGCAGATAAAGTAGACCTTGTTCGAGAAAGTGTTCGGCGGGTTTCCCCCAGGGGAGTCAATTCAATGCTGTTCCTGCAGGCAGCGCACGAGGCCGGGATCCCCTGGCGATATGTCAATTCCAACATATATCAGTATGGATGGGGGTCGAAAGCACGGTGGCTGGATAGTTCTTTTACCGATGAAACTTCCAGAATCGGTGTATTTGTTGCTCGGAACAAGGTCTCTTCCGCCTCGGTATTAAGAAAGGCAGGTTTGCCAGTGCCGGAGCATAGCCTGGTGGGGAGCGTTGAAGCGGCAGTGGATTTTGCGCAGCATCTGGGGTACCCGGTGGTTGTCAAGCCAGCAGACATGGACGGTGGAAAAGGGGTATTCGCGTTATTGAGAACTGAACAATCGGTAAGAGACGCCTATGCCAAAGTGGTGGAACTTTCCGGGAATGTACTGGTGGAGAAGCACATTGAAGGCAACGATTACCGTCTTCAGGTGCATAACGGCGATGTCTTCTGGATAGCCCACCGCATTCCTGGCGGGGTTACGGGTGACGGCATTGGCACTGTGGAGCAATTACTCGACGAATTGAATGCCGACCCGATGCGAGGAGAACCGGGCACCAATGCCTGGCGTAAGCGCATCCCGCTTGACGATGAAGCCTTGGGACTACTGCGAGAAGAGGGCCTGGATAGGAATTCGGTGCCGAAAGATCAACAGTTTGTGCGTTTGCGAAGGGCTTGTAATGTTGCTGCTGGAGGAGTACCGGTACCTGCCCTTGATGGCGCTCACCCTGACAATCTTGAACTCGGGGCGCGCGCAGCGCGTCTTCTTCGGCTTGATCTCGCAGGTATTGATTTGTTGATTCCCGATATCAAGCAGTCCTGGCGACATTCAGGTGCGGCAATTTGCGAAGTCAATGCGCAACCGCAACTATCGCAACATCTACAGGCAGAATTATTGGGTCGACTTCTGACCAACAATGGCCGCATTCCGGCGATAGTGATCATTGGAGATCTGAGTCAAACGTCTTGGTATGTTGATTTGCAGGCATGGGCCGCCCAATCGGGTTACTGTATGGGGCTGGCCACCGGGGAGGGTGTCTGGATAGATGGCGCCCAGGTTGGCGCTGTGCGGGGTCATGCTCTTGAGGCTGGTCTGGCGATGCTGCTTGACCCGAAAGTGGACGTGGCGTTTTTTCAATTGACGGATAACTCGGCCACTCAAACAGGTCTTGCAGTCGACAGGGCAGATCTACTCGTGGTGACGGATCTGATCGGATCACCCTCCGATAGTGATATTGCCCGGAGCAAGAGACTCGTCAGCATGGTGGGGCGCATGAGCAAGTCGACCTGTCTGAGCGAGCACCTGATGAACTCACAGGAGGCGTTGGAACTGGCAGGTCTTTCAGAGGTAGAATACCTGCCTTCAGACCAGATTTTAAAGCGCATCAAGTGCTGCATCGAAGGGGAGTTATGAAGACCGAAGTTGTGAACAAACAGTTGTCTAAAGATGAGATAAAAAGGCTTTCGTCGCACTATCTCAACGAAGGACGCAAACAGGAGACCTGGCAGATAGATCGTATATCGGTAGAGGGCAACAGGCTTGATGCCGATCTATCCATGAAATCACTCTATCTATCCGACACCGATGGTGGGGGCTTTCATCTTACTATTTTCTCAACGCTTGAATTTCTTTCCGAACTGATGATCATCTATGTCCATGTGTGGGCGGGCCTCGAAGAAAAAACCCAGGAAGGCTGGATGGTAGAGTGTAAAGTACGCAATGTGAAGGCTATTCGCAACCCGGATGCCATCAAGGTCGAGATGCATGTCGAATCGATTCGCAGGAGGGGAAAGACCGTAAGAATAGTGACCGATTGCCGGATTACCGATGATCAGGGCGGTCTTTTCGAGGTGTGGTTGAAAGGGTTTCTCGCATAATCGAGGAAAAAC
>Ga0164313_10000981_pt1 | contig 24452 bp, 21 predicted proteins | sample GuaBasSedimGuay4_FD_113735 | JGI IMG/M metagenome (GOLD analysis project Ga0164313, IMG submission 113735) | Subseafloor sediment microbial communities from Guaymas Basin, Gulf of California, Mexico - Guay4, Core 4569-4, 0-3 cm | ecosystem: Environmental > Aquatic > Marine > Hydrothermal vents... | reverse complement strand
TTAAATATCGCATAAAAAAGACATCGTGTTAACATTGTCGGCGTAATCATCAATTTCAGGCAATTGTGATTTACCAATTGGCACTCTATTCTCGATAATATTATAATTACTTACTATACATTGGATTTTATCTGTATTCAACTCAAGTACACTTAATAATTCACTTTCATCTTTATACTCCTCATAATAGATTACGGCTAAAGGAGAAACAATGTCTTTATTTTGCGTGAATAAGGCGTAGCCTGTATCAAGGTGTTGGGTTCTGTTTACCAGGTAAATAGCTTTGTTATACTCATAATTATTAAAGTATTTTGGGTGATTAATAATCTCTTGATGCCCTTCAAGAGCATCTAATAGCCCCGTCATGTCATGTCCTTCCGGGACAAATATTTTAGCTACATTTCTGCACCCCAGCCCAAAGTAGCTAAAGATATCATCACCCAGAAGTTGCAATTCTTCTGTTGTTTCATTGCCATTTAGCACAGCCACTGATGAGCGATTTTTTCTGATAATATTTGGCATGTTCTTGAAGTATTTCTTGAAATACCTTGATGAGTTATCGCTACCTGTAGCAATAACACCATCAATTTCTGTAAGCTTATCAACAACGGAAATTTGCTCGCCAAAATTCGGATTAATCTTCAATAGCATCTCTAATACCACAGGAAATAGCACTTTGTCTTGCGAACTCAGCTTAATAACTGCCATATGTCCGGCCATTATTACACTTAAGAAGTCATGAAAACCAACTAGCGGAATATTGCCTGCCATTACAATCCCTATTTTTTTATATTCCTGGGGTAATGTGTAATTATCCAGCCAGTTATTCAAGGTTTCCGGAGTAAGAAAGTAGGCTAAACCATTCAATGCCTGATCAATATTTTCGGCAGTAAACCATGGGTTATTATTAGCAACATCTCTAAAAAGTTCTTCTTTATCGTCGGTATCAAGGTCATGAATATCTTGTGTAAGTAGGCTAAATCCGGCTATTCTTTCTTCTCTAGTCATTATCGCTGTTTTGGTTGGCAAGCTTAAATATTGTAATTAATTTTATGCAAAGGTATAATCACAAATCAGATAAAAATTGAACTATGGCTATTATCATTACCGACGACTGTATAAATTGTGGAGCTTGCGAGCCTGAATGTCCTAATAATGCTATTTACGAACCTGATGTTGAATGGCGATGGAGTGATGGTACTTCAATGAAAGATGATAGTGAGCAGCCAACTGTTTCTGATGAGTTTTATTTCATCGTAACAGATAAGTGTACTGAGTGTCAAGGATTCCATGAGGAGCCACAATGCGCAGCTGTTTGTCCTGTAGATTGTTGTATCCCCGATGAGGATAACGTTGAAACTGAGGATGAGCTGTTAGCTAAAAAAGCTAAGCTTCACGCTTAATCCGGTAGTACCCTTATTTTATTTGCAGGAATAAAATGCAATAATTTGCAAGAAAAACTTGCAAAAAAGCACTTGTGTGGCACTTTTAGGCATAAAATGCAGGGAAATCTTGCAAAACGATATGCAGGCCTAATAGTAGCTTAAGCCTGAGAGAGGCGAGCTGTTTGTGGTGCTGATAGCAATATGGTCAAGCTCCATAGGAGGATCCTGATTTATCTTTCTCCAACCAACTTGTTAGATAGGGTCTGCTTTCCATGCAATAAAGTGAATTAATAAAGAGGCACCTCAAAGCGGGGAGAATAAATTCTGGATCGGCATTACCGCATCTTGCTCCTTTTAATCATGAAGGAGTTAAAAATATGGTTAAAATCATCAGCTATATCTGCTTCAATAAAATCGATTTCCAGCTGCCCACATTTATTTTTCAGATATTGAAGTTCTGATTTTGCAGAGGCTCTATAGCTTTTCTTAATTTGTGATGGTTGTAGCTTGATCTTGTCACCGGTCTCCAGGTCGATAAATAAATGTGGTCGATCTTCGAAACTAAAATCTATCTCTGTGGCATGATCAACAACATGAAATAAAATCACCTCATGTTTAGCATGTCTTAAATGCATTAAGGCCGAAAAGAGCTCTTCATGATTGTGGCGGCTTGAAAACATATCACTAAAAATCACCACCAGCGAGCGCTTATGGATGGTATTGGCAATTTCATGCATAACCTTTGGAATATCAGTGCTCTCTAGCTCCTGATTGGTGGTAAGAAGGTTATCAAGTGTAATAAATAGTTTATGAATATGGCTTTGAGTAGATTTCACAGCCGATTGACTTATTATTCTGTCTGAGAAAGTAGTGATACCAACGGCATCTCTTTGCTGATGCAGCAACCAGCTAAGTGCAGCACTGGCATATACTGAAAATTGCAATTTAGCTTGTGTCTTGGCCGGGTATCTCATGGAAGACGACGAATCTATGAGAATATGGCATCGAAGGTTGGTCTCTTCATCATACCTTTTTGTAAAAAGCTTATCGGTTTTAGCATATACTTTCCAATCGATATGACGCGTACTCTCGCCATTATTATATAGCCGATGTTCAGCGAATTCTACAGAAAACCCATGATAGGGCGACTTATGAAGTCCCGTAATAAAGCCTTCAACTAATTTCTTAGCTAGAAAGTCGATGGATAATTGATGCTCGCGGACGGATTTTAAATCTAACTTCATTACTACAATACTAATCACCTATAACTACGAATAATATTTTTAATAGTTATTCTTTCAATTTGCTAATAAATAAAGCAAATTTTAGCTAATTCTACTTGCAATAGTCAATTCAATTGTCCTATTTAGAAGTGATTTTAACCAATTAACTTAACCGATAACCTGAAGGATTGTGGAAGGGAATAAGGATAACGATAGGAAGGAAATTTTTTCCGAACGAGTACGTGCTGGTAAAAGGACTTATTTTTTCGATGTAAAGGCAACGAGGGCTAATGATTACTACCTAACCATCACTGAAAGTAAACGAAGGTATAATGATGATAATTATACCTATGAGAAACATAAGATTTTCTTGTACAAAGAGGATTTTAATAAATTCGTAAAGGCACTTAATGCTACTGTCGATCACGTGAAAGAGGAATTGCTCCCTGAAGTGGACTTTGATAAATTCGATCGTGAGCGTGAAGAGGCTTACCTGGCAAAGAATAATGGTGCGCCTGCTGTGCCTGCTGATGTAACAGAAAATGTATCAGACGAAGCAGTAGATGAACCAGTAGTAGATTCAGATGAACCTGCAGTAGATTCAGATGAACAGCCTGCTCCAGAGTCGGAAACCAGTGCTATAGAAAGTGAGTTAAAGTGGGATTAAATTTCCCTGTAAACATATTTAAGGCTCTTATGTAATATAAGGGCCTTTTTTTATGCCATTATCCCTCCTAAGATTTATTATATTTGCAGCCGCTAAACTCAAACGAGTTCCGGAAAAAAACGTTTTTAGCTAAACACCCGGTACTAATTAAGTAGTGCTTAGCAGATATTTATAGGTTATACATATATATAAACAGTATTTAATGGCCCTGAAATGTGGTATTGTTGGATTGCCCAATGTTGGTAAGTCAACACTTTTTAATGCGTTATCAAACAATAAAGCAGAAGCTGCGAACTTCCCTTTTTGCACTATAGAGCCAAATATTGGCATTGTTACCGTTCCCGATGAGAGATTGCATATTCTTGAGGAGCTGGTTAATCCAAAGCGTGTATTACCAACAACTATCGAGTTTGTAGACATTGCGGGGTTAGTTAAAGGAGCAAGTAAAGGCGAGGGGCTTGGTAATAAATTTTTAGCCAATATTCGAGAAGTAGATGCTATTGTTCATGTTGTTAGGTGCTTCGATGACGAAAACGTAGTACATGTAGCGGGTACTATAGATCCGGTGTTTGATAAAGAAGTTATTGACTATGAGCTACAACAACGTGATTTGGAATCTGTTGAAGGTAAATTGCTTAAGTTGACGAAAGTAGCCAGAACGGGAGACGCTGAGGCGAAAGCTTTTACTAAGGTATTGGAAGAGGTTACTTCAACCTTAAATGACGGGATAAATGTCAGGGTTCTCGACCATACACCTGATCAGATCAAGGCCTATGCCGACCTCCAATTATTGACTGCAAAGGCGGTTATTTATGTTGCTAATGTAGGCGAAGATGACTTGCTGACTGGCAATGACCATGTGAAGGCACTGGCAGGCTCTATCCAAGGTGAAGACTCTAAGATGATCGTTGTTTCAGCTTCGATAGAGGCACAGATAGCAGAACTAGAGGATAAGGAGGAGCGTGATATGTTTCTTGATGAATATGGTCTAAAAGAATCAGGGTTAAGCAAGTTGATTAAGGCTTCATACGAATTGTTAAACCTTATTACCTACTTTACCGCAGGCGTACAGGAGGTTCGAGCCTGGACCATCAACAGAGGGTGGAAAGCACCTCAGGCAGCAGGAGTTATTCATACAGACTTTGAAAAAGGCTTTATTAAGGCAGAGGTTATTAAGCTGGATGAATACCAAAAATACAAGAGTGAACAAGGGTGCAAGGAAGCAGGGAAAATGGCCATCGAAGGCAAGGACTATGTTGTTAAAGATGGAGATGTGATGCATTTCAGATTTAATGTATAAACATTGCAACAAAGCTCCAATGGCTATCGTTTAGGATAGAAAGTTTTGATAATTGCAAAAAAAGCTTAATTTTATACGGCAAAGGGTTGTTAGGTACTAGCCTTTTTAATTTGACACACATTTTTTACTAACCAATAAACCATTGAGGGTTAGAATAATATTTTTCTTAAAAAACCGGGGTGCATTTGTGCCCTTCCATCACCAATACCTCTTAGCACAGATGCTAAAAGCAGCTGTTATGGTAGGTGGCAATGCCGAATATCTGTCTTTTAATGGGTTTAACTTCTCAGGATTAAAGGGACAAACTAAATCGAGCCGTAAAGGATTACACTATTATTCGAATAGGGTCACATTGATTGTCTCATCAAGAAATGTAGAATTCTTAAACTATCTGCTGGTTAATATGTTTAAGATGAAAAGATTGGAAGTAGGTAGTTTGGTCTTAACACCTGAACGTGTTGAGGTTGAAAAAATACCGGATCTTAGTTCATACGAAAAATTCATTTGTTTGTCGCCGGTTTTATTAGCGGTACCAAGTTTAATTGATGATAGTGCAACACAGTTCCTTGATCCTGAATCTGATGAGTTTTCAGACAAGCTATATGATTTAGCTATGCAACACGTAGAGAGCATGGCTCTATTTGATTCGGAGACTATGGCAACATTCAACCAGTTTCAAGTTGCTCCTGATAAAACATATCTGGCAAAGCTGGTAGAGAATAACAAAAAATTCTCTCGTGTTTACCCAACATACGACCAGGATGTTAAATTTGATGTCCGTGGTTATACATTCCCCTTTTATTTTTACGGGGCTACGGAATTGAAAGAAGTTCTATTCCTTGACGGGCTCGGAGCGCTGTCACATAAAGGTTTTGGCATGATAGATCTGGCAAATGAAGACCCTAATGATAGGGTAGAGCCATATGAGGTGCCGGGAATGTAATAATTATTTACTACCTACTCAGTGAATATTCGAAATCATAGTAACCTATTAGGAGATCTGCCCCAAGCTTTTGTGACCGGTAGTAGACAAATATTTCATATATATTATTCGCTTCTCGTTTATCACCCTCAATTACATTCTCCCGTTTAGAAGACGACAATACATACTGATATTCATAAAGGCCTTGTTTTAAAACATAGAAGCCTTGATAGCTTTTCGCAGCAGAATTATACTTCATTAAAGTAGAGGCATTCTTTTTGTAATCCGTGAATTTACCGGAGATATATACGTCTTCATTAAGTTTTTCCGATTCAAGGGTAAAGGTTACCAACGCATAATCATTTTCAATTCTCGGGATCTTCTGTTCGAGGTTTTCAATATAAAATCTGCCATGCAAATTTGGTTCGATGCTATAGGCTAGAGGCGCTCTGGGCTTATCTTCTTCAACCCAGGCGTAAATTTTGTCCTTCTCAAATTTTACCGTGCGTACATGAAAGCCAAAGTATTTCAAGGACCTTATATCAAATTCCCTGAATTCATTTCCGGCGAGGAATGCTTCGTCTTCTGCGAAGTGTTTGTATTCAAGAATTTGTTGCCCTTCACGAATGAAGGTAGGAGAAATATCCATTTTTGCATTGTCCCAACGCTGGTTCTGCAGAATGTTTACAGTTACATACTTCTCCGGGTTCATAAGTTCTACACCATTATGTTTTACCTCAAACTGGAGTTGTTGTGTAGTTAGTGAGTACGGTGCATTTTGCATGATCTCATATTTATCAGTAAACCCTACTAACTGTTCGTAGACCATAAATCTTCTGGTAATGATTATATCTTCTTCATCTTCACCATAGACAACCAAGAGGTAATTACCTGAAATAAAGGGCTTGGGAACAATAAACTTATAGTGTACATAGGGAGTTATTGTCCCAAAGGAGTAGTCAAAGTCGTTAATATCGAACTCATTATAGTCTTTTAGGTATTGCAGGGCTGATATGTTGGATGGTTGCCAATCAGCATTACAATGAATAATTTTGGCATGATAGGTGTAGGTTTCACTAAATAATTCATCAAACTCTAAAATCAGGCGCAAGTTGCTTTGTAAATTAATGACCGGGCTCATCGTTTGCGATGATATTTGCGCTGTGCCCGGATATAATTGCACGGTCTTAATATACTCATCATAGACTTTGTCTGTATATTCTATGTCACCTTTGCTTTGTGAGTAGGATATATTAGAGAAGATTAAGAGGATAAAAGAAACTAGTAGTTTCATATTTTTGTCCATTAGTGCTAAATTGAATAAATTAACTACTGTTTCCAACCATTTAGAATGAATGGGTGTCTAATAAATTGAACAACAACAGGGAATGCCGGCAAGCCTTTTCGAACATGAGCTGATTCAGAAGTGCTGCGATGGAGATCGTACAGCATATCGTGAGCTATATAACCGCTATTCAGGTGAGTTATTAGCCATCGCCATGCGCTATATGAAAACCAAACAAGAGGCCGAGGATGTTTTACAGGATGCATTTATTAAGGTATTCAAAAATCTTGCCTCTTTTAATGAAAGGGCATCACTAAAAACATGGCTTACCAGAATTGTAATAAATACAGCTCTAAATATGTTACGCAAAGAGCAAAAAGTAGTCGATTGGGAAATCTCCGAGATCGCGGATGATAAAGCCGATATAATCCCTATGCAAAATTATCAGTTTAGTGAATTACTGTCATTTATCCAGCAACTGCCTGCCGGGTGTAAGTCGGTGTTTAACTTATATGCTATCGAAGGCTATTCACACAAAGAGATTGCTGAGATGCTACGTGTTAGTGAGGGGACATCAAAAAGCCAATACTTTAGGGCTAAGGGGTTATTGCAAGAGATTATTTTTTCTGAAGAGAAGAGAACTAAAATGAAGTTATTATGAGAGGGGTATACGAACAACAATGGCAAGAGGCTATGTCGGGAGCCGCTATTCAGCCTTCTGCAGGTTTATGGGATAATATTGCCAATGACTTGGATGGAGAGCGTGGTCGCCATAATTGGGTAACCATACTCCTTATTGCTGCTACCGTAACTGTTGCCTTCGCTTTTCCTCTAACAGTTGGTAACTCATCATTGGAGGTCAGAGAAAGCCTTCAACCTAAAATCGCTCAAATGGAAAATACGAGTGCTCCTGAGCTATCTACTGATAAAATTAGTGGTGATAGTAAGGAGGATAATCTAACGAGCAGCAAAGCAGATCAGAATACTCAGGATAATATTGCGGCAGTGTCTGTAGATGCTAATAATACCCCAGCTATTATCGCCAAGGAAAGTGAAACTGAAGTAGCACCTATAGCAGGTCTTGATAATAGCAGAAATAAATATGTTGCGAGTACCGATGATATTTCTGTGAGTAGCAGCTCAGCAATGGGCTACGATATGGGCGCATTTGATCTCGATAATTCATTAATGGTAGCCGACATAAACAACTATTATTTTATTCCATTTTTTATGCCTTTGAATAAGAAGGAGGATAGAAGCTTGCTGGCATCACTAAATATGGGAACAGGAAGTTTATCCGAGGGTAATGGCTTCAGTTCTTTAGGATTGATGAACGCCGACGCTGCTCCTGAATTATCAGGAAATGTAACAGTTCCTGTTCAAAGAGAAGAGGAGCCGGGGAGTACTTATTATTTTGGTGCCGGAATAGAACTACCATTAGGTAATCGCTGGTCGGTGCTGGCAGGACTTGGCTACCTGGCACAGAATGCCAATGGCACAAGTAATATTGTTTTAGATGACGGCAGCGGGAACCAGCCACTGGGAGCATATGACCCTATTTTACCGGGTACTATATTTCTAAGTGAAACTTATAACTATTCTGTTACCAATAGTTATATCAATGTGCCGCTGACAATTAAATATCCGATAGTAAATCGCAAAATTAAGTTTAGAGCAGGCGCAGGCATTAGCACCGATTTTATGATATCTCACATTGTAAGTTCAGAGCAATATGGCAAGGCTAGTTATAATCCTGCCTCGATGGAGTACAAGACAGTTGTATTAGCCGGTCTGGTTAACCTGGACATTAGCTATAGTTTAAATAACCAATATTCAGTGGCCTTAGAAACAGGATTCCGTAAAGGATTTACGGCCGTTGATGAAGGCAAAGACTATTATCCATCCTCTTTTACAGTAGGTATAATATTATTTTATAAGATTAAGTAATCAGGCTTAAGCATTCCAACCTTTATTCAGAATGCAGTGTCTAAAGAATATAACCAAAGACACCACAACACATGAAAACCGTTTTCAAATCTAATTCTCTGCTAAGGTCTATAATATTATATCTGGGAATTGCAGTAGGACTGCTGGTTCTGCTTTTTTCTTTACCGGGATGCACGGATACTTGCAATACCACTACATCTTATACTACCTACCAAGCCATCTTAAAACCCATGAGCGAATTACGGTTGGAGGTAGATGTCTTACCGCCACAAGAAAAAGAATCTCTCGGCAAAATTTATATCTATGGCCAGTACTTATTACTAGGCGATCCGGGTAAGGGAATTCATGTTTATGATAATTCAGATAAAACTAACCCGATAGCTATATCTTTCATTAGCATTCCCGGGAATGTAGATATGGCTGTGAAAGGTGGTAAGCTTTATGCTGACAGCTATTTTGATTTACTGGTTTTTGATATGGCCACTCCCGCTAGTATCACGCTGGCTAACCGAATAGAGAATGCATTTCCATTATACAATAACCAATTTGGCGTTTGGGCTGAAGAAGATATGGTTGTAACTGCTATGGAGGAATTAGAAGTAGTTGAGGTCTCCACAAATTGTGCAGATCAATCTCCCGGGATACTCTTTATGTCAGAGGATGTAATAGCGATGCCAACTAGTGGAGCAATTTCTAATAATTTATCTGCCGCACCTGCAATAGGTATCGGTGGCTCTATGGCTCGCTTTACCATTGTTGGTGACTATCTATATACTATTGACGACTATTTACTACATGTTTTTGATATCATTTCGCCCGAAAACCCTGTAGCCGGTGAGGAAATTAACCTTGGCTGGGGGATTGAGACCATTTTTCCATTTAAGAATAACCTTTTCATTGGTTCCCGATCCGGAATGTTCATATATAATATCGATAACCCTGAACTGCCGGAATTTAGATCGAATGTGCGTCATATCAATACATGCGACCCGGTAGTGGCTAACGATGAGTATGCATTTGTTACGCTTCGATCCGAAGATGCCAATAACTGGTGTGGTAATACATTTACGAATCAGTTAGATGTTATCGATATTTCAGATGTATTCAACGCCCAGCTATTGCATACCTATGACATGACAGGACCATATGGGTTAGGCTTAGATGGCAATACACTATTTGTCACCGAAGGCGACGATGGCTTAAAGATTTTTGACATAACAGACGTGTCCAATATAGATCAAAATATGATTCAACATTTACAGGGATTCAATGCTTATGATGTGATTCCTGTCAATGGAACATTATTATTAATTGGCAATGATGGCTTGTATCAATTTGACTATACCAATCTTGATGAAATTAAAATGTTAAGTCTAATCCAGTAAGCAACTTGAAAAAACTATCTCTTTTATTCGCCCTACTCTTTATTGCTATTCTAGGCTATGCCCAGGATGAGGCCTCCCGGAGTAAGATTAAGTTCACGGATGGCTCTGAGCTAAATGTGCTGATTGTAGAAAATGTGCCTGGCAAGTTTATTAAAATTAAACTACCTGGTAGTGAAGTTACCACTATTGATTATAAGAATATAGTCTCTATAAAACATAAGAGTTTTGTTTATCACCAAAAATTCAGACTGCCTAAGGGCTTCTACATGGATGGGAGTTTCTCACTTTTATTCGGAAAATCTTCTGAATACAGTGATATAAGGGCTGGAATTGCCATTGGAGCATCGGGGAACTACCGTTTTAACTCCTATCTAAGTCTTGGACTTGGCACGGAGTTTACGGCATTATTTGTTTCAGATGGTAAATTTATGTTTCCTGTCTATGCCCGAATAAGCGGAAGTTTTACAGAAAAGCGTGTGGCTCCTGTCTATATGGTTGATGCCGGATGGTCATTTGTTGCCAATGACCCGGATAGCTTCTCAACTGTTGAAGGTGGTTGGTTTGCCAGGCCGGCACTTGGAATTAGAATTAATAAGTTTACCGCCACAGTTGGCTATCAACTGCAACAAATTACTACCACCACAGAAAACAACTGGTGGTGGGGTGGAGGAGAACAAACTACTGTTGAGGAAAGGCTGATGAAGAACATAAGCTTTAGTGCCAGCTTAATGTTTTAGGCCAGCCTCATTGCAGTTATTGTCCTAAAGCATCAATATGCTCAGCAATAAACTCCCAGTCCTTGTTTATAAGTTTAAGTTGGCTTAGTATATTATTTAATTTGTTATTAAGCTCAGCTAGCTTATCAGGGTTTGAGTAAACATCAGGCTTACTCATCTCATTTTCAACTAAAGACTTTTCTTTTTCTAACTTCTCAATCTCCTTTTCAGTCTGTTCCAGTTGCTTGCCAAGCTTTTTTAATTCATTTTGATTTGAGTCTTTTGGCTTTTTTGTGGCCTCCTTCTTAATGGCTGGCTTGTTTTTCTTTTTCGCACTTTTTTGCTGCCCTTGTGATACTGCCTTCTTCGCCTGCCAGTATTCGAATTCTGTAAATGTACCCGGGTATTCTTTGATCTTCTTATCTTCTATGTACCAAATTTTATTGGCAACCTGAGTAACAAAGTGCCGATTGTGAGAGACAACTATAAAAGATCCTTCATACTGCTGTAAGGCCTGAATTATAATGTTCTCACTCTGCATGTCAAGGTGGTTGGTAGGCTCATCAAGCATAAGAAAATTAGCTTCTGAAAGAAGTGTTTTGGCTAGCGCAACCCTTGATTTTTCGCCGCCGGAAAGCACCTTTATCTTCTTAAAGACATCATCTCCGGTGAATAGGAAGCAACCTAATACGCTCCTAAGCTCTTGCTCTGTTTTCTTGCTACCGGCCTGCTTTAGCTCTTCGAGTATCTCATTACCCACAGTTAAGGATTCGAGCTGGTGTTGAGCAAAAAATGCCGTAATCACGTTAAAACCGGGTTCTACTTCGCCTTCTACTGGCTCGTTGCCACTAATAATGCGTAATAAAGTTGATTTTCCCTTCCCATTGGCGCCAATCAGGGCAATTTTATCACCTCTATCAATGCTGGCAGTTGTCTTCTCTAATATTTCAAGGTTACCATATGCCTTAGATACATCTTTTAACTTAGTTATATGCTTCCCAGACTTCTGGGAAAATTTAAATTTAAAGTTAATAACTGCCTGATTATCCACAACATCTTCAATCTTGTCCAGTTTATCCAACGCTTTTACCCGCGATTGTACTTGACGCGCTTTGGTAGACTTCGCCTTAAACCTTTCTATAAACCTTTCTGATTGCTTAATGTGTTGTTGTTGATTCTGAAAGGCATTTTTCTGTATCTCCGTTCGCTGAGCTTTCTCGGCTACATAGTAATCATAATTACCTTCATAAAGGTTTAAGGTTTTATTTGTAACCTCAACTGTTTTTGTGGCTACGTTATTCAAAAAAAATCTATCGTGAGACACAACTACTACAGCTCCTTCATAGTTTCTTAAATAACTTTCCACCCACTTTATTGAGGGCAGATCCAGGTGGTTAGTAGGTTCATCGAGCATGAGCAATGAGGGCTTTTCGAGGAGCAACCTTGCTAACATAACACGCATACGCCAGCCACCAGAAAACTCTTTTAATGGTTGATGCAATTGCTCTGTTGTAAAACCAATACCTTCCAGAATCTCCTCAGCTTTAGCTTGCATGGTGTAGCCATCAAGTCGCTCAAACTGTTCCTGTAAATGGGTGAGCTTATCAAGGAGCGCATCTGTATAATTTGTCTCCATCTCATGCAATGTTGTTTCAATACCTCTTTGCACATCTACAGCTTCTTTAAAAGCTTCCATGGCAACAGTTAAGATTGCATCGTCGGTCTGATAAGACAATAGATCCTGGTTAAGAAAACCAATACTGCAGTTCTTTGCAGCTGCTAAACTACCGACATCAGGTTGTAAATCACCATTAATTAATTTGAGTAAGGTAGACTTGCCTTTACCATTTAAACCGATAAGTCCGATTTTGTCTTTTGGTTTAATATGGAGGGATGCATTCTCGAAGAGAGGCAAGCCACTAATGTAATAGGTGAGATTGGTAATTGATAACATAGCTGCAAAAGTATATCTTTATACATAAGAGTCTAAATTGTTTGCCCTATGAAAAACCAAAGATTTATATTTTTTTCAGTTGTATTAATAGTTGCTACTGTCGCAGTATCCTTCAAATTCTTTTCAAATACCAATTCATTTGAAGAATTACCTCTGGAGAAAATTAAGTTACCTGATGGATTTAAAATTGAAATTTATGCTCGAGTGCCCAATGCCAGATCTATGGTATTAAGTGAAAACGGCACATTATTCGTAGGTAATCGCTCTGAAGATAATGTGTATGCGGTACAAGATACTGATGGAGATATGGTGGCCGACAAAACATACATTATTGATAAAGGTCTAAAAATGCCTAATGGTGTAGCCCTGAAAGATGGGGACCTCTATGTGGCAGCAGTAAGCAAGATTTTGAAATACAAGAATATCGAGGCTAATCTCGAGAACCCACCAAAACCTGAAGTTATTTACGATAGTTACCCAACAGAGACGCATCATGGATGGAAATATATTGCCTTTGGCCCGGATGGACTACTTTATGTGCCAGTAGGCGCCCCTTGCAATATCTGCTATCGTGATGATAACCCAATTTATGCCTCTATCACGCGTATCGATGTAGATAACCCGAAACCGGAGATTGTTGCCGAAGGGATACGTAATACGGTTGGCTTTGACTGGGATCCCAAAACAGGTAAATTGTGGTTTACTGATAATGGCAGAGACATGATGGATGATGATACTCCGCCTTGTGAGCTAAATGTAATCACTGAAGATAAGCAGCATTTCGGTTATCCGTTTTGCCATGGGGGAACAATTCTTGATCCGGAATTTGGCCCGGGGAAATCCTGTGATGACTATACTGCTCCTGCATTGAATTTTATTGCCCACACAGCGCCATTGGGAATGAATTTTTATGTAGGGGAGATGTTCCCTGAATCATATGATAATAGAATATTTGTCGCCCAACATGGGTCATGGAACAGATCTAAAAAATCCGGGTATGTTGTAATGGCCGTTGATCATGATGATGCCAGCGCCAGTAACGCCGAGGTATTTGCGTCAGGGTGGCTAGATGATGATACGCAAAAGGCATGGGGCCGACCGGTAGATGTTATTAATATGCCCGATGGCTCTATACTCATTTCTGATGATTATGCTGATGTAGTGTATAGAGTGAGCTATGTAGGAAATTGATTAGATTATAGGACCTACACGCTGATGCTTTTTGAGATTATATAAGAAGCATGATTTTTGTGCAGGTTACGTATATTAGTAACTCTATGGCATATTGAATAAATGAATACACGTAAAATCGAGTACATTGAATCAGACGAGGATACCTTGCAAAAGGAGGCGGATTGGGCTATTGAGGCCTCTCTTGAAGAACGATTACAGATTTTCTACCAGCATTTGAGAGTTGTATACATGTTAGCAGGGATAGATTTGGAACATTTTTCTGCCAAAAAAAGTATTTATTATATCTCTGAGAATGATAACTAATTCAAACCATTTTCTGCCAAAGCATTTTAGGGAATTCGTTCAACATATGAACGAGTTAAATGTTGAGTATCTATTAATAGGAGGGTACGCAATGGGTGCATATGGACATATTAGAGCTACATCAGATTTGGATTTATTTATTAATGCATCAGACGAGAATGCTGAAAAAATGGTTCAGGTATGCGTGAATTATGGGATTCCGGATGAAGATATTAAGATAGAAATGTTTCTTGTGCCTAAGATGATAGGTATAGGTGAGCCGCCATTAAGGATTGAAATTTTAAAGCAACTTGGAGCTGTTGACTTCCAATATGCTTTTCAGAGGGCAGTAGTAAAGGAGGTAGACAACCTAACCATCAATGTGATTTCGCTGGATGATTTGATATTATTAAAAAAATCGGCAGTTCAAGATCGAAATTCATCCAGAGATACAGAAGATTTGAGCTTTCTTCAAAAGTTGAAGGAGTCTGGTATCAAGAAGAAATAAATTCTAATAAAGACTTTCCCAATTCTCAGTTTGGGGGAGCTCATATAGCATCTTCCAGAGGGAGACGTGTTCATGGCTACTTACTGTGCTGTCAGGAGTTTCCACCAGACTCCACGCTTAAGTCATCCTGAAACTGACTAGCCGTTGTAAGCTTGGTTCGGCCTGATTCAGCATCCTATTTACCTACCAAAAAATCATAAGTAGATTTTTTGAGCTACTCGCTTTGCGCCAATAGCGTAACAGGAACCAGATAAATTAGGCACAGCATGCTAAACGTTTTTTTTCATGAGCAGTAATATTTAATATGAAGGGTTTTACGTAATATTGATTTGAGGGTTATGGTTTACCTTTGTTATAATGATCGTCACGAAATTATTTGAGTACCCTATAAAGGGGCTTTTGGGAAATGAAATTTGCTGTGCAACAGTAAATAAGCGTGGCTTGGCCATGGATAGAAGGTGGATGCTCGTAGATAGTAAGGGTGATTTCCTTAGTCAGAGGCAGCTACCGGCACTAACACAGTTTTTACCCACATTTCACGACCGACTTAGTATAAAGCATTTACCATCAGGGGAAGTAAAAATTATTGAACCTTCTGACTTCTCAGAAGTCAGTAACGTGGTAGTTTGGGGTCAGGAGTGTACTTCACATAGCACGAATAATGGAATTGATACATGGCTAAGTGAATATTTGGCGCAGCCCGTAAAGTTAGTGTACATGGATGAATCTGATATTCGTCCGCTAGAATCTCCAAATGTTAATGACATCGTGAGCTTTGCTGATGGATACCCTGTATTATTAGCAACACAGGCTTCATTGGATGATTTGAATAAAAGGCTGGATTCGCCGGTAGAAATCAACAGGTTTAGACCTAATATTCTTATTGATGGCGATATAGCTTTTGCCGAAGACAATTGGCAGAGGGTTAAAATTGGTGCAATTAATTTTAGAGTAGCAAAGCGCTGTGCCAGATGTCATGTAATCAATATTGATCAAGCCAGTGGAATTTCAACTAAAGAGCCACTGAGAACATTAAGTACTTATCGGAAAGAGGCCAATAAGGTGAACTTTGGCGTCAACCTTATTCCGGAAAATACCGGCATCATTCACGAAGAAGATGAGCTTATAGTGCTTAGCTAAGGCTTCTTTTCAAACAACCTGAAAATCTTTTTCAGCCAATCATTATATAGGGCAAGGATTAAGAAGGTCGTCAATAACCAAATAATTATAATGTTATAATAAGTTGTCGACATCTTTAAACCTGCTATATATTTTACCGGTACATAAAGAGGCGTTCTATAATCAAACAGGAATTTTGGCTTGTGCCCTGTATTATATATTGGGTCAGAAATACGGTGCAGCTTCCCATCTTTTTGCTCAATTCTTCTTAGTGAAATACTATTCGTTACCGTTTGCGCAACTACATCATTATAATACTTGTTTTTCAGTGATTCATAGATGCCGTTGGCAACCATTTCTGAAATAGTAGCATCTTTCTCGCTAATGGCTGCTGCTTGTTTCTTGAGAATAAAGGCCTTATAGGTTTTTAAAAATTCTAATGATTTATCTACAACTTCCTGATTGATTTGCTCAGGATTTATTTTTTCGACCTCAGGTAACTCACTTTTGCCAACAGAAACTAAAAGTTTGCTAATTTCATAACTGGCAACTGCTAGTTTTTCTTCAGCAAGCTCATGTGATGCTTCATCTTTAGAAAACGCATACCCTTCTGCTAACAAGGTTTCGATGGTAGGCAAGAGGTATACGAGGATATAGCGATTATCTGATATTTGCTTATCAATGGGATAGAATCTTTGGTTAAATTCATTGTCTACAAACTGATTAACCAGGGCTGCCTCCAGTGCCCAGCGCGAAACCATCAAGTCACCTACTATCGGCACATCGATATCATTTCTAATAATTTTATTTAGCTGGTCGAACTTAACAACTACACCACTCAGTAATAATTGCGGAATAAGTAAGAATGGAATTAATATATAAACTGTTACTACTGAATTCATAGTAGCAGAAATATTAAGGGCTAACACATTGGCAAAGGCTGAAGTAGTAAATAAAATTAGCCAGAAAGTAAAATACATGCCTTGCATACCTAATATGCTATTGCCAATAATTACAAATAAGAAAGTTTGCAGAGCAGAAATAGAAAACTGAATTATCAGTTTTGAAGTGATATAACTATTCTTACTCAGATTAAGAAACTCCTCACGCTTAAGAATTTTCTTGTCTTTAATTATCTCCTCTGCACTTACCGTTAACCCCATAAATAAGGCAACAATGATGCTCATAAATACATATGAAGGAATATTTTGATTTTTCTGAAAGATATATTCTGCCGTGGCGGAATACCTGACAAATACGGCTAGTACCAAGGCCAGGAAGGGAGCCTCAAGAAGATTTATAAGAACGTATTGCCGGTTTGTTAGCTTAGAAAGAACATCCCGGAGGATAAAAATTCTGGTCTGATTCCATAACGACGGAATGTTGAGTGATGATTCCGGTTTGTCATCTGAAATAGTTATTTGTGGCTGAGTAAGGTTTGTTTCATGGAAGGTGTTCCACTGCTTTGGTGTAACTTTCCTCGTATTACTTATATTCCCGTACTCGTCAACTACACGCGATTCTATAATATTGAATACTTGTTCGGGATTAACATTTCCACAGTGTCCACATTCCCCTTGATCACTTTCCAATAATTTAGCTACTTCTCTAAAATAGATTATAGATTCAACCGGATCTCCATAGAATATCTGATAACCTCCTGTGTCGAGGACTAACAGTTTATCAAACATTTTAAAAATTACGGATGAAGGCTGATGGATAACTACAAAGACAATTTTGCCATTAAGCGATAAGTCCTTGAGTAAATCCATTATATTTTCTGAATCTCTCGATGAAAGGCCGGAAGTTGGTTCATCAACAAATAGCATACTCGGCTCGCGTATTAACTCAAGGGCTATATTTACTCGCTTACGCTGGCCGCCACTAATTACTTTCTCCAATGGCGAACCTACCTGCAAGTCTTTTATATCAATTAAGCCAAGGTTGGTTAGTGTCTTAGTAACTAATTCATCAATTGCTTCATTGCTCAAATTATTAAAGCAAAGTTTAGCTGCATAATACAGATTTTGATAGACAGTAAGTTGGTCAAAGAGGAGGTCATCCTGGGGAACGAAACCAATGACGCCCTCAATAAATTCAGGATACTCATGGATGTCTACGCCATTTAACCTTATTTGACCCTGGGTAGGCTTATCGCTGCCATTTAATACATTCAGTAAGGTAGATTTACCTGCTCCACTGGCACCCATAATTCCAAGAAGTTTTCCTGAGTTCTCAGAAAAGTTAATATCTCGTAAACCAATATGACCATTTTTAAAAGTATAACCAATATGGTCTACTTCGAGAGACAGTTTTTGTTGATCATTACCCTTTTGGAATTGTGAAATTACATCTGTGTAATAGATTGTATCGAATTGTCCTCTTATTGAGCTGCCGGATGGGAAAGGTTTAATGTGATTTTCAGGTAATACAACACCATTTACAAAAGTGTTATTACGACTCATATTTTTGATAAAATAGGAGTTGGTATTTGGAATATAAATAATACCTATATATCCATCAATGGGATCTCTTTTTAAATGATTAAAGACATTGGTGTCTCCATAGTCATTACTGTCAATAATTAATATATTGTTATGATTCAGTTGGCCAGGTGAACGACCTATCACAAACATGTTTATAGAAGCAAGCTCTTCTACAGCAATATTAAAAATTCCCCTGATTATCTCAATAAGCTCTGATTCACGCTCAGAAATAATTCCATCGGCCATAGTTATGGCTGTTAGCTGCACCAGGGTGGCAATTTTCTGGTGGCGGGTTAGTTCTTTGTTGAGAGCGGTACAGAGCTCTTTTAAGTGATCTTCATCTCTTTTATCACTGGCGTTCTTTGTTAGTTTTTCAACCTCACTATTAAACATTTGCAGGTACTCATCAGCAAGGTCCTCATTGAGGAGATTTCGGAGTACCAGTTTTATTTTTGCTCTTTCTTCATCATTAACCTCATCGGCGTTGGCGAGAATTGCAATTAACTTGATTATGGCTTCTAGTAGGGCTTTGCTCATTTCAGTTAAGGTTTACCAAAAGCCTAAAATAAAAAAGGCTGTTTGAAGAAACAGCCTTTTAACGAGAAATGTTATAATTATTTTATTATATCTAAGCGCATTTTACTAACTGTGGCAGTGATATCTACTAAGGTTTCATCAGTAATCATTAAATCAGCCCTGTTATTCTTGATTTGATCTTCCATATTCAAGTCAGCATAATTAGCTTGTAGTGACTTCAAATCATCCATAATTTGAATAGTAAGTTCGTCTTGAGGTAATGAGTCTATTAACTTCATCAGCTCACCAATTGATTCTTCTTGTTTTAAGATGATAGCAATTACCGGTGTTAATATTAAGTTTCTGGCATCATCCGGTAATAAATCTTTTGGATAAGTTCTAACCAACTCAGTAGAAACATATAAACCTTCAATAAAACTACCGGTAGTAACTAGTGCGGCTACTCTGTTACGAGCTTCAGTTTTAAGATACTGATCTACATTTTCGATGGCACTATTGATAATTTTGTATAATGAATCTTTCTCATCGATGTTATCTTCGAAGCGCTCCATTACAACCTGGTCAACAGCGTCAACTACACCTAAATGGTCGGCTAATTGCTTGGCAACCTGAAGATAGTCAAGTGCTTCCTGAGTTTGCTCATAAGAACTTAAATAGCCAATGTCGGCAGCATAAATGCCTAAGTTCATTGCAGCCTTGTCAAAAGTAGACATGTACTTATCTGCAGATTCTTTACTATTAATTAATGAGGCATTAAAATCTGCGCCGGTAGCTTGTAATAAATAAGGTAATTCAGCAGGATCGGGGATATGAACTATTACTCCCTCAATATTTTCTTTAAGGCTTTCTTTAGCAGCGTCAAATTCTTTAGACTCGTCGCCAGCAGTTTCAGTACCGCCTCCACAAGAAATAAGTACGCCTATTGAGAAAAGCATAACAATTTGAAGTAAACTCTTTTTTAGGTTAAGCATCATAATTATTTTTAAATTTTTCCAAGTTTAACCAAAAATAGGCTTAATCCCATATCCTGCCCTCCTAAAATGATAATACTTTATTTTGGCCTCGCGATCTTAGTAATAATAGATTATGCAGTTGTATTTTGCCAATGGTGATTATGTTCTGCAACAGACTCAGGTGTAATTACTATTTTATCATCACCAATGAAAACTTCAACCTCTTGGCTGGATGTATTCTCAATAATTGCTCCTCCAGAGGTAACCGTAATTTTAAGGAGGGCATTTTTATATATAATCCTGAATGAAAAGCTTTTCCAGGATTCTGGCAACGAAGGATTTAACTTTAGTTTGCCATTTTCTACTCTCAGCCCAGCGAAACCCTCTACAATAGACATCCAGGTACCTCCCATACTGGTTATATGCAGGCCATCTTTGGTGTCATTATTATAATCATCAAGATCCAGTCGAGCTGTACGTAAGTACATCTCATAAGCCATTTTATGGTTGCCGATAGCATTAGCAACTATGCAATGAACGCTCGCAGAAAGTGATGACTCATGCACTGTTAAGGGTTCATAGAAATCAAAATTTCGGGCAATTGTCTCCTTGTTAAACTGGTTTTCAAACATATAAAGGCCTTGCAGGACATCTGCTTGTTTTATATAACATGATCTAAGGATCCTGTCCCATGACCATTTAGCATGAATTGGTCGCTCACTTTCAGGCAGTTCTGCTGCAGGAGTTAATTTTTTATCGAGGAATCCATCCTGTTGAAGAAAAATTTGCTGCCTTTCGTCAAAAGGTCTATAGATTTTTTCTGTTATATCACTCCAAAGCAGTAATTCTTGCTGCTCATCAAAGGAAACTCCAGTTAAAATCTCTTCCAGTCGTTTTGGGTTATTTGTTTTGAGCTTATTGATCTGCTCTGCTGTGTACTCTAATGTCCATTGGGCAATTGTATTTGTATACCAATTGTTATTTACATTATTTTCATATTCATTAGGCCCGGTTACTCCGAGCATCACATAAGCACTCTTATCTTCCGACCAGTTAACTCTTTGCGCCCAAAATCTGGATATCGCAATTAACACCTCCAGGGCAAATTCTGCTATTACTTCATCGTCGCCGGTGTAGTTCACATAATTATAAATAGCGTAGGCCATGGCGCCATTTCTATGAATTTCTTCAAAGGTTATTTCCCATTCATTATGACACTCTTCACCATTTATGGTAACCATCGGGAAGAGGGCAGCGCCATTTGAAAAGCCTAATTTTTCAGCATTTTCAATGGCTTTTGACAGATGGTTATACCTGTACCTAAGCAAGTTTTTGGCAACATGCTTATCTGCTGTACGCAGATAAAACGGCAGGCAGTAGGCTTCAGTATCCCAATAAGTTACGCCACCATATTTTTCTCCGGTAAATCCCTTAGGGCCAATATTAAGTCTTGCATCATCTCCTGTATAGGTCTGATATAGCTGAAATATATTATATCTGATGGCCTGTTGAGCTGAAACATCACCATCAATAATAATATCACTTTCCTCCCATTTCTGGTGCCATTGGTTTTCATGCTCTTCCTTCAGTACAGTGTAGCCTTTGTTGGCAATCTCAATTACTCGTCTTCTGGCCAGTGCAGAAAGCTCTTCTTTTTCGTGATTGAGTGACACTTCGAGAGCAACATACTTGATAAGGGTAAATTCATCACCTACCTTAATATCCGCTTTATACTTCTTGGACACATAGCCCGCCAATGAAATATTGCTTGGGCACTCATCTAGCTCTTTCTCATTTACACAAACTTTTGGTTTCATGGATGCACATACCTGGAACCCTGTCTTGTGCGTTTCCATGCATAGAGAAGATGTAACATCATCAGAATATTGGCTTACTTCAAACCAGAAATTTTCATCATAGTTCGAATCTTCATTGGTGACATCGCCATCAAGATGAGGTTCATACTCAATGCTGCTGTCTGCTGAAATAGGGGTGAGGCTATATTTCAGTACAGCCGCATCCGACTCATTAATGCTTACAAAACGAGATGATGCTAATTTAAATCTGTTTCCGGCCGCATTAGTAAATTCTACTGTCCTGGTAAGTATGCCATTATGCATGTCTAGTTTGCGCTCAAAGTCATGAACTATACACTTGGCTAAATCGAGCTCCTGACCATCCAGCATTACGTTTATCCCTATCCAATTAATAGAGTTAACAACTTTGGCAAAATACTCCGGATAACCATTTTTCCACCAACCTACCCTGGTTTTGTCCGGGTAATATACTCCCGCCAGGTAAGAACCCTGCAGGCTATCACCGCTATAGCTTTCCTCGAAATTGGCTCGCTGGCCCATGTGGCCATTACCAATACTAAAGATGCTTTCTGAAATACGATTGTATTCAGGCTTAAATCCTTTTTCGATGATACTCCACTCATCTTTTAGAATGTAATCCTTCATTTTATATCTTTTTTGTACTTAAAATCAATTTATTCAACATTTAATGCATCGTTAGTATTAATTGCATTCAATCCTTCAACCACAATATTGGCTGCTCCCAGCACATCACTTGTGCCAATGCCAATGCATTTCATGTTACCATTTATGGCAGCTTCAACGCCGGCAGCTGCATCTTCAAAAACAATGCACTCCTCCGGTTTCAAGCCAAGTGCCTGAGCCCCTTTCAAGAAAACTTCCGGATCGGGCTTGGCAGTACTTACTTCATTGCCACTAATGATGGCGTCAAAATAGTGCGTGATATTAAGCTGCTCCAAAATTGTCATGGCATTTTTACTTGCCGATCCCAGGGCAATTTTTATGTTCTTCCCTTTAGCCTCCTTGATAAACTCCAGGGCGCCGGGCAATATCTCATCAGGTGCCATTTTGGTAATGTAATCAACATACCAGGTGTTCTTCTTAGCGGCAAGCTCTTCCTTGACTTGATCGGTCAATTCAAGGCTTCCAAGCTCTAAAAGTATGTCTAGCGATCTCATTCGGCTTACACCTTTAAGACGCTCGTTATCTATTTCTGTAAAAGGTGTCGCCAGCTCGTTAGCAAGTCGCTTCCAGGCCAAAAAATGGTATTTGGCTGTATCAACTATTACTCCGTCCAGATCAAACAAAAATCCTTTTATCATCATTCTTTAGCTGACTTTTCAATTACTTCATCAACATCTTGAACCCTTCTCACCAAGGTGGCTGCAATAAGGAATGAGATACCACTCATAACTAATGCCCAAATTGGGTTATTGCCATATACATACTTAACCAATGGCCCGCCAATCAGGGCATTGATAATTTGTGGCAAAACGATAAAGAAGTTAAATATGCCCATATAAACTCCCATCTTGCGAGCAGGTATAGAGCCGGCTAAGATGGCATAAGGCATGGCCAAAATACTTGCCCAGGCAACTCCGATACCAAACATGGAGGCAATCAGCCAATATTCGTTGGGAGCGAAATACATGCTTATCAGACCCAGACCACCAATTACAAGTGATATTTCATGGGTGCGCTTACGACCAACTTTATGGGCAATTGCTGGTAAGAAAAACGCATATACTGCTGAAACAGCATTATATATACCAAATAATATCCCTACCCAGTTTCCTGCATCCTGATATGCTGCACTGGATGTATCGGTAAGTGGTAAGCCATAGATATGATAGGCTATAGCAGGCGTGGTAAACACCCACATGCCAAATAATCCAAACCAGGAAAAGAATTGCACCATGCTTAGTTGGCGCATGGTGGTAGGCATAGCTTTAAAATCAGAGAAGATATTCATCAGGCTGGCCTTTTCTTCATCTTCTTCCTCTTCTTCCTGTTCACTAAAGGAAGCTAATTCTTCATTGGTATACTCTTTTGTGGTAAAAACGGTAATTAGAATACTTATCACCAACACTCCTGCACCAACTATAAATGAAAGCAATAAACTTAGTGGAACGGCCGAGCCTTCAGTACCAACATTACTAACGCCGAACCAATTGGTAAGTACGTATGGTAGCCATGAACCCAAAACAGCGCCCAGGCCAATAAGTATTGTCTGGATACTAAAGCCAAGAGTACGTTGATCAGAAGGAAGCATATCTGCCACTAAAGCACGGAATGGTTCCATAGCGATATTGAAAGATGCGTCCATAATAAACAACATCCCTGCACCAACATATAATGCCGGTAAAAAGGCTGTGAACATATCTGAATTAGGCATTAATATAAGTCCGGCAGCCGCCAAAATTGCTCCGGTTAGGAAATAGGGCCTCCTGCGACCTAATCTCGTCCAGGTTCTGTCACTATAATGACCAATAATTGGTTGTACGATAAGACCTGTTAGAGGTGCAACAATCCAAAACCAGGATAATTCATGCACATCTGCACCAAAAATTGATAAAATACGACTGGCATTAGCATTTTGTAGGGCAAATCCCATTTGGATGCCCAAAAAGCCAAAGCTCATGTTAACAATATCTAAAGTGCTTAATCTAGGTTTTTTGCTCATCGTTTAGAAGTTAAAATGATATACTCCCATGGGCCCATGGAAACAGATTTTGTTGATAGCTTTTCTTCACTACCATTTATAAATAAATC
>Ga0164313_10000980_pt1 | contig 24479 bp, 19 predicted proteins | sample GuaBasSedimGuay4_FD_113735 | JGI IMG/M metagenome (GOLD analysis project Ga0164313, IMG submission 113735) | Subseafloor sediment microbial communities from Guaymas Basin, Gulf of California, Mexico - Guay4, Core 4569-4, 0-3 cm | ecosystem: Environmental > Aquatic > Marine > Hydrothermal vents... | reverse complement strand
CAATGAATTTCTGAGGGGGCATATCAATGATTCCTATACCATCGATGTCAGAAATACATGTTCCTTCTTTCTTCAAAGGATCAACCAACATGTATTCCGCGACCCGGAAGGACTTATCGAGAACCTGATCCTGGTCAACCAGGCCATGAATACGCATTTTGGAAAGGAGCGTAATTCCTACCCCCGCATCATCCGGAACAGGAACAAGAAATACTTTTATCTCGATAAGGATGGTAACTACTGGCGCATGATGGATTTTGTTCCCGAAAGCCGGTCGTACAATATATGTGAAAGCACTGCCATTGCCAGGGAAGGGGCTGCTGCCTTTGGACGTTTTCAATTCATCATGAACAAAGAAGATCCGGCAAACTATATCCCAACCATACCGGATTTTCACCACCTGGGGAAGCGTCTCGATCAATTAAAGCAAGCCATCGATAAAGATGCATTTTCGAGGGCAGGAATTGCTTCGAAGGAAATTGCATTTGCACGTGAAAGGATGTACTACGCCACTGAACTGGATAATCTCCTGCAGGATGGCAGCATCCCCATACGGGTGACCCACAACGACACCAAATTGAACAATGTGCTATTCAATAAAGAAGGCAAAGACTTTATTTGCGTGGTTGATCTCGACACCGTGATGCCCGGTACCGTACTTTACGACTATGGAGATATGGTACGCACTTTTACCAGCCCGGTAGAAGAGGATGAACCTGATCCGGCTAAAGTTATTTTCCGGACCGAAATTTTCGATGCCCTGACTGAAGGTTATCTCTCCGAATTGAAAGGCAGCCTGAATGAAGCGGAAAAGGAACAGCTGCTTTTTGGTGGAAAGATGATGCTTCTCATGATAGGTGTCCGCTTCCTGACTGATTTCCTCGAAGGTGACCACTATTTTAAAACCAGCCGCGAAAACCACAACATCGAAAGGTGCAGGAACCAGTTTGTGCTCCTGAAACAAATCGAAGAACAAGAAGATGATCTGCAAGAGATCATCAGAAAATACGCTTGATAAACTAAAATCCTGATTGATGAAGAAAAACATAATCATATTGAGCCTGATCATGGCTACGACCTTGTGTAATTTTGCACAGAATGTTCAAGTGTATGACTGGGAAAATCCTGCAGTCATTTCAATAAACAAGGAAGATCCTCATGCCACCCTCATTCCATACAGCACTGTGGAGCAGGCGCTGAAAGGAGATCCATCAGAAAGCCCATATTATAAGTTGCTTAACGGCGACTGGAAATTCAAATGGGTATACAAACCGGCCGACAAACCCGAAGGTTTTTTCGAACCTGCTTTTATCGATGAAAGCTGGCTTACTATACCTGTCCCATCAAACTGGGAGTTGCAGGGCTACGGAACTCCCATCTATGTGAATATCCCTTATGAGTTTACTGAGGATCCACAGCCGCCCCAGGTCCCGCACAACTATAACCCGGTAGGATCATACAGAAGCTGGTTCAGCATTCCGGAAAACTGGGACGGACGCGAGGTATTTATCCATTTTGGTGCCGTGAAATCTGCCATGTACTTGTGGATCAATGGTGAAAAAGTTGGCTATAGCCAGGGCAGTAAATTACCTGCTGAATTTAATATCACCCCATACCTCAAAGAAGGCGAAAACCTGCTCGCCATGGAAGTGTACCGCTGGTCAGATGGTACCTATCTCGAATGCCAGGACTTCTGGAGGATCAGTGGAATTGAAAGAGATGTTTATCTCTGGTCGGCACCTGAAGTGCATATCCGTGATTTCTGGGTCGATGCTTCTCTCGATGATTCTTATGAGAACGGAATACTAAATGTGGACCTGGATATTAAGAAATACAATGAAAAGAAAAAGGCAAAAAATTTCACTGCGGCATATTCACTTTATGATGCCGAGGGGAAGCTTATCGTAAGCAGAGATATCCTGTTCTCACTTGGGAAAGAACATTATAATACCTCCATAAGCTTTGATCAGGAGCTTATTCCCGGTGTGAAGCAATGGTCGGAGGAAAAACCAAATCTCTACACAGCAGTACTGAAGATAAAGGATAAAAAAGGCAATCTCCTGGAGACCTTGAGCTGTAAGACCGGTTTCAGGAAAGTAGAACTAAAGGAAGGCCTCCTTTATGTCAATGGCGAATATGTCCTTATCAAAGGTGTCGACCGCCATGAGCATGATGAAAAGACTGGCCATGTAGTGGATGAGGAAAGCATGCGTAAGGACTTGTTCCTTATGAAAACCAATAATATCAATACCGTTCGCACCAGTCATTATCCCAATGATCCCTTGTGGTATCAACTCTGTGATGAATACGGAATGTATGTGATAGATGAGGCCAATATCGAATCGCATGGTATCGGTTATCATCCCGACAGGACCCTGGGAAACAAGCCCGAGTGGATGGAAGCCCACCTCGACCGCATACGACGCATGGTGGAGCGCGATAAAAACCACCCCTCCGTGATCATATGGTCGATGGGGAATGAGGCGGGCGATGGTGTGAATTTCGTTGCAGGGACAGACTGGATTCATGATCGGGATGCATCCAGGCCGGTGCACTATGAACGTGCCACCACCAATGCTCATACCGATATTTATTGCCCCATGTATCCCGGACTGGCATACCTCGAAAAGTGGGCTAAAGGAGACGATCCGCGAACCCTGATCATGTGTGAATATGCACATTCAATGGGAAACAGTACAGGCAACCTGGTGGATTACTGGAATCTGATCCGTAAGTATGATAAACTGCAGGGCGGAAGTATCTGGGACTGGGTAGATCAGGGCCTGTTACAAACTGATGATGAAGGAAATGAATACTGGGCCTATGGTGGTGATTTCGGACCTGAGGGTACTTATTCTGATTGGAACTTCTGTGCCAATGGCCTGATAAATGCTGACCGAAGCATACATCCCGGCCTCTATGAAGTGAAGAAAGTTTATCAGTCAGTGATTTTTGAACAGGATCCGGAGTTTTCAAATAAAATCCGGATATACAATGAGTATAATTTCACCAACCTCAATGAATTCGACTTCTATTATACGGTTCTGGGAGATGGAAGACCGTTTTCGAAAGGGAGGATAACACAGCTGGAATGTGCTCCCGGCGAAACCATCACCTTCGAGATTCCGCAGAATGAGATCTTCACTGAGCCCGGCGTAGAGTATTTCTTCAACATTTATATGGCTGCCCGTGATGATAAGGGTTTGATCCCCAAAGGCCATATCATGGCATCGGAACAGATCAGAATGCCCTTCCAGCCTGTTCGTATCATGCCTGCACCGGGCCCGCCACATGGATTGCAAAAGATCGTGGATGGTGACATGCTGAAAGTGTCAGGCGAGAATTTCAGCGTGACCCTGGATAAAAGCACAGGTGCCCTGACAGATTATTCCTACCGCGGAAAAAACATGATCCTGGATGCCCCGCAGCCATATTTCTGGCGTGAGCCTACCGATAATGACCATGGTTTCGGGATGCTAAAACGGCTTGGCGTGTGGAAGAAGGCATCAGAAAACAGGGTGATGGAAAGCTTTGAGGTGCTCGAGTCAGATTCCAGGCAACTGAGGATCAAGGTAGATTATTCCCTGCCGGATGTTTATTCCAGCTATAGCATTTTGTATAGCATCGATATGTATGGGGAGGTGAGCCTGCAGGCTACACTGCATCCCGGTGACAGCATGCTACCCGATATGCCGCGATTTGGATTTTATATGGAAATGCCAGAGGCATACGATCATGTTGAGTGGTTTGGACGCGGGCCATTCGAAAACTATATCGACCGTAAAACGGCTGCCTTTGTGGGATTGTATAATGGCAAGGTCGAAGACCAGCATGTGTCTTATATCCGTCCGCAGGAAAATGGAAATAAATGTGATGTACGCTGGATGTCGCTGACCAATGCGGAAGGCTATGGATTGGAATTTTCTTCTGCGGGTCACTTCGAATTTACGGTACAGCACTATCGCCCGGAAGATATAAAACAGGAAAATCGTGAGACTAATATGCACAGTGTGGATGTTCCCAAAAGAGGCATGGTAGGGGTCAACCTCGACCACTTCCAGATGGGCGTTGGTGGAAACAACAGCTGGGGAGCATGGCCTATCGAAAAATATCGCTACCCGGCCAGGGCATATAACTTTCTATTAAAGATCAAACCAATTGTAAAATAATTCAATAGCATGCGCAACATAGTATTATTGGTTTTAGCAGGACTGTTTATTGTTTCCTGTCAACAGGAAAAAGCAGGGTCGCCAGCTGATTACGTCAATCCCATGATAGGAACAGCTGGTCACGGCCACACTTACCCGGGCGCCATGCTTCCTTTCGGAATGGTGCAACTGAGCCCGGATACTAGAAAAGACAATTGGGACGGATGCTCAGGCTACCACTACAGTGATGATACCATTTATGGTTTTAGCCATACGCATCTGAGCGGTACAGGAGTTGGTGATTATGGCGATATCAGGCTGATGCCTGTTACGGGAAATACGGATGAACTCGCAGCTATGCTGGAGAGGGGCGAACTGCCCTCATCTGGCTTTTCGCATGATGACGAGATTGCAGAGGCCGGCTATTATGCTGTTGAGTTCAACGATATGGAAGTGGAGGTTGAGCTAACGGTGGGGAGACGAAGTGGCCTTCATAAATATGAGTTCGGATCTGGCGAAAAGCATGTCCTGCTCGACCTGTTTGAAGGTGCTACCTCTGATAAGATACTGGGACTGGAACTAAATATAATCGATGATCACAGCATCAGTGGACTTAAACGCACCAAAGGCTGGTCGAATGATCAATATGTATATTTCTACGCTGAGTTTTCAGCTCCTTTCAGCGATATTGGAGTATTTGGAGAAGAGGAAAGCCTGGAAGGGAAAACCTTTTCTTCTATAGAGGATCTGAAATGTCTGCTGACTTTCGATGATGAAACTGAAAATCTTCTTGTTAAAGTAGGGATCTCTGCAGTAGATGCTGAGGGAGCCAAAAAGAATGTACTCAGCGAAATACCCGGATGGGATTTTGACGGAATGAGACAAAAGGCATTTGATTCATGGGATGATGAACTTGGTAAAATTGAGGTAGAAGGCGGAACCGATGAGCAGAAAGTCACTTTTTACACGGCTTTATACCATTCTTTTCTGGCGCCTTACCTATACTCTGATGTAGATGGCCGTTACCGGGCTCATGACCTGCAGGTACATCAATCTGATCATGAAATGTATACGGTATTTTCTCTCTGGGACACTTTCAGGGCACTGCATCCATTGTTTACAATCATACAGCAGGAGAGGACCAATGATCTCATAAAAACCATGCTCGATATGTATGAAAAGGGAGGCTTGCTCCCGGTGTGGGAACTGGCAGCCAACGAAACCTGGTGTATGATCGGTTACCATTCCATCCCTGTCATCACCGACGCCTACATGAAAGGTATTCGTGGGTATGATGTGGATCTTGCATTTGAGGCCATGATAAAAAGCAGCATGCAGGATCGTGAAGGACTGTCATATTATCGTGATTATGGTTACATCCCTGCCGGGAAAGATGGGTCTTCAGTATCGAAAACCCTGGAATATGCCTACGACGACTGGTGTATTGCCATGATGGGAAAAGAACTGGGGCATGAAGAAAAATATGTCAATTATATTCAAAGGGCACAGTATTATAAGAACCTTTTTGATTCGGAAACAGGCTTTATGCGCGGCCGCATGAATGGCATGTGGGTCACACCTTTTGACCCTGCGGAAGTGAACTTTATGCTTACCGAGGCGAACACCTGGCAGTATAACTTCTTTGTTCCACAGGATGTGTCGGGACTGATGAATCTCTATGGCGGAGATCAGGGCTTTACACAAAAGCTGGATGAGATGTTTAGTGCCAGCATGGAAATGAGTGGCAGACACCAGAGCGATATCACCGGTTTAATCGGCCAGTATGCGCATGGCAATGAGCCCAGCCACCATATGGCTTACCTCTATAACTTTTCCGGTGAGCCATGGAAGACACAGGCCCTTGTCAGAAAGATCATGGCCGAACAGTATAGTGAAAAGCCCGATGGCCTGTGTGGAAACGAAGATTGCGGACAAATGTCGGCATGGTACGTGCTGAGTGCCATGGGATTCTATCCGGTGACCCCGGGAACGGATTATTATGTAACCGGCAGCCCGTTATTTGATAAGGTGACCATCCACCTGGAGAATGGAAAAGAATGCATTATCGAGGCCGGGAATAATTCTGAAGAGAATGTATACATACAATCAGCAAGCCTCAATGGCGAAGCCCTGAAGAAATCTTTCCTGCTGCATGCCGACATGATGAATGGAGGACATTATATATTTGAAATGGGCCCTGAGCCTAACGAGCAATGGGGCGTTGCTGAAGGGGAGAGGCCGCAAACCGCGATTACAGAACATTTGATCAGTCCGGCTCCATATATCATTGCGCCGTCACGTACTTTCGCCACTACCATGGAGATCGGAATGGGGTGCCTCGACGATGAAGCTGTGATCCTCTATTCCCTCCAGGGAAATAAACCGGTCAAAGGGACCGCAGTATATGATGAGCCATTTACTATTGATAGGAATACGAAGGTTACACTGTTGTCGCACTCCGAGGGAAAGATCCCCAGCAAATTTATTGAAGGCATCTTCAGCCTGATGCCGGAAGGCCGTAATGTGAGTTATAGTACAGCCTATGATGCTCAATATTCTGCCGGAGGTGAAATTGCACTCATCGACCTGATCAGGGGCACAGATAACTTCCAGACCGGATCATGGCAGGGCTTTAACGGAGTGGATGTGGATATACTTGTTGACCTGGGCCAAACACAAAGGGTGAACATTATCAAGGCAGGTTTTCTTCAGGATCAGAATAGCTGGATCTTTATGCCGGAGTGGGTTGAATTCAGCGTATCAGCTAATGGGAAAGACTACAAAACTGTAGGCAGGGAGATAAATAAGATCGATGAACGCAATGATGGTGGCATTACACACGACTTTTCAGTGATGACCGCCGGCATGAATGTACGCTATATTAAGGTTATTGGGAAAAACCGTGCTACATGCCCCGAATGGCATCCCGGTGCCGGGAATCCGGCCTGGTTGTTTGTTGATGAAATAGTTGTTGAATAGAGTACGAGGTATTATGTATTAGGTACAATGTATCGTGAAATAAAAAAAGCCGGTCTCAAAAGAGCCGGCTTTCTCTTAATACTTTGTACCTAATACATTGTACAGTAAAATCTCCGATTTTACTAATACTTCTTGGCCAGATAATCGGCAATGCCATCTGAGCTCTTGGTTACGGCTTCGTCACCTTTGTGCCAATCGGCGGGGCAAACCTGTCCGTTTTCTTCGAAGAACTGAAGTGCATCAACGGTGCGGAGAGCTTCTTCAACGCTCCTGCCAAGAGGGTCATCATTCACCACCTGGTGACGGACAACGCCCTGTTTGTCGATGAGGAAAAGACCGCGGTAAGCTACCGGATCGCCTTCAAATTCCATTTCGCCGTCTTCATTATAATCATATTCCCCGGCCAGGACATCATAGTTTTCAGAGATGGTTTTCGAAAGATCTGCAACCAGTGGGAAAGTCACACCCTTGATACCACCATCCTTTACATCTGTGTTGAGCCATGCCAAGTGTGAGAATTTGGAGTCGGTTGAGCAACCTACAACGGCTACATTCCTTTTGTCAAACTCTTCCAGCTTGGCCTGGAAAGCCAGGAGCTCGGTGGGGCAGACAAAAGTGAAATCCAATGGATAAAAGAAAAACACTACATGCTTCTTTCCAATGTATTGGTCTAAGGAGAACTTTTCAGCAAATTCGCCTCCATTTACAACAGCAGTTGCTTCAAACAAAGGGGCTTTTTTTCCAACTAATACAGACATAATTTGATTTTTTATTGTGTTATTTCATTAATTTTCAGAGTGCAAAGATAAGAAATATTTCTTATTTAGAAAGAATTCATTTAAGGTGTTGGGTGTTGGATGTTGGATGTTGGATTGGTTGAATCGGTTGAACTGGAATGAAATAGGTCCTGGCAGGAGCACTTATTGTTTTAGTACTTTTTTCATCAGAACTTTATCTTGATAACTGTATTTCAAGATGTAAATTCCGGGTGGGAAATCCGAAACATCAATATTATTTATCCTTCCGTTAAGCTTCTTTGAATACAATATTTGTCCATAGTTATTTGAAATGGATACCATGCCCTCATCCACATAATATGGCGTTGAGATATTGATCGTCGACTGGCAGGGATTTGGGTAGATTTGTAAATACTGTTCGTGATATTTAATCCCAAATGGATTAGTATTGCAGGCGAATTCCTCTACAGTCATTTTAAATTGATTCATATCACCCAATTTTACCCATCCATATAAAGTATCACTTTCATCGAAGATCCTTATTCCCAGAAAAGTTTCTTCATTAATGAAATCACATGGGTAGCAGGGTTGATGATATTCCTGGTTAATGATTATTTCCTCTCCCTGGAACCACTGGCCTGAATGATCAATTAATTCGTTGTATTCGAAAACTCTTGCAATATTGAAATATATATCAACTGCACCGCCACAAAAACTACCATTTGTATCAGCAAAGCAGGTGTCAACAAAGTAGGCGATCTCGCAATGACTGGCAGGGAATACCTTGCAATTCATGGTGCGGTAGTTACCGTCGTCGAAACGAGTTTGAAGTGCAAAATCCTCTATACCATCTCCATTTATGTCAAGCGGGTATAACTCACTGAAATTGATCAGCCATAGTTCATCGGGTATTATTTCATAATCAGGAGATACATCCCAATAAAAATCATTTAAACCATATTGTCCTGCCGAAATGGATTGTGCCCGACCTGATATACCTGCAAAAACAACAATTAAGATTATGGCAATTAGCTTTTTCATGCCAAATATTATATGGTTGTAACAAAGATACGAAATTATTCCTCCAAAAGAAAGAAAGCAAAGTGAGGATTCAACCTACAGCCCACAGCCCAACGCCTAACGCCTGGCGAAGCCTACATTATATCATTAATATCAAACAGCAATGGCATGTCCATCTCAAAGTCGTAAAGGGTTTGCTTCCGGATCTGGTAGTAGTTGCGGTAGTATGAACGCAGGGCCATGTAGTAGCCTTTCAGGGCATTGTCGTTGTCGATCTGGGCATTGTTCAACTCCAGCACATCGTTTACCTGTCCGATCATATAGCGGCGCTGTGTGACGTCAAACCTCTTCTGTGCAACGGTATCGGCCTTGGCGGCAATCCTTAGTTGGTTCTCCTGCATATTGAACTGCATTACTTCGAGGTAAATACTTTGTTTGAAATCTATTTCCTCCTGTTCAACCGAGGTTATTACCAGTTCTTCTTGTGACTCAGCCAGCTTAATCTGCCCGTGCGCTGAGCCCCAGTCAAGGATCGGAAGTCTGAATCCCAGGCTCATCTGTCGTGCATCATCTGGTTGTGTGTATGCTCCCTGTATTGTTGCTCCTTGTGCAGCAAGACCGAAAGTAGCTGAAAGGTCAGCATCGAAGCGGCCCATCATTTTTGCCAAATTTACCTGGCTCTGGGCTTGCAGCCTTCGTTTCTCAAAATCAAGGGCTGTTGAAGAGTTGTATTGCGCTTCATCCAAAGCCTTCCCTGCATCAATGGTAAAGAACTGCTCTACCTTTGGTGGGATCAGTTCAATAAGTACGTCATCTTTTATTCTCAGATATGACTTTAGCCTGAACAGGTTATTTTCGAATTCCAGTTCAGCCTGCTCAACAGCAGCTTCAGCTTTCAGGTAATTCAGTTCCAGTTGAAGCAGTTCATTCTCAGCGATCTTTCCAAGCTGGTATCTTCCCTTGGCGATACGGTAAAGGGTATCGTAATTAAACATGTTTTTCACCGAGATCTGCAGATCGATCTGGGCCTGCAGCAAGTTGAAGAAATAATTGGTTGCTAAGATAGCAACCTGTTCCACATCTTCCAGGTAGCTCCTCTTGGCCATTTCATATTTCATGGGCTCAATATGTTTGTCCCATCTGAAATTATTGTATTGAAAAAGTGGCTGATCGTACCTAACATTGATAATTTCGGCCGCGAAGGGTTGATCTTGAGGTGTTCCCGTAATATTGTCAAAATATGCAAGCCTACTGTTAAGTGATATCTTTCCCCCGGTAGGGCCAATGCGTTGACTCAATGACAATCCTGCATTTGCACCACCCTGGTCAACAGGTTTAAATTCATAGCTTCCGTCTGGTTGTTGAACGGCATCAATACCCCTGTTATACTCCGGTACGGTACCATCCAATGTAAGAGCAGGCAGGTAATCCGCCTTAAAAGATTTGAACTCCCAGTAACTGGACCTGAAACGATGCTTGGCGATCAATGCATCCGGTGATTGCTCTTGTGCAACATAGATGACATCATCCAGTGAGAGAAGATTAATATTGTCATTCTGTGCATAGCCTTCTGATGGTGAAAGCAAAGCAAGAAGAAAAAGTGAAAGAAACGCGTTCAGGATTTTACTCTTTTTCATTGTAGATGTTCTTCTATTCATGACGAAGTGATTCAACAGGATTCTGGTTGGCGGCTTTGCGCGCAGGCATATATCCAAACGTGATGCCAATGGCGGCAGAAACACCAAAAGAAACTACTATGGAGAGCAGGGAGATGATGGTCAGTATCCCCGTAAATTCAGTGATTATCTTGGCAAAGGCTACACCAAGCACGATCCCGATAAATCCTCCGGTGACGCTGATCAGTGTTGCTTCGGTCAAAAACTGCGTGATGATATCACGCTGCGTAGCCCCTGAGGCGCGACGCACTCCTATCTCCCGAATCCGTTCCATCACAGATGCGAGCATAATGTTCATAATGCCAATACCGCCTACAATCAGGGATATGCTGGCAATAACCCCCAGCACAATATTGAAAATATCTTTTGTATGCTGCTCCTGCTTCAGTAATAGTTCAGGCACAGTGATCTCAAAATCAGGGATATCGGAATGCCTTCGCAGCATCATGCGTTGCAAGAGGGTGGTTGTTACGTTCAGGTTTTCACTGTTGTCAACCTGAACCACGATCCTGTCGAGTTGGTTTTTGTTTGTTTCATCAGCTGAGCCTCCACTGCTGAAAGAGGAAATTATCTGGCCGTGGGAGACGATGATCTCACTACCCCCGCCACCAATGTCCCTGGGGTCGATCACCGAACGGTCTTTATACCTCAGTAATACTGTTTGCAGGGGAGCATAAATGTTGTTGTTATAATCGCTGATGCCCAGGTCTTCAGAGGTTCCGCCGGCCATCTTCATGCTTTCGAGTATGCCTACAACTTTGAGCCAGATATTCCCGCATTTGATGTATTTCCCCAATGGGTTTTCCGCCGAGAAAAAGCGTGATTTGATAGTTGGCCCGATGATACAGACGGGGCTTCCGTTCTCCATTTGCAGGTTATTGAACATCATACCATCCTGAAGGGGCAGGCTATACACATCGAAAAAGTCCGGGCTTACACCTTTTAAGGTTGCTTTTTTTCTGATCCCGTCCTTGATAATGAATGTTTCATAGGTCACCTCCGGGCTTACCCTGACCACGGTGGGAATGATGTCAGTTATACTTTTGGCATCCTGAAGCGTCAGTCCCGGTGAATATTTTCCTTTTAATGACCTGCTGTCATCACCATCATCACCCTCCGCGGCCGAATTATCCAGGATGGGCGTGATCATGATATTATTAACCCCAACCATTTTGATCTGGTCCAGGATCTCCTGCCGGGCTCCATTTCCAATAGCCATCATGGCAATCACGGCTGCAACACCGAAAATAATACCAAGAGCGGTAAGTATGGAGCGGAACTTGTTTGCCAGTACGGCATCAATGGCAATATTCAGGGTGTGGTAGAATCTGTCCAATTTTCGTAGTTTAATTACCAGGATAACGGCAAAAGGGCCTGAAAATTTTTATTCCTGCAAATTTAACCAAATTAAATATATAATAGGAGTATACTTATTTGGATGCGAACAAGGCTGTTTGGTTTAATGCTGAATTCGGAAGGTGCAAAATCTGAAGAAGCATTGTAATAATGAATTAAAATTCAAAACTCAAAACTCAAAACTCAAAATTATTTGTCAAGGTCATAATGTTCCTTTAGCAAAAAATAATACGCCTTCCCAAAGTGATGCTTAAACACATTGTCGCGCGTATTGGGAATGAATTCTTTGTAATATTTTTCCGTAGGGGGAAGGATCACGGGTGTTCCGGCAGGCACATAGTTCATGCTTTGTGCATATTCAGGCTCCTGCATGCCATCCATATAAGTATCGATAAATTTAAACATTTTTACACCCAGGTATTTCAACAGGCGTTTTCTGGCTTTGTCCAGTGAGCGGTCTGTCTTTCTGAAAATAGATTTGACCACCACTTTTTCCATCCATCCCATAGAGCCGGTAAAAGTTTCCATGTCGACAAAGGGGTTCACTTCGCTGAAGTCGTCCAGCACCTGCACTGTGATGGGTGTCTGCGGTACCCAATCCACGGGGTTCACCACCCTGATTGCCCACCCTCCGCGGTTGATGTAATCATAGTCATAGGCATAAAAAAGATTGCCGGGTTTCGGGGCAGCGCTGTTATATGTCTTGAATATGATATCATCCGGCACAAGATCATTTAAATCATAATATAAGTATGAATTGAGCAGAAAAACAATGGCTCCACCCTGGCTGTGGCCCATCAGGATGAATTCCTTCACTCCTTTGCGATGGTACTCATTGATCTTGTCTACGATATCTTCTGCCATGCATGCAAGTCCTGTCAGCCAGCCCGAATGTACGCTGGCCAAAGAGTCGTCGGACAGTTTGTAATGAAACTTTTCGTTTAAGGAAATTTGTATGACGCCTGTAGCAGGCACCATGCCCGCATAAAAGTTCTCCAGCCACGAACTGGTTTTAGCAGTAGTTCCCCGAATCTCCAGAACACCAACTCCATCATCCCTCAGGTAAAGGTCAAATAAGTTATCGAGCGGACCAGCTTTGGATTGATAAACGCGTTTGTAATTTCCCGGAACAGGGACAGACAGTTTGTCATTATTTGTACTTGAGATATTGTGTGTTAAGCCAAGCAATTCCGCATATTCCCCGGGATCAAATCCGGGCTTCAGCACATTTTGAGCATATGAATTCAATCCTGATATTAAAAGCAGCATGACCAGCAAGCCGGTGTTTCGCAGAATTATTTTCATTGTTCGGGTTTTACTTTTCCAGTGGCGACATTTTTGAAAAGGCTTCCATGACCTTTTTTACATAAGTTTTGGAAACAAGCAGAGAAATACTTTCTTCCGTGTCCAGCTCAAGGTGAAGTCCGTCTTTTTCTTTGCGAATGATATCGACCTTAGCGAGATTGACCATGTATGAACGGTGGCAGCGGATAACGTTGCTGTCACTGAATTGCTCCTCAAAAGCCTTCATCGAATTCCGGACCATGAAATGATGCTGCTTATTCCGGCGGACGTAATGAATAGAAACATAATTATCGGCTGCTTCCAGATAGAGCAGGTCTGCCAGGTGAACAGAAAGGCGTAAGCTTCCTTTTTCATCCTTGAAAGGGATCATGCCACCTTCTCCTTTTTTGGATGTGGTTTCCATCCCTTTCATTTCCTCCAGTCTGGCTGATTTATCCTGCCAGGAAAAGAAAAGCCAGAGAATAGTATATGGTAGAAGAATGATAAGGGAAGTATTCTTAATGCTGGCACTGAAAATGACCATAAAATCACGCTCGTCGGCCAGGATGAACTTCACATAGATGCAATAAACAAAGGCCATCACCAGGATCTCAGAAACGACCCAGAGGGCATAACGCCAGTAGTTAAGTATTTTTTTTCGGCTGTATAAGAACATCATCAGCCTGCTGATGACTACTACCAGCATACCGGTAAGGATCACAAAGCTTGAATAGAGGAACAGGCGGACCCCGCTGAGCTTTAAATAGGAATCGGCACCGAAGGGGGCATAAACATTAATGAATATCAGCGCAAAGATGGCAGTAAACAGCACCAGCCGGATGATGTTTCCCCATCGGTTCAGGTAATCCGGAATGGCTTTTTCATAAAATTGCATGGATGCCTGGCTGGTTTTTTGTTTACTATGTACAAAGGTAACAAATATGACGGTTTTTTATTTCCCTGCAGTGGAATAGAAAAGATAATTTCGCCCCTATATACTGTTTTTTACCCCCGTATTTACAAATTGGTCACATAAGCATGCCCTGCATACCTATTTTTTGCAAAGGGGCTTTTGATTGCAGAATTTTGCAATTAATATTTGAATTACGATTATGGGCTATACCAGCAATCATAATATATTAGGCAAGGCATTTTCACTGGATAAGGATGCTGAAAGGTTAAAAGGGACAGGCATAGATTACCGTTGTTTTTCTTTTAGTTCTGATTATTCAAAACATCTGCCCGGTCCGGCCACTATGCCGGAAGATGAAAAAGATTTCCTCAGTGCTCTTGCCGACAATCAGATCAGGGAAAACATTGAATTCCGCTATCCGGTTTTTATGCCCGAAGGCTACCGGCAGACCAACAGGGCCATAGTCCTTTTGCATGGCCTGAATGAAAAAAGCTGGGATAAGTATCTTACCTGGGCAAGGGAGTTGGTGCTTCGTACCGGACATGCAGTGATTCTGTTTCCCATCAGTTTTCATATGAACCGTACTCCTTCATCATGGGTCAACCCCAGAAGGATGTCTGGCCTGAGCCACCAGCGTGAAAAAAAATATGACGGTCAGCAATACTCCACATTTGCCAATGCGGCCCTCAGTGAAAGACTCGACAATATGCCTGAGCGCTTTGCCCTTTCAGGCTACCAAAGCATTATGGATCTCCTCAATTTGGTAAATCATATAAGCTCCGGTAAACACCCGGTATTCAAAGAAGATACTGAGATCCACTTCTTTGGGTATTCCATCGGAGCTTTTTTAGCCCAGGTGCTGATGATCGCCAACCCTGAAGGCATCTTTGACAAATCACGTTTTGTACTGTTCGCCGGAGGAACTGTGTTCAGCAGGATGAACGGAATATCCCGTTTAATCATGGATCAACAGGCCTTTGGAAAATTACGTAAGTACTACCTCAACCAGAGTAGTTGGAGAAGACAAACCCTGAAGTCGTACGTTAAGCATATGGAAATAAAAAACATAGCCAGGGCATTTATGGCCATGTTGTCACCGGATTATTTCAGTTCTCTGCGCGGCAGCGTCTTTAACGACTTCAGCGACCGGCTACTGGTTTATGCACTGAAGGATGATGAAGTTTTCCCGGAGGAATATATCATGGAAAATTTCGACGGCTCAGGCGTATGGGTGAACAGGATTGATTTTCCTTATGTATATACGCATGAAACGCCCTTCCCGATAAGTACTGATCCTGAATTATCAAAACAGGTTGATGAAAGCTTCGACCGCATATTTAAGGAAGCAGGACATTTCCTGCGGGATGATCAAAATCACGGTTTTTAAAGATCCCGGAAATATTTTTTATTGAGCTGCCTCGGCCTTTCTGGCGAGCCAAATCCTAAATCCGATAAAGACAAACATAAAGCCGGTCATAGCCAGCGGGGTGATGATCATGAGCCCCTGTGTTGTTTCTCCCTCGAATACTCCCAGGTAAGATGCCATGTAAATGCTGAAGGCAATGATAAGGATTCCACCGAGCACTTCCCATCGCCAGGCGACGAACCACAGAACGACAATAGCCAGCCAGGGCAGGATAGTGGTGAAATTATCGAAGATTGAGCTAATGCCACCCTCATTATTAAAGCCGGTTACAATACCGAAAATAATCCAGAACAGGGTGACTACAAGTAGAGCAGTTCGGGCCACACGCCTGCAATTGTTGACACAATTTTGAACCGCTTCAGGGTAAGTTCTTTGAGCCATGTTAATTTGGTTTGGACTACAAATATATAAAAAACTACATATTTGCTCAGGGGGAGGCTATTCATCCTCATCCACTATGAGGTAGATGTCTTCGTTGTCACGCTTCATCAGGTATTGCTCCCGGCCGAATTTTTGGAGTGTCAAGGTATCCGTCATCAGCTCATAGGTAGCCTGCCGGTCCTTTTCGATCTCGGAGAGATAATACTCCTTTTCCATTTCCAGCTCATGATGCATCCTGTTGAGCCGGATCTGTGCAATGAAATTATTATTATCGAAAAACAACAGCCACACCAAAAAAGCGATAATGGTGATCGCATATTTATTATTGAGGCGGTGGAGGAATTTATTCATTAATGCAAAAGTAAGGATTGTCTGTTTGCAATTTCAAGAGCGGGAGAAAAATGTTATAAGCAGGTGTATGTTAATAAAGCGGTATGCGGTTCGTGGTTCGTGGTTCGCGGTTCGCGGTTCGCGGTTCGCGGTTCGAGGTACGAGGGATGAGAGATTTAGAGAATTTATAATCATACGGTGTGACAATTTATGAAATTGGGTATAAGGTATTTGTATAATTCTAAAGCATCCCTGGCCGAGTTAGAAACACAAGTTGATATTGCAGCCAGGACAAACTATATTAGTCAGGCTGAAGAGACACATATTAGTGAATTATTGGATTGCTTATCCAGGAAATTAAGAAGATTGATCCAGCACAGATCACAAGGATAATTCCGCGCACCATGCACCTCGTCCCCCGCACCTTGTCCCCCGCCCCCCTATTTTGCGATAGCAAAATAATACTCCTCACCCGGAAAGAATTCCCTGTTTACCTGCTCAAACCCTGCCCGGAGAAGGGCTTCATAGAATTGATGGTAGCCAATTGATAGAAAATCAAATTCAAAATGAATGTATTTTCCTTTGCCTTCGGGGCGGATATCAACAAACATTTGCCCTGTCTCGTTCCAGCCCCCGATAGTATACCTGTATCGTACATCATACATTCCGTCTTTTCCTTTGATTTGAAATTCCTGGTCTTCGAGTAGATTCTCAGCATAGGTTTTTTCCCAGTTTCTCATATCAAAGAAAAAGCTGCCACCCGGCTTAGTGACCTTTCTGATAGCTTTGAGCGCATCTTCAAGCATGTCAAAGCTGGTTGCATGTGATAATGAATTTCCTGGACAAACAACCAATTCGAATTGCTCATTGGTCTTTTTTGCAAGCTCTTCCCAGCTGGCCTGAAAGAAGTGAATGTGCATGCCTTCATTCTCAGCCTTTTCCCGGGAGGAGGCGATCATGCCATCACTGATATCTGATGCATGCACATCATATCCCAGTTTCGATAACCATATCGCATGATTCCCTGTGCCACAGGAACAGTCGAGGATCTTCGCCCTTTCAGGTAGTTTTTCCAGGAGGCCTTCGAGGGAGTGCCTGAAAAATATGATCCCATCATCACCTTCCGACAGCAGGTCGTAAAGCGCTGAAATATCGTTGTATTGTTGTCTGATCATTGTTACTGGATGCTGGATGCTGGTTACTGGTTGCTGGTTGCTGGTTGCTGGTTACTGGTTACTGGTTACTGGTTACTGGATGCCGGATAGCTGCCTAACTCTCCCTAAAGTCCCAGTCTCTCACTAACTCCTTTCATCGCTTCTATGGACAACTCGGCAAATTCCTGCAAGGGAATGCCGATCTTTTCACATTCACGTATGGTATCGCGCTTGACAGATGCAGCAAAGGCCTTTTGTTTCATCCGCTTTACGACTGATTTAGGCTTTACGCTTGCTAATTTCTTGTCGGGATACACCAGTGTTGTTGCTATGATGAGGCCTGTAATTGTTTCTCCTGCCGCCAGAGCATGGTGGAAGTCCTTGCTCCTGGGAATACCTGTAGCTTCCTCATTATGCAGCTTTATGGCTTCCAGGCTTTCCTGGTCCATACCCGCTTCCTCCAATATGGGTAATCCTTCCAGCCCATGCCTTTCAGGGTCGGCTCCGGTGATCTCAACATCGATATCGTGCATCAATCCTGCAATACCCCATTGATCAGCATCATGCCCCAGCTTTTCCGCCAGTGCTCGCAGCACAGCTTCCGAAGCATAACAGTGGTTCTTCATGCGTTCGTTCTTGATGTACTTGTCAAGCAATTCTATGGCTTTTTCTCGGGTCATATTTCTAATTTTTACTTTATCTTTTCCGGTGACCAATAACCGGCTACCGGAAGGGATTACTCCTAATGCATATCTAATCCGTGCAACATATACACCATATGCCGCAGTGATTTCACGATCTCATCCATGTACTCATTTACTGCTTTTACGCTTCCCGGCAGGGCAAAAAGCATGGTTTTATCCGCTACGCCCGCCACTCCACGGCTTAAAAGGGCATTGGGTTTTTCCATTCCATATTTCATGCGGATCATTTCCATGATACCGGGCACTTCTTTCTGCATGACACTTCTTACCACTTCAGGGCTGATATCCCGGGGGCCGATGCCTGTTCCGCCGGTGGTGAAGATGAAATCCACTCCCTGTTCCACCGCATCCAGCAGCAAAGCACTGAGTGCCTGCTCATCATCCGGGATCACTACGTTTTGTATGTCATGAAGCCATTTTTGACCGTCGAAGAATGTGGTCAACAATTCACTGAGCCGGGGACCGCTGCGATCTTCATATTCACCGGCATAGGCACGATCGCTCAACGTGATTACCAGGGCGCTGTACACTTTAGGAATATATTCCAGTGTATCACCGGCCTGCAGGTCGCCCAAACTGAGGACCCGGCAAAAGATCCCTTCTTTTGGCATTACGCAATTCCCAACTTCACGGTAGATTCCACAGCTGTCGCCATGGCATTTTTTCCCGATTTGTGTTACTTCCAGTATGACTTGTTCACCGAAGAACCTGTCGAGGGGTGAGGCCTCATAAAGCAGCATCCCTTCGGTGGTTATGTTTTCGGCAAACTCGCCATGTTTGATCTCCCTTCCTGCGAGAGCTGCAAATTTTTCGACGCTTTCTATAGCCAGCAGGCTGACCTGTCTGTGCCATTTGCCCGAGTGGGCATCTCCCTCAATGCCTGTATCATTCAGGTGTATCTCACTTACAGGCTTCTTTACAGTACCTTTTTCTTCGGATATGTTTACAGAAACAATGTTGATATGTTTTGATTCAATGCTCATGCTTTTATTTTGAATATTTACTTCACTTTCATATATTTGTTATACGCATAGAAATGCTGATAACCGTAATACAAAATTAAATAAAACTTTTTACCATGGAACAATTGAACACAGATCAGTCAAATTTGATCAAAGAAGTTAGTGCACCTGTATTTCAGGCACGGGGATGGATGAAGCTTATTGGCATATTGAGCATTATCGGTGGTGTACTTTATGCACTTACCATTGTTGGGATCATTTTCGCCTGGCTTCCCATCTGGATGGGTATAATCCTATATAAGGCTGGATCATCGTCGGAGCAGGCTTATTACAATGGAGATAAGTACAGCTTTCTGAAGTCCATGACCCAGTTGAAATTATACTTCACTATTATGGGTATTACCACACTGATTGCTATCATCCTGGGGGTGATCACGATAATCGTATTCCTTGCAGGCGGGCTCGCCTTCAGTGAATATTTCGACAACAATTATTACTATTAGGAAAGAGGGGGCTATTCTTATTTGTAGCAGAAGCGTTTGATGACCCCATAGGCGCTTTTTATTCCCAGTTCTCCGGCCTTGCTCAGATCGCCGCAGCCATTATCGATCTGATCGAGATAAATATAGGTCAGTCCGCGATTAAAGTATGCTTCTGCCAGTTCAGGCTCCAGCCTGATGGCCTGGGAGTAGTCGAGTATAGCAGAATTGTAATCTTTCATGCGGTTGCGGATGTTGCCCCTGTTAAACCAGGCAAATGAAAGTCCGGGTCTGAGTTCTAATACACGGTCATAATCGATCAGCACGGCAGCAAAATCAGGTTCCTTGATGAGATCTTCCTCCCTGGGGGCAGGCATCTTGTCCCAGGTGATGGTGACATTATCAGTATACACCTGCTCATTATATAAATACTCCTCCAGGGCGTAACGAATATTGGCTCTGTTGAAATAAGCAAATACAAATTTTGGATACAGGGTGATCGCATTGTCATATGCTTCCAGGGAGTTGGTATAATTTTTAGCCATACCGTTTACCACACCTTTCAGAAAGTGCCCGATATAGTTGGAGGAATTCTCTCTCAGCATACTGTCGGCAATGCCCAGGTGATGTTTCAGAGCATCCATTTTCTCAGGTAAGCTGGCGTTCATGATAGCGAAGGCCAGGTCTTCTTCGTTGGTCATATTAAACTCTGTGATCTCCTCCACTGTATAGCCTTCACGCTTTCTTTTGACGAAGTCTTTGTCTTTTTTTACGAATTGCACGCAGAAGTTCGGCTGCAACTCAATGCCTTCATAGGCTCTGTTCAGTTCACCTGTCTTATTCCCTGAATTAAAATCCGATTCGAAGGCGATTAGTTTTTCGAAATAGCTGGAGTCGGCATAGGCCTTCATCAGGGCTTCAGTGGTGGCGTCACCAACATTGAGCATGTTTATGATCTCAAAGGCTTTGTCATTATCTTGCATGGCACCCAAGTGGTCGCCCATCTGCGCGCGCGCTGTTGACCGCTGCAGGTATGCACCGGCAAAATCAGGAAAGAGCTCAATGCATTTGGAATAATCCTCAATGGCTGCTTCTAAGTGTTCCGATACGGCATTCACATAGGCACGGCCATAATAGGCATATACATTATTGGGGTTGATGCTTACTACCATATTATAATCGCGCAGCGCGCCCTCATAATCTTTCTGACTGGCTTTTAACCAGGCACGGTTGTAATAAGTAAGTGCGTTGTAGGGGTTGTCGCGGATCACCCTGTCGAAATCCTTCAGGGCATTCGTGGTGTCACCCACACTGATCCTGGCCAGGCCCCGGTGAAAGAATGCAAGCGAATTACCGGCATCCAGGTCAAGGATCTGTTCAAAATCGGCAATGGCCAGGTCAAAGTCTTTCATCTCAAAATAGATCTGCCCCCGCTTGAGGTAGGCATCTATGTTGAAGTAGTCGAGCATAAGTGCATTGTTGCAATCCTCAATGGCACTTTCGTTTTCTTCAAGGTAGCTCTTGGCAATGGCACGGTAGAGGTATGCGTTCGGCAGGGTCTTGTCATACTTCATCGCCTCATCCAGGTCTTCGATGGCAGCCCTGTATGCCCGCATATTGATCCTTGTGAGGCCCCTGTCGATGTATATCTCAGGGTTAAACGGATCAATCTCCAGGGCCTTGTGGAAATCGTGCAGGGCGTTGGTGTAGTTGTACATCTGCGCTCGCGCGATGGCACGGTAATGATAAGCATGGGAGTACAGCGGGTGTATGATCACTGCCGTGCTCAAATCCCCCTCGGCCCCTTTATAATCCCCCAGGTATAACTTGGCAATACCACGAAGGAAATAAGGCTCGAAAAGATCGGGCTTATAGGTGATTACGATATTAAATTTCTTGATAGACTCTGCGTAATTGGCCTGGCTGAGCTCATAGCGGCCTGAATGCATAAAGTGCGAAATGTTTACCTGTGCGGTGAGCACTACAGGGAAAAGCAAAACAAAAAGAAGGAAGGTCCATCGGGCTTTCATACGCCTACAGAAACGTTAAATGTCGGTTTTTGTTTTTTCGATCAGTGTGATTCCTCCCATGAGCATCTTCTTATCGACAGCCTTGCACATATCATAAATGGTTAGCAGGGCGACGTGAACAGCAGTCAGGGCTTCCATTTCCACACCTGTTTGGCCAAGGCAGTGTGCTTCTCCAACGACCTTTACTCCATCATCAACAATTTCAGTAATCACCTTCACTTTTGTTAGTTGCAGTGGGTGGCAAAGCGGGATCAGCTCACTGGTTTTTTTTGCTGCCTGTATGCCGGCGATCTCTGCTACCGTAAGCACATCACCTTTCTTGATCTCATTATCGCTGATCAGCTTAAGCGTTTCGGGAGCAAGCCGGATAAAGCCTTCTGCACGAGCTGTGCGTTTCTGATTGGGCTTGTCGCCCACATCCACCATGCGTGCTTTGCCATCCTCGTCGATATGTGATAGTTTGTTCATGTTTGCTGGTTACTATTTACTAGTCACTAGTTACTGGTTTCTGGTTACTGGTTTCTGGCTTTGCGCACTGCGTATAGCCTACTGCTTACTTTTCTAACCTCCTATATTATAAAAGTCGCTCTTTTGACTGCTCGACCCGCACTTTGGTTTATTTTCGACAGCTGCCAAAAGTGCTTCTCTGGCACCCATCTCTCTGATGCTGAAGGCTTCATCGCTGAACAGACAGGGTTTGACCAGTCCGTCGGATGTGAGGCGCAAACGGTTACAGCTGGCGCAATGGCCACCTGATCCGCCGATCACTTCTCCAAAGGTTCCTTCGTGAAGATCCATCATAGGGATGAAGCGTATTTCAACGCCTTTGTCATCAGCAAACGCTTTCACCTTTTGCGCTTCCGGCTCGAAACCATTCTCCTTCACCACACAATTGATCTTTACAGGAGTGAGACCGGCTTCCAGGGCGGCATCAATTCCTTTGAGCGCATCCTGCAGGCTTCCGACGCGGGTTACCGCTTTATATTTTTCAGGATCGAGGGTGTCGAGGCTGATATTTACCCTGTGTAGTCCTGCAGCCTTCAGCTCATTTGCATATTTAGGAAGCATGATCCCGTTGGTTGTCATGCCCAGGTCTTTGATCCCGGGGATGCCGGTAATCATTCTGACGAGATCAACAATTCCCTTTCTTACCAATGGTTCACCTCCGGTGATCCGGACCTTGTCAACGCCTAAATCGACTGCAGTTCTTACTACTTCTGTGATCTCATCATAGCTCAGGATATCTTTATGAGTCATCAACTTGATGCCGCTCTCCGGCATGCAGTAGGTGCAGCGGAGGTTACAGCGGTCGGTCACCGACACCCTGAGGTAATTTATCTTTCTGTTATATCTGTCTAACATCTATCGATGCTCCTTCTTCAATTTGTGTAATGCCCAATGGGATCATGATGAACCCATCGGCGGTGGTTAAGGCCTGTATATGTGCTGAGCCGTGATAATCTTTGGGATAAACCTTCCCTTGTTCGATCTTCACGGGGACGAATGAATCGCGTCCTGATTTTTTCCTGGAATAGGGTGCTCCCATCGGTAATTTGATGATGCTCCATCCACTTGTAGAGCCCATGCTGATGCGGAGATAAGGTTTCACGAGGAGCTCGAAGGTATTGAATGCAGACACCGGGTTCCCCGGAAGGCCGAAAATTCTTTTCTTGCCCAGTTTCCCGAACAGGGTGGGCTTGCCTGGTTGCACAGCCAGGGTCTGGAAAAGTACATTCACTCCCAGCTTCTGGAATACCTCGGGAATGAAATCGAATTGTCCCATTGAGATGCCGCCGGTGAGCATAACCACATCATTGTTTTCCAATGCTTCGCTGATGATATCAAAAGTGAGCTGTTCATCATCTTTGGCAATGCCGATATAATTTGCGACGGCACCACACTTTTGTACCTGCCCCAACAGCTGGTATGCGTTGCTGTTTCGGATCTTGGATATGCCGGGCTGCTCAGAAGGCTCCACGATCTCATCACCCGTAGAGATGATACCGACCCTGGGTTTAACAGCTACTTTTGGCTTTGCATACCCGCATGCTGCCAGTATAGCAATATGTTGCGGTTCGATATAGGTCCCTGCCGGGATCAGGATGTCGCCTTTTGAGACATCCTCTGCCTGGTAGGCAATATTGGCTTTTGTTCCTTTTCCAGTAAAGATCACCTTGCCATTCGTATCTTTTTCGGTATGCTCCACCATGATCACACAATCGGCCCCTTTGGGTAGCGGTGCTCCTGTCATGATCTCAGAACAATCTCCTTTGCCTACTTCTTTTTCAGGTGCCTTTCCTGCCGGGATGGTTTCAATCACGCTTAAGGCCTGGTCAAGGTCTTCCTGCCGGCAAGCATAGCCGTCCATGGCCGACTTATCGAATGGAGGCATGTCGACATCGGAAACAATGTCTTCAGCCAGTACCCGGTACAGCGAATCCTTAATGTCGATGATCTCCGTATCCATGGGCTCCACAGCTCCGGTTACTAATTTATATGCTTCCTCAATGCGGATCATTTTGATTGATGTTGGGGTGCAAAATTAGGGAATTTATTGTTAGGTACAGGGTTCAGGGTGCAAGGTGCAGGGTACTGGGGGAATGATTTTCAATTCTGTATTCTGTATTTGAAATATGATAGTCGATCTTTGGTGTTTGGTGTTCGATCCACGATTTTCGATTCTCGGTCCTCAGTCTTCACTTGACTTCGCCCGGGGGATTTCACTAAAAGGTCTGTAGATAAAAATTGTCATCCTGATCCCGCCTTTGGCGGGAGAAGGACCCCCATCACTTTGGCTTTGCAATTTCAAAACTACCGATGGCTTTATCCTGAGATCAATGAGAAATGTAGAATTCACAATGCCGAATGGACAATGATTTTGGGGTGGGGCTATATTCTAT
>Ga0164313_10000977_pt1 | contig 24494 bp, 20 predicted proteins | sample GuaBasSedimGuay4_FD_113735 | JGI IMG/M metagenome (GOLD analysis project Ga0164313, IMG submission 113735) | Subseafloor sediment microbial communities from Guaymas Basin, Gulf of California, Mexico - Guay4, Core 4569-4, 0-3 cm | ecosystem: Environmental > Aquatic > Marine > Hydrothermal vents... | reverse complement strand
TCTTCACCTCACTGGTGGATAGCCAGACTCTCGACCCCGGTTCTGCACACCCGGTCATCGCACCTGTATTGGGGCAGTGCACTGTAATAACACCGCCATCGGGCAGCTCCACATCAGCTAAAAACCGCTTGTAGCGGCGCAGTAGCCTACCCTCTATCAACTCACCAAGTTCCATAAAAGCCTTAGTGTACCTCGTCACCCGCCAGTCAGCGCATAGCCAATTCAGTTGCATATCTTAACAACAGCCCGGCAATCATGTCAGTCTCCACAAGCCATATCAAATATTCACATTAATAGTGGCGTCACCCACTGATATCTGGTAGTTTCTCCGCCCTCGGTCTTGGGGCACTTTTTTGTTAGTTTGTTTTTGCCCCGGGAAATCACTGTGAGTATTGTCAGGTAGTATGGGAATCCAGCCATGCCAAGAGCAGCCAAAAAAGCAGCATCTACAGATTTCAAGAACTTCGAACCGTATAAGCCAAAGCGCGGTGAAGAGTATATGAATGACAAGCAATCTGAACATTTCATGCTAATTCTGCAGAAATGGAAGGGTGAGCTGATGCAGGAAGTTGATCGCACCGTTAGCCATATGAAGGACGAGGCAGCCAATTTCCCCGATCCAGCTGACCGCGCCACGCAGGAAGAGGAGTTCAGCCTGGAACTTCGTACTCGTGATCGCGAGCGCAAACTGATCAAGAAGATCGATAGCATGATGGAAAGAATTGAGCAGAGCGACTACGGTTTTTGTGACGCCTGCGGCGTTGATATCGGCATCAAGCGCCTTGAAGCACGTCCCACTGCTACCTTGTGTATTGATTGCAAGACGCTGGACGAAATCAGGGAAAAACAGGAGCTGGGATAAGCCCGGCTCCACGAATCGGCAATAATCGTGCCCGATTCACCATCTCCCTCAACAAGACCCTACCGGGGACGGTTCGCGCCCTCGCCCACCGGCCCCCTCCATCTCGGATCACTGATCGCCGCGCTGGCCAGCTATCTCGATGCCCGGAAAAACCATGGTATATGGCTGGTGCGTATCGACGACCTCGACCCTCCCCGCGAAGTACCCGGAGCCGCCGACAGTATTCTTCACTCCCTGACGCAGCACGGCCTGCACTGGGACGAAGATGTTCTGTGGCAAAGTCATCGAGGACCCGCCTACCGACAGGCGCTGGCATTGCTGGATGAGCGCGGGCTGACCTTCCAGTGTGATTGCACCCGGGCCACGCTGGGACCCAGGGGCGCATGCCAGGGACTATGCCAAAACCGTCAGCAGGAAATAAATGCACTCGCGTCGACACGAATCAAAGTGCCGGCATCCTGTTGCATCCGGTTTACCGATCAATTACAGGGCCCACAGAATATTGCCCTGGGAGGCCATGGGAGTAATTTTCTTATCCACCGCAGAGACGGCCTGTACGCCTACCAGCTTGCAGTTGTTGTCGACGACGCCCATTGGGGAGTCACCAATATCGTACGTGGCTCAGATCTGTTGGACACTACAGCGCGACAAATATTTCTGCAACAGGCCCTGGGCCACACAAGCCCCGAGTACTGCCACATACCCGTCATTACCAATGCACTGGGGGATAAGTTCAGCAAACAGAGCCACGCCCCTGCACTGGACAACGAGGCGGCGACCAGCAACTTGCGTGCTGCACTGAAATTCCTGCATCAACCAACCCCCCCCGACGAATTGACAAGTACCGGGGAGATACTCGACTTTGCCCGCCACAATTGGTCCCTGCAACACATACCAGGCATTATGTCCCACTGTGCCGATGCACTGAACAATCGCCATTGAGCTTTACCCCATATACAGCCTTCAGTAGTATCAGTTGCCAAACCGGCAGGGAAATTATCCCCCATGTATATTAATCGCGCGTTGCTACTGATGGTGGGCATCGCCTTTATATTTTTTCCCACCATAGAGGAGTGGGTCATCAGCGGCGGCACCGCCTGGTATCGACCCTTTCAGGTATGGCTGCTGATCATCATCGCCGCCTACTGGAACCAGCGCTCGAGACAAACTGATGAGCTTTAGCCTGCCCCAGATCCTGCTGTTCATCGTCGCCTACCTGACCGGCCTGTTCGCTGTCGCTCACCTGGCCGATAGGGGTACGATTCCCGAGCGCATTACCCATCACCCTGCCGTATACGTGCTTTCCCTGGGTGTTTTTGCCGGGGCGATGGCCACTTACGGTACTGTGGAATTAGCCCATCGCTATGGCTATAGCTTTCTCCTTTACTACCTCGGTGTCGTATTGATGTTTGTGATGGCCACAGTCATGTTGCTGCCCCTGCTGAGACTGTGCCGGGTTTATCAACTGGGCTCCCTCGCCGACGTACTGACATTTCGATTCCGCAGCCCCCGCGTGGGGGCGGCGATTACGGTTGCCATGTGTATCACCCTGCTGCCCCTGCTTGCCCTGCAGATTCAGGCGGTGGCTGACAGCATTCATATACTGGCGGGCGATGCCACCGATCTCCGTTCGGGTGCCGACAGGCGGGATGGCCTGGCCCTGCTGTTTTGCATTATCATTATTGTATTTTCTGTTCTCTTTGGCACTCGTAACGTCTCCTCCAGGCGCCGCAACACAGGCCTGGTAACGGCGATTGCTTTTGAGTCACTGGTGAAACTGGCCGCTCTGCTGGTATTGTTCTTCGCCGCAATATACAACGTATTTGATGGTTTTGGCGGTCTGGATCAATGGCTGGCAGAAAACCCGCCAGTGAATAACCTACTGGACAAACCCGTCCGAGGCGACACGGCCAGAGGCCTGCTGCTGATTTTCTTTGCCGGTGCTGTGTGTATGCCACATATTTTCCACATGACATTCGCCGAGAATACTGACAGCCGGGATTTACATGCCGCTGCCTGGGGATTTGCCGCTTTACCTGATGTTGCTGAGCCTGCCCATTCTTCCGGTTGCCTGGGCCGGCATCAAACTGGGACACACACTCCCGCTGGAATACACTGGCCTTGCTATTGGCCTGGAACTGGGCTCTACAACCGTCAGTGCAGCGGCATTTGTCGCAGGCCTGTCTGCTGCAAGCGCTACCATCATCGTGACAACGCTGGCTCTGGCCAATATGTGCGTCAAGCATCTGGTATTGCCCATGTGGGCGCTGCAAATCGATCACGAACAGAGCCTCTATGTCCAGTTGAAGTGGTTGCGACGATTCCTCATTACCGTACTGATTCTCGGCGGCTATGTCTTTTACGTCGTCATCAGCGGCAGGGAGAGCCTCACCCAGCTGGGGCTGGTGGCTTTCATTGGAACACTGCAGTTCCTACCGGGTGTTATAGCCACCCTGTACTGGCCCAACGCGAATAGAAAAGGCCTGCTGACAGGCCTTGGGGCTGGCCTGACCATCTGGTTTCTCGCCATGTTATTACCCATTTTTACCAACTTCGAACCCTTGTTCCTCGATTATCTTTACCTTACCTGGCTGGGCGATACGCAAAGTGTCTGGGCCGCCACAACCATGATGTCGCTAGCGGTTAACACCAGTGCGTTCATTATCGTATCCGTGATGACTCAAGCTCACCCGGACGAGATTGTCGCAGCAGAAATTTGCTCAATGGATGACCTTAACCGGCCCGCCCGACAGACCTTGTCGTTGCAAAGTTCCCGTGAATTTGCAGAGAACCTGGCCCCCGCGCTGGGAGAGAAGACCGCCCGCAAGGAGGTACAACGGGCCCTGACAGATTTGCAATTTGACCCGGGGGAGGCGCGACCCTATGCCCTGCGCCGCCTTCGCAATCGCATAGAGGCCAATTTGTCCGGCCTGCTGGGACCGGCGGTGGCACACAGCATCCTGAACCAGTGCATTCCTTTCCAGCCCGCTGTACACGGCAACACTGAGGATATAAACCTGATTGAACGCAACCTGGACAGAGCACAGGTACAGTTCACCGGCCTGGCAGCCGACCTCGATAATCTGCGCCGCCATTACCGGGAGACCCTTAACAATCTGCCTATCGGGGTGTGCTCTATGGGTGGCGACGGAGAGTTGCTGATGTGGAACCGGGCCATGGAACAAATTACCGGTATCCCGGCGCAAGCCGTCCTGGGCTCGCTGCTGGGCTCATTGCCGCAACCCTGGGGCGCAATTCTGGAAGAGTTTGCGCAGGGTGAGGCAGATTCTGTCATGAAAAAGAAAGTGGTGGCGGAAACAGGAGAAAATGGCGAAAAAGCCCTCTGGATCAGCCTGCACAAGGCCGCAATAGAAGCGAGTGCCAATACTGGGGCGACCAGTACCGAGGACAGCGTCATCCTGGTTGAAGACATTACCGATTACGAACTGCTGGAGGAGGAGCTAATGCACACTGAGCGCCTGGCGTCTATTGGTCGACTGGCCGCCGGCGTAGCCCACGAGATCGGCAATCCGGTTACAGGTATTGCCTGTCTCGCACAAAACCTCGAATATGAAATTGAGCCAACGGAAATCCAGAACACAGCACATGACATACTGACCCAAACCGACCGTGTAAGTCGCATTCTTGAGTCCCTTGTGAATTTCTCCCATGCGGGCTCCAAGTCTGAAGCCACCAAGCTGGCACCCTCTAACCTCGCGGACTGTGTCGATGAAGCCATTCACCTGCTTCAGTTGGACCGACAGGCCAAGTCGATTCGCTTCGACAACCATTGTAATAGAGAATTATTGGTATTAGCTGATAGTCAGCGCTTACTTCAAGTATTTATTAACTTACTGAGTAACGCCAGGGATGCCAGTGAAAACGACGGATTAGTAGCCATCTCAGCCAAACTGGAAGGCAATCTGGTACAGATCGAGGTTGAAGACAGGGGTTGCGGCATACCCCAGCACGTCCTGAGCCAGGTTTTCGAGCCATTTTTCACCACAAAAGACCCGGGTGACGGCACCGGTCTGGGCCTTGCCCTGGTATATAGCATTATGGAAAATATGGGTGGAAATGTTCACCTACACAGCCCTATTGGGGATGAAAAGCACCCTGGAACCAGGGTTACCCTGCAATTACCCAGTAGTTCTTACAGCACTGAGTTCCTGGTCTAGAATATTTTTCGCAGAAAATATAATTGGCCACTGTTACTGGAATGTTCCCCTGCGTAAGAGTATGTTGTTTCTATTCTACTCAAAAGGTAACAATTGATGCAGAAGATTCTTGTTGTTGAAGATGAATCCGTAATCAGGGCGGCGCTGCGCCGTCTACTTGAGCGAAATAACTACCTCGTACATGAGGCTGGCTCGGTACAGGAGGCAGAATCCAACTACTCGCTGGGCGATTACCACCTAATCATCAGTGACCTGCGCCTGCCCGGATCTCCAGGAACGGACCTGATCCGCAAAGCGGGCGATGTGCCTGTCCTGATAATGACCAGCTACGCCAGTTTGCGCTCCGCTGTAGATTCCATGCGTATGGGCGCGGTGGATTACATTGCAAAGCCTTTCGATCACAGCGATATGGTCCGGTCGGTTCAACGAATTATCGCCGATCACCCGACCGAGCAGGCAGTCGGCGAACACGACTCGAAAAAAATCAGCAATACCGTTGCTGTGGCGGGCATTATTGGCAATTGCCCCGCCATGCTGTCGCTGTTTAGCCATATTGAAAAAATCGCACCCACCAACTCCACTGTACTGGTCCTTGGGGAAACTGGCACCGGTAAGGAATTAGTGGCCAAGAGCGTACACCAGCACAGCCAAAGGGCAGACAAAACCCTGATCTCGGTGAACTGTGCGGCCATTCCCGAGACCTTAATTGAATCCGAGCTATTTGGTTATGAGAAAGGCGCCTTCACGGGGGCAAATGCGAGCCGGATGGGCCTGATCGAGGCTGCTGACGGGGGCACATTATTTCTCGACGAAATCGGCGAACTTCCGGTGGAAGCCCAGGCACGATTATTGAGGTTCATCCAGGAGGGGGAGATTCGCCGAATTGGTTCAGTCCACTCCCGCAAAGTGAATGTTCGCCTGATTTGCGCGACCCACCGCAACTTACAGGCCCTTTCAGCCGAGGGGCAGTTTCGCCAGGATTTGTTTTATCGCATCAATGTATTGCGCCTCTCCCTGCCACCGCTGCGAGAACGGGGTAAAGACATTCTGCATTTGGCAGAGCGCTTGTTGAAGAGCCAGACTGAACAACTCAACTCAGCCCCCAAACACTTGTCTCCGCGGGCGATACAGGCAATTACCACCTACCAATGGCCCGGTAATGTCCGTGAGTTGCAACACGCGATAGAACGCGCAGTTATACTCAGCGATTCTGATGAAATTGATAACGAGGCACTTGGGATCGACCTTGAACTGGTCAATGTCAATCGAATCCGAAGTCAGGGCGGCGCCTCTTCCACAGCAAGGCAACCGAGTAATGATCCCAACGAAGACCTGTCCCTGGAAGATTATTTCCAGCGTTTTGTGCTGGAGCACCAGGACTCCATGAGCGAAACCGAACTCGCCCAGAAACTGGGCGTCAGCCGAAAATGTTTATGGGAGAGAAGGCAGCGGTTTGGTATCCCAAGGCGTAAATCTGGCCCGGTCTCCAGGGGCAAGAGCAGCGCAGCGGCCAGCTAACAGACGTTACCGTAGAGCCTATCAGTTACAAAACTGGAGTAAATAGGTAACACTACTGACACGCCACTGCAGGCAGGAAAAAACAAATATATCGTAACCTACTGTTTTATAACGATTATTGATAGTTTGGCACAGTATATGCTATATCTAAAGTGGCAAGAATAATAATAATAAGAACAGAGCGCCGTAATAACAATAATAAGCTCCAATATGGACCTGGATGGGGAGAAAGTTTCCCCCTCAATTTCTTCGCCTTACGACCTGCAACAAGAACAATAAAAACTGACAATAACAATAATGACCGCGTTGAGACTGGACTGGGGAAGCATTGTTTCCCCTTACTTTATCACTCCCGACAAGCTCATCGACCCCGGCTTTAAGCCCACATCTGTGATAGACTGCCACGCACCCCAATCACTGCAATAGGCAGATTGCCTTTGAAGGTAATTTCGAGAGATCAGCACTGCATTTCCCGCAAAAATATTAGTGATAGTGCTCTTAAAGTCATGTCTCGCTTACGCGGCAACGGATATCAAGCCTACCTGGTCGGCGGCGCTGTACGCGACCTGCTACTGGGCCAACATCCCAAGGACTTTGACGTCGCAACAGATGCGACCCCGGAGGCGGTGCACGCCCTGTTTCGCAATTCGCGCATCATAGGTCGACGGTTTCGCATCGTCCATGTCCGTTTTGGCAGGGAAATCATCGAGGTCACGACTTTCAGGGGGCATCACGGCAGCGATAGCAATCAGTCATCGGGCCACCACTCACGTCAATCCGAAAGTGGCCTGTTGCTGCGGGACAATGTGTTTGGCACCCTGGAAGAAGATGCAGTACGCCGCGACCTGACGGTAAATGCGCTGTATTACGATTCCGGCAATTTTGAAGTATTTGACCATGTGCATGGCCTGCAAGACCTGAATAACAGGAAAATATGCATTATCGGCGATCCAGCAGTCCGCTATCGCGAAGATCCGGTGAGAATGCTCAGAGTGCTGCGCTTTGCGGCCAAACTGAAATTTGACATCGAGCAGAAAACAGCCGCCGCTATTCCGCAGTGCGCCGCACTGCTACAGGAAATCCCATCCGCCAGATTATTTGATGAATTCCTGAAACTGTTCATGGCAGGCTATGCGGTAAAAACGCTGGAGAACCTGCTGCAGTATGACCTTTTACAGTGCCTGTTCCCCAGCGTTTCCGTTCACCTTGCAGAGCGTTCAACCGGGCTGGCCGTTATACGGGCTGCAATGGAAAGCACAGACAGGCGAATCCACCAGGGTAAACCCGTCACCCCGGCGTTTATACTGGCCGCGATACTCTGGCCTGTGGTCTCATCCAGGTCCCGCCAGCTTCAGGATGGTGGTGATGCACCCATGGTTGCCATGCACAAGGCGGGCCAGCAGGCAGTCTCGGAAGCAGCACAAACTATTGCCATCCCCAAGCGGTTCAGCCAGCCAATGAAGGAAATATGGGAGTTCCAGCTCCGATTGCAACGTCGACAGGGGCGCAAAGCCGCCGAACTCGTCGATCACCGCCGTTTTCGTGCCGCCTATGACTTTTTACTACTGCGCGAACAAGTTGGAGAAGAGGCCCCGGGGCTGGGCTCCTGGTGGACCGAATTTCAAACGCTGTCGCTGGAACAGCGCCTCGCCCAGGCTATGGGTAAAAACCAGAGACGCAACACTTCATGACAACAGCCTATATTGCCCTGGGTAGTAACCTGAATGACCCCGCAGTCCAGCTACGGTTGGCGCTGACCCGGCTTTCAGCCCTGCCCGGGTGCGATATCGAAGCGATATCCAGTGCCTATAGCAGTGCAGCGGTGGGGCCGGGAGAACAGCCGGACTACCTCAACGCGGTGGTAAAACTGGCAACATCTCTTTCAGCGACCGGGCTACTGGCCGCAACCCAGGTAATAGAAGATCGACAGGGCAGGGTCCGGAGCGAGCGCTGGGGTGCACGTACCCTGGATATTGACATTCTCCTGTACGGACACAAAAAAATCGACAATATCGAACTACAGGTGCCTCATCCCCGTATGACTGAGCGCAATTTCGTTCTCTACCCGCTTGCGGAAATTACCGGGGAGCAATTGCCACTTCCCTGCGGCGGGGTTCTTGGTACATTATTAGCCAATTGCCCAAAGGGTGACCTGGCACGCACACAAGTGTCACTAACCACAAGCAACAATTTGGTGTAGGGAGCGACGGCCTTAATGCAGGACAACTCTGCCATTAACGTAGATTTGAAGGGGCGCACCCTGCCCTCTTTTATCGCAATCGAGGGTCCGATCGGGGTCGGTAAAACCACACTGGCAAAAAAATTAGCCTGTAGCTTCAATTACCAGACATTGCTGGAGGACGCGGAGGACAATCCCTTTCTGGAAAAGTTTTATCAAAATGGCAAGCAGGCAGCACTCGCCACCCAGCTATTTTTCCTGTTCCAGCGCTCCCAGAAAATTCAGGACATGCGTCAGGCTGACATTTTCGAACCGGTGAGAGTAGCTGATTTCCTGATTGAAAAAGACCCGCTTTTTGCCAGAATCAACCTGGACAGCAATGAATTCCAGCTGTACGAGAAGGTTTACCAGCAGCTGACCATCAACGCCCCGAAACCCGATCTCGTTATCTATCTGCAGGCATCTACCGATATTCTGCTATCACGAATCCAGAACCGTGGCATATCCTATGAACAGGGCATGGAACGCAGCTATCTGGAGAGCCTAAACGAAGTGTACAGTGAGTTCTTTCTATATTACGATGGCGCTCCTCTGCTTATCGTCAATGCCAGCGAGATTGACCTGGTAAACAGCGAGGCAGATTACAAGCATCTGGTGGACTACCTGCTTGATATTCGCAGCGGCCGCCATTATTTTAACCCGACATTTTTTGGATAGCGTCGCTCATGAGCAAGGTCACCCTCAGCACCCTGAACAAGATGAAGGCCGAAGGTGATAAATTCGTCTGCATTACTGCCTACGATGCCACCTTCGCTCGCCTGGTCAGTGAAGCCGGGGCTGAAACCATTCTTGTCGGCGACTCCCTGGGCATGGTTTTACAGGGTCATGACAGCACAATCCCGGTCAGCATTGACGATATGGCCTATCACACCCAATGCGTATTGGGAGGCAACCCGCAATCGCTGGTAATTGCCGATATGCCTTTTATGACCTACTCCACGGCAGACCAGGCGATGGATAATGCCACCCTGCTTATGCAGGCGGGGGCACAAATGATCAAAATGGAGGGGGGTACCTGGCTCAGTGACACCATTAGTAACCTGGTAGAACGGGGTATCCCGGTTTGTGCACACCTGGGGCTAACACCCCAGTCGGTCAATACTTTCGGCGGTTTCAAGGTGCAGGGCCGCACGCCAAAAGAGGCCAAGTCTATTCTGGCCAGCTCAGTAGAGATCCAGGATGCCGGTGCCAGCTTGTTGGTACTGGAATGTATACCCTCTTCCCTGGCTGCGGATATAAGCGCCAAGCTGGACATCCCGGTCATCGGCATCGGTGCAGGCGCCGGTACCGACGCCCAGGTACTGGTTATGCACGACCTGCTTGGTCTGTCCGGCCACGGCGCACGTTTCGTACACAACTTCATGACGGGCCAGACCACCATACAGGGCGGTCTCAAGGCCTTTGTCGATGCAGTTAAAGCCGGCCAATACCCTGGCGAAGAGCACAGCTATAAGTAGGAGCGAGGTGGATATGCGAACTTTTTCGACCAATACTTCACTACAAGCTGCTCTACATGAAACCCGTGAGACAGGGCAAACCATCGCGTTTGTGCCCACCATGGGAAATTTGCACGATGGTCACCTCGATTTAGTTCGCAAAGCCCATACATTGTCCGATCTTGTCGTTGTAAGCATTTTTGTAAACCCCCTCCAGTTTGGCGAAGGGGAGGATCTGGACACCTACCCGCGGACCCTGGCAGCCGACAAGGAAAAGCTGCTGAAGGAAGGTACCCACATCCTCTACACCCCGGAGGTGGAGGAAATTTACCCCGAGGGTATGGCCACCCAAACCCAGGTACTGGTACCCGAGCTATCTGAGACCCTGTGCGGCAGCAGCCGTCCGGGCCATTTTAACGGGGTAACCACGGTGGTATCCAAGCTGTTCAATATTGTTCAGCCCAATGTCGCAGTATTCGGCGAGAAAGACTTCCAGCAGCTGTCCATCATTCAGAAAATGGTCCGGGATCTGTGCATGCCCATCACTATCGTGGGCACCCCCACCGCAAGGGACGAGGACGGTCTGGCAAAGAGCTCGCGTAACGTTTTCCTGTCCGCAGAGCATAGGAAGATCGCGCCGCTTATTCACCAGACCCTGACGGAATGCAGGGAGGCGATTGCCTGTGATTTCGACAACTTCCTGCAACTGGAGTCCCACGCGCGTATGAGGTTACTGCAGGCGGGCTTCAAACCTGATTATTTCGCCATTCGGGATGCTCGCACGCTGCGCGCCGTGACTGAAAATACCGAAGAAATCGCCATTCTGGTCGCTGCGCGCCTGGGCTCGACACGGCTGATAGACAACGTCCGCCTCGCCCTCAATCCAGTCTCGGACTGGGGAATGCTCGCGTCACAGTAAAACCTCGCCCTGAACTTCAGGATAAAAAAACAGCTACAATAATTTGCGCAAGGGGAAGCGTTCAGATCCACTGCGATGCCTCACATGGGCAAGCAGTAATTCAGCAGTCGCCAAGGCATCAACCAATGCATTGTGGGCAGGGTATACCGGTAAGTTGTATCGCTCCCTGCAGGATTGTAAGCGCAAGTCGCCAGCCTTGATAACCACATCGTTGCGTCGTAGTTTCGCCTCCTCCAACAGCAGCGTATCAATTGTGGGCATCAATAAGGGCGCACCAAATTCTCTCCAGGTCAGTCGATTGAGAAATGCCGTATCCAGCGCGGCATTATGAAATACCAGGATACATCCGGCTGCAGCGGAGAGAAAAATATTCAACAATTCAGCGTCAGCTCGCCCCCCCTCCAGGTCACAATCACGCAGTTGGTGAATGGCGGCACTCTGTCCCACCGAATTACCGGCTTTTACAAGATAGTGTTGCGCCGACTCCAGTGCTATTGCGCCGCCCTCCACACTAACCCAGCCAAGACTGAGCAGTTCACCCTCATTCGCATCCAGGGATGACATCTCGGCGTCACACACGAGAAAGGAAACCTGCCGCCAATCTGTGCCCATAGCCCGGGTGCCGGCACCCCAGGTTTTCCCCAGAGCGGTTCCGGCTACCTTTTTGCCATAGCGCATTCGCCGGAGCCGCAACACTATCCCATACCCTGCCGAAATGCATGCTTAACCGCAGACTGGGATTCATCAATAATGGTAAAAGCATCACGCAGTTGCTCTTTTGCCATCTTCGACAGACTACGGGGGTCGAAAAAATTGCTAATCGTTTCACCCCGTGAGATTTGCTCCGCCTGGTATTCGATGCGCTGACGCTGAATGAAGTGCAGGGCATCGGCAAGGTTGCGGCTATCCGTTATGCTCATATTTCCACCCCTGGCGAGCGCCTGTAAACGCTCATCTGTGTTCACAGCAGTAATTTTATGTGCCAGGGCGTGCAGCCGAACAATTTCTGTGACCGGTAATACACCGCGTTTTTTCAAGTCCAGACTGTCGCGGTGCTCACCGTTGCGATCGACCACAAAGCGCCGAAAAATCCCCAGGGGCGGCCTGGTATCCAGAGCGTTAGCGGCCAGCGCGGCAAGGAATATCGTATTGGCAGAGGCCTGCTCCAACATCACTTCCTGCAGACGTTTACACAAACTGGCATCTCCGTGAATGGCTCGCAAATCAAAGAAGATACTCACTCGCATTACCGCATCGGGCGTGGGAGAGACGGTCCAGCGCCGGACAGTGTTCTGCCATTCCTTGAGCGGCTGACACCACTGCCCGGTAGTTGCCATGATGCCCCCGGGGCAGTATATGTAGCCGCAGGCGTTGAGCCCATCGCAGACAAAAGTCGCCAAGGATAAAAACCAGGGGCGATGCTCACTGCGCATGTCATCGGAAATGATCAGGCCGTTGTCCTGGTCTGCTCCCAGTAACTGCTCCCCCCTGGCCTGGGAGCCAAAGCCCGTCCAGCAATAGGGCACGGGCGCTGGCCCAAGCTTTTGTTCTGCCAATTGAATAAGGCGGACGGTAATAGCATCGCTGATAGCGGTGAGTATCTGGCTCACCTGCTGCGCCCTTATGCCGGATTTCACCCACTGCACCAGCAGCATGGGCATTCCGGAAATCACATCCACCAAGCCCTGCACATCGCCCTTACGGGATATGTGCTGGACCAGGTAAACCGGGTCGTCCTGTTTTGCGAGTATTAAATCCGACGTGGTCACCGCGCCGCGCAACTTACCATCGCACATGACCGGAAAGTGATGATAGCCCCGCTGAGTCATTAACAAGGTAGTGGCAAACAGAGTGTGGGAACCCTCAATATGTTCGGGGTTGCTGGTCATTATGTCTTGTACAGCAGTGTCTGGTGGCAGACCCTGTGCGACAAATCTTACCCGCAGGTCTCTGTCGGTAACGATACCAACTAACGCCTCACCCTCCACCACAAAAGCCGATGACACCCGCTGTTCCGTCATCGCCCTGGCGACGGACCTCACATCCAGCGATGGTGCCACTGTGAGCAACTTGGTGCTCATCAGTGAACTGACCTCCCGCATCATGGAATTGGGTATGGGTTCATAGCGCGCCGCACGGCGCAGGCGACGACTGCGCTGGCCGCTGAAATACCGGTCAAACTGACGGTTTTCCTCGCGCAGTTTGTAGTAGTGTTGGTCCGGCAGCAAATACAACAGGGCATCTTCAATAACAATTGCCTGAACATTGCCATTTTCCGCGTTCAGGCCGCCGATATGAAAGCTCTCACCCTCACCCAACCTGTCCAGCAGTTTGTTCTTGTCGTCGCGAATCTCCACCGCCCCGCTGCGGACAATGCGCAAGCCCATCTCTGTGCTGTCCTTGCTGAATCGGTCCCCCCGACAGTGATAGTGTATGACTGTTTTACCGACAGCACGGCGCAGCAGCGGGTCGGACAATTCATTGAATGGCAGCGACTGTTGCAAAAATTCTGCAATAGTCGTCAGCTCCGGCGAGGCATAATCGAGATCAGAAGATTTCATGCCCACAATAATACTACCTATTGAGACCGCTTGATAAACAACGTGGACGCATCGCCAAAGTATTGTGTACCGCCGCTGCTGGCAACCAGGTGGATACGCTGCCCGGGTGTGGGTGCTTCATCGAGGATGACCTCCCACTCCATATTCTCGCCACCGCCTGAGCGCATGGCGGTGGGCGTTGATTCGCCGCCCAATTCAGCCACTGACACCAGCACACCCTCCAGGGCGTGCACAGACTTCAGCACTAACACGCTGTTTATGCCCCGCTGCTTCACTGTTAAAACCAGCTTGAAGTCTTCATTTTCCAACTTGCAGTGACCACTCTCATAGCGGCAGTCGCTCTTCTCAACCAGCGGATACGACTGCCCTGACACCGCGACTGCGGCCTTTTCCCCGGCTATCTGGCCCACCGCCAGCCAGGCTAGAATGGCCAAAATCGGGCCGACAATAAGCGCGATGATGACATGTTTGTTTGTGAACAACATTTGTTTATCCCCTGTAAGTTCGCCGTTCCTGCGCATAAAAAAGGAGGCCCCATTACAAGGCCTCCTGAGGTGGGACCAATTCTTCTAGTGATCGTGGGCCGCGGTAACGCCAGCCGGAATCCGGATATGTTCAACCAGCTCCTGCACTTCCACCGGTGGTTCCGCAGTGACTCTTGATACCAGCATGGCCACTGCAAAGTTTACAATTGCACCCACTACGCCAAAGGCGTTGGGCTCAATGCCCAGAAACCAGTTGGGCGACATATCACCCAGGAAGGCAGTAGAGGCTATAAACATAATACCCTTGTGCTGGAACACATAGAACAGGGTAATACCGATACCAGCAATCATTCCTGCTATCGCGCCCTCACGGTTCACCCGCTTGGAGAAGATACCCATCATCAGCGCGGGGAAGATTGAAGAGGCCGCCAGGCCAAAGGCCAGGGCCACCGTCCCCGCGGCGAAGTCCGGAGGGTTAAAGCCCAGGTAACCCGCACCGGCAATCGCCGCGGCCATGGCGATACGACTGGCGCGAAGCTCCTGCTTCTCCGAGATATCCGGCTTGATCATGCCTTTTATCAAATCGTGGGAAATAGCCGAGGCGATAGCCAATAGTAGTCCAGCCGCCGTGGACAGTGCCGCTGCGAGACCACCGGCCGCTACCAGGGCAATAACCCAGTTGGGCAACTTGGCAATTTCAGGGTTAGCCAGAACCATGATGTCGTTATCGATCTTGACCATTTCATTGACCGACTTGTCCGCGCTATACTGAATGCGGCCATCGCCATTTTTGTCTTCAAACTTCAGCAGACCGGTGGTCTCCCAGTTCTTGAACCACTGGGGACGCTCCTCATAAACCAGGTGCTCGCCAGCAACAGGCTCAATCGTATTGATAAGATTGAGTCTGGCCATTGCCGCTACCGCAGGGGCCGTTGTATACAAAATGGAAATAAACACCAGCGCCCAACCGGCAGAGCGCCTTGCATCACGCACCGTTGGCACGGTGAAGAAGCGAATAATCACATGGGGCAGACCCGCCGTACCAATCATCAGGGACATGGTATAAGCGAACATGTTCAAGCCGCTGAGTCGCACACTGGTGGTGTACTGGTCAAAGCCAAGCTCCGTTACCACCTGGTCCAACCTGTCCAGCAAGTAGGTTTCACTACCGGTCATAGTGCTGCCCAGCCCAAGTTGAGGTAGAGGATTACCCGTAAGGTTGAGGCTTATGAAAATAGCGGGAATGGTGTAGGCGAGAATCAGTACGCAGAACTGGGCAATCTGGGTATAGGTAATGCCTTTCATGCCGCCCAGTACCGAATAGAAGAAAACGATGCACATACCGATCAGCAGGCCCGTATCGTATTCCACTTCCAGAAAGCGGGAGAAAGCTACACCAATACCTTTCATCTGGCCAATTACATAGGTGACCGAGCAGATAATCAGGCACACTACCGCTACCGCTCGGGCAGCTTTGGAGTAATAACGGTCGCCAATAAATTCCGGCACCGTAAATTTCCCGTACTTTCTCAGGTAGGGCGCCAGCAGCATGGCCAGTAACACAAAGCCGCCAGTCCAGCCCATTAAAAATACTGAACCGCCGTATCCCATAAAAGCGATAAGGCCCGCCATGGAAATAAAGGACGCTGCAGACATCCAGTCCGCCGCAGTGGCCATGCCATTAGCGACAGGATGAACACCACCCCCGGCAACATAAAAGTCTTTGGTTGATCCGGCCCGCGCCCATATGGCAATGCCGATGTACACCGCAAAGGTGCCGCCGACAAATAAATAAGTAAGTGTTTGTAAGTCCATGATATGCCCCTAATCTTCGTCTACGTTGAACTCACGGTCCAACTGAGCCATTTTCCTGGCATAGTAAAAAGTAAGGGCAACAAAACTGTAGATAGCCCCCTGCTGGGCAAACCAGAATCCTAGTTTGTAGCCACCAATCTGAATTTGATTGAGGGCATCTACAAATATGATGCCGCAGCCGAAGCTCACTGCAAACCAGATCACCAGCAACTTGAACATCAATGATAGGTTGCGCCGCCAGTACTCCTTTGCTTGTTCTTCTGTCATTTGGGACATTTCACACCTCCATTGGTGTTGTTATTGTTGGGATGCAGCAGACTATATCACCCACCGCTCCCAACATTCTCTTAGACCATAGTCGAGAGTCGCTCACAGCGCGTACTTCACTGCAAACTGCAATCGACTGAGGGAACCTTCCCGGCCGTCTTCCATTTCCTTGTAGCCATAAATCAGCTCGCCACCCAGTTGTAGCCTGGGGGCCGGTAGCCAATTGAGATTGGCGTGTACAGATTGATAGCTTTTGGCGAGGTTCTCGGCGCTCACGTACTCCTTGCTCGACGGGTTGTCGGCACCGGAGGCAGATACGGAGAATGTGCTGCGCCAGTGGGGAGTCCAGTAATGCTGGTAGGCGGCAAGTGCACCCCATTGGTCGATGGTGTCAATATCGCCATTGGCGTCAATGTAGCCATCGTTGTAGGAATTCAGGCCCAGGTAGCGACCCAGTGCAGAGCCGTAGTTAAACATAAAACGGAAATCGTCCTTGCCCAATTTCCACTTACCCGCCAGGCTCAGGCCATAGCCATACTCAGTATCACTGTCGATTTCATAGCTATTGCCGCCCGAGCGATCGTCGTAACTCAGCTGTCTGGCCATGCCGGCAACAGACCAGCTCAGCTCGCCTGCCTTGCCGTTATAGCGCGCAATCAGGTCGGGGATGGTCTCTGAGTCATCCAGCCGCGTGGTATTGCCACCGGCTATACTTTCATTCAAACGGGTAGCGGGGTTTTCAACTGCTAACTGCAGGCCACCGGAGGTCCAGCGTATCTGCGGTTGGCGTATGAAAATGGTGCCCACTGGTCCGACAAAATCCAGAACATCCGGTAAGGCGCTAACATTGAAAAACGTTGACCAACTCTGTCCTGCCATAAGGGAGCTGCCTTCATCGTAATCCCATTTCACAAATGCGTGACGAATGCGAGAGTTCCAGGAATTGGAAATTCTTTCATCACCGCCGGGGCTGAGCATAAAGTCCAGTTCTACCCGGGTGGAAATGGCACCGGCATCGGTTTCTGTTTTGGTCGTAAAGTAAAAACGCGAGGACTTCGCGTGGATGTTCAGTGAGCTGTAGGAATCTGCGCCACCGGAAGCCGGTTCAACCGGTATCAGGGAGGGCACCAGGAAATCTTCGATCAGATTGTTGCCTGGCTTGCCCTCAGCATAATCCGTGGCCAGTGCATCGAGCTGAATAAAGCCCCCGTACTGGAATTTGGTGCCTTTACGGGCGGGCCTGGCTTCCTCAATCTCCGCTGCATTGGCATCGATGACCTCGGTATGAACAATAATGGTTTCCTTGTTCGATGCTATTTGTGCTTTTAGCTCTGCCAGTTGACGCTCCAAAGCTGCTATTCGGTCATCGACCTCGCTTGCGGTTGTCACGGCGCTAAAGCTGCTCACCCCCAGTGCCAGTAGCGCCACCGCTACAGGTTTCATCTTTGTCATTTTATCGCTCCCCATTTAAGTTTGTTGTTTGAGCGATAACAGTATTAACCGCGCAGCCGGCACAAGCCCATTAGACCTTGGTCAAAGAATGGGGCTAACTAGACTAAGGTCTAATAAGAAGGTGCTGCCTTTTCGCTTTACAAGCTGGTACCCACAGCGGGACAATGGACAAATAACGATAAGAGTAAATTCCGTGAATTCAAATACACTCAGTATTCTCATCGCCGATGATCACCCGCTTTTTCGCGAGGCCTTGCAGCAAATTGTTTCACAACTGTACCCGGAGGCGACTCTGTACAGCGCCGCCAATGTTTCACAGCTGCAACAGGAAGTAGACGCACATCCCAACATCGGCCTTTTGCTACTCGATTTACATATGCCGGGGGCGCTGGGATTTTCCGCACTGTCATGGTTCATTGGCCATCACCGCAACACCCCTGTGATAATGATCTCTGCCAACTCCCACCCCGATACGGTGCGGCGCGCTATCGATCATGGGGTGGCAGGGTTTCTGTCCAAGTCTTCAGAGGTTCCCGTAATACAGGCTTGCATTGAGGCAGCCCTGGGCGGACAGAGAGGTCTGCACCCCCAGCTCGAAGCCTCGGGTTCCGGTGCCAGCTTGCAATCCCTCGATGTAGCCGACGCACTGTCAACTCTAACGCCGCAGCAGTTCAGAGTTATATCCATGCTGTTTGACGGCTTGCTTAATAAGCAAATTGCCTATGAACTGGATGTTAAAGAGGCAACGGTGAAAGCGCATATGACCGAGATCTTCAGAAAGCTGGGAGTACGCTCCAGAACCCAGGCAGTGCTGGCTTTGAAAAGCCTGGAGGCTGAACCCCCGGCGGACCTGACCCAGCCACCAGCATCCTAGCTCGCACTGGTTAGAGCCAATATTAATGCGCGTAATTGGGCCGCTTGAACGGGTTTGGGAAGAAAACGAAAACCCGATGATTTCGCTTTTTCCCGAACCGCATCACTGTCATCTGCGCTGATAATAATACAGGGCACATCTATATCGAACTGCTTCCTCATCTGCAGAACAGCACTCACACCATCGTCACCGCCGTCCAGGTGATAGTCCGCCAGAATAATATCCGGCCGGTCGCCCTCTTCGATTCGCCTCAGCAATGCATCGCGACCCGCAACACAAAACACCCTCGCATCCATGGTGAGCAGAAGCTGCTCCATACCCTCTGTGATACTCGCATCATTATCCATGCACAGCACACAGAGGCCCTCGAGGTTTTGCCTGGGTATGGACTCACTCTCCGCCGCTGTGTTCGCTGCACCCACTTCACCATAGGGCACAGTGATAGAAAACATAGACCCGCGCCCCACTATAGAATACATCTGCAGACGACTATCCAGTAAATCCGCGTAGCGCTGCACAATGGCAAGGCCCAGGCCAAGGCCTTCCTCGGAAGGCGTACCCTCGCCTTGCAAACGTTCAAATTCCTGAAAAATACGCACTTGATCCGCTTCGGCAATACCCGGCCCCGTATCCCAGACCTGGATCTCAACGCCAGATGTTCGGCGCCTCAAGCCCAACAGTATTTTTCCTTTGCTTGTGTATTTCACCGCATTGGAGAGCAAATTTTGAACGATCCTATAGAGCAGGGAGTAATCGCTGTACAGCCAGAGTTCGCTGGAAACAAGGCTGAACCCCAGACCTTTCTGCTGTACAGACGGTTGAAATTCAAAGAATAAGGACTCAAACAGACGCCCCGCGTAAAAGTGCTCCGGCCGGGGCAGCTGCCTGCCGGAATCCAGCCTGGACATTTCTCTCAACTCGGAGATTAACTGCTCCGCGCGGTGCAGGGACAGGTCTATTTTGTCCACAATATGAGCGGCATTTGAGCCCGCAACCCCATCCACTCGCGATTTCAGGGCTGCAGTGAATAATCGCGCAGCGTTAATCGGTTGCAGTAAATCGTGACTGGTAGCCGACATGAATCGCGTCTTACTCAGGTGAGCATCGCGCAGTTTGGATTCTACCTGGGCGCGAAGGCGATTTTCCCGACGCAATTTAGTATTGGTTTCACTCAGGGTCTGGCTACCGGATGCCACTCTGGCTTCCAGCTCAATTTTGGTTTCCTCCAGCTCGGTGACAATATCCCGGTAGTCAGTAATATCGATGTAAGTCGTAACAAAGCCACCATGGGGCATGGGGTTTCCACGAATATCTATCACCGTGCCATTGGGCAAAATTCGTTCCAATCGATAGGGGCTCCCCTCGCGCAGCCAACCCAGGCGCCTGTTTATATCCTGGTCAATCGACCCCTCTCTAGTGCCCATAATGCCGCGCTCGGCATTGAATCGATAGACACGCTCTATCGGGCATCCCACATAAAGAAATCGCTGGGGGTAGTCAAACAACTCTTGGTAGCGGCTATTCCATGCCACCAGATTCAAATCCTTGTCGACCACCGAAACACCCTGCAGCAGACTTTCAACCGTTGTCTGCAGTAACTCCCGGTTGAATGTATTGAGCTTGCTGACATCGCTGACCATGCCCGCAATATCGCTGTAGGCCAGTTGCTGGCTGCTCTCCAGTTGCTCCATAGCCTTGTGCGCAGAGGTCGCTCCTATAACTTGCGCCAAAGTGGACTCCACACGGGACACAACAAAACGGGGAGCCCGATCGCCGGGTAATAACCGCTGCTGATAGTCGCTTTCAAATTCCCGCCACATTTGCTGCAGCTCATCTCGCTCGATAAAGGGCGGCAGCAAGGCATGTAGCTGACTAACACGAATCAGACTGAGGTCGTAATCCTGGTCCCTGGCGTACTCCAGTGTATCCAATTCACCAATAAAAACCCTGGCCTGCCTTCTATCTGCCAGGGAGGGCTTTAAAAAAAGAGACATCGCTATCAATAAAAAAACATTAACACCCAGGCTCCAGGCCGTGGCATAAGCCAGCCTATGCTCTCCCGCTATCCCCATCAAATTCATGGGCCGCAACCAATCTACACCCAGGGGCCCGGCTAGCATCAAGGAATTGTCCACAGGAAGAATGACAGGCAGCACACTGCAGTAGAACCACAGGGCCAGGCCCGCCAGCAAGCCCGTGATAACTGCCAGGCCGTGGGCACGTTTCCAGTACAGCCCCGCCAGCAGCGCGGGGGCGAGTTGAGAGGCGGCCAGAAAGGAAATAAAACCGATTTGTGCCAGCCAGGGAATACCCATAACCTGTCTGGTTACCAGCCAGGCAGCGAGGAAAATACCTGCAATGGTGAACTGGCGCACCCGGCGCAAACTATCTCCCAGTTTGAGTACAGCTTCGGGTGAGTTGGCATTAAATCGCAGTATCAATGGCGTAACCACTTCGTTGGTTACCATGATCGCAAGACTGAGTGTCGCGACAATCACCATACCGGTCGCGGCGGAAATACCACCTATAAATGCCGCAACCGCAATCCATTTAGAATCCAGTGCAATGGGTAGCAGTTGCACGTAAGTGTCGGGATTCACCCCCTGTGACACGGAAAACACCTGCCCCCCTGCCACGCTGATGGGCAGCACCAAAAACATGAATAACATTAGGTACGCGGGAAAAAGCCAGCGCGAAATACCGGTATTGGTCTCCTCCTGTGCCTCTACTACCATCACATGAAACTGGCGGGGCAAACACAAAATTGCCAGTGCGCTAATCAAGGTTCTGGCTATGAAGTCCATGGATAGCAACTCCGAATCGGAGGCCGGCGGAATTGTCGAGAAAGCATCCAAATCGGGCAGGCCTACCAGATACACAATTGCAAGCACTGCCACGGCAAAAAACGCCAGCAGTTTGACCAGTGACTCAACCGCGATAGCCGTCACTATGCCCTGGTGCCGCTCATGGCTATCCAGCCGTCGGGTGCCGAATAATATGGTAAAGGCGGCCAGGATAATCGCTGTAAGCAGTGCAGCATCTCCGCCCAACTCCTCAACCTCTACCACCGAGCCACCAACAATGCTCCAGGCCTGGGTGAGCGCCTTGAACTGCAGGGCAATGTAGGGCAATACCGCCGCAGCCGCTACCAGGGTTACCAGCACGGCCAGAGACTGACGCTTACCGTACCTGGCTCCAATATAGTCCGCAATGGAGGTCACACGGTGGCGGGCACCCACGGCCAATAACCGCCTGATCACCGGCCAGGCAAACAGGTATAGGAAAATAGGCCCCAGGTAGATCGGAGCGTGGCTCCAGGGGGATTCTGCAGCACTGCCTACGGCACCGTAAAACGTCCAGGAACTGCAGTAAACCGCCAGGGACAAGGCATAGATAACGCCACGCCACACCGGGCTACGCCTGGCCACACCATGGTCGGAGTGACGATCCACATACCAGGCCACGGCAAACAAAATGCAGATATACAGCAACGCCAGGCTGAGCAGATTGGAAGGTGACACCATGTAATTTACAATTCCCGGTTAAACATAATCCCAGCAGATAGCTCTGCACCTAACTCCCTGCATATATTATAGGAACTCAATACACGCTGACAGAAATACTACCGTTCAACACCATTGGTTTTTTTACCAATATTGCATCCATCTGTTAACTCACCGCCATTAGACTTTAGTCCGCTTGCTAACTCACGCAGGAAACGTATCATCCCAGGCTCAGGAATATATTTATGGAGTACGCTCATGTCTGAATTCACTACGCACCCTGTCCCAGCCAGCTTCAAAGATGCCACTATCAATGTTGAAAAATATACGGCTATGTACCAGCGTTCCATAGATGATCCCGATGGCTTCTGGGGGGAAATAGCAAGCGAGTTTTTATCGTGGGATAGACCCTGGGACAATGTTGTAAGCTCGGATATGAAGACCGGGCAAGCCCAATGGTTTGCTGGCGGTAAGCTCAACGTGAGTTACAACTGCATAGACCGCCATCTGCCCGAAAGGGCACAGCAGACAGCCTTGATCTGGGAGGGCGACAATCCCGCCGACAGTACCGAGATCACCTACGCTGAACTTAAATCCCAGGTCTGCAAACTGGCCAATGCACTGAGGGCCCGGGGCGTCAGCAAGGGAGATCGCGTCTGCATCTACATGCCGATGATCCCCGAGGCAGTTTACGCGATGCTTGCCTGCACCCGTATCGGCGCAATCCACTCGGTTGTCTTTGGCGGTTTTTCCCCTGAGGCACTGAAAGACCGTATTCTTGATTCAGATTGCCAGACCCTCATCACCGCTGACGAGGGTGTGCGCGCAGGCAAGGCGGTTCCGTTAAAACTCAATGCTGACAAAGCCCTGTCGTCCTGCCCAAACGTCCACACCTGCATCGTAGTGGAGCGCACCGCCACCGGCGTGCCCTGGGATGAAGCTCGTGATGTGTGGTACCAACAGGCAATCGAAAACTCTGATAGCGAGTGTGAACCGGAGTCAATGGACGCCGAGGACCCCCTGTTCATCCTCTATACCTCGGGCTCAACGGGCAAACCCAAGGGTGTGGTACACACTACCGCCGGCTACCTGCTGCAGGCAGCCCTCACCTTCAAATATACCTTCGACTACCGCGAGGGCGAGGTATTCTGGTGCACCGCCGACGTGGGCTGGGTCACCGGCCACAGCTACATTGTCTATGGCCCCCTTTGCAATGGCGCTATTTCCCTGATGTTTGAGGGTGTGCCCACCTACCCGGATGCGGGAAGATGCTGGGAAGTGGTGGACAAGCACAAGGTCAATATCTTCTATACCGCCCCAACTGCGATCCGGGCACTGCATGCGGTGGGAGACGAACCCGTCACACGCAGCTCACGTGCCAGCCTGCGCCTGCTGGGCACCGTGGGTGAACCGATCAACCCCGAGGCCTGGGAATGGTATTACACAGTGGTAGGCGACTCCCGCTGCCCAATTGTAGACACCTGGTGGCAAACTGAAACCGGCGCCCACATGATTACCCCGCTTCCCGGGGCACATGGCCTGAAGCCCGGCTCAGCTTCATTCCCGTTCTTTGGCGTGAACCTCGCCCTGCTCAACGAAGACGGTAGCGAAGTGGCCGGCGAAGGCTCCGGCTACCTGGTAATAAAATCTTCCTGGCCCGGCCAGATCCGCACCATCTACGGCGACCACCAGCGCATGATAGATACTTACTTCAGCCAGTATCCCGGCTATTACTTCACCGGTGATGGCGCCAGGCGCGATGCCGATGGCTACTACTGGATTACCGGGCGGGTAGACGACGTACTCAACGTCTCCGGCCACCGTATGGGGACCGCCGAAGTCGAAAGCGCCCTGGTGCTGCACGAGGGCGTCGCAGAAGCCGCCGTAGTAGGCTTCCCCCACGACATCAAGGGACAGGGAATATACGCCTACGTGACCGTTATGAACGGCGTGGAGCCCAGCGAGGAATTGCGCGCTGAACTGCTGGCATTATGCGTCCAGGAAATCGGCGCGATAGCCAAACCCGAGGTCATCCAGTGGGCCCCTGCACTGCCGAAAACCCGCTCGGGCAAAATAATGCGGCGGATCCTGCGAAAAATCGCCGAAAACGAACTGGATAGCCTGGGAGATACCAGCACCCTGGCTGACCCGTCAGTGGTAGAGCACTTGATAGAGAACCGGCAGTCATAAGAGCTTTATTTCAAAGTCGTGCATGCGGAATGAAGGTAGGGATTGCTGCTTGCCGTTGCAGGACCGTCAGCAGCCAGGGACGGCTGCTGCCGAGCGCCACACGGACGTGCTCGAGCGTGTCCTGCAACGGCAAGCAGCAATTCTAACCGCAACCCCAACTTAAAAAAAAGGGACACACTATTAAGTGCATCCCTC
>Ga0164313_10000976_pt1 | contig 24495 bp, 19 predicted proteins | sample GuaBasSedimGuay4_FD_113735 | JGI IMG/M metagenome (GOLD analysis project Ga0164313, IMG submission 113735) | Subseafloor sediment microbial communities from Guaymas Basin, Gulf of California, Mexico - Guay4, Core 4569-4, 0-3 cm | ecosystem: Environmental > Aquatic > Marine > Hydrothermal vents... | reverse complement strand
CTTTGTGGAAATGTTTGTCGGCGTCGGCGCCAGTCGCGTGCGCGATCTGTTCGACCAGGGTAAGAAAAACGCTCCCTGCATCATCTTCATCGACGAGATCGACGCCGTCGGCCGGCACCGCGGCGCGGGACTGGGCGGCGGTCACGACGAGCGCGAGCAGACCCTGAACCAGCTGCTGGTCGAAATGGACGGCTTCGAATCCAACGACGGCGTGATCCTGCTGGCGGCCACCAACCGGCCCGACGTGCTGGATCCCGCCCTGCTGCGCCCCGGACGTTTCGACCGCCAGATCGTGGTCGATATGCCCGACATCGTCGGACGTGAGGCCATCCTCAAGGTGCACATGAAGAAGGTGAAGCTCAACGAATCGGTGTCCGCCCAGAAGATCGCCGCCGGCACTCCCGGCATGGCCGGAGCCGATCTGGAAAACCTGGTCAACGAGGCTGCCCTGCTGGCCGCCCGCAAGAATCACGACAATGTGACCATGGATGATTTCGAAGATGCCAAGGAAAAGGTCATGCTCGGTCCCGAGCGCCGCAGCCGTGTCTTCACCGACAAGGTCAAGCGTGAAGTCGCCTACCACGAGTCCGGCCACGCGGTGGTGGCATTCCATGCCGAGGAATCGGATCCCGTGCACAAGGTGACCATCATCCCCCGCGGCCAGGCCCTGGGCCTGACGGCCATGCTGCCGGTCGAGGACCAGTACACCATCTCGGAGCAGAAATACCTGGACCAGATCTGCGTCGCGCTGGGCGGCCGGATGGCTGAGGAACTTTTCCTGGGCAAGATCGGCTCCGGCGCCTACGGCGACATCAAGGCCGTGACCAGCTACGCCCGGACCATGGTCACCCGCCTGGGCATGAGCGAAAAACTCGGTCCCATCGCCTACGAGGAAGGCAACGAACAGGTCTTCCTGGGCCGGGACATCGGGCGTCAGCATGTGTTCAGTGAACATACGCTTCGGGAAATCGACGATGAAGTGAGACGGATTGTTTCCGAACAGTTCGAACGGGCCCGCCTGATCCTGGAGAACCATAAGGAGCAGGTCGAAACCCTGGCCGCCGCCCTTCTGGAAAGAGAGACCATCGACGCCGAGGAATTCCAAATGCTCATGAAAGGCCATGAGCTTCCTGAGGTTCAGATCGACGTCGATCACTCCCTCGATGACGAATCTCCCGTTGACGAGTCAGCGCCCACGGAACCGGTTTCAGATACTACGGTCGAACCGCCGGAAACCGACCCGCCCGGTGACGCCGATCCGCCTCGCGACGACTCATGAATCCCGTTGAAAAACCCGAAGGGGGCCTGACGGCCCCCTTCGTCGCGCCGGGCTGGAACCTGGGACGCCTGGTCCTCACGCCGAACGGTCGCCCCCTGGTCATGGGCATCCTCAACCTGACCCCCGACAGCTTCTGGCCCGGTTCCAGGACCGAGGGGCTGGACATGGCGATTGCCAGGGCCAGGGAAATGATCGCCGCTGGTTGTGACCTGCTGGACCTTGGCGCCGAATCCACGCGCCCCGGCGCCGAACCCGTCACCGCCACCGAGGAACAGGACCGGCTGCTCCCCGTGCTTGAGGCTCTGCGCGGGGAAACCGATATTCCCCTGACCGTCGACACCGTCCGGGCGGCGACGGCCACCGCTTCCCTGGACGCCGGTGCCGACGCCATCAATGACATCTCGGCGGCCACCCTGGATCCGGACATGCTGCCTTTGGTCGCCGCCGCGGGTTGCGGTCTGGTCCTCATGCACATGCAGGGCACGCCGCGCACGATGCAGAATGCCCCCAGTTACCGGGATGTGCTGGCCGAAGTTCGTGGCTGGCTGGCGGCCCGCTGCCGGTTGGCCGAAGAAGCCGGGGTGGCGCCGGACCGGCTGATGGTGGATCCGGGTATCGGGTTCGGCAAAAACCTGGCCCACAATCTGGCTTTGCTCAAGGGATTGTCGGAAGTGCCCGGTGACCGGCCCCTGCTGCTGGGGGCCAGCCGCAAACGCTTCATAGCCGCAGTGACCGGCGCCGGCGTCGATGACCGGCTCGGAGGCAGCCTGGCCTCCCTGGCCGCGGCCTGGCAGGGCGGAGCCACGATGGTGCGCGTCCATGACGTCGCAGCCACCGTCCAGTTCCTCGAGGTGATGAAAAGTATCGCCGAAACCTGATTCACCGTTCCCACCGTTTCAGGTTGAGTATTGGCCGTCACGGTGATAGTTTGACCCAACCATGTGGAAAAGCATCACCAACAGTCCCATCATCGACCTCCTCGATATCCTCATCGTGGCCTATCTCCTGTACCGCCTGATCGTGTTTATCAAGGACACGCGGGTGATCCAGATGTTCGTCGGTCTGGGCCTGCTGCTGCTGCTGTCGTTTCTGGCCAGTAGCCTGGGCATGATCGTGGTCGGCCGCATCATCGGCACCCTGCAAACGGTGTGGGTGGTCGCCTTCATCATCATTTTCCAACCGGAACTCCGCTCGGCCCTGGCCAATCTCGGGTTGCGCAGGGGATTCGGGCTGTTCAGCAGTGTGGATGAGATCCCCAAGGAACAGGAAATCCTGGCGGCGGTCACACGCTGTGCCAAACGCGGGCTGGGAGCCCTGATCGTCATCGAACGTGAGGTCAGGCTGAACAACTGGATAAAAAAGGGCGTTATTCTGGATGCGGAAATCACCGCAGCCACCCTGGAATCCATCTTTACCGTTCCCGGTCCCCTTCACGACGGCGCGGTGATCATCAGCCAGAATAAAATCGCCGCGGCCGCCGTAATTTTGCCCATCACCGAGCGCGAAGAGCTCGGGTACGTTCTGGGAACGCGCCACCGGGCTGCCATCGGTATCAGTGAACAATCCGACGCCATCGTCATCGTCGTTTCCGAGGAAACGCGGGCCATCAGCCTGGTTTATGAAGGCGACATCCGCCGGGGACTTTCCCTCGACGACCTGACCACCGAATTGGATCGGGTCCACCTGCGCAGGTCCGGATCCGGCAAGAAAAAGTCCTCCGACCGGAAAGAAATCGATAAATCCGCGTCGGACCACCCGGGCGAAACCCAGGGCGAAACCGTTTCCTGACCACACCAATGTTCCCTCCTCCCTATTGACACCGGCGCTGTCTTGTTTTAAAATCATTTCTGGTCTGGAAGCTGAACCCAGGTTTTTGGAGACTTGATCTTGAATCCGTGTACCCGCAAGCAGAATTGGCGATGGTCCCTGTGGCGTTGGCAGAACGCCCCGGTGGACGCGTTTGCGTGCACGGAAGGAAGTGGTGACTGACCCTTAAAGTCCCCGACCAACCGTCTCCGAACCCGCCACCGTTGTGTTGGCGGGTTTTTTGTTTGCGAATTGACCGGCGTACCGACTTTGGAGGAAATCATGATTTCGCCCAGCAGAAACGAATACCTGGACCGGGACGACAGCCGCGGGAATGGACCCGTGAGGGCCGTGATTCCAGCCGATCTGGAAACCCCGGTATCGGTGTTCATCAAACTTCGGGCCCTGGGGGCCGCATTCCTTTTCGAGAGCGTGGAACAGGGTGTACAGATGGGACGCCATTCCTTTATCGGCCTGGCTGCCGGTACGGACATCGAACTGCGCGACGGCCTGATCACCATCCGGCGCCAGGGGAACGACGAATCCGCGACCGAGAACCATCCCGTCGATCCCGCCGATCCCCTCGGTCCGGTGCGCGATGAACTGGCCGGGTCGGCGTTGAGTGAAGATCCCGACAGCGACCTTCCCCCACCCTTCGGAGGCGCCGTTGGGTTCATGGGTTTCGACATGGTGCGCTACTTCGAAAACATTGATCTGCCGGCTCCCGGACCTGACGATCTGCCCGACTACCGCTTCCTCTTTCCCCGGACACTGGTCGTTTTCGACCATGTGAAAAGCGAAATCGAGATTCTCACCCTTCCCGCTGAAAAGGACGCCGGGGAAGCCCACGCCGCGGCCTCGGCCCGGATCGCCGAAGTGCTGATCGCTTTGCAGGAACCCTTGCCGGAAGATGTTCTGCGGGCCCGACTGGACACCCGCATCGATCCTGCTGAGGAATCGGAGGCCGGTAACGACACGGAATCAAACGTGGACCGGGAAACTTTCATGAAAAGGGTGGACCTGGCGCGGGAACACATTCTCGCGGGTGACGCCTTCCAGATCGTTTTGTCCCAGAGATTGAGCGGGGAGGCACCCGTGGAGCCATTCCGGGTCTACCGCGCCCTGCGCATGCTCAACCCCAGCCCCTACCTTTTCTTTCTGGATTTCCAGGATTACCAGCTGGTCGGGTCCAGCCCCGAGATGCTGGTGCGTCTGGAAGGGGACACGCTGCAGGTAAATCCCATCGCCGGCACGCGTCCACGCGCCGAAGTGATCGCCGAGGACAACGCCCTGGCCGAAGATCTTTTGAACGACGACAAGGAAAGGGCTGAGCACGTGATGCTCGTCGACCTGGGCCGCAACGATCTGGGGCGGGTCTGCCGCACGGGCACCGTCCAGGTGGACGATTTCATGACCGTGGAGCGTTACAGCCATGTCATGCATCTGGTCAGCAGGGTTTCGGGCCGCCTGGAAAAGGGCCTGGACATGTTCGACGCCCTGAAGGCCACCTTTCCCGCGGGCACCGTTTCGGGAGCTCCGAAAATCCGGGCCATGGAAATTCTCACCGAACTGGAAGGTGCCCGGCGCGGACCCTACGCCGGCGCCGTGGGCTATTTCGGGAGGACCGGGGACATGGATATGTGCATAACCATTCGCACCCTGTTGATGCGGGACGGGCGCTACAGCGTCCAGGCCGGAGCGGGCATCGTCGCCGATTCGGATCCCGCCCGGGAATACCAGGAAACCCTGGACAAGGCGCGGGCTCTGACCCGGGCTGTCCGCATCGCCCGCCAGGGCCTGTAGGAGGATCACGGAATGCACTTGCTCATAGATAATTACGATTCGTTCACCTATAACATCGTCCAGGCAGTGGCCGAACAGGGCGCGGAAGTGGACGTGCGTCGCAATGACGAGATAACGGTCGACGAGGCCCTGGCCCTGGCACCGGAATCCCTGATCATCTCCCCCGGGCCCGGCACTCCCGACGATGCCGGGGTGAGCGTGGACCTGATCCGCGCCCTGCGGGGAAAGGTGCCCATCCTGGGGGTCTGTCTGGGTCACCAGAGCATCGTGGCCGCCTATGGGGGACGCATCGCTCGGGCGGACCGCGTGATGCACGGAAAGACCAGCGGGGTCTACCACGACAGCGCCACCATTTATTCCGGCCTCTCCAACCCCTTTACCGCCACCCGGTATCATTCCCTGATCGCCCGGGAAAAAGACCTTCCGGCCGAACTCGAAGTCGCCGCCTACACCTCGGGCGGAGAAATCATGGGAGTCCGTTCCCGCGCCGACAAGGTTGAGGGTGTACAGTTCCACCCCGAGTCCATTCTCACTCCTGAAGGGAGCCGCCTGCTGGCGAATTTCCTGCGGATGGCCGGCCGAAACGGAGGGGCACATGGATAGGCCAGGTGAAATGAGCGCCACGGTGGACTCGGCCGCGATCCTGACTTCCCTGCTGGAAGGCCGTGACCTTTCGCTGGAGCAGGCCGGCAACCTGATGAGCGCCATCATGGCGGGCGATATCCCGCCCTTTCGTTTGGCGGGCATCCTGACCGCCCTGCGCGCGAAAGGTGAAACGGTGGCCGAGATCGCCGGCTTCGCCTCGGCCATGCGGGACGGAGCGCTGCGCATCAGCCCCGTCAAAACCGGCCTGCTTGACACCTGCGGGACCGGCGGAGACGGCAGCGGCACCTTCAACATCTCCACCGCCACCGCCCTGGTGGCCGCGTCCATGGGCATTCCCGTGGCCAAACATGGCAACCGGGCCGTCAGTTCGAACTGTGGAAGCGCCGATGTTCTCGAGGCACTGGGCGTGAACCTGGACCTGGAACCAGTCCAGGTGGCCCGACTCATCGATGAAGTCGGGATCGGTTTCCTCTACGCCCCCGATCTGCATCCCGCCATGAAACACGCCATGCCCGTCCGGCGGGAACTGGGTGTCCGGACCGTATTCAACGTGCTCGGCCCCCTGACCAACCCGGCGGGAGCCGACCGCCAACTGCTGGGGGTTTTCGACCCGAACCTGTGCGAACCCCTGTGCCATGTTTTGCGGGAACTGGGATCGAAAAAGGCATTCGTGGTCCATGGTGCCGGCGGACTCGACGAAGTTTCTCTTTTGGGGTCCACCACCGTCGCGGCCCTGGATGATGGCACGGTGCGCACCTTCGAGTTCCTGCCCGAACAGGCGGGACTTGAAACATGCCGCCCGGACGACCTGGCCGGAGGAGATCCGGCGACCAACGCCGGGATGATCCGCGCCATCGTCCAGGGGGAACGCGGTCCCCGGACCGATGCCGTCCTTCTCAACGCCGGGTTTGCCGCGATGCTTGGAAGTTTGGCGGCCGATGTTCGGGCCGGAGTGGATCTGGCCCGGAACACCATCGCCTCGGGTAAGACAGCCGACCTGCTGGACCGGTTCGCCGCGGCCTCGCAAGTGGAGGTGGCGCCATGAGCTTTCTGGAGCGCATTCGGCCGGCCAAGGAAGCCGAAGTCACCGCCCTGGAGCGGCAATTCCAAACCACCCCCCCGGTTCGCCCCGCCGGAATGCCCGTTAGGGATTTCCGGGCCGCTGTGGCCGGTGGCGGAGGGATCATCGCCGAGGTCAAACGCACTTCGCCCAGCAACCCCCACCTTCAGCGGCTGGGTCCAGCGGGCAGCCTGGCCCATGCCTATCGTCGTGGCGGCGCCAAGGCGTTGTCCATCGTGACCGACGCCGCCAATTTCGGGACCTCCCTTGATGATGTGGCCTCCTTGCGCGCGGCAGTGGATCTTCCCGTTCTGGTGAAGGACTTCGTGATCGATCGTGCCCAGATCCTGGCGGCCTGGTCCACCGGGGCCGACGCGGTTCTTCTCATCGCCCGCATGCTGGAGCCCGAATCCCTGCGCGATCTTCATGCCGAAGCCACCGCCCTGGGTCTGTCGGTTCTGGTGGAATGCCACGCCGCGGACGAAATCCAACAGGCCCTTGATGCCGGCGCCAAACTGGTGGGCATCAACAACCGCAATCTGGCCACCCTGACCACCGACCTTTCCCACGGCGAAAGCCTGTTGCCCCTGGTGGACGGGGATGTCGTCCGGGTCAGCGAAAGCGGTCTCGATTGCCGGGCCGATGTGGAACGGATGAGCCGGGCCGGAGCCGACGCCTTTTTGGTGGGACACGCCCTGCTCCTGAGTCCCGACCCCGGACGCAAGGTAGCGGAACTTTCCGGGAAAGAGCCTGAGGACTCCCTGCGAATCAAAATCTGCGGCCTGACCAATGTTACCGACGCCCGGGAAGCCTTTCAGGCGGGCGCCCACCTTCTGGGGCTGGTTTTTGCTCCCAGCGAGCGGCAGGTCGATATCGATCAGGCCTCCGCCATCAGGGCCGCCCTGCCCGAGGCCCGGCTGTGCGGGGTTTTCCAGGACGCGGATCCCGACGCCATTATTTCGGCTGCGAAATACTGCGGCCTGGATCTGATCCAGTTGCACGGGAACGAATCTCCAGCGGATTGCCGGCAACTTGCCGCCGCAACCGGGTTGCCCCTTATCAAGGCCCTGCGCCCGGACGAAGCGACCCCGGCCCAGATTTCGGCCTACGAATCGGTGGCCTACTTCCTGGTGGACCGGCCCAAGGAGGGAGCCGAATCCTTTGACCCCCGGACTTTGCGGGATGCCGCCGCCACGATCCGTGCCGAAGGCCGGGAAGTCTTTCTGGCCGGTGGTTTGAACCCGGCCAACGTGGCCGAAGCGGTGCGTGACGCAGTTCCCTTCGGTGTCGATGTATCCAGCGGAGTTGAAAATGAACCCGGCCGCAAGGACCACGCGGCCCTGCGGGATTTTATCAGGGAGGCGACTTCATGAATTCCAGGACTTCTCCGGGAACCGCGGGCGGAGCCGGACGCTTTGGCGAATTCGGCGGCCAGTTTGTTCCCGAAACCCTCATGCCCTGTTTGAGGGAACTCGAGGCCGAATATCAGCGGGCCCAAAACGACCCCGAATTCCAGGCTGCCCTTGCCGAACTTCTGGCCGACTATTCGGGACGGCCCACTCCCCTGTACCGGGCCCGACGCCTGGAAAAGGACTGTGGCGACAAGGCCCGCATCTATCTCAAACGTGAGGACCTGAACCACACCGGAGCCCACAAGATCAACAACTGCCTGGGACAGGTTCTTCTGGCCGACCGTATGGGCAAAAAAAGGATCGTAGCCGAAACCGGGGCCGGGCAGCACGGCGTCGCCTCGGCCACGGTGGCCGCCCTCATGGGCCTGGAGTGTACGGTTTACATGGGTGAAGTGGACATGGAGCGCCAGGAGCCCAACGTGCGTCGGATGCATCTTCTGGGTGCCCGGGTGGTGCCCGTATCCACCGGCTGCCGCACCTTGAAGGACGCCACCAGTGAGGCCATCCGGGACTGGGTCGCCAACGTGGAAGATACCCACTACATCATCGGATCCACTGTCGGACCCCACCCCTACCCCACGATGGTGCGTGATTTTCAGGCGGTGATCGGCCAGGAAGCCCGACGGCAGATCATGGCTGCCGAAGGACGTCTGCCGGACGCCCTGGTGGCCTGCGTCGGCGGGGGCAGCAACGCCATCGGCATCTTTTCCGCCTTCCTGGACGACGAGGTGGCCATGTACGGAGTGGAGGCCGGCGGATCGGATGCCGGCCATTCCGCCGCGCTTTGTCTGGGCGAACCCGGGGTGCTGCACGGATCGTTCAGTTACCTGCTCCAGGATGACGATGGCCAGGTCCTGCCCGCCCACTCCATCGCCGCCGGACTTGACTATCCCGGGGTGGGGCCCCAGCACAGCCACCTTAAGGACACCGGGCGTGTCACCTACACTTCGGTGACCGATGAGCAGGCCCTGAGGGCCTTCGCCGATCTGGCCCGGCTTGAAGGAATCATTCCCGCCCTGGAATCGAGCCACGCACTGGCCTATGCCCGGGATCTGGCCGGGATGTCCGACGAAGGGACCGTGATCATCGTCAATCTTTCCGGCCGGGGCGACAAGGATACCGGAGATGCCACGGAGGTCGCGAAATGACCCGTCTTTCCTCCCTTACCCATCGTTTGCGCCAGGAAGGCCGGAAACCCCTGGTCCCCTTCCTGACCGCGGGCTACCCCGATCCCGAAACCTTCGCCGGGGTCATGGGCGCCGCGGCGGACGCCGGGTGCCCAATTGTGGAGATCGGAATTCCCTTCAGCGACCCGGTTGCCGATGGACCGGTCATCCAGGCGGCTTCCCAGAAGGTCCTGGAACAGGGAATGACTCTCCGCAAAACCCTGGCCCTGGCTTCTCGGGCCTCACGGGACCACAACCTGACCGTTGTTTTGATGGGATACCTGAATCCCATCCTGAAAATGGGGCCCGCGGCCTTTGCCGACGCGTGCGGGGAAGCCTCGGTGGCCGGAGTTATCGTACCGGACCTGCCGCTGGAGGAATCCACCGGCTTGCGGGACCAGTTGCTGACGCGGGATACCGACCTGGTGGACCTGGTCGCTCCCACCACCGACCAGAATCGGCTGACCGAACACGCTGTTGTCGCCGGTGGGTTTTTGTATCTGGTCTCGACCACAGGTGTCACGGGCTCGACGCCGGGCACAGGAAACAATCTGGAGGATTACGTCGCCCGGGTCCGCCAGGCCAATCCCCTGCCTCTTTATGTGGGCTTCGGCATTGCCGAACCCGCGCATGCGGCCAGGGTCGCCGCCTGCGCCGATGGCGCCGTTGTTGGCAGCGCCCTGATCCGGACACTTGATGCGGCGGGATCTGGACCGGCGGCCGTAAATGCCACCGCCAGGTTCCTGACGGAAATGAACGCAGCCATGAATTCCGGAAAGGAATAGAAAATGATCATCGTCATGAAACAAAAGGCCACCCTGGAGGATCTCAGCAGGGTCATCCGCACCCTTGAGGAGCGAGGTTTCCAACCCCGACCCTCCCATGGAGCCTCCGGCACCGTGATCGGAGTCATGGAAGCCACCGCCGGCGATCTTACCGATGTAGCCCAGTTGCCGGGTGTCGATCAGGTTACCCCCGTGTCCAGCAAGTTCAAGCTGGTCAGCCGGGATTTCCAGTCCGCTCCCACGGTGGTCAATGTGGGCGATGTCGAGGTCGGTGGAGACGAGTTCGTGGTCATGGCAGGCCCCTGCGCCGTCGAGACCCGGGACCAGTACCTGACCACCGCCCGGCATGTGGCGGGTTCCGGTGGACACATCCTGCGCGGCGGAGCCTTCAAACCCCGCACCTCGCCCTACAGTTTTCAGGGTCTTGGTGAAGAGGGTTTGCAGATCATGGCCGAAGCCCGTCAGGAAACAGGTCTGCCCATCGTTACGGAGGTGGTCTCTCCCAGCGCCGTTCCCCTGGTGGCCCGTTACGCCGATATTTTACAGATCGGGGCCCGCAACATGCAGAACTATGCCCTGCTGGAAGCCGTCGGCGGGCAGCGCAAACCGGTCCTGCTCAAACGGGGATTGATGTCGACCATCGAAGAGTTGCTGCTGGCGGCGGAATATCTCATGTCCAACGGCAACAACCAGGTGATGCTTTGCGAACGGGGAATCCGCACCTTTGAACGCGCCACCCGCAACACCCTCGATCTGTCCGCCGTGTCTGTCATTCGGGAAGCCAGTCATCTGCCGGTGATCGTCGACCCCAGCCACGCGGTAGGCCATGTGGCCTATGTGGCGGACATGGCGCGGGCCGCCGTTGCCGCCGGAGCCGACGGCATCATGGTGGAAACCCACCCCCAGCCCTCCATGGCGTTGTCGGATGGGCCGCAAAGTCTGGATTTTCCCGCATTTGTGGATCTCATGGAGAGCATGAGACCCATAGCCGAAGCGGTGGGTCGCCGCATGAAGTTGGTGGGAGATCGCAGCGATTGAGAGGGAACGTTACCCGCGCGCGGGTTGAATCAACGCCAAGTCTGCCACCAATAGCGCCCCCTTTCGATCCTTTTCTTCACTTCAAAAAGGTCCTGTTTTCATTTATACTGTTGCATAGTCGCTATACTTAGAAACTTGCTTCTCAGGGGGAAACATGAAGTCCTTACAACACATCATTCTTATTGCCGCCTTGATGCTGCTCCCAGTATCCATCGCCCACGCAGACGACGTTCCCGATGATATATATGTCACCGCTGGAGGGGGGGGAGGCTCCAATCAATTCACAGGATATCAGGCCAACGGTGGGTTTAACGTCCAGTGGGCCTTCAACATTGTCGGTGGCACACTGAGTTTCACTGGTGCGCCCGGCGGGACCGTGGATTTCCCTCCCTATTTTGATATGGGATGGAGCAGCCCCGGGGCCGGGTTTCCGCTGTCAGTTACCATCACTTCCAATGGTCCGGGCCTCTACACCATCAAGCCCTACTACATATTGCCGGGTGAGACCGAACCGAACCTCTCTCTGACCAGAACGAACGTCACCGGAGATTCCTATTTCGGCGCCTATTTTCCCGAGGCCGATCAAATGCATATGGCGCTCTACCTCCTGGAACCGGACGTAGTCTACGACCTGACCGTCACGATGGAATGGGGCCAAGGGGTGCCCAACGAGGCCAGTTCCTGGGGGCAGGTGAAGGCGTTGTTTAGGTAAGCTTGGTACCATTGGCAGTTTGACCATTTGATATCATGGGAAGGGGCAGCCAGCGCTGCCCCTTTTGCTTAGACCCAGCCTCCAAGCGCATTTAGTCCTGCTGGCTACATCAAACAGGCCACACAGCCCGAGACACAATTTCAGAGGCACAACCTTATACTTACCCGCACGCGCGTTGAATCAACGCCAGGTCCGCCAGAACAAGGGCCGCCATGGCCTCGACGATGGGCACGGCTCGGGGAACCACACAGGGATCATGCCTGCCGCGGGCTTCGAGGGTGGTTTCCGAACCGGAAAAATCCGCCGTTTGTTGGGCGACGCCAATGGTGGCCGGCGGCTTGAAGGCCACGCGAAATATGATCGGTTCCCCGTTGGTGATTCCACCCTGCACTCCGCCACTGCGGTTGGTCAGGGTACCCAGCCCTTCCTTTTTCTGGACAAACAGATCGTTGTGGGCGGACCCGCGTAATCGAGTGCCGCTGAAACCCGATCCGATTTCAAATCCCTTGGCCGCGGGAATCGAAAGCATGCCCTGGGCCAGAAGGGCCTCCATCTTGTCGAAAACCGGTTCGCCCCAGCCGGTAGGCACACCCCGGCAAACGCAGGAAATAACTCCACCAACCGAATCCTGATCCTTCCGGGCCGCCTTGACGGCCTTCTCCATGGCCGCGGCCACAGGCTTGTCCGGACAACGGATGTCGGTGGCGTCCACCATTTCGCGGGTTACCGAAACAGGGTCCACGTTGGCGGGACCAATTTCACCGACACCTTCGACCCAGGCCACGATTTGGAGCCCGAATTCGGCGGCCAGCCATTTTTCGGCTACCGCTCCCGCAGCGACCCGCGCCCAGGTTTCCCGGGCGCTGGCCCGTCCCCCACCGCTGGAAGCGCGGATTCCATATTTGGCCTGGGTCGTAAAATCCGCGTGGGACGGCCGGGGAATATCATTGAGACTGGAATAGTCCTGCGGCTTCTGGTCCCGGTTTCGGGCCAGCATGGCGATGGGGCTGCCGAGGGTCAAGCCCTCCTCCAGACCCGACAGGAATTCAACTGTATCAGGCTCTTGCCGGTCCGTGGTCAAAGGGCCCTGGCCCGGACGACGACGGTCCAACTGGGCCTGTATGTCGGCAGCTTTCAAAGCCAATCTGGGAGGACAGCCATCCACCACCACTCCGACACCCCCGCCGTGGGATTCGCCAAAGGTTGTAATCCTGAATAATCTGCCAAAGGTGCTGGACATGGCACTCCACCGGATTGGGCTCCCTTTAAATTGGGACGCCCCGATTTGAAAAACTGCTGGTGGTCATAATGTCAGAACCTTCGCCCCATGGCAATGGAATGAAGCCGCCGCCGCCCTTCCCATGTACAGGGGCAGCGGCCGCTTCGGTTGCAAACGATGAGTCCTCCCAGCCTCAGCGCATGCCCCCGACACCATGCAACTCACTTGCCGGAACCTGGTTTCTGGATCTGCCCGATGCATTAATCCGTCATACCGTTATCCGCCAACATCTTAAAAACGCCCCGCCCGGACGAAGGGAAATTTTCCCGGAACCACCATCCCGGAACTGTCCCGGTTTTCACAAAAAAGTGTCCCACCTCCATATTTCGAGGTGGGACACTGACACGTTTCATCCAGGGTGAACCAGCTCAGTTCCTTTGCAGAACTCTCCGGATTGCAGACTTCCTGCGGGGCTTTTTCTCGGGAGCAGTTTCCACTTCCCCCAAAATGGCGTCCAGGAACAGACCCACGATATCCGGATCATAACGCTGGCCGAGGTTGTCCTTCAATATCCGGGCCGCGGTCTGCGGTGCAATGGGTTCATGACTGCTGGTACCGGTGACCATGGCCACATAATTTTCCACTACCGTAACCACCCGCGCGGCCAGGGGAATATCCCGCCCCTCCAATCCGCGGGGAAAACCTTCCCCGTTAAAGCGTTCGTGGTGGCAATGAACCACATCAACGATGGTTTTGGGCAGGTTGAGACCCTCCAAAAGCTTGGCTCCATCAGAGGGATGGCGGCGGTACACCGGCCACTGGGTCGGGTCCATCTCCTCGGGGGGCTTCATCAGATCGTCGTCCTTGTCCATCAAACCGATATCCCGCAGCAGGCAACCGTAGGTCAGGTTCCGCTCCTGATCCGGCGGGAATCCCATGACCCGTGCCAGACGGTGGACATGGTCGACAATCGCCTGGGTAAGCTTGTCATGACCGAAACAGCGTTTTTCCCGCTGGGCCACCAGAATCCGGACCAGGTTCAGGTTGCCGTCGGCATTATCGTTTGTATCGTCGAACCGGGCCAACAGCCGGGCCGTCTCCCCAAAAATCCGGAGGATCCTCTCCCCCGCGTCGTCACAGGTGAAGTCCTCATCGAGACCGAGAATGGCCGTGCCGAGGGATTCACCTTCCCAAATTAGATTAACGATCCAATCGGCCTGGCAGTCGGCGAGGCGATCCTTGACCGGCTGGAAGGTGGCCGGGATGTTGGTCGCCTCGACGGGACGTTGCATGCCCCGGAAATACTGGCGGATCTTCTGGTTGCCCAGATCCAGGCTTTCCCAGTTGTTGTGGTGTCCGACCATGACCTGGGGACGCGTCATTTCGGGACCCAGGAACGCCAGGTGGCGCACCGGCAGCGCGGGCCAGCTGTGTCTGGCGAACAGCCTCCAGAAATGGGGGCGGTCATCGGCATCCGGGAGATTCAAGGCCAGGGTCAGCAGAACCTTGGCGGTCGCGTCGTCATCGGTCGAGGGCAGCGACCAGGAATCCGGGAGAGCATTTTCTTCGGAATCGTCCCCCCCTGCTGAACCCGTGGTTGCGCCGTTTTTGTTTGCCCCGGCCTGGCTTGAGGGATCGGCTTCCCCGCCTCTTTCCAACACCTGCAGCAGCAATTCCAGCGCGAAGTGTTCCGCGACGGTATACTCAATTTCCTCGCCCCCGCGGTTGAGCAGGAGAATGGCCGCCAGTTTATCCTCGCGCATGACCGGCAGAATGATCTGGGGGTTGATTTCCTCCAGGAGGCAAATTTCGTCTTCGTTCAGTTCGTCTTCCTGGAGATCCAGCATGGTCAGGGGACTGGCAACCTGCTCCAGCTGGCGGACCAGCGAACAGTCGATGGGCAGTTGCCATTCCTGGTCCGGATCCTCCATCATGCCTTCCCGTTCCACCAGGAGATGGGTGTCCTCGGCCAGGCCGTGGCTGAACAACAGGTTGCGGAGAGTGGCCGTGTATTCCGAATGGTCCTTGTACTCGCTCCAACTGCCCAGGGCGCCCACGGCCTCGGACAGGGAGGTGTACTGGTGATCCTTGCGCCGGCCCATACGTCCGGTGGGTTCCTCGGACGGGCCGTTGAACTCCTCGAGAACTTCGTTCATGGCAGAAGATGCTTCGTCGGGTTTCCCGGCCTTCCGGGATTTCCCCCGGGGTTTCACCGGAAGTTCCGCCATTGGACTCGAGCTGGTCTTTTCGGCCAGCAGGTCGTCCATGCTCGATATCTCACGTGCCGGATTCCTGTCCTGGGCTTCCGGGGCGGATACCGCTTCAACCGGGCTGGGATCCTTACCCATAAGATCAGTTTCCGCCTCCTCGACGGTGGCGAAATACCGCAAGGGCAGATCATCAAATTTCAATTCCAGGAAATGGCGGACCATTTCCTTCGCTCCCACGAATACCGCTTCACCACCTGCCGATTTCAAGCGGCGCTGGAAATCGGCCAGAATGACCGCCCCACCACCGCCCATGGAGGAGAGCCCCGACAGGTCGAGGATCAGGTGGACCTTTCCCTTGTCCAGACAGCGATCGGCCAGATCGAGCAGGTTGCTTTTGTCCGAACGACCGATGATACCCGACAGCCCGATGCCAAACAGCTTCGGATCCTGGAGGTTGAGAGGATTGAATCGAGTTGCCATGGATCAGACCAGTGTTTCGGTCAGCCACCGGTCCAGGACCGGGCGCAGAAACCGCCATTCGCTACCGACCTTTTTTGCCGGAATCTTGCCTTCCTTGGCCAGACGGCACACGGTCTTGACGTGCATTTTCAGGTATTGGGCGGCTTCGACCGAGGTCATCACTTGACCAAAATTGTCTTCTCCCCCGATGAAGATCCTGGAAGAATCGTTGTAGTCAGCCATTGAGGGTGTCTCCTTCTCTAGATTCTCTCTTGAGTACAAGAGCGATGCGTGCCACATCACGATATGGGAAACTTGCAACTCCCATGCCCACATGACCCCTGAACCCAAAACGGCAGGGATTGCCCTTAATATGGACTTTAACAGGAATTATTGGGAATAGTGGGGAATCCTGGGATGCCGCCCGGCTGTGCAGGATACATCAAGGATGAGAAAGGCGTTGCAATATGCGGTTGAGGTCCGCGGGGTCATACGGCTCCCTCCAGGCGCCCACCGCCCCAAGGGATTTTGCCCTCTTCCTGTCCCCCGCACCGTGGGAGGAACTGCCCACAATGAGCACAAGCGGCACTTTCACAATGGCCTGCCCGGCGGTCAGCCCATCCTTGACGCGGGTCAGATGTCGGGTGGGCTCGAGGTTATCGCAGAGAATCGCCCGGGGGGTGTTCCCCGCCTCCAAAAGTTCCATTGTCTGTCCAGGGTCACCGGGAATTTCCACCCGGTTCTCGTGGTCAACGAGCTTTTCGGTGATCTGATCCCGACGAAAAGTGCTGTCCACCAGCAACAGGTACAAGGGCACGCCCCCACCCTGAACCTGATCAAATTCATCAGGGCGGATGGGGCCACCGCCCACCTGAAACAGGGCATCGCCCTTTTTCCGCAAATCCAGCCAGCGGCGATGCAGTTGCTGCTCCTGGGCGGGGGTCAGGTTATCGACGCTCCAGCGATACCGCCACTTCCGGAACCGGTCATCCACATCCTCCAGAACGGCCAGAGGCGTGCCCGCGTGACGGAACGAATCCACCGCGGCGCTCCAGCCTCCATCGGCGGCCAACTCCGGGCCAGGAACACCCTCGTCCTTTCTGGACAGGATTTCCTCAAGGTAGTCGGCCAGACGTTCCAAGGGAGAGTAGAGATGGGGCGGGAAAGAATCCGGAGAGGATTCGAACCAATCCACCCATTCTCCGAGGACCCCACCCAGCCTTGCGAAACCCTCGCCCCGCGAACCGAGGGGCTCGGCCAAAACGGCCAATAATCGCGCGGACACCTTGATTCGGGCCAGGTGGGACGCCATCCCGGGTACGGTATCGGTGGTGCCGCAAAAATGGCGGAACTGCCGCAGCAGTTCCGCCAGATAGTCGGCCAGTCGGCCAGGACCGATTTCAGTTTTATCGATTCCGTTCATGTCCCGTTCCGGTGGCTCGGGCCTCGGCCCGGGTCGCGACCCACCGGACCGGTATCACTTCATGGGCTTGGCGCTGAAATCCGAAAGGTCGTAGACCACATCTTCCTCGGGCGCGCCCTCCGGCTCGGAACCCGCCACCTGATCCAGGGGCATCGCTCCGAAATCATCCAGATCATGGACTTCTTCACTGTCGGTATCAACAGTATCCTGAGGAACGGGAGTCATGCCGAAATCGGACAGTTCGAATACCTCATCGGCACCGGAATCCGTTTCCTGTTCCAGAGAGACTCCACCCAGATCCGCAAGCTCGTAAACTTCGCCATCGGCCGTCTCTTCCACATCAGTCTCGGACACGGCTCCGAAGTCCTCCAGATCGTACACCGTTTCCTCATCTTCGGAAAGGGGCATGTCCCCGGCACGACTGGCATCCAGGCTGAACCTGCTGGGATTATCCAGTCCGGGAACACCCGAAGAGGACAAACCCGGGTCCGCGGATTGTTTATCCGGCGACATGAGAGGGGAATCCGAGGCGGTGAAGGGATCCATCTCGATGGATTCTCCGGTGACATCGCTTTCCCTGGCCGGACTTTCGGCACGGATGATTCCCAGGGAATCCTCCGGCTCCTCTTCCACCCCCGAACGGGGAATCAAACTGGAATCGAAATGGGTGCCGGTCATAGCGGCAAAGGAAGACCCCATCCGCACCAAACGATCTTCCTGCTCATTGAATCCATCGACCAGGCGCGTAATCCTGCTGGAAATCCTGGCTGCGGCGGGACCGAAGTCCGGCACCTCATCGGCCAGGTCACGCATATGGGACTGGTCATCCTCGGTAATGAGGGCGGCCAGGGTTTCCAGTTTCTTGTGGACGCTCCTGAATGAGGGCGGCGTGCTTGCATTGCCGCCCTGGTCGTTCACTCCGTCGGCCAGTTTACGGAAACCGGTCGTAAGATCTTCGAGAGCCTGACTCATGGGCAGCAGGCGTTCCCCGCGGGGTCCCAGACGCGCCACTTCCATGGCAATCTGGAAGGCCAGCTTGCTTCCCCGGTCCACCAGATCATTCAATTCGGTATGGGGTTGGCCGTTCGCGTAGCTGCCCGCCGTATGGCTGTCGAGGTCCATGCGGATACCCTCGATGATGTCCGTCATGCCATCGTTGGAACCGGATTCGGCAGTGCTGGTCTCGAGGTGGCGGGCAAGGTTGTCCATCTGCCCCGCAAGGTCGTCCAGAGCCGCGCAATGGATTCCCAGGTTATCCAGGGTTACGCCGTTCCATTGTCTTGATTCCTGAAGCAGATCGACAATATCCCGGGTATTTCCCTGATCCTTGTTTTCGTATTCCTCAAGCTTGCCGGTGGCTACTTCCCGGGCATCGAAATAGCGGACCATTTCATCCGCCAGGCGGCCCACGGCCGGATGATCGAAGCGGCCGGTCAAATCCTCGCGGGAATTTGTTTTCAGGGCCTTCTCGAGCCGGTGGAGTTCACCCTCCACTCCCATGAGCCGTTTTTGACGGGCCTCCTGCAAGCGCCAGGCTCCCAGGGTCCGGACCACAAATGCTTCAGCGGGGGCAAACTCCTTGAATTCGTGGCTCTGCCATTCATCCTGATTGTCCAGGTTCAGGGATGTCAGGCGGTCCAGCATTTCTTCTGCATCCCGCGTGCGCCTGTTGGCCTCCATGGCCGACCGGGACATTTTGAAACTGCCCAGAAGAGCCAAAAAGATGATGCCCATGGTGACCATGTATAAAATATTCAAGGGATGGTCGGCAAAATTCAGAAGCTGATCGATCTGGAGAAAATTCCCAGGCTGCCACAACGAGCGCGGACTCACGCCTTCGGCCAGCAGGAGGGCGCCGCCGATGCCCACCCCGGCGACCAGGATCGAAGCGCTGAAAAGGAATCCCAATCCAACGGCCGATATTCCCCGGCGCCGTTTTTTCTTCTTAAGTTCGGCGGCGACGGTTTCGTTCACCGGGATCTTTTCCGCCAATCCGTCCTGCACAACGTCGGTTGCTTCGGATTCGGCGGTCTCCCTGTTGTCGGGGACCTCCGAGGTCGGAGCGTCCATTTCGGATAGATCTTCATAGTCCGACAAATCATCGAAGTCCGCGAACCCGTCAAGGGGGTCTTCGAAGTCGTCGAAGTCCTCCTGCTCCACGGTAGTAGAGTCCAATTCCATGTCGTCATTCCAATCGAAACGATCCTGCTCGCTCATTCCCCGTTCCTTTCACCTTGGGAGCGCCCGAAGGTCGGATTACCCCGTCATCGCCGGACGCCGCAAGTCCGGAAGGGGAATCAGGGACCATCCTGATCCTCTCCGGTACATGCAAATATTCCCGAGTGTGATCGGCGTATTTCAGGGAAACAAAAGCTCTAAATGAATGCGGAAAGTTCCCGGTGACGGGAAAAACGGTCCAAAATCACCCACCAGGGGATCGTACAATTGAGTTCCAGCCAAGCACGGCCGGGCAAAGTGTTTATTTTCAATATCTTACAAAATCAACGCGGGCCTGATTCCGGCACGGTCCCTGCATTCCTCCCGAGGGAATCCCGTTATCAGAAAGGGCCAATTTAATGTCGCAAGCACTGTGTAAAATCGAATCGCCCTGTTTCCGAGGCCTGTTCCCTGACTGGGCCGGCCCCTTGCCCTGGAGTTTTTTCATGGCGGAACAGCTCCTGGAAGCACGTCGTGAATCCATGTTCCCCACCAATGGCGCGGGCCCCGACGAGGACGTCAACGTGTACCTGGCCGGCCTGTTAACGGATTTCCTGACCGGTCACCACGACCCCCGTGTCCAGTGGGGAGCCGGTCCCGTATTTTTCCCTGCCGGAAAAGAAATCGGCCCCCGGTCCCGCGCGGACCGGTACCGGGTCAATGCCGACCACAGATTGCTGTTCCTTGGTCTGATGGACAGGGGAGACGGCCTGCGCCGCCGCCGAGTCCATTTCGGCATGACGGCGGAGGAAACCCGCCGCCGGGATATGGGCATCGGCCAATGCTGCTATGGTATGGCTGCGAACCTGATTGAGGGCAAACCCGGCGCCAACTCGGGACTGGTCCAGGTCCTGCGTAAACTGGAAAACAATTACGAAGATTACATACACGTCCTGGGTGTGCTGGCAACCCGTCGCTTCGGTCTGGGCGCGGTCCTGAGCGACCGTGATCTGGCCGGGCTTTTCGACATGGCCGGTTGAATCAGCCCTGCCCCTCCTGCTCCCGCGTTCTAGTTGGATCCGCAGAAATGAAGGATCTGGTCGTACAACACATCTTTCCCGTGTTCGGTTAAAATGGCATGGCCCCCGTGGGGAAAAACCTGGAACCGCGACCCCTTGTTGTGCGACTTGTTTTGCAGAATCCTCAAGGAGTTGGGAGATGCCCGGTCATCGTCTTCGCACTGGGCGGCGAAGATGGGCACCCGAATCTGGCCGATCTTGCCTCTGGCCTTGTCCATCCCCTCCATCAAATCCGCGTTCCAGCCCAGCCATCCGTGAACCAGCCGCAGGCGGTGGAGTTTCAGACGAACCAGCCATCGCTGGAAAATCGACTCCCGGGGCATGATGGCCGGAGAGAGGAGCACCAGAGACGAAACACTTTCCTGGAGAGCCAGGAGCAAGGCCAGGGTGGCGCCGAATCCCATCCCCACAACGTGCACCTTGCCACCGCCGCGGGACAGAAGCTGGTAACACTGCCGGGCCTGATGCAGGGCCGATTCCCAGGAAACCTCACTGATGGTATTACCGGAAGTGCCGTAATCCGGCAGGCGCAGGACATAAACGTTGTAATCGGCATCGAAGAGAACTTCGGCCAACTCATGGAGATCGCCCGGGCCGGTGGAAACGCCATGAACCAACAGGCAGGATCCCTTGGCGCCTTCCTTGACCCTTAACACGCTGCGGTCCGGATCGGGAATCTTGCGCTCTTTTTCAAAGGAGGCGACCAACCGCTGATGAGCGCGCAGAGTCATGACATGGCCACGCGGAGAGTCGGGCAGTTGGCGACGCGTCCTGGTCATATCCCAGGCGGAAAGAGTCAAAGTCTGCGTATTGGTTGATACCGGGCTGGCTGAAGCCTGCGGCGCGGGCCGGTTCGGCGGCGAAGATTGCCTGGAATCACCACCACGGGCCGGACGTCCGCGGGAAGAGCTGTTTTGTCCCGACGACCTTGGTCCGGACGATCTGTGCCCGGAAGACCTGGACCCTGTCGGCCTTGCCCCTGGGGATCGCCGTCCCGCGTTACGCTGATTGTCGGAGCGCTGATTGTCGGAGCGCTTACCTGAAGATCGTGAACCGGACGACTGTTGACCGGAGGATTGTTTCTGCGGTGAGCTTCCCTGGCTCGGTCCGCCGTCTCCTCGTTGGCTGCCGCCCCGCCTTCTGTTGCTGTCACGTCCATCTGGTTTCAAACTGTGTCCTCTTCCTGTATATCGATATCACTCATACGTGAGCAGACGATGTCGGGCCAATCGTTTTCCTCGAGCCGGGCCAGAACACCGTGGTCGGAATATTTTCCCGACATGACAAAGGCGGTGCGCATTCCCAGCCGTCCGGCGGTGACGAGATCGGCCACCGGATCATCCGAAATAAATAGGACCTCTTCCGGGGCAACGCCAACCCTTTTCAGACCTTCATGGTAGATGGCAACCGAAGGTTTGCCCACCGTAACCACTTGGCCGGAACCTCCGACACCCTCCAGAGAGGCCGCCCAGGCGCCCGGACCAAGGCGGCGGCGGCCCGTGTCATCGAGGTAGAACTGGTTGCGGTGAAGGCATAAAATATCCACACCATCATCCAGCACCGGGCCCAATACCCGGTCCAGGGCGGATATCGTAAGGTCGGGGTTCACCCCCATAACCACCGCGTCGCAGGGCCCGTCGGTCACCAATTCGAATCCTTCCTCACGCCAATAATCCCCCAAACGAGCGGTTCCCAGCCAATGGATCTTTTGCCTGTTCCTCTCGCGAAGCCATTTCATCCCCAGACCCAAGGCCCCCACCAGATGGTCCTCATCCACCGGAAAACCCGCCCGGAAAAGTTCATCAATCAATTCGGCGGGACGATGGGTGGTGTTGTTGCTGACCAGACAGAAGGGCCGGCCGGCGGCGGCCAGGGTGGTCATCCACTCCACGGCGCCGGGCACGGGCTGGTAGCGTTTATCCCGCACCAGCACCCCCTCGATATCGATCAGATAGGCCTTCACCACCTTGGGTCTTTTCATTATTCCTCACGGCCTCCGGGATGCCCCCTGGATGTCAGGCGGCCCGCCGAGGCAACTTCCGCGATCATCGTGTCGAAACAAGGGGCGAGGTTTTCCCAGCAAAAGGCATCCATGTCCCGGTCGAGGGAACACACATGGCCGCAGCTGCTCCCGGATACAAGATCGGCCAGAAGGGCCACCAGTTCGTCTTCGGATTCGTAGAAATGCCGCCCCTTGCAACGCGTTCCATAAAGCGATGGATAGACCTGTGCCCGAGGCAGAACGGGATAACACCCCGCGTGAACCGCTTCGGCCACTGAGATCCCAAAGTACTCCTGTTCCGCGCAACTTACCACGATATCCGCGCGGTCCAGGATGGCGTCGTAATCGGACCGCTCGGGAAGATGGCCATAGGCAAGACAGCGTGACCCCAACCGGTCTCGCAGTTCGGCAAAGGATTTTTCCTGTCCGCGAGGCTCCCCCAACAGGGCGGCATCGAAATCCAGTCCCATGTCGAGCAGCCGGTTCAGGGCCGCGGCAAACAGATCGGGCCGTTTATCGAACTCCCAGCGATGGTTCCAGAGGATGAGAGGCCGTTGGCCAAGGGGCCAGGAAGGACCTGCCTCGGGATCACACCGACCGCCCCGGTACAAGGGAAAGTGGTCCGCGGGCAGCGGTGACCGCTCAAGCCCCACACCCAGAACGGCGGATCGGTTCCGCAAACGGTCGGCGACCTTTTGGGGCACCGCCTCGGGCATCTTGTTCAGGTATCCCGGCAGGGCATCCAGATACAGTTCACGGTGCCAGGCGGAGTTGAAAACCACCCGATCAGCGGCCATGGAACTGATGATGTTGGTGAACCCGAAGTGGTAATCGAATTCCTCTTCCGGACTCAAAGGATAGGTCAGCTGGTTCTCGTGCATATAAAGCAGGATGGGAGCCCGGTCCAGGGGTGGATCCAACAGCCCCCGCAAGTCGGCCACATTGATGAATCCGGTCAAAAAAATGAGATCCGGGACCTCGGGAAGCCCCTGGTTGATGATATCGGCGAACCAGGCGGCCGCCCCCCTCATGCGCCACTTCCAGAAGCGTCCCGGCAGAACGAGGCTCGAAAAGCCGTGGCGGGAGCTTTCCACGAGCCCCTTGCGGAAAGCCCGATGAGAACCTCCATCATAGGGTTCGATGAAAAGCACTTTGCATATTTTCAAATGCCACAACCTCTTATAAAGGAACCACGCCTGTCAAATTATTGGCGGGATTGATCAAAAAACCAACCGTATTGAATCGGTCTTTCGTTTCCTTTATAATTCATTCTGCTGCAAGATCTAGCTGAATTTCGCCCAAGATTCATCCCTGGGCCGGCAGAAACACTGAATACCGACGCGACTCGCCATGCGTTTGCCAGACCATGGATTGGTCTCCGAGTTGCGCCCCTGGTACCTGTCCCTGGATGAGTGAACCTGAAAAAGGAACCCGGTCATGAAGAAGATCCTGTTTCCCGTCCTGATCGCCCTGATCCTGGGGACGGTAACTGCCCAGGCCAGCGTCTATGAAAACAGTTCCGTCGTAGGCCAGGTGCCCGATCGCGTGCTCGTCACGGTCAAAGCCGGCACCACCATGTCCCTGGACAAGGCCTCCGGAACCCCGCGCGTGGGAATCGCCTCCCTCGATGCCGTGGCCGCCAGATTTTCCGTTCACAACATGGAACCCCTCTACGGCGACATGACCGCCAAGCTGAGGGAAATGTCTCGGGACAAGTCCTCGGTGGATGTCCTGGACCGGGTTTGGGCCATCGATTTTCCCGCGGAAATGGGCCTGCAGCAGGTCCTGGCCGCCTACAAGGCCCTGCCCGAGGTGGAAAAGGTTCAGGCTGTCGACATTTGCAAGATGGACAGCGCCTACCTGCCCGACGATCCGGGCATCAGCGGCCAGCAGTGGTACCTGCGCAACATGAATCTCGGCGGCGGCGATATCCGCGCCGTGGGCGGTTGGAATGAAACCCTGGGCGATTCCAACATCATCATCTGTATTCTGGACTCGGGTGTGGACTGGCACCACCCTGATCTGGGCGGAGACCATCCCGACAAGGTGAACGGAGCCATCTGGACCAACTGGGATGAATATTATGGAACCCCCGGTGTGGATGACGATGGTAATGGCAAGACCGACGACATCAGGGGTTGGGACTTCGTAAACGTCAACCCCAGCCAGGCCTGGCCCGGCGAGGACGCCCTGACCGCCGACAATGACCCCATGGATTTCGGGAGTCACGGTACCTATTGTGCCGGAATGGCCGCGGGAATCACGAATAATGGCACCGG
>Ga0164313_10000974_pt1 | contig 24511 bp, 17 predicted proteins | sample GuaBasSedimGuay4_FD_113735 | JGI IMG/M metagenome (GOLD analysis project Ga0164313, IMG submission 113735) | Subseafloor sediment microbial communities from Guaymas Basin, Gulf of California, Mexico - Guay4, Core 4569-4, 0-3 cm | ecosystem: Environmental > Aquatic > Marine > Hydrothermal vents... | reverse complement strand
TGTGATGCACAAATTCTGGCCACCCTGGGCCTGCTCCTCCTGAATACAGGCTTGACCCCAAACATATGTTTGTTATATTCCTCCTGTCTCGTTGAGCCCCGTGCCGCACCCCAGCAGCCAGTGCATCGGTTGGCCCGCCTCCCCGCCACCGGACGAGATCCCGAATTCCGGCCCGTGCTCCTGCGCGCACCCCCGTGCCTGCGCGCGCATTCTCCGTATGCGTGCGCCCGGGCCGGATCTGTCATCCCCTCCGGAGGCCCCACCCATGCAGCATGCCCTCGATTCTTCGGCGCTCATCGCGCCCGCCAGTCCACCGCCACCCACATCGCAAACCCCCACCACACCCGTACACCACTGGAGCCTGGATGAACTCGCCGGTCGCATCTGCGAACTCGGATTCGACGGGCACACGCAACGCCTCAGCTTCACCACCGGCCTGTTGCGTGAGGCGCAGGAACAGGGACAACCCACGGCCTGGATCCATACCGGCGAGGGCTTGTTCCATGTTCCGGATCTCGTCGCCGGCGGGATCGATCCCGGTGCGCTGCCAGTGATCCGTGCCCCGCACGGGATCGCCGCGGCACGTGCGGCCGATCATCTTCTGCGCAGCGGGGCCTTCGGCCTGGTAGTCGTCGACCTGGGCACGCATTGCGACCTGCCGCCAGGTATGCAGTCGCGCCTGGCCGGGCTCGCGCGACACCACCAGAGCACACTGCTCTTCCTGACCCGGCCCGCTGCACATGGCCGCCCCGGGGGAAAGCCCGCCGTGGGCAGCCTCGGCGCACTGATCTCGTTGCGGGCACACGGCACGATGCAGATCGAACGCCCCGGCTATTTTCGCTGCGCCCTGACCGCGACCCGCGACAAGAAACACGGGCCGGGATGGACACGGGAGGAAGTCCGCCGTGGACCCGCTGGCCTGTGTTGACCTGCCGGTCCTGCCACTACAACTGCTGTTGCGTCGCCATCCGGAGTGGCGCGAACAACCGGCCGCGGTGGTCGACCGCGACAAGGCCCAGGGCACGCTGCTCTGGGTGAACGAGGCCGCGCGCCAGCACCGCATCCTGCCCGGGATGCGCTATGCAAGCGCGCTCTCGCTGACTCATCAGCTCAGGGCTGCAACAGTAGAAGATGCCGAGGTTGAGCGGGCCCGACGGGAAGTCCTGGTCGGGCTGCAGTGCTTCAGCGCCGGAGTGGAACCTTCATCCGAAGAACCCGGCGTGTTCTGGATGGACGCCTCGGGCCTGGCCCTTCTCTATCCTTCGCTCACGGTATGGGGTCAGCGCATCCGCGAGAAGCTGCGCGAGCTCGGACTTCACGCGTCGGTCGCGGTTGGCTTCACGCGATTTGGCAGCTATGCGCTGGCCCGGGCCACGAGCGGGGTCCTGGTCTGCGCACACGAAGACCTCGAAGCGCGACGGGCACGCGAGGTTGTGCTCGACCGCCTCGACCTGCCCGTGCAAACCCGCGACACACTGGACAAGCTCGGCGTGCGCACGGTCGGCGCTTTCATCGACCTGCCGGCATCGGGGATCCGTCGCCGCTTCGGCGAAGAGGCCGCGCAACTGCATGCGCTCGCCGCCGGTGAAGCCTTCGCACCCCTGCAACCGGTGATCGAGACCGAGCCACTGCTCATCGAACAGACCCTCGACCAGCCCGAGTCCGATCGCGACCGCCTGCTCGCCCTGATCGGGCAAGAACTCGCAGGACTGATTTTAGAGGTGCAACAGCGCCGCGAGGCGATCCGGTCACTCGAACTCGAGCTTCGTTTTGACGGGGCACCACCGCGGCATGATCACCTGCAGCCGGCCGCAGCCACCGAACAGAGCGAACGCCTGCTCGAGCTGGTGCGCCTCAGGCTCGAGGGCCAACCACTACCCGAGGGCGTAACCGGGCTGACGATGCGCTTGCACACTGTCCGGCCGCGCTGTGGTCAGACTGAACTCTTCATGGGTGATGCGCGGCGGGACCTCGCCGCGGCGGCCAGGGGTCTGGCCCGGGTGCGGGCCGAGCTCGGCGAGGGCGCCGTACAACGGGCTGAGGTCGTCGAGGCGCACCTGCCCGAGGCACAGGTGCGCTGGCACAGCTTCCAGGATCGTGATGAATTTCCGGTGGCCCACCCACGACCGGTACACGAGCCACCGCTGGTTCGACGCATCCTCGACCGACCCCGGGCCCTGTCACGCCAGCGCCGCAACGACCCCGAAGGATGGATGATCGCCGGCCTGGCTGGCGGTGCGGTGCAGGAACTGCGCGGGCCGTGGACGGTTTCCGGTGGCTGGTGGGTACGCGAGGTCAGGCGCGAATACCATTATGTACGCACCGGACGCGAGGGCTGGTTGTGGGTTTACTTTGACCGGCGACGGCGGCAGTGGTTTCTGCAGGGGGCGGTGGAGTGAGGCGGCGTCTGAAGCTCGCCCGCCGGCCGCACGGCCACGACCGCCTGCCAGCGGCGAAAGCCCCTTGATCAGCGGCCAGTGCGGCCCGATGATTCCCGCTGCCACCAGTCACCTCCTGTCACCTCCTGTCACCCGGAAGCCCGATGCTCGAACTCAGACCGGATTGCGAGCACTGCGGCAAGGACCTCCCCCCCGAAACCGGGGAGGCGATGATCTGCAGCTTCGAGTGCACCTTCTGTCGCGAATGCGTGGAAGGCGAACTGGCCGGTACATGCCCGAACTGTGGCGGCGAGCTGCAGCAGCGACCGACGCGCCCGGAACACTTGCTCGAACGCTATCCGGCCTCGCGGGAACGATCCAGCGCAGCAGACCAGTGACCAGACGAAGTACGGCCAGAGGAAATGCCGAGAGACGAACGATGAAACCACCCGGGCCGCTGAGCGCAATCCTGCTGCTCCTTCTGGCGCTGTCGACAGTGTCGCCGGCACGGGCGCAACCACCCGAGCCCGCCGACGAGCGCGGAGCATTCACTATTCTGTTCGAGAACGATATTCTGGGCGCGCTCGGAGATGACAGCCACTACACCCAGGGCCTGCGCTTCTCCTACCTGGCGCGCGAAGAGCAGGTCTGGAAGAGCGTACGGGCAGCAGCGCGGGCACTCCCCTTCTTTCCCGATGACAGCGCGCTTCGCGCCTCCTGGTCACTCGGGCAAAACCTCTACACGCCAGAAGACATCAAGACTACGGAGTTGATTGAGGACGACCGCCCTTACGCCGCCTGGCTCTACTTTGCAGCGGGCCTGATCGCCGATACGCGACGCAGTCTGGACATCGTGGAGTTCTCTGTCGGGATGGTCGGGCCGGCGGCGCTCGGCGAACCGCTGCAGAAATGGGTCCACTCGGTCATCGACTCGCCGGAGCCGAGAGGCTGGCACAACCAGCTCTCGAATGAACCCACGCTGCAGATCTTCTACGAACGCAACTGGAGGCGTCCCTGGACTCCAGCCTGGCTTGGCGCCGTCGGCCTGACCAGCGACGTGACACCCCATCTCGGCGGTGCGCTGGGCAACGTCTTTATCCACGCCGGCGGCGGCGGCACGATCCGTCTCGGCACGGATCTGCCCGCCGACTACGGGGCACCGCGCATGCGACCCAGCCTGCCTGGTTCGGAGTTCTTCGTACCCTCGAAGAGGATCTCGGCCTACCTGTTCGCCGGGCTGGAGGCCCGCGCCGTGGCGCGCAATATCTTCCTCGACGGCAACACCTTCGCGAGCAGCCACAGTGTGGAGAAGTTTCCGTTCGTCGGTGACTTCCAGGGCGGCCTGGCAGTCGTCATCCTCGATATGCGACTCAGCTTTACCTATGTCTTCCGCACGCGCGAGTTCATGCTACAGGATGACGCGGACAAGTTCGGTGCGATCGCGCTGTCCTTCCGCATCTGAGTTGGCTGGCGCAGGGTGTCAATTCCTGCCCCCGGAACCCCGGCCGCTGACGAGACTTACTCCGGCACGTATGCGCTGACAACCATGTTGCCGCTCTCGACCGCCGCCTTACCAGTCTTCGCGTCACGCACATTCATGGTGACCCGCCCACTGTCCAGGCCCATGCGCTGGGTCTGCTCGATGTAGTAGACCTCGCCAGCCTCCACGTCGACCGCGATCGTTGCTGAACTCTCACCTGTCGAGGAGAGGAAGGTGTACTTCCCGGGCCTGAGTTCCCAGCGGAAGAACGTCCCCGGCCCCGTGCCACCGGCGTCAATGCCATTGACCTTCACCTGCGTTGAGGATGCTGCACCTACCATCCGGCCACGCCGGTAGAGGAACACCACGCCCTTGTCCTCGAGCGCGTCAAAGTTCTTGGCTGCGGTACTGGTCTCGACCGACTCCGTCGATACGGTTGCGCATCCGGAGATGACCTGTGCAGCAAGGAGAACGAGGAGGACGGTCATCAGCACACGGTATCGCACTGGATTCTCCGATCAGACCAGGTGGACGGGATGCGGGAACGCGGGGAGTCTAGTTGGGGCGGTGACCCTCGTCAATCCATCCGCCGCCGCAACAGGTACAGCCTGCGTTCACTGCCCTCAATATCCTCCGCAGCAACGATGTCGAACTCCTTGCCGAACGCAACCTCGAAGCCCTCCCTCGTATACTCGGGGAAGACATCCTCGCGCGTGGCCAGGAGACGCTTTACCTGGGAGTCACTCTTGGGAACGAACTCCAGGACCAGCCAACGACCTGCGCGTGCAAAAAACCGGGCCAGTCGCGGAAACGGCACGTTGTTACTGATCGCCAGGTGATGGATCAACGCCAGGGCCAGGACCGCATCCGCCGGCCCGCGCCCGAGATAGGAACTGCGTTCCGAGTGATCGAAACCAAGCTCGGGACTCGGATTGGTCAGATCCATGAGCAGCGGAAGGATGTTCTCTTCCCCCTGCTCCCGGACCTGCCTGTAGTTCTTTTCCACCGCAACCGGATCGATGTCCGAGGCCACGGTCATGATCCCCTGGTCACTGGCAACGCGACTGAAGAAACCGTTGTTCGCGCCAACGTCCCACACACTCGTGGCTCCCGCCTCGCGCAAGAAGCGTTCGACGGTGGCCTTCTTTTTGCCCAGCGAATCGTCGGTGTAGTTCGTAGCCGCGTAGTAGTCGCCCCACTCCGTCCCGGCCGGATTCCAGTTCAGCTTGCGGATCGTCCCACGCAGGCTGTCGATGATACCGTTCAGCGCCTTGCGCGAAACCTTCGTCCCGCGCGCCGACTTGCGTTCGTCCTCGTGCTTCTTCTGGCTGCGCGCGTGCAGGTGCAGGTGCATGAGCAGGCCGGTGTTCAGCTTTGTGCGTAACGGCAGCAGGCCCGCGGCCAGATCGAGCGGCACACCGTCGATGTTCGTACGCAACAGCGACGAGAGGCGCACGTCGCACTTTGCCATCAGCGCGAGCGGAGCAAGGAAGTGCTGACAGAACTGCCGATAGGCGACCCACGGCTCACCCTCGTCATAGGTCGTGAATGACAGCGTGTCGATGAGCACGGCCCGACCACGGTGGAACTGGATGTTGTAGGCCGAAGCATCCTTGAGCGACATGCCCTTCTTCATCGCCAGTTTCTGAATGCGCAATGTGGTCAGCGCAGCATCTTTGAGCTGCGAGAAACACCATTCATAGGGATAGCTGATGAAAGGCACCGGCTCGGGCTCGATTACGCAGTGCGCCGCCTCACTGAAGGCCAGCTCCAGCGCGACCTCGCGATGCGGGATCAGCAGACCCTTGTCGACCAGGATGTCGTAGAGACCGGATTCGTTCAGCAGTTTGTAGTCGTCGGCGCAGCTCGCGTTGATTTGACGATAGAGCGTGTCGTTGCGTCGGTAGAGAAAGCCGCCCGGATCGCGGAACGACGCCTCGAGGACGCTACTCGACATCGTCGTCTTCATCCTTGCTGGCTGCGCGCCCGCTGAACATGGCCCGGAGCTGGGTCCAGTAAACCTTAAGTGTCACGCCAGCCCCGATCACCACGGCGATGATCCCCTGGATCAGAAAACTGCCCGTACCCGGATCGATGTAGGCCATCGCCGGCACTGCGATTGACAGGAGCGCGCAGGTGGCAGCGAGAATCAGGAGTGCTTGGACGATCATCGGGCACCTCAACGGGCTCGGGTCGGCGGGCGGAAAGCGCACAGGGCGGATCAATAGCGCACAGTCTGTCAGATCACGCCAGCACCCGCCACCCCGGATCGGAAGCCTGCCGCTGCCCTCCGGTATCCGGGCGATAAATCGGTAGCGACGAAGCGCCACAAGATGGCTAGTATCAGGCTGGTATCATCAAGGACACACCAGCGAGGAGATCTCGAGCCAATGTCACCCAGGATCAGAATCTGTCTGCTAGCGCTCACGGCAATCATGATCGGTTCATCAGCGGCATATGCCGAAGGTCCCCGGCTACGCAGTGATGGTTCGTTGGTCTCGGGCATGGTGGGATACTCCAGCCATGAGAGCAAGAATACCGGCGAGCAGATCGGCGGTGGAACCTGGAGTTTCAACTACTCGCGAGCAGACGTCGGACGGAACTGGGCCGCCGGTATCGTGGTTCGCCGTATGGACACCGACGAGCAAATCACAAGCGTGTCGGGCGAAACGACCTACATCAACGCCGCCCGCCTCATCGTGGCGATGCAGGGACGCTGGTTCGCCACCGACGGCAGGCTGACCAGCTACCTCAGCCCACTCGCCGGCATCCACCTGCAGACGACCGACACCTCTGTGGAAGACGGAATCGAATTCCGCGACTCCAGCTACACCTTCACCATGGGAATCTCCGCTGGCGCGATGTTCCACCTGACCGACGCGGTGTTCATGCGTGGCGAGTACACTTTCCACTACTTCGCCAAGAGCGACACGATCAAGAACAACCACATGCACGGGCTCTACGCCGGGCTGGGCTTCCAGTTCGGGGGCAGTTGAGCGCTATCCCGGCGGGGTCACTACACTCCTTGACCCCAAACATTTGTTTGTTATAATTCTCTGCGGCGCCCCCATACCCCCGCGTGGCCTCCTCCCCGCCACCGGAACGCGCCGAACGCGCCGAACGTACCGATAGCCGCCCCCACACGGGCCGTGCCCTGAAAGGCCCCACCGATGAACCCCGCCGTACCGGCAATACCGGCATGACAGCCGCGCTGTGGTGCAAGAGCAACGCTTCGTTCCTCGAAGGCGCGAGCCACCCCGAGGAACTCGTCGAGCAGGCCCTGGAAGTCGGCCTGCACCACCTCGCCATCACCGACCGCGACGGCGTCTACGGCGCTGTGCGTGCGCACGTCGCCGCACGGAGCACCGACTTGCACCTCATTCACGGCTCACAGGTCACGCTCGACGACCAGTCCTCTATCCTGCTCCTCGTACGCGACCGCGCGGGCTGGGCGAATCTCTGTTCACTACTGACCAAGGGCCGCCTGCGTTGCCCCAAGGGCCAGAGCAAGATCAGCTGGGGCGAAGTGTGCGCACACGCGGAGGGGCTCTTCGCATTGTGGGGCGGGCGTGAGAGCCTGCTCACGGCCGAAGCCGATCCCTGGTTCGTGTACCGCAAGCTGCACCATGCCTTCGGCGATCGTCTGTACGCGATGGTCAGTCGCCATCGCGAAGCCAGCGAGGTGCAGCAAGAGGGGAGACTGCGTGAACGCGCCAGTAAATGGCGACTGCCAACTATCGCCACAGTCGAGGTGCTCTACCACCACTCCACACGGCGACCGTTGCAGGACGTACTGACCTGTATCCATCACTCGACCACGTTGAGTGCGGCCGGCCGCCTCACACGCTCCAATGCGCACCACACCCTGCCCGGACAACGCGGCTTGCAGGAACTGTTCAGCGATGATCCGGAGTCGGTTCAGCGCAGCAATGCGGTCGCGCGCCAGTGTCGTTTCAACCTCGATCAGATCCATTATCGCTATCCAGCCGAAGCCCTGCCCGACGGTACCAACACCGCGCAGTACCTGCGTCAGCTCTGCATCGACGGCGCCCATGAACGCTACGGTGAACAGATCCCCACAGATGCCCTGGCGCAGATCGACCGTGAGCTGGCCCTGATCGCCGAACTCGAATACGACGGCTACTTCCTCACCATGTACGAGATCGTGCAGTTCTGCCGGCGCGAGGAGATCCTCTGCCAGGGGCGTGGCTCGGCTGCCAATTCGGTCGTGTGCTTCTGCCTGCAGATCACCGCCGTCGACCCGGTGCGCATGGGGCTGCTGTTTGAACGGTTCCTCTCGAAGGAACGCAACGAACCCCCGGACATCGATCTGGACATCCAGAACGGACGCCGCGAGGAAGTGATCCAGTTCGTCTACGACAAGTACGGACGCGATCGCGCTGCGATGGTAGCTAACGTGGTGCGTTACCGTTCGAAGTCTGCGGTGCGTGAGGTCGGCAAGGTGCTCGGCCTGCCCGAGGTCGAGATCGACCGGCTCGCCAACCTGATCAGCTACGAACAGCCAGTCACACCCGAGCTGCTGCAGGCAGCGGGGCTGGATCCGCACACGCAGGCCAACGACCTGCTCATCCGCCTGACCACGGAGTTGCTCGACTTTCCACGCCACCTCTCGATTCACCCCGGCGGCTTCCTGCTCGGCCACGAACCGGTGCATAACCTCGTCCCGATCGAGAACGCGACGATGGAAGGCCGCACCGTAATCCAGTGGGACAAGAACGACATCGAATCACTCGGTCTGTTCAAGGTCGACCTGCTCGGCCTGGGCATCCTCACCGTGATCGACGAAGCCCTGCGCCTGTTGCGCGAACACCAGGGCCTGGACCTGTCGATGGCCACCATCCCCGCCCACTGCGAGCAGACCTTCGAGCAGATCCGCGCCGGCGACACTGTCGGCGTATTCCAGATCGAGAGCCGCGCGCAGATGGCGATGCTGCCACGCCTGCGTCCCGCGAACTGGTATGACCTGGTCATCCAGATCAGCATCGTGCGTCCCGGCCCGATCAGCGGCGGCATGGTCCATCCCTTCCTGCGCCGCCGCAACGGCGAGGAAGAAGTCACCTACCCACATGCATGCCTGGAACCGGTGCTGGGAAAGACACTCGGCGTGCCTCTCTTTCAGGAACAAGTCATGCAGATCGCGATGGTTGCCGCCGACTACACGCCCGGCGAGGCCGACCAGCTACGTCGTGACATGGCCGCATGGCGTCTGCATGGCCGCCTCGACCGCCACCGCGATCGCCTGATCTCGCGCATGGTGCAAAAGGGAATCAAACGCGAGTTTGCCGAACGCGTCTTCGAACAGATCCGGGGCTTTGGCGAGTATGGCTTCCCCGAAAGCCATGCAGCGAGCTTCGCACTGATCGCCTGGGCCAGCGCCTGGCTCAAACGCCACCACCCGGCGACTTTCCTGTGTGGCCTGCTCAACGCCCAGCCAATGGGTTTCTACTCGCCGTCGACACTTATCGAGGACGCCCAACGCCATGATGTCGCGGTCTTCCCCATCGACGTCCAGCGCAGCCAGTGGGAGTGCACACTCGATCGTTGCCCGGACAGTGCCGAGGGCTTCGCCGTGCGCATGGGCCTGCGCTGGATCAAGGGTTTGCGCCATGAACTGGGATCGCAGCTGCTCGACGCGCGCCCACGCAACGGTTTCGCGAGCATCGAGGACATGGCACAACGCACCGGTTTCGAGCGTTCGATCCTCGGTCGCCTTGCAGAAAGCGGGGCTCTTGGCTCGCTGCGCGGTGACCGACGTGACGCCCTCTGGCAGGCCCGTGCCCTGCACCGCGAGACGCGTAGCGGCCTGCGCCTGTCCGAACGCGAAGCCGACCCGCAACTGCAGTCACTGGAATGGCTCGAGGAAGTCGACTGGGACTTCCGCACCACGCGCCACAGCACACGCGGCCATCCACTGGCGCCACTGCGCCTGGAACTCTCCGGTCTGGGCCTGCCCGATGCACGCAGCCTGAACGCCATGACCAACAACCGCCGTGTCGGGTACGCCGGCCTGGTCATCAACCGCCAGCGCCCGAAGACTGCCGGTGGTGTGGTGTTCATGACACTCGAAGATGAAACCGGCTTCGTGAACCTGGTCTTCTGGGCGCAGGTCTTTGCCGAGTACTCGTTGCTGGCGCGCACGCTGTCGTTGATGGGCGTACGGGGGCGACTGCAAGCCGAGCGCGGCGTGGTGCACCTGATCGTCGAGGAAGTGTTCGAGCCGGGGCTGGACAGGCCGTTCAGGCGGCGACGCAGCCGGGACTTTCACTAGAAGATGCCGATGCTCAGCCCGATCGCCGGACCTGTCACGGTCACCACCTGGTGCACGCCATCGTCGGTCCGGTCATACTTGAACTGCCTGTAGCCGGCACTCAACAGCATCCGCCGGGTCAGGCGGAACAAGGCCGTGAACTCCGCATCCCACATGTACTTCGATGCATTGCCAATATTGAACCCGCCGCCGGTCAAGCGCATCCCGAATCCGACTTTGGGCGTGATCGGCCAATGCATGTTCAGACCCAGCACGGGATCCCAGTAAGCCATCCCGGTGTTCTCCTCGACAACGACGGGGTCATTGCCCGGGACGAGCGACTCGGTCGTGATCGTGAAGTCCACGTCGCTGTCCCAATAGCGGGCACCCGCCGCCACCCAGATTCCAATCCCGCCATCCCGCGCAGCCGTGCGCGAGTCGTACACCTTGCCACCGAGTTTCATGTCGAGGATGTGCTGCGTGAGCTGCATGTCGAGGCTGGTGCGCCCGAAGCCCGTATCAGATTCCTGTTTGGCAAAAGTCCAGTCCGCCGCAAACACCACCCACCGGTAACGCGCCAGCAATCGACTCTGGAATCCGACATTGGTAATCGAAGCGAGGTCATTGAACGACTGCCGTAGCGTAGCCCCCGCCACATCCGTGGCGTTCGCGGCCAGCCAGGCATAGGGCGTGACTGCGAGCCCCCAATCGCCTGCGCCGAAGTTGTTGGGATTTGCCGCCTCGAGTTCCAGGGGGTCCTGGGCCTGGGCCTGGCTTGTAACGCACAGAGTCAACGGCGTTGCGACCAGCGCGATGATCAGAAAGATCGGAATCGGGCGCATCGGTGAACTTCCCCGTGAAGAGTCGCACCAATTGTACCGCCCACATCGCTATTCGAACAGACCCCGGATCCGGGCTTGGCGCCGGGAGGCGGAGCACACCCCCTACTAACCCTCCTGTTCGACCTGCCTGATCTTCAACCACAGCATCAGCGCAAGAAACCCGAGTACCGCGATGGAGATCAGGAGCCCGGCCCGGCGGGAACGGAACTCTTCCTCGGCGGCGAGAATCGAGGCTTCGCCCGCCGTCAGGGCCTGCAACCCGGATGAAGCCACGATGTCGAAGTCACCACGGTCGAAGGAGTGGATCGCCGAGCGTGAAGCGCGCAGGGCATCGTGCACCTCAGCGGTCGAGTTCTCCAGGAACTCGACGTCGAGACCCTTCTCGGCCAGCTCTTCCACCTGGTGTTCGAAATGCTCGTGTCCGGCGGCCAGCTCGCCGATCGTTTTACGAAAATGATCGGTGGTCGCGATGCACTCTTCGCGGTGCGTACCGGCGTACTGATCGTGACAGTCGTAACAGAGCTGGCCCGGCTGCGTGCCGAGTAGTTCATCACCGGTCACGCTGATGTCGTGCTTGCCGTGGCACTGTTCACATTCCGGCCAGCCATTGCTCTCGAAGGCCTCTTTGTGCCTGCTCCCGTCGAAGGCCATGCCGTTGCCGGCATGACAGGTGCGACAGACCTGCGAGACATGTGCGACCTCCGGCGGGACGGCCGCGTGGTTGCCATGACAATCGTTGCAGGCCGGTGCGCCATAATCACCCCGCACGAGCAGGGCCTGACCGTGCACACTCATCCGAAACTGGTCGTACTGGTTGGTCGGGATCGCGCTCCCGTCGGCCATCGTGTATCCGGCCATGTATGCAGCGTCTGCATGACACGCCGAGCAGGTTTGCGGGACATTCCGCGCGTGGACGCTTGAGAGCCTGCTCTGTGCCCCACGGATCCCATGCGTGCCGTGGCAGCTCAGGCACTGGGCGGCCTTCGAATCGCCCCGGGCAAGGAGCTGGCCGTGCAGACTCGTCTGGTACTTGGCGAGCTGGTCCGTCGGCATCGATGGCGCGTAGAGCCGCATGAATGAAGGATCGGAGTGACAACGGCCGCAGAAGTCGGGTATCCAGCTGCGGTCCTCACGTCGGGTATCGGCTTCGGGCCATCGCTCATAGATCTCGTCAGACATGTCCGTATCAGCAGGTGATCCTCCATGGCAGCCACTGCACGAGAGGCCACGACGGAAATGAACATCACCGAGAAAATCTGTGAGCGACAGGTGCGACAACCCGAAGTCGGCGTCCTCGTCCGCGTTCATCAACGTGGATTCGTCCTGCATGTCCACGTCGCTGTGGCAGAGGATGCAGTTGTCGTCCAGAAGCATCTCGAATCGCTCGGCATCGAGTTCGAGGCCGAGCAGGGCCGCAGCATGGCCCGCGCCGGATATCATCTCTTCGTCCGCCGCGGAAGCAAATAGCTCCTGTGCGTGCGTGGGCAAGCCGACGAAGTAGGTCTGCGATGATACCGGAATCAGACGATTGCCCTCGCCATCCGTCTGCAGGAAGAAGTCCCGGATGACTTCCGGGTAATCCTCGAGAGCGGGGCCGGCGTTGGGCGCCGATTGCTCATTATGCTGGGCCCGTGCCTCGCCAACACCAGCAGCGATGAGCGTAAGGCCCAGGATTATCGTCACGGCCACGCCTCGACCGCGATAGAGCAACGCCCAGGCAGGAGCGAGCGCCGCGAGCGCGATGGCCCCGGCCAACAGGTAACCCATCGAGAACAACCCGTGCAAAACCGTCTGCAGTACGACCACCCCGGTAAACAACATCCACCGGTGTCCGAAGCGGAGCACCCGGAACAACACGATGGCGGCTGTTATGCCCAGGGTCCACAGGGCCGAGGTCCTCGCCACCGCTGCAGGATCGGGTTGGCCATCTGCTCCGAGCACGTGTCCCCCCACATCCCAGGCCTTGAGCGTGAGATAACCCAGCCAGATCAGGCCGGCGATTGCGTAGTCGCTGAACCCAGGCGACGGCAGACCCTTGCGTGCATTGCGGTCCAGCCAGGGGATCGCAGCCCAGATGCCCATCAGCGCTCCGACCAGCCCAAGGGCGGCCTGCGGGCCTTCCATCCCGAAGAGGTGAGGCGGGAATTCCTTGAGCAACTGGTAGATCCAGAGGAAGTACCACTCCGGCTTGATCCCCGGGAATGCTGGCGCGAGTGGATCCGCCTTCAACCCAAGCTCCCACTCGATGCCCGGGATGCTCGGTCCATAGGGAAGGAAAACGGCGAGGATCATCAACGTGATCAGGCAGAGCAACCAGAGCAGGAGATCGCGCAACAGGAAGTGGGGAAAGAAAGGCATGCCGCTCGTCGCCTTGTCGTGCCCGAGCGGCGGAGCCATCCCCTGACGCTGGATGAAAATCAGGTGCAATCCAACGATCGCGAAGATCGCCAGCGGCAGGACGACTACGTGCAGCGCGAAAAAGCGATAGAGCGTATGGATCGTGACATCCGGTCCGCCACGCATCACCTCGAGTAACCACTGACCGACCAGGGGCACGGACTTCACCGAATCCGTTCCGACTGCCGTCGCGAAGTACGCGAGCTCATTCCAAGGAAGCAGGTAACCCGAGAAACCGAAGCCGAGGCCGATCGCGAAAAGCATGAAACCGGTGACCCAGGTCAGTTCGCGTGGCGGGCGATAGGCCTTCAACAGCATCGTACTGAACATGTGCACGCAGAGTGAGAGGATCATCAGGTGCGCACTCCAAACGTGCACGGAACGCATCAGCCAGCCGAACGGCACTTTCGTCGTGATGTACCTGATGCTCTCGTAAGAGGTATTCTCGCCGGCCTGGTAGTAGGCCAACAGGAGCAAGCCGGTGAGAATCTGCACGCCGAAGAAGAACATCGTGGTGCCACCGAGGTAGTACCACAACATGGAGTGCGTCCCGAGCGGGACTTCCTTATGGCGCAGGAACTCCACGAAGTCCGAGAACTTGTAACGCTGGTCGAGCCAGTTCGTAACGGCACTCATGCTGGCTCCAGCATCAGAATGACGGCACCGTCGTCATCACGACGGACGTCGAATTCCTGCAGAGGCTTGGGCGGAGGTCCGGAGATCACGCGCCCGTCCAGATCGAAGCGCGCATTGTGGCAGGCGCACCACACGACGGACTCCGCAGTCGAGTACTGCACCGTGCAACCCTCGTGAGTGCACTTGGCAGCCAGGGCACGCAGGGTCTCGCTCTCATCCTCGAACACCATCACGCGCTGGGGCCCGGCACTCACAATCACGAAGCGGTGTGAGGCCAGCCTGCCCATCTGCTCGTCATCGAGACGGACCGGACCATTCGCGGCCGCAAGGGGAAGTGGTTTGAGGTAGCGGAGGATGGGAATGCCGGCGCTGACCCCGCTCCCTATGACTCCAGCGGCGAGCAGGACATCGAGAAAACTGCGACGACTGACCTTCTGGGACTGATGTCCGGACATGGATCCTCCGCGTAAAGGGCGGGCTCATGCGAACCGCCGCAATTGTAGACACCGATCCACTGATGCAGATGCACTGATATTGTGATCTCGGGCAGTGATGCAAGGACACTCCCTCGGCACAGGTGCTACAGTTCAGATCTTCCCCTGCCTCAAGGAGCTGCGCAATGAGTGATGAGCGCCTCTCAGGGCTGGAGACTCGCCTGGAAAGCCTCGAGAAGAGGCTCCTGGCCCTCGAATCGCGACTGACACCTGAGAATGACAACCAGATTCAACAACAAGAGCTCCCGCCACTGACGCCCACAACGGAGCCCGAAGCCGGCCTGGATTACACGGCGGTCGAAGCAGAAACAGCGGTCGAGGACCCGTCTTCTGCATCCGAAGCCACCCCTTCCGTCATCAGCCTGCTCGGCCGCTTCATGATGATCCTGGCCGGGGCTTTTGTGTTGCGAGCAACAACGGATGCCGGATTACTGCCACCCGCGGCGGGAGTCACACTGGGTCTGGCCTACGGAGTCGCACAGATCTGGTGGGCGGCACGCGTAGCGGCACGCGGTTCGTGGCACAGCGCGAACTGGTTTGGTCTGAGCGCGGCAATCATCATCCTGCCAATCATCGTGGAGAGTACGACCAAGTTCGAGATCCTCTCGGCCGGACTGGCTTCACTTCTACTGCCCCTCGTCGGCTTCGCTGGCGTCGCTGTTGCGGCCCGAGCCCGCCTGCGCCCGATGGCCTGGGTTTTTCTGGCCGGCACCGGCACGGTAGGACTGTTCCTCGCGGCGCAAACGGGTTTTGGACTCGGCTTCCCGCTCGGCGTTCTGCTCGTGGGCCTGGCTGGATTATGGCTCGGTTACCTGAGGGGCTGGTACGGCCTGGCAATCGTCGGTTCGATAGTGCCCGTGGCCATGGTGATGGCAATCACGCTGCTCCTGGCCCTGAACTTCGAGGGCGACATCACCGCATCACTGACGCCCACCACGGCTCTGATCCTGCAGATGGCCCTGATCATCGGATTCCTGGGGAGCTTCCTGGCCCGGGCATTGCGCTGGTCCGCACCCGTGGGACTGCCCGAAATCATGCAGTCAACCCTGGCCATGGTGATCGGCGTTTCGGGCGCCCTGGTCAGCGCGCAGAAAGATCCCTCGCTCGCCCCACCGCTGGGGATGTTCATCCTCGGCACCGGCCTCGCCAGCTACACGATCTCGTTCCTGCGCATTGACCGGCAGAAAAGTCACCGCAGGAACTTTGCGTTCTTCAGCACCGTGGCCCTGGTCGCAACCCTGATCGGCAGTTCGCTAATCCTCCACGGCTGGGTGGAGCTCGGGTTCTTCCTCATTGCCTCACTGGGTCTGGCCGTTGCCGGTGGGCGTCTGGGTCGCGCCACCCTGAGCCTGCACGCCGCGATCTACGTCGTCGGAGCGGGCGTTACTTCCGGCCTCGTAACGAGGTCACTTGACGCCCTCACCACAGGAGTTGCGACTACCCCTACTACGCCCGAGTTGCTCAAGATGGGCGCGGTACTCCTGACCGCGATCGTCTGCTGCGGCGCGCCTGTCGTGCACGAGGGCAAGACCTGGGGCCGGCTGTCGCGCCTGCCCAAGGCGGTCTACCTGTTTTTCCTGTTGATCACGATCGACGGGCTACTCGTGCTCTATGCAACGCAGAGGCTGATTCCTCCCGTCGGCGAGGAAATCGACGAGGGCGTCGTAGCCGCGGTGCGCACGGGAGTCCTGGCGCTGAGCGCGATGGTAATCGCCTTCATCGCGCGAAGGCCAACGTTGCGTGAAGGCGCGCGCCTCGTTCCGGTCATGCTCGTGTTCGGCGCCGCCGCGCTGCTGCTGGGCGACCTCCGTTCGGGCCGGCCGGCCACGCAGTTTGCGTCGTTGGCGCTCTACGGGCTGGCCCTGATCCTGGCCCCGCGCATGGCCCGGCAGGCGAGCAAGATGCCACGCTAGGCCAAGCTGGGCCAAGCTGGGCCAAGCTGGGCACGCTATCGATCAGCGTGACCGTCCGACTCCGCTCCGGCGATCCCTCGAACGCGCAATAGCCCTAGTCGATGTACACAAACCTGGGCGGATCAAAACCATTGAAATGCGTGGCGAGCGAATAGGTGTACGCACCCATGCTGCCCGCAATCAGCAGATCATCCACATGCATCTCGGGCAACGACACCGTGCACACGTCACCCTCCGCATCGCGTGAGAACACATCTATCGAATCGCAGGTGGGCCCGGCGAGCACATAGTCCCGCGCCGGGCCTGCACTGTTGGTCTTGAGCGGGTACTGCATCTGGTACAGGAGCACGTCCATGAAACTCCCATACGCGCCATCGTCGAAGTACAGCCAGTTGCGATCCGAGCGGACGGACTCGGAGATGACCTTCGTCACCAGGCACACGGCATCGCCCACGATGGCGCGACCGGGTTCGGCGGTGAGCTTCACGTCCGGTCCGAACAGTTCCAGGTAATGCGATTCGATGCGGGCACAAGTGCTCTCGAGGTCGATGTCCTCGTCCTGGTAGCGCACCGGAAATCCGCCACCAATGTCCAGTGAGTCCATGACCAGACCGGCGGCTGCGGCATCTTCAAAAACTCTCTTCGTCGTGTCGAGAGCCTCCACGTACCGCTCGGCATCCAGACACTGACTGCCCACATGGAAGGCAATACCGCGTGGCCTCAAGCCACGGTCCCGGGCCTCCAACAGCAAATCAACCGCCTCATCGGGCTGGGCTCCAAACTTCTTGCTCAGGTCCGCGACGCTGCCCTTGTTCGAGACAGCCAACCGCAGGTGGACATTGGCATCCGGCGCATGCCGGGCGATCTGCAGAATCTCCGACTGGTTATCAAATGTGAAGTCATCCAGCCCGATGCTGTGCGCATGGGCGATCTGTTTGGGGTCCTTGACCGTGTCCGCGAAGATCAGGTCGTCCTGCGGATCGGCTCCCGCTTGCACGGCACTCTCGATTTCCCCACGCGAGGCCACGTCGAATCCGGCCCCGGCTTGCTTCAGCGCCGTGAGGATACCCGCGTGCGGATTGGCCTTCACAGCGTAGTAGATCTTGACCGCAGGCAGGCAACGGTCGAGCAACTGGAAGTTGGCCACAATCTTTCTGCGGCTGGCCAGATAGATTGGCGTCCCGTGCTGCTGCACGAGTCTTTCGATCTCGGCGATCGGCAGGTCGAATGGATTCATGATCGAGATAGCCCCCTGGTCGCCGGAGTTTCTGACCCCAACTGCCGCTTGAGTCCCCAACTGACCAGCACACCCAGAGCCGCGAAGGTCGCCAGAAACATGAAGAAGTGCTGGTGCCCGGCAACTCCCGGCGACCGGTCCACCAACACGCCGGCAACCCAGGTGATGAACACATCCGGCGCATAGCCGATCACGGAGATGACCCCTACCGCTGTCCCCGTCACTATTACTGGCACCCGGGCTTCCTCGAACAGCGCAAAGTACAACCCGCGCAGGCCAAAGAACGCTGTGCACGCGAAAAGGATGTTCACCAGCAGGATCCAGGTGGCACCCGGAACCGGGGTGGTGAATGCGAAGAAGAGGTTGGACGCCAGGAGCAGGACAAAGGCGATCAGCGTCATGCGCGAGACACTGAAGCGGTCACCCAAAAGCCCCGCGCCGAGCGCAGCAACGGGCCGCATCCACGACCCGTAGGTGACTACGCGTGCTGCCTCCACTTCGTCCAGGCCGTACCCCTGCACGGCAAACAGCGAGTAGTTGTCAAAGCCCTTGTAGCCGACGTACGCGCAGAAGACGATTGCCGCCTGCATCCAGACGACTGGCAGACGCAGCACTCGCAAGACATCCGCGACAGCACTCGCACGGACCTGCGCAGGCGCATCGGCGCCACGGTCAGGCACAGTCATCTGGTCCGGAATCGCGAACCAGACGAACGCACCCGCTACGGCGGTCACGAACGTGTAGCCGTAGATCACCATCCGCAGACCTTCGGCCCGCTCCTGGGCTCCGGCAGCGGCATAGCCGTCGGGGAAGGCCGTGCTCAGAGCCATGACGCCGATCGACGCCATACCGGCAGCGAGTATGCCACGGCCACTGTCCAGGATCCCGTAGGCACGCCCTTGTTCGTCGACACCACCCCAGTCCCTGGTCGCACGAATCAACGCAGCCCAGAACAGGAGGATCGACGTGATGGCAAACAACCCCCAGAGGATCAACATCTCGCGGTAGCCGGGGAAACTCGCCATGTAGAGCCCACCGGCGGCAGTCATCCACAGTGAAGTCGAAAGTAACCTGCGCGCGGAGAAGCGATCCGCGATCGGCCCACCCGGGAAGTAGGCAAGCATGGCGACGACACCATAGACACCCTGGACCGTGCCGAGTTGCGTCGCACTGAGCGCGAAGACATCCAGAACGATCGGGCGGAAGAAGCGTGCAACGTGGAACGGCAGCGCGAATACAGTCTCGCCGGCCACGATGAGGCCGAGCATGATGACGACTCGGCGTGTGGTCACCTTCAGGCCCCGGCCGTTCCCAACATAGCCTTGCAAGCAGGGCAGCTGATCAGGACGAGGTAGGAAATCGACCCCGGGCCGCCATCGACTTTATGCCAGTTGAGGTTACGCAGCGATGTCTTGCAGTGCGGGCAGACCGGTGGCTGCGCGCTTTCTTCCAGCCTCGACTTCTCGCTCATTGAATCGCCCTCCATCCGGGTTGAGTGATGCAGAAGCTACCCGGGATCTGCACTCGATTCAGCCTCGAATGTTCTCCGTACCCGGAGCGGCCCCGTGGACGGGGCTGGCCAGGAGACCAATAGAAAGCGGGCGGCCCATATCCGGACCGCCCACGCAAACATCCCTGAGCTTGTCTTCGCCCCTAGCCCAACCGCTTCCTCAACCCCTCCAGCTCATCGTGCAGCCCCTTCGGCAGGTCGTCGCCGAACTGCTCGAAGTGCTTCTCGATCGAGGGCAGCTCGGCCTTCCAGTTCTCGACATCGACGGCCATCAGCACGTCCATGTCGGCCTTGGATACATCGAGCCCGTCGGTATCGAGCGCGCCGTCGGCAGGCAGGAGGCCGATCGGAGTCTCCTGCGCATCGGTCTCGCCTGTGCAGCGCTCGAACACCCACTTGAGCACGCGGCTGTTCTCGCCGAAGCCCGGCCACACGAACTTGCCCTTGTCATCCTTGCGGAACCAGTTGACGTAGAAGATGCGCGGCATCTTGTCGCCGCCCGTCTCGCCCATCTCCAGCCAGTGCGCGAAGTAGTCGCCCATGTTGTAGCCGCAGAAGGGGAGCATGGCCATCGGGTCGCGGCGCAGTTCGCCGATCTTGCCGGCGGCGGCGGCGGTCTTCTCGGACGACATGATGGCGCCCAGGAATGTGCCATGCTGCCAGGTGAAGGACTCCGTCACCAGCGGCACGGTCGTCGCGCGACGGCCACCGAAGAGAATTGCCGAGATCGGCACGCCGGCCGGGTCTTCCCACTCGTCCGCGACGACCGGGCACTGCTTGGCCGGTGCGGTAAAGCGCGCATTCGGATGCGCGGCAACGCGGCCCGATTCGGACGTCCAGGGGCGACGGATCCAGTCCGTGGCCTCTGCCGGCGCCTCACCGATGCCCTCCCACCAGATGTCTCCATCCTTGGTGAGCGCGACGTTGGTGAAGACGCAGTTCTCCTTGAGCGACTGCATGGCGTTGTAGTTGCTGTCGTCGCCAGTACCCGGGGCCACGCCGAAGAAGCCGGCCTCAGGGTTGATGGCGTAGAGCTGGCCGTCGTCACCGAACTTCATCCAGGCGATGTCGTCACCGATGGTCTCGGCCTTCCAGCCCTTGATCGTCGGCTGCAGCATGGCGAGATTCGTCTTGCCACAGGCACTCGGGAAAGCGGCCGCGATGTATTTCACCACGCCCTTGGGGTTGGTGAGCTTGAGGATCAACATGTGCTCGGCCATCCAGCCCTCGTCGCGGGCCTGGGCCGAGGCGATGCGCAGCGCGTGGCACTTCTTGCCAAGCAGGGCGTTGCCGCCGTAGCCGGAACCGTAGCTCCAGATTTCGCGCGTCTCGGGATAGTGCGTGATGTACTTGTTCTCGGCATCGCAGGGCCAGGGCAGGTCCGGCTGCTTGGGATCCTTGAGCGGGTAGCCAATCGAGTGGATGCCGCGCGTGAAGTCATCGCTGGAGCCGAGCGCCTCCAGCACCTTCGTGCCGACGCGCGTCATGGTGTGCATGTTCACCACGACATAAGGCGAGTCGGTGACCATGATGCCGATCTTGGCGATCGGCGAGCCCACCGGACCCATCGAATAAGGAATCACGAACATCTCGCGACCGGCCATGCAGCCCTTGTAGAAGCCGCGCAGCTTCTCCTTCATCTCCAGCGGGGCGGCCCAGTTGTTCGTGGGGCCAGCGTCGCGCTCGTTCTCCGAGCAGATGTAGGTACGGTCCTCGACACGCGCGACGTCACCGGGATCGCTGCGCACGTAGAGGCAGTTCGGGCGTTTCTCGGGGTTCAGCCACATGGCCGTTCCTCCATCGACCATGGCCTGCGCCATCTTCTGGTATTCGGCCGCCGAGCCATCGCACCAGTGGACCCCGTCGGGACCAAGCAGCTCGTTTACCTCGTCGATGAATCCCAGGACTTTGTCGTTGGACGTGGGTGCTTGCGCCATCTGCATGCTCGCCATCGTGCTTCTCCCATTAAATGCCTTATACCTGGCGGCAGGATAGGCCCGCCGCGGATTGAGTCAGGCTAGCAATGGGGTCAGGCTTTGGCAAAGGAGCGAGAGACCCGCCGCACCCACATCACGCAAGAGCAGTGATCAAGGGCCAAATCGCACAGAATCGTTGATGCAGAGGAATCAGATCCGGCCCAGAATCGGCCCGTTCGGGTGCGACCAGGGGTGACCCAGAGCGACCAGGGGCGACGAGTTGCCTCGCCAGATGATAATCTGCCCGTCACCACCGACACCGAGCCGTGACTCCCCGCGTTCGAAGGACCCCATGTCAGACCCCGGTTCTCCAGCCTCGACCGCCGCGGCGATTCAGTTCCGGCAAGTCCGGACCTGGCTTGAAGATGTGCCGGCGTACCGGGAGCAACTCGAACACTTCCTGCAGGAGAGCGTTCGACCTCAACAGCTTGGTGCACTTGACGGACCCGGGATGAAAGAATGGGTCCAGCTGTGCATCGATACGATTCGGGCACTCGACCATAGGCTCGAGGATCTGGTGCGCTGGCGCGCAGCGGAACTGGGCGAGAAACCCCTGCTCGAGAGCCTGGCCTCCTGGGGTACCGGGCGCGGCGCGTGGACCTATCGTGCGGTGGAGCAGCGCACACGCTGGTTCGCCGCCGAACTGTGGTCGATTCCGCGACGGGGCGAGCGCCCGGTGGTATTGCTGTGGGGCGATAACATCGCAGAGGTCGCGCTGGCCGATCTTGCCTGCCTGCAATTCGACATCCTGGTCGCGCCGGTCAACACGCACATCGAGCAAGCAGACCTGGAGTGGATGGTCCGCCGCCTGCAGCCTGACGCCTGCCTCGCCGATTCACCGCGCCACCGTCACCGCCTGCGCGAGATCGACGGCACCGGGCTGGTTATGGCCCTGGGCAACAGCCCGCTGCCCGACGAACGCGAAACCGAGACACTCTCCGCGCGCGCCTCCGGCCGTGGCCGCGCCGAGGTCGACTCGATCCTGGAGACAAGGTCCCGCCTCGGTCCGGATGATCCGTGCACGGTGATGTTCACGTCGGGCTCGACCGGCCGGCCCAAGGGCGTCGTGTTCACGCCCATGAACCTGATCATCAAGCGTTACTGTCGAGCGGCGGCCCTGCCCGCTGTCGGCAACGACGAGTGCTTTCTCTGCTACCTGCCCCTCTTCCACACTTTCGGCCGTTTCCTTGAGTTACTGGGCACGATCTTCTGGCGTGGGACTTATGTATTCGCGCAGAACCCCTCGCTGGAAACACTTCTGGAAGGGATGCAGAAGGTCCGCCCCACCGCGCTCATCAGCATCCCGCTGCGCTGGCAGCAGATCCGCGACACCGCTCTCGCGCAAAACGTAGACCCACACTCGATCACAGGCGGCCGCCTGCGCTGGGGCCTCTCGGCAGCGGGGCATCTCGAGCCGCGCGTGTTCCGCTTTTTCCATCGCAATGATGTCGAACTATGCAGCGGATTTGGCATGACCGAGGCCACCGGTGGCATCACAATGAGCCCGCCCGGCGCCTACCAGGATGAGACCGTCGGCCAGGCACTGCCCGGCATCGATCTGCACTTCAGCGAGCGCGGCGAGATGTCGATTCGCGGGCCCTACGTCGCCCGTTACCTGACGACGCAGGGCAGCGGCATCGAGACAGAGCCGACCGGGAATATCGATGGCGAAGATGGCTGGCTCGCTACAGGTGACATCTTCAAGCATCTCGAGAATGACCAGCTGCGTATCGTCGACCGCGTCAAGGACATCTACAAGAACAGCCGCGGGCAGACGATTGCCCCGCGCCGGGTCGAGGACCTGTTCGAGGGTGTGGCCGGGATCCGTCGCGTCTTCCTCGTCGGCGACCACCGTCCGCATAATGTCCTGCTCGTCGTTGCCGACGAAGACGACTCGGTGATGCGCGACGCGCCGGACGAATTGAGCCGACACTCGTATGTGGCAAGCATGATCGCCTCGGCCAACGCCCGGCTGGCGCCCTTCGAACGCGTGGTGGACTTCGCATTCCTGCAGCGCGACTTCGATGCCGGACAGGGAGAACTCACGCCCAAGAACTCCTTCCGCAGGCGCGAGGTCGAGAACAACTTTTCCGAAACGATCGACACCCTCTACGAGCGACCGCGCGTGGAAGTCGATGTCGAGGGCATCACTGTCGCCCTGCCCCCGTGGCTGGTGCGCGACCTCGGTGGGCTGGCCGAAGACTTCGTGGCCCGCGGCTACGGACTGCTCGACCGGCGTCGCGACCGACTGCTGCCGGTCCGCCGTATCGACAAGCGCCGGGTGGCGGTAGGCGATCTGGTGTACGGCCTGGAATGTGACGAGGTCGACCTCGGCCAACTGGTGCGCCAGCCATCGCTGTGGATGGGTAATCCCGCGCTGATCTGGTTTGGTGGCGCCAAGGATGGCTGGGACGTCGGTTACGGCAACTTCTGGCGCCGGGTCTGGCTGCCCGAACATCTCGAGCGGCGCGAGGACTTTCGCGCCATCGCGCCGCGTATCGACGGTGATCCCCTGCTGCTGCGGGTGGACGGCCACCTGCAAAGGATCCTTCACCTGCCACCGCAGCGCGCGGTCGAGGAACTCGACGCCCTGGGCTCGATTCTCGAATCCTGCGAACCCAGGCTGGATCGCGCGGCGCGACGCCGACTCGACGCGCTCGCCCACCACCCCGACGAGGCCGTGCGCTGCGCCGCCTTCCGGGTGCTGCTTCTCGAAAAGCCTGCCGAGGGCTACACGGAAGCCTTTGGGACCTTTCTGGAATCAGGGCGGAGCTTCCTGACACGCGAGTCGATCCACCAGATCGCCACACTCCGTTTTGGCCGCCGTCACCTCGAACTCCTGCGACAGCGCATGGCGGAGTATCGCAGCGCCGATCGCTGGCCGGTGACCGACGCCGTCCGCTCGCAGCTGGCACAGGTTTTTGATCTGCTTGCCGACTTCGCGCGAGAGCAACCCGACCACTACCATGCGATCCGCTGCGAACTGGCCAACTGGGTCCTGCTCGACAAGGACCGGGAACTTGCCCGCGCCGCCGACCGCCGCCTGCGCGCAATGGTCGAGGACTACGAGACCAAGGTTGAAGCGCGCAGGGTCAGTGTTGATGAGTCGAGGGTAGTGCTCGACCCGGACATCGGCAGCAAACAACGGGAACAATTGTTGGCGATCCTGGCGGACAGTGGATTCCTCGCGCAGGCCGTCGAACTCGCCTTCGCCGAGGTGCAGTTCGACCCGCGCAAGATCATGATGCGCGGCCTCTGGATCAGCCGCACTCGCCGGACGAGCAACGCCTCCTACTACCGCTGGAGCATCCGCACGACTGACGGCAGGCACCGCCAGTTACTGGTGGTACTGCGCGACGATCTGGACACCCAGCACGCAT
>Ga0164313_10000973_pt1 | contig 24513 bp, 30 predicted proteins | sample GuaBasSedimGuay4_FD_113735 | JGI IMG/M metagenome (GOLD analysis project Ga0164313, IMG submission 113735) | Subseafloor sediment microbial communities from Guaymas Basin, Gulf of California, Mexico - Guay4, Core 4569-4, 0-3 cm | ecosystem: Environmental > Aquatic > Marine > Hydrothermal vents... | reverse complement strand
TGATAACCAACGAAATAGGAGGGCTATTATTATGAGCTTATCAATTTGGGACCCATACAATGAGATGGAAGCACTGCTGGACAGATATGGCAGATCATCAAGACGAACCCTGGCAAAAAGTGATGACAAGTTGTTTGAAGTCGGAGACTGGATGCCGGTAGTAGATATTGATGAGACGGATGATGATTTCACCGTGAAAGCCGAATTGCCCGGTGTTGAGAAAGATGATGTAGACGTCAATATCGAAAATGGCATTTTAACGATTCGAGGTGAAAAGAAGACAGAAATCGAAGATAAAAAACACCATCGTGTTGAATGTAGCTATGGCTCTTTCGTAAGAAGTTTTACTCTGCCACAGGCAGTAGATGCCGAAAAAGTCGAAGCTAATTACAACAACGGTGTTCTTAATCTGACCATTCCGAAAGCAGAAGAAGCTAAACCTAAAAAGATCGAAGTGAAGGTCAAATAAGGGTTTACATTAGGTGATACCACCTCCGGCAATACCGGAGGTGGTACATAAGAAGGTTAAAAAAATGAGTGATAAAAAAGAAATTTCATTAAAATTTATTATTATTTTTTTAGTCATTTTGCTAGTGGTTGTTCTGACGCAGTCCTGGTATATGTTTGCTATGCACAAAAAACTTGATGCTGTGCAATCAGATCGTTCATCAGTAGCCGAAGAGACCATGACAAATAATACAACCGGATCAAATAATCCGCGCAGACAGGTTAATCCTGCACCGTTTAATTCATCACCATTTAATGACGACTGGTTTAACGAACCTTTTGACGCTGATGACTGGGATCCTTACCGGGAAATGCAGCAGATGCAGGACCATATGAACCAGATATTTGGTAATGCTTTTGGTCGCTTTGACCGTAGTCCAAATTTCAGACACCTGTTTAACGCTGGCAGCTTCTCACCAGATATCGATATGGAAGAAACAGAACATGATTCTGTCATAAAAATAGATCCGCCGGGTGTCAGTGAGCAGGACTTTAATATTAACATTGGAGACCAGGTGCTCACCATCAGTGGCCACATGGAACAACGAGATAAGACGACCGATGATGAAGGCAGAGTAATCCGGCGTGAACGCCATAGCGGACAGTTTAGCCGAACCATCACATTACCTGCACCGGTTAAACCGGAAGCCATGACCAGTCGTGTTGATAATGGTGTACTGGTAATTAAAATACCAAAAGCTTAATAAACAATAGTCATAGTTACTATGCGCTAAGATGCAATATAACAATTAAAGGAAACTGAAATGAAAAATAAAATAATCATAACCCTGTGCCTTCTTCTTTTCATGACACCCGTACATGCACAGGAGGGCGGTATTAAAAACCTGCGTGAGACTGGCAAAGCATTTGCTTCGGTAGCACGTACCGTATCTCCTTCAGTGGTTTATATACGCAGTGTAGGCACGATTAATCGGCAACAGATACAAGGCTTTCAGTCGCCTTTCGGCGAAGGCGGGCCATTCAATGATGAGCTATTTAAACGATTTTTTGGTGATCAATTTCAACTCCCGAAAACACCACAACCACAGGCACCGAATAATAAGCCACGCGCAATCGGACAGGGTTCGGGATTTGTGTTTGAATCAAAAGACGGTCTGTTCTCAGATAAAAGTTACATCCTGACAAACAACCATGTTGTGAAAGGTGCTGACAAGATACATGTACACCTTCAAGATGGCCGTCAATTTGAAGCTGAGATCGTAGGTACCGACCCTCAATCTGATGTTGCCGTACTCATGATAAAAGTGGGCGGCCTGCCTGCACTGACTTTAGGCAGTTCTTCTTCACTTGAAGTTGGTGAATGGGTCATCGCTATCGGCAGTCCCTTTGGACTAAGTCACAGCCTTACCGTTGGTGTCGTCAGCGCGAAGGGTCGCACCAGCTTGGGTATCAGTGATTACGAAGACTTTATCCAGACTGATGCGGCCATCAACCCTGGCAATTCGGGTGGCCCACTGGTTAATATTGATGGTGAAGTTATCGGCGTCAACACAGCAATATTTTCCCGTAGTGGTGGCTATATGGGTATTGGTTTCGCGATACCTATTGATCTGGCCGGTGGCATTGCCCATCAACTAATGGATAACGGTGAAGTGATCCGTGGCTACCTCGGTATTGTTATTCAGGATTTAACACCTGAGCTCGCCAAGTCATTTGACCTGGAACAAACTCAGGGAATTCTGATTGCCCAGGTAACCGATGATTCACCCGCAAAAAAAGCGGGTCTAAAACAGGGTGATGTTATTGTTTCCTATCAGGGTAAACCTGTATCTAAAGTCGGTCACTTCCGCAACCAGGTCTCACTAACCTCCCCTGGCAGCAAGGAACAGCTGACTATTATACGCGACAGTGAGCGCCGTGATATTTCGATCACGATCGGTACACTAGGCAAGGATAAAATGGTCGCAGAGGCAACCACCCAAAGCACTGATGAGCTGGGGTTGACCGTGCAGACACTGACGCCACAACTTGCGGAACAATTTAATGCAAAAGCCGGGAATGGTGTTGTGATTACACAGGTTAGACCGGGGTCTATTGCAGCCAGTGCTGGCATACAGGCAGGCTCTGTTATCGTACAGGTAAACCGCGTGCCAATAAGCAATGCTGAAGATTTTAAACGTGAAGTTAAAAAAAGCAGTGACAATAAACGCATATTATTACTTTTAAGAAATGGCAATACACAGCATTTTGTCGCATTGAACTGGTAAATTGTCTGTTGATAAAGAAACAATGAAGCATGGATGCTACAATATTTCCGCCAGGCACTAACATGATGAGAGCAATATGAGCAACAGAGAAAAACATGAAGATACACTGCAGGCACAGCTTGATGGCTGGAACACAGAGTTGGAAAACCTCAAGGAAAAAGCCAAACTGGCAGAAATCAATTTACAGCTCGAGTATTACACCTTAATTGATGAACTGAAGCTGGAGCTGGAACAGGCAAACAGAAAACTCGAGGTATTAAAAGGCTCTAGTGATGAAAAATGGGAAGCGTTGAAAACCGATATTAAAATCACATGGGACTCAGTGGAAGATTTAATTAAATCGATTACACTGCCTTAAAATTACTATTTATTGTCAAATGATTATTATTCAGAAGCACGATGGAATATAAAGATTACTACAAAATGATGGGCGTCAAAAAGATGCGACTCAGGATGAAATAAAACGCAGCTATCGAAAGCTGGCGCGAAAATATCATCCTGATGTAAGCAAAGAAGCTTATGCTGAAATAAAATTCAAAGAAGTCGGCGAAGCCTATGCGATGTTGAAAGACCCTGAAAAGCGCGCAGCCTACGATCAGCTTGGTGCTAACTGGAAATCCGGTCAGGACTTTAACCCACCACCAGACTGGGATGCCGATTTTGAGTTTAGCGGCGGTAGCTTTGAGGCAGACGATGCAGCGACTTTCAGTGTTTTTTTGAATCATTGTTTGGCGGCAGGCAGGGGCATGCCGATTTCGGTCGCAGACATGCGTCCGGTGCCCATTTTCAGCAGCACGGCGAAGACCATCATGCAAAAGTTTTGATCAAGCTGTATATCAGCGGTGCTGTTAGCAAATGTTTCAGTTGTGATTTTCGAAGATACGCAAAAACACCTGTTTTCTGCTGGCGCTGCAAGGCTCGCATACCCTTTTCAAAACGAACCTTGCCATTCTTTAGTGAATAACGAAACTGCTCTCGTTTTTCTGCCAGAATTCTATCTATTTCAGATTCAAAATCTTTTTGTAAAACGGTTGACTTTTCCTTGTATGACACGGTTTCACGCCTAAGTAGAGTCATTCTGAAAAACATTGATCTGATAAATACATATACAGGTGCTACTCAAGACGAGCATAAAAGCCATCTTGTTTCAGGCTTATCTGATGAGCTCCTGGCTAGAATGGCTGGCTCAGTAAGGCAGGTTGTGAATCAGCATTTACAATATTGGAAGCAACAAGGCGTTATCGACAAAAAACGTAATCAAATAAAAATTGTAACTACTCAGCCTGTTTCTTAGATAAGGATGCAGGTTATTGATTTTTCAGGTCGCTGTGAATACATCCATGTACGCTCTACTGCAACATCCATGTTGCAGAGGCCTGAAAAATCAATAACCTGCATCCTTTGCCTGAATTACGCTGAGTAGTTACTAAAAATTAACAATTTGCAAGCCATTATTGATGATGCAAAATTTACCCAATCTAGCCTATGACTTTGTTTATCGCACTACATTAACTCAAGCTTCTTTAAATGATTTTCAGCAAGTGGCTCCACGATACTCTTTATTTTTAAAATGCGGGCGCCACAGCCTGCACCACCCACTTTATATACGGTCACATCTGACATATCATTTCCTGATAGTTACTGATTAGGAATTTATCCTGCACAACAGGATAATTGTTTTACATCTTTATTAAATGTCTGCGCTGTTAGCTTTAAGCCTTCGACCATCGTTAAATAAGGGAACAACTGATTAGCTAAAGTCTCTATTGTCATCCGGTTACTAATAGCAAACACTGCCGTCTGAATAATCTCACCGCCCTCATGCGCTAATACCTGACAACCAACTTTATAAAGCCACGAGTGTCCATGTTCGCTAGTGCACGTGGTACGTTTTCAAGATCAAGTTTCCTGCTTTCCACGTTAAGTCCCTGTGCTTGCGCCTGTTGCTCTGTTAAGCCAACCGTTGCAACCTGGGGTTCGGTGAAGACGACGGCAGGCATAGCGGATAAATCAATCGCTACATCATCTCCCGTCATATTACGGGCAGCGCGTGTACCGGCAGCTGCGGCAACATACACATACTGCGGTTGATTGGTGCAATCACCGGCTGCATAAATGTTTTCAACATTCGTACGCATGTGGTCATCGATAATAATGGTTTCGTTATCAGCGACAGAAACACCGGCATTTTCCAGTGACAGCGTATCCGCGTTTGACTTGCGTCCTGTTGCAATCAGTAACTGATCGCAATGAACGACACCCTGCGCGATAGTAATCGCAAAATTCTTACCATCATGGGTTATATTACTGGGCACTGTATTTAGCCGAATATTAATACCTTCTTCATTGAGCGCAGCTTTCAATCCTGATCCTAATTCCGTATCCTCTTTCGACAATAATGAGCTACGCGCCATAACCGTTACTTCTGAACCAAGGTGGCGAAAAGCCTGTGCAAGTTCCAGTGCAACCACTGAGCCCCCCAGCACAACAAGATGTTCAGGAATTTCTTCAGCAATCAATGCTTCAGTCGATGTCCAGTAAGGCGTATCATCAAGCCCTTTAATATTGGGAATCATCGGACGTGCACCAACTGCCAGCAAGATACGGTCTGCTTTTATTTCTTTTTCACTGCCGTTTGTTTTGCTCACAATCAATGTGTTGTTATCTTTAAAACGTACCATGCCCCGCATCAAGTTAATACCCGGATTTGATTCAAGAATACTTTCGTATTTTGCATGGCGCAGGTTTTCAACCCATTGCTGCTGTTGTTGCACCATGGCTTTACGATCTATCACCGGTTTATCCGATGATTTACGTTTGGGCACACCGTCAAAATTATGCTTTCCCTGAATATGTGCAATATTTGCACCGCGAATCATTATTTTTGAAGGTACACAGCCAATATTTACACAGGTACCACCGATGATATCGGCGCCTTCGATAATAGTGACTTGCGCCCCCTGTTCTACTGCTTTAATCGCTGCAGCAAAAGCACCCGAACCGGTACCAACAATCGCAATGTGTAAGCCATCGCCACTGCCACCTGTTTTGATTGATTCACTTTTGTTGGCATCAGTGCCATCGATCATGGTTGCACCATAGCCTTTTGACTCGACGGCTTTTAATAACAGGCTACTTTCAACATCGCCCTGTATTTCTACTTTTGCTAAACCTTCATCAAAAGAGACGGAAGCGTTAACGCCTTCCAGTGTATTCAGCGCATCCTGAGCACTTTGTGCACAGTGATCGCAGGTCATGCCGGTTATTTGTATGTTTATTTTATTCATATCTCTCACAGTCTTTGGTTAACTACAATTTAAACGGCACAGCTTTTATCATCACAGCGGCGATTGGCCGGATAGACAAAATCTCCGATAGAAACAATGACCATCAAAGCCAATGATGAATACGTGATGTAGGTGCTCCAGCCATACTGAAACCATGGGTAAAGTGACAATAGCAATAGCGTTGGCCCCATCATTCCCAGAAGACTACGTAGCCATTGCTTATGACTAAACCAGCCCAATGCATTAATCAGCAGAACAATCCAGCCGAAAACCGGCAACAGTGTGTTGATGAACAACCCTTCCCACTGGCTGAGAAAACCCATACCAAGCGCACCGCCCAGGCTGGTGATAGCAGGAAAGCACATAGCACAGCCCATGGCAGAAACCACCGCCCCCACAAAGCCTACGAGGGAGCCACCAAGCAAGCCGACTTTGTCAAAAATACTCAAAAAATTCATAATATCTATGCCTCTGTTGAACCTATGGTCTATTGATGACACTAAGTATAAACTCCGTACCTAAGTCCAGAGTCAAGTGCATTGTTAGAGGAATTTGAATAATGATTGAATCAAAAAATAATCAGGTCAAATTGACTATCGGACGCCTGGCAAACCTTGTCGGCGTGAATGTAGAAACCATCCGCTATTATCAACGCATTGGCTTAATCAATGAACCCGCAACACCTTTAAATGGCTTTCGACAATACCCGCTTAAAACTGCCCAAAAACATCACCTTCATCAAACGAGCTCAGCGATTGGGCTTTAGTCTGAAAGAAATTGCAGAGTTGCTGAAAATTGGAGATGGGCATTGCGATGATGTCAGAACACGCGCCGAAAAAAAACGCAATAAGATAGAAGAGCAGATTCGAGATTTACAATCGCTACGCGACACACTTGATATTCTGATCTACGAATGTAACTCAGGTAAAGATAATACACATTGTCCTATCGTAGAGACCTTATTACATCGAGATAATATTTGACTATACACGTGGTCGTTAAATTCACTCGGGACCTGAGAGCTTATATGAGGGTGTAATTTACTATGAGTAACAGCCTGCTCTCAAAGCGGCTTCGATCCTTGCAAAATTTAGAAATGAATTCGCGTACTCACTAATAAACGCGTATCCTCTGCGGCATTAAGATCCTGAATAACTGCTACCTCAGCTACCCATTTTTTACTAATATATTGCAAACCGACTGTAGCTTGATGCACCACAGTATTGCTTTCAATCCAGCGCCCACCCAGTTCAAGATCGATATCCCATTCACTTGTAATGCCCCACTCAGGATACCTGTCAGGACTTAAACGATATTGCCAGGCCACATCATAACGACCGGTGTTTGGTCTTTTATCCAATCCTTGTTGCCATAACACATCAATATCCCACTCGTAACGATTTCGATAAAATATTGCCACCGCACCAGCTTGAACAGCTCCATCACGCTCACTTTCTGTTGGCGCAATTACACCACCCAACAATGCAAATCGACTGGTGCCTTTCATTGTATCGACCTGCCATGTCGTGTGCCGATACAGCAAACTTAAATCTCCACGTCGATTATCGCCTGCTGGTGACTATCTGTATGGCAATCCGAAAAATAATGTTTGATTCCCACTAAGCCCATACGCCACATTGGTGCTTAAAACATCGATATTTTTATCCGTGTTTCTTACAGCAAGTAAACGCAAGACCGTACCGCCTTTTTCTAATGGCAAGGCAACAAATGAACGGATACCCATCGCATTCACGTCAAGGGTATAGACAAGCAATATAAAAATAGCGAATATTTTACTCATCAGTGCGCCACACTTATTTATTTGCAGGCTTACCGTTTATGCTGGCTTTACCTGCTGTAAAACCTGCATCTGTAATGGCCTTTTTAATGGCGTCGATATCTGCCGTTTTCCCTTCTTTCATAACAATACGCGCCTTTTTTTTATCCAGACTGACATCAACATTTTCAACACCGTCGAGTTTCTGCAATTTCTTCTCGGTGCCGTATACGCAAAACGGACAGGTCATTCCGGTCACTTCGATTTCAATTGTTTGCTGCTCTACAGCAAAAACATTAACTGAAAATACGGTCAATATATAAAAGAGTAATAAAGAACGAGCCATAGAATTTACCTCACATTAAACATCGAGCCACTGACGCAAGGCCAGTGCCAGAAAAGCGGCGAAAAAACCGATACTCCAGATAACAGCAGAAGCCCAAAGGATTCTTCTGTTCCAGATTTGTGATCGCTGGCACAGCTCAGCCAGAGCAGGTTCCACTGGACACGCTCGCTCCCTGTTATAGGCAAACCAGCCTGCACACAACAACAAACCTGAAAGCATAAAAACCCATAGTTTATGTTCACTAAGTGTCATAAGAAACGGAAAGTTACTGGTCAATGAGATCACCGTCGCCCCCATACCAAGACTTACCAGTGTTATTGGCAATGCACAACAAACTAGCGTCCCGGTACTTGCAAACAGTGTCGGAAAGTTTAATTTATTGTTTATGTTTACCGTTTTTTTCATCGAACTATCTCCGGTCTATATCATCAATAATCGGGCAACCTTCCTTTGATCCCGTACAAAGATTGACTAATAATGTTAATTCTTTTTTCAGTGTGCTCAATGTCTTCAAGTGTGCCTCGACTTCCACCAGCTTGTCTTTCGTAAGCTGTCGCACATTTTTTTTTGCCTTCCCCGGATTTTCTCGCATCTGTAGCAACCTGGCTATCTCATCCAGTGAAAAATTCATGGTTTTTGCACGTTGTATAAAGTGAAGGCGAGACAGATCCTGATTGTTATACAAACGAACGCCCGATGACGCGCGGCCGACTTTCTTTAATAGCCCTGTTTTTTCGTAATATCGCAATGTATCAGCACTAAGTCCTGTCTGTTCTGCAACATCACTGATCTTGTATGTTTGGGTACTATTTTGTTTTACTGTCATGTCTTTTACTGTCATTTCATTGACCTCATAAAGAACCTAATATTGAATGATAAAAAGGTACTCATTTAACATGTATAAACCTGTAAGAATGAGTACGATTCCTCCCATCATTTCAAATCCACGATGATGCCGACCGACTACTTGTAATGATTCGAGCCAGCCCATGCTCCACGCACCCAGCAGTATCGGAACACTACGACCAAGTGCAAAGGCAAGCAGCAACCCGGCACCGAATAAAACAGAACCGATTGCTGCACTGGCCGTTAAGGTAACCAATAGAGCCGGGGCACAAAATGGACAAATAGCTACGGAGAAAGGAATAGCTAACAATAACGCGCCCCAGTGCCCAGTCACTTTTTTGCCACGCATTGAAATCCACGGTAATTTGAGCTTTAACCAACCTGGCCACATCAGACCTAATACAATCAATACAGGCCCGAGAAATAGCCCCCACTGCCGCCCCATTATTGATTTCACCCATTCACCGCCCATTGCTGCAGCTATACCTAGTGCTACATGCGTCAATATCAAACCCACTATAAATGCGCCACCAAGACTGAGTGCCTGCTGCTTTTCATGTACACGTGTCACATAAGCGAGCACCACTGGAATTGAAGCAAATGAAACCGGATTAAAACTGAAGACAAAACCCGCCACAAACGCAATGCCGATGCCAGCAAAACTGGCATTCTGTAAAGTCGCTTCTAATGATTGTCTGTCCAGATTAAACTCTGGGAGCAACAGGTAAAAGGCGGCGCCAAACAACAAGATGGCTGTTAGATAGGGTGCGCCATTGGCTGCTTTGCTGAGAAAGTCTTTTCCCGAGCCATTGATGCCAGCCATTGCGGCAACAAGTACCGGTAAACTAAAAAGTGTAGAAAACAACAATGCTGAAATGATCGCCATTGGCAATGAATTAACCGACACCACCAACACAATTAGAATAACCAACAAAGGCAAGGTGCACGCCGGTGCAGTTAATCCCAACCTGACAGAATCAGGTAATCGGGAAGAAAAAGGAATCAAACGAAATGATTGCGGTGGGTTACAGTTAAATTAATTAGCTATTTTTCTTTACTCTTTCACTACGCACAACATAAGGACTGGTTAAAAAGTAAAACTAGCGTTTATCACTCAACACCGCAGGATGATGGCAGAAAATAACAGTATGTTTACTCTGAGACCTTGTCTACTGACTTTGACATACAACGCAACCAGCACCATTGTAATAATTTACGGAGTTCTTCCAGTATCAGCACTGACGAGGCTATCGCAATGGCCAGCAGCCAGTCTGCACGGCTTAATGCTGTGGTGTGGAAGATATTTTGTGCAAGCGGCCAGTGCACCACTAGCCATTGCAGAGCCACAACACTTGTTAGTGCCAGCCACAAAATACGGTTATGAAAAAACACCCGATTAAATGCTGAACCGGTATCTGCACGTGCATTAAAAACATTGAATACCTGAAACAAAATAAAGGTGGTAAACGCCAGTGTTAGCGCCTGTGGTTCACTGCGATTTTGTAAAGCCCACAACAGTACGCCCAGTGTGCCAACAGCCATGGTGATACCGTAACCAGAGAGATTAAGCAGCCGTCGCAGGGTCAGAATACGTTCATCCGTTTTGCGTGGTGCACTTTTCATAATACCGGGGCGGCTCGGGTCAACGCCTAGCGCCATGGCAGGCGGTCCATCCATAATGATATTAATCCATAACAACTGGATCGGTGTAAAAGGCAGTGGCAGGCCCAGCAAGGGCGCAGTAAACACGGTCAGAATGGCGCCAATATTGGTGGACAGTTGAAAACGCACAAACTTGACGATGTTATCGTAAATGGTGCGGCCTTCTTCGACCGCATGGACAATGGTGGCAAAGTTGTCATCCGTGAGCACCATGGTGGCGGCTTCTCTGGTTACATCGGTGCCGGTGATGCCCATGGCGACCCCGATATCGGCTTTTTTCAGTGCCGGCGCATCATTCACCCCATCACCGGTCATCGCCACCACATGATTGCGGGCCTTGAGCGCCTGCACGATGCGTACTTTTTGCTCCGGCGTAGCACGGGCAAAAACACCGATGTCGTCGATGCATGCAGCCAGTTGAATTTCATCCAACGCATCCAGTTCGTTGCTGGAAAGCACCTGGCCGATTATTCCCAGCTCTGCCGCTATAGCGGCTGCGGTGTCTTTCTGATCACCAGTGATCATCTTTACTGCAATGCCGGCCCGATGGCACAGGCTTATCGCATCACGGGCTTCGGCTCGCGGTGGATCCATCAGAGCGACCAGCCCGTCCAGGCGTAAATTCTGCATATAAATAAACAGGTCAGAGCCAGCATCAAATTCACTGGCCGGCAGGCTACGACTGGCAGCTGCAAGCACCCGTAAACCACCGGCAGCAAAAGCACTATTCTGTGTTTGCAACTTTGCCCTGTTTGTTGCATCCAGTGTTATATCTGGCTCCCTGCTATCGACGACATCGCCCAGCATGGTGGTACATTGTTCGATCAACACTTCGGGTGCACCTTTCACATAAATTTGTATCTGATCACCTTCAAGATGAAAGCTGGCCATGTACTTGTGCGCGGCATCAAACGGAATTTCGGCGATGCGCGGTGTGTGCTCACGCAGGGCATCCACCTGCAATCCGCCTTTGGCCGCCAGCACCAGCAGCGCGCCTTCCATCGGGTCGCCCACGACCTGTTCAGCGCGCAGTGCAGCATCGTTGCACAACACCAATGGCAATAACAATGATTTGAGATCCGCTTTATGGTCGAGATAGCTGCCGTTGCCACCATTATCATCCTGCTTGTCGGCAACAATTTTTCCCGCCGTGGCATAACCCTCACCGGTTACGGTAAAAGATTGTCCCTGGCTATACAGCGCACGGACGGTCATCTGATTAACCGTCAGCGTACCGGTTTTGTCGGAACAGATCACCGAGGTGCAGCCCAGCGTTTCTACTGCTGCCAGACGTTTTACAATGGCGCGGTGTTTTGCCATGCGGTGCAGCCCCAGCGCCAGCGTTACCGTCACCACCGCCGGCAGTCCTTCGGGGATTGCGGCCACTGCCAGTGCAATTGCCGTCATCACCATCTGTACCCAGGGTTCGCCGCGCAGCAAACCACCGATCAGCATCACCAGCACCACCGCGCCTGCTATCATTGCCAGCCGTTTGCCCAGGCCATCGAGCTGAATTTGCAGTGGCGTTGGCGCTTCTTCTGCCTGGGACAGCATGTCGGCCAACCGGCCCATTTCAGTTTTCATGCCGGTGGCGGTAATGATAATCTCTGCCCGGCCCCGGGTAATGATGGTGTTCATATAGAGCATGTTTTCACGCTCGGCCAATGGCGCGGTTTTATTGGGCACAACGTTTACCTGTTTACCCACGGCATGCGATTCCCCGGTTAATGATGACTCATCCACCTCGAAATTATGCGCAATGATTACACGACCGTCAGCCGGCACCCGATCTCCGGCATCGAGCAGCACAATATCACCGGGCACCAGTTGCCGGGCAGAAATCATTGCGCTGCGGCCAGCACGACGCACTTCCGCTTCCGGCGCCAGCATTTTTTTCAATGCCGCCAGTGACTGTTCAGCACGGTACTCCTGATAGAAACCCAGTAGCGCATTGATTAGCACTACCACCAGGATAACCACCGCATCCTTGATATCCCCGATTGCACCGGCCAGCACCGCCGCACCCAGCAATACCAGAATCAGAAAACCTTTAAACTGATCCAGCAACAGCAGCCATGGACTTCTCGGTGGTTTCTCCGCCAGCTGGTTGAAGCCGTGCTCACGCAGGCGCTCAGCGGCCGCTGCTTCACTCAGCCCTGAAGCGACATCCGTATCAAGCTGATGCGCGACTGCATCCACGGTCAAAGTGTGCCAGATAGATTGATTATCAGCAGGCTTATTATTCATACTAAAGCGTTTCCTGTTTATTCCAGCATAACCCGGGTTTCCTGTGATTCGTCACCCCGTAGAAAGCGGATGCTAACCTGATCACCAATGTTATAGTTTTCCAGCGCATTAAGCAGTGATTGCGAGTCGTGTACCGGATGTTTGCCTATTTGCTGGATGATATCACCGGGAATCAGACCGTTGTCACTGACAATTCGTGCACCCTGCAAGCCAGCCTCGGCTGCTTCGGTTGTTTTCGTACTGTTCGGTGTTGTGTGTAACCGAAGGCAATACTTCCCGGTGCGCAGCCGAATAGCTCTTCAGTTTGTCTGTAATCATTCGCCATGGTGGCTGGTGCTGGCTCTTCAATAGTTTGCGGAAAAACCGCTTGGCTGCCGCCTTGTTACGGCGTTTCTGCACCAGAATGTCAATGGTGTCTCCGTCCTGGTCGACGGCCCGCCAAAGATAATGCAGCTCACCGTTGATCTTAATGAACACCTCGTCGAGATACCAGGTGTCACCCAATCGGCCTTGTCGTTTCTTAAGCTTTCGCGCATATTCCGGCCCGAATCGGTTGCACCATTGCCGAATGGATTCATACGAGACCGCAATTCCACGTTCGGCCAGAAGGTCTTCCACATCCCGAAAGCTCATACAGAAGCAATGATACAGCCAAACTGCGTGACTGATGATGAACGGAGAAAATCGCTATCCATGGTATAACTGCTTGGTATCTTTCATGCCTGTAGTCTGACCGATTTACCGTGAACTTGACAGTACCTTATCGAGCCCCCTTTTTCATTTTTTCGCCCCGGGAAAACGAATAGCCTCAACTTCAGCCTTGAAGAAAGTAAAGTGTTCGCCTGTGCCAAACATGTTCCCTGCTTCGACCTTAAACGGTAATTTAAAGCCTTGTACAAAACGGAAGTCCGATAGAGTACCCCCAAACGGTTGATGGCGGTATATTTTTTCTGGGTTCGCATTACTCCAACGCATAAAGAAAATCTCAATAGGTTTGCCCTCTGCGTTCACTGTGACATCGACTGCCTGTGAAAGGTCTCCGTGCGTGACGGTGACACGAGCAGTATGCGCATCAACTTCTTTCCAGGTCACACCCGCCCTCGGCAATATTGCTGCGGGCGTCCAAAACACTGCTTCAGCTACATAACGTCCATAGGCTGACCTGGCATGGTCTGAGTCGCCCCCCATCCGTGCTACTGGAACAAACCCCAATATGCGAAACCTTGTCCAACGTCCAGAGTCGGAGCCTGAAACCGGTATGACACCTGGTAAATTTAAGCTCCATACAAAGCCATGAGGCGCTGCAAGAATCTGATGTGCTTGCATTGGCTGGTAGTTAGGTTCTTCTTGTGAGCCAAGACTGAATTGGCCTCCCATATCAATTTCTGCCACTGCGTACAAAGGTGTTCCTGATGCAATGGTAAAGTTAAAAAATCGCCGGGCTGGTTCGGGTAGATCCGCCACCATTGATGAATCGTACCGCGCTGGATTTGTTGGCTGTAAGGATGATAAATTCTCCCATTCAGCAAGATCAGCTCTCCAGTCTAGCAATCGTAAGATCAGAAGCGAGCCAAGTAACAAAAAAAGTAGCGCTAAGAATATATAAATTAATTTCATAAGAATTTTCATTACTCTATTACGAGATTATTTTCCGTTAACGTCGCATGTAAGCAGAATTTTGGTAGCGCAGCGGACAAAATGTCCGACTTAATGCACCTTGATAGGTGGTGTTATTATGTCCATTGCTAATCAATCACCTCATCCAGATTCCGACGTGCCACGGCAGGCAACTCATCTGTTGGAAAACCCAACCTAAGCAAGATTTGCGGGAATCCAGCACGACCAAGGATGTGTTGTAGCTTAGGCCGTAGGAACGTAACCTAGATAGGTTGGTTCAAGTACGAAGCCTGCAAGCCGTTACTATGCGCATTTAACAAGATGCGCTGAAGTGCCTGACCTGTTTCTAGCCAGTCGGCTATGCCATCCCCATCGCTACCAAGGACAGCGAGAATTGGCGACTCATCGGCAAGCTGTTTATCCTTTGCTCCAACGCCATTCCCCATATCAAATGTCCGAACGATGAGCTGTGCAATGGGTGCCGCAAATCCAGGTACAGTTAAACCATCACCTCGATGGCTCGGATGCATCCATGCAGCCAACTCACGCCGCCAACTGGGATTTGACCACTGAATTGCATCGCCTTCGGAAACAAGTGCAGCTACCTCTTGACGCTTTTCTTCTGATTCAAGCACCTGAAACCAGGTGCCTTCTTTAACCGCGGCATCAGTTAATACCTGTAACACTGATTTCGGGACTTCTCTCGATTCGAAACCCTTCCGATACGTACGGCGACCCTCGATAGACTGAAACAGTTCAGCCTCTGAAGGGGATGATACCTCTGCTATATCAAAAGCAATGACAGCTAATAAATCTTCATCATTGGAATCCGGTGCAATCTTATAAGTCACACCAAGACCATCATGAGCCGCTGCAACACGAAAATTCATTAAGGCACAACCACAACTAATAGTTAGCTCTCTGTCATTCGGATCATTCACAAGAAGAGCCCGTGTCCTGTCAGCATATAGAGAGACAATATTGTCGGTGATTTGAAAATGCCATGGTTGTGTGTTGTGGCTTGAGGGGGAAAGAACAGTGCTCCTCAATAGTGATCTCACGCGCTGTATTGAGAGTATTTGGTTCAGAGTTACTCATACTTCCTCCTTGTATAGCTTTTCACCTAACAGTTAAAGATACAGTTTCGTAAAATCCCTGATTTTAAGTTGGCATACAGTGACCCTACTTACAGAGAAATACAGCTCTTTATATTTCCACCACATTTTTTCACTTTAAGGATTATATGTTATTGAGTCAACAATGCTTCGCCGAAAGTCCGCTTTGTCAGGTTTGTCGCTACCGAGCACTATTTTCTCAATGACCGTTATGTGGTGTTTCGGAAGTTGAGCCAATAATTACGAACGACTGCTGTGCGTAGTTTGAGCCATTGCCAACTGTCAGGGTATTTCAAAACCAGCATATCAATTTGTCAGTTTCTCTCGGTAATGACACTACTACAATTTATTCACTAAAGTTTACCCTTGCTGCTACTGTCTCAATCTCATGTAATTGTTCAGCTATGGTTTCTTCATCACCGACCAAAACTGGCTCGGTTAGTAACCAGACATAAAATTCAGCACCTGCACCCGGCTCTGATTCTACGGTAATACTACCGCCATAACGTCGTATCAAACCGTAACTTAGCGATAAACCCAGGCCGGTGCCTTCACCCTGCTGTTTAGTACTATAAAAAGGATTAAATACGCGACTAACCTGGTCTTGAGTCATACCTGAACCATTATCTTTTATCAGTATCACTACGCCTTTATTTTCCCAGTCACGTGTCGCTACACATATTTTTCCTTTTTTCTTATCTAAGGCATGGATTGCATTTACCACCAGGTTAACCAGTACCTGCTCTAATTCCTGGGCATTAATTCGCACTGGCTGTTTCGCTTTTAAGTCCAGCTCAACATCAAAAGAATAGGTTTTTCGCATATGCTGCAACAACTTCAGCGTATCATTTATCACAGTGTTAACATTAATTTCTTCCAGGTAACCGGCATATTCGCCGGGACGAGCATATTGCAACAGGTTATTAATAATTTCCTGGATGCGATACACCTGTTGTACTATCAATTCAACTTCTTCACTGACTGGCTCTATATGTGGGCCCATGGCCTCGGTTACAATATCCAGGTTGCCTAGAATCACCTGGGTCGGGTTATTAATTTCATGTGCCACACCCGCTGTCAGTTCGCCCAGTGCCGCCATTTTTTCTGTAAGAACCAGTTGTTGTCGGGTCTTTCGTAGTACATCAATAGTTTTAAGAAGATCTGCATTTTTATCTTCGAGTTCTGCCGTTCGTTCTACCACTTTTACTTCAAGTTGTGCCGCCCACTCTTCTATCTGCTGGCTACGCTCCTGAAGCAGATCAAGCATGATGTCCAGCTCGCGTGATAACTCACCTATTTCATCTGTTGATTCCTGCCTGCCTATACGCTGTTGTTGTCCGTCACGTGTTGCATTAATAACAGCACTCATTATCTCTAAAGGTTTAAATATAGATTTAGCACCGTGTATTGATAACCATGCTGATAAAATCATTAATACGATAAAAAGTAATGCCAGGACCCCCAGTGCTTTCCACAATACCAGGCGAAATGGTGATTCCAGGTAACCGGCATAAAGCATACCAACACGCTCACCATTAATATCAACAATGGGCTCATAAGAGGAGATGTACCAGTCATTCACCACAAAAGCCCGGTCAATCCATACTTCACCCTGTTCAAGCACACGCCTTCTTACTTCGTTGGAGACACGCGTGCCCAGGGCTCTTTCATCAGGATTTAAAGCCACGTTTGTTGAAATACGTACGTCATCTAAAAACACGGTCACTGTGCCAATACTGCCCTCAGGTAAACTTCCAGGACCGTATACCAAATCGCGTATAGCATCGACAAAGGCAAAATTAGAATTGAGGAAAACGCCACCATCAAGTAGTGCAATCACATTGCCTTGCGAGTTTTTTACCGGGTAAACAGCACGGATCACCATGCCACGATCTTCGACCCGTCGATTCGTTGGCCGGGCTCGCACGGTTTCAAGCAAAGGCAATAGCATTTTTGCAGCTAAATCCCCGTTCTCAGCCAGCATTCTCTGGTGATCGAATATTTCAATGCCAACACCGGGCTGCCCGTTTTGCGCTGTTGTCACAAGTTCTGAAAGTCGGTTATAGCTAACCGTATAATTGTCAATGAATGGATTTCCCTCGGTATCTAAAATATGAAGATAATCAAAACCCGTTGTGTTTTTTAATATAGTTAATTGCTGTTTGATTGATTCGACATCTTTGGATTCCAGTGCAATATAAAAAGAATGTGATTCCGCCAATAACGCCAGACGACTTAAATAATCTTCACGTATGCGTTCGAACACATCATGAGCAACCGATAGATCAGTATTAACCTTGATAGATAATTGATCGTAAGAAAAGTCTTTAACCCAATAAATTGCCAAAGCAAGCGTAATGGGCATGACCAGTAAAATAGGAAATAACACCAGGGCCAGTAACTTATAACGTACTGTGCCACGAACCGTTTCAATTAATTGTTTTAATGAAACCATTAGCAACGAGATGGCTTTAATTAACCTGCCAGGCCTTCGTTTTCCGGTCTAGCGTTTTGCGAGAAATGCCCAGTATTCTGGCAGCTGATGATTTATTTCCATCAGCATCAGCAAGTACTTTCAGAATATGTCTTTTTTCAATTTCATCAAGTTTCAAACAGCTATCATTATTTACCACAACGCTCGGTATAATAGATGTAGGATTTGCGACACAGTCACTGGGATTCCTGTTTAGCAGTAAACTTCTTTCAATAACATTTTTTAGCTCTCTAATATTTCCCGGCCAGGGGTAACTTTCAAGTAAAGATAATTCACTATCATCAATCTCAAGCGCTGGCACACCCATTTCACCGGCTAAAATAGTAGTAAAGTGTTTCACCAACGCGGGTAAATCCTCGAGTCGCTCCTTCAGTGATGGCATCCTTATACTCAGGACATCTAAACGATAATACAGGTCTTCTCTAAACTTACCGTTTTTAACATCTTCAGCCAGGTCACGATTGGTGGCAGCAACCACACGAACATCAACAGGTACTTCTTTATTACTGCCAACCGGGCGGATGCTATGTTGCTCCATTACTCGCAGCAGATTGGTTTGCATAGCCATCGGCATTTCGCCAATTTCATCAAGAAAAAGAGTGCCGCCATTGGCGTACATAAACAGGCCTTCTCGTGACTGATGTGCGCCGGTAAAAGCACCACGAGTGTGTCCGAACAATTCACTTTCAAGCAATTCAGCAGACATAGCACCGCAGTTTATCGGCACAAAACTTCCAGAACGCCCACTCCATTTATGCATGGCACGTCCCGCAAGCTCTTTACCCGTCCCTGTTTCACCTGTAAGCAAAACAGTCGATGACATAGGTGCAACGCGTTTGATAACCTGGCAGATACTTTTAATTAAATCACAGTCACCCACCATGCCAGCGCTGTCATAATAGTTTTTAACTTCCCGACGCAGAACAAAGTTTTCACGTTGTATTTTTTGTTTTTCCATGCATCGTTCTATAGAAGCATGCATTTGATTCATGCGAAATGGTTTCATAATGAAGTCTGCTGCACCTGCACGCAATGCAGAAATCGCTGTTTCAATATCGGCGTAGGCGGTAATGAAGATTACCGGGGTAACACTTCCCTGCTCCCGTAGCTCGGTGACCCAGTCAACACCCGAACGTCCGGGTAAACGTATGTCTGCAATGATCAAATCAAAATGGCAACGTTTTCTAAGTTCATTGGCCATTTCAACATCTTCAGCGACTTCGATTAAACCAAATTTTCTGCCAAGGCCTTTTTGCAGGAAACTACGTATACCTGCCTCGTCATCAACAATAAGTACCGAGTTCATTGATTTTTTACTCGTTGTACTCGCTTCGCCTGTATCGATAGATAGTGACTCGTGAGTTCGCTCATCATTTAGTATTTGTTCGCTTTTATTCATTTTTTCGTCTCATTTCTTACTTTATACCATAGATAATACCCCAACTACATGATATTCAGTAAACGCTAATATTGAGACAATTTGTCCCAAATGCCAAATCTATGTATAGCCAAAATTACCCAAATTTAATGCTTCTATAACCCATGGACACACATCAGCTCTGTTTCACCCTCACATCAACTAGCTGTAACAGCTGTTAACTATTGCCCGGGCAGTCTGAAAAAGCAATTTTCAAACCAGGTCTGCACTAACTCTTCAATTGGCATAGCAATTGCTTTAATGAATATTGTTAAGAAACCATTCTGGACCTTATTCACTAACAAGTATTCATACTAAATACAGTGCTATGAAAAACAAGTTCTTTAACTGGAACATATAAATGAATTTACCACTATCTATTTTTTTAATGCTCGTTTCTTTGTTATACCTTCGCCCTGGCTTCAGCGATACTAACATTGTTGATAATCCTGACCGCATTATTCGTTTAGCTACCACTACCAGCACTGACAACTCTGGATTACTTTCTTACCTGCTGCCTGCATTTGAAAAAAAAACCGGTTACCGTGTGCATGTAATTGCTGTGGGCACAGGCAAAGCATTACGCATGGGACGCGATGGTGATGCCGACGTTTTATTAGTACATGCCCCTGCAGCAGAAATTGAATTTATTAAAACAGGTTATGGTGATGAACGCTACCCGGTTATGTACAACGATTTCATCCTGGTTGGTCCGGCATCTAATCCAGCAAATATTAAAGCAGGACCAGTCATAAGCGATGCACTACAGCAAATAGCAGATAATAATTCGACTTTCATTTCACGCGGTGATAATTCAGGCACACATAAAAAAGAACTTAGTTTATGGCAGGCAAAAAAAATACAGCCTGCCGGAAAGTGGTATCGCGAAGTGGGCCAGGGCATGGGAAAAGTTTTACAAATGGCAGCAGAGCTCAATGCTTATACCTTGACTGATCGTGGCACATGGTTAGCCTACCAGGAGAAATCACCATTAAAAATACTGAATGAAGGTGACCCTCAACTGTATAACCCCTACCACATTATTGCGCTTAACCCGCAACGTTTTCCCGATATAAATTATCGAGGCGCCAGCACATTGATATCCTGGATAACGTCAACAGCGGGGCAATCATTAATTGCCGAGTTCAGGCTTAACAATACCTTGTTGTTTAAACCTTCCGCCAATGTCAGGCAATTAGCAAAACAAACAAGCGAGCATTAACACAGAGAAAATGGACGATTCCACATCAATAATGCTCGACGCCATCCGCTTACTGCTTAGTGGAGATGCAGAATTGTGGGCCATTATTGCTGTTTCGTTTCAGGTTTCCAGCGCGGCTATCCTCATTAGTATTCCACCCGCACTGGCCATTGCTTTTATACTCGCCTATGCGGATTTTCCTGGTCGACGCTTACTCATTTCGATATTCAATACCCTGCTGGCCGTACCAGCGGTGGTTATCGGTCTGACTTTTTATTTGTTACTTTCACACCAGGGGCCCTTTGGTGACTGGAAGTTACTGTTTACTCAATCGGCCATGGTTTTGGGACAGGCTGCGCTGAGTTTTCCAATACTGGTGGCAATGGGTCATGCAGCCTTTCAGGCTATTGATAAACGCGCATGGGAAACGGCGCGCACCCTGGGCGCCAGTCCGACACTTGCTCTTTACACGGTTATGAGAGAAGCGCGATTTGGTTTACTTGCCGCCCTGTTTGCCGCATACGGTCGCATCATTGCTGAAGTAGGTGCATCTATGATGTTAGGTGGAAACATTTTGCATTATACCCGCAATATTCCCACGGCCATTGCTTTAGAAACCAGTAAAGGTGAATTCTCGCAAGGCATCGCACTGGGCCTGGTACTCATTACTTTAGCTTTTACATTGAATACGTCATTACAGTACTTTCAAGGTAAAGGACATATAACTAACTAATTACACACTCAGTATAAAAAAATGTATAACACCCATATAAATTTTACTGGCATCGAGAAACGTTTTGCTCACAATCAAGTTTTGCATGGCGCAGAAATGGAAATAAAAAGTGGTGAAAGCATTTTGTTGTGTGGCAACAATGGCTCAGGAAAAACCACCTTATTACGAATTATTGCTGGCCTTGAAGTACCCGACTCAGGTTTTGTTAATACCGGCTTAGGTAAATATAGCTGGAAAAAATGTCGGCGACAGTTAAGGCACACCGTGGTTTACCTGCACCAGCAACCTTACATGTTTGATGGTGATGTCACCAGTAATTTAAACTTTTCATTACAAAAAGGGCTCACTCGCAATCAACGCAGCAGGCGTATTCAATCTGCGATTGAATGGGCTGGTCTGGAAAGTATTGCAGGAAATTCCGCGAAAACACTATCGGGTGGTGAACGCCAACGTGTCGCTATTGCGCGTGCATGGCTTAGAGACCCTGGTATATTATTGCTTGATGAACCCATTACCAACATGGACCAGGAATCACGCTTACGCACCATTCAGCTACTGCTTAACCTCAAGCAACAAGGAGTGGCACTGGTTGTTTCCAGCCATGACCCCGCACACTTCAAAGCCTTAACCGATAACTGGCTACAAATCAGTGAAGGTCGACTGCATAGCTTTAGTGTGACAGATAACATAAGACCTATATATTACAAAAAAACAGCTGAATGAATATGCCCGGTAAACACAATGTGACAGCAGTCATCCTTGCCGGTGGTAAAGGCAGACGAATGGACGGTAAAGATAAAGGCCTGGTTGAACTGGCAAACCGTCCATTAATTGAATATGTTATTGATGGTATAAAGCCACAGGTTGAAACCATAATACTCAATGCCAACCGAAACCAGGAAAAATATTCGCACTATGGTTACCCTGTTATTTCTGATGAGTTAAATGATTTCCAGGGACCTTTAGCCGGTTTTTTTAGTGCCTTAAAAAACACCTCAACCAGCCATATCGTCACCCTGCCGTGTGACGGACCACTATTACCCGGCGACCTGGTGGAACGATTGCTTTTCGCATTGAATGATAAAAAAGCTGATATTGCAGTCGCACACGATGGCGAGCGTATGCAACCTGTTTATTCACTGATACCAACAACGTTAATTTCCAGCCTCAGTAGCTTCCTTAACGCAGGTGAGCGAAAAATCGACCTCTGGTACAAACAGCACCGAGTAGCACTTGCTGATTTTTCAGATTGCCCGCAAACATTTAGAAACGTAAACACCACTGAACAGCGTGACCAGTTACAACGTGTTCTATTAAAAGATGAAGGCCTGTTACCATGATTCAGTTCCCGTTACCATTAATTGGTTTATCTGCATACAGTGGTACCGGCAAAACCACGCTGTTAACTCAGCTGATTCCGCTGTTAAAAAAAAGAAACTTACGCATTGGCGTAGTAAAACATGCGCATCACAAGTTTGATATCGATCACCCTGGAAAAGACAGTTATGAATTTCGCCAGGCCGGCGCCGAACAGGTTGCCGTTGCATCAAAAAACCGTATTGCATGGATAAAAGAACATAAAGACAATAAAGAGGAAGCCGTATTATCCGATGCTCTTTCGATATTAGACACGAACGATCTTGACCTGGTTATAGTGGAAGGTTTTAAACGCGAGGATTTCCCCAAGATTGAACTGCACAGACCCAGTCTTGGTAAACCACTACTCTATCAACACGATAAAAACATTATTGCACTCGCTAGCGATACACCTCTAACTTTAACAGCAGCACCAGCGTTACTGGATTTAAATCAGCCTGCAGAGATTGCAGAATTCATCATCAACTATATTAAAGTACCATAATAAAATATCGCTACAGACTGTAAAAGGCTAACCATGTTAAACGATAAAATTAAAATACAGGCAAGTTGTGCTGATGACGATGACAGTGAAGCTATTAGCGTTGAAGCGGCTCGCCAGAAAATACTGGCGAAAATGACCTGTATTGGCAAGACTGAAAAATTAACTTTGCATCAAAGTTTAAACCGCGTGCTCGCTGAAGATGTTGTTTCATCAATAAATGTACCCGGACACACTAACTCGGCAATGGATGGTTATGCCTTATCTGGTGATGACCTGCCAGGCGTAAGTTCAGACCAGTACAAGGTGATTGGTACCTCCTTTGCCGGGCAACCGTTTAAGCAACAATGCTCTGCAGGCCAATGCGTACGTATTATGACAGGTGCCGCTATGCCAACGGGTACTGATACAGTCGTCATGCAGGAACATATCGAAAAAGTCACTGATACAGAAATATTAATAGCAACAGGGCATAAAAAAAACCAGAATGTCCGCCAGGCAGGTGAAGATATCAGAAAGGACAGTGTTGTTGTTAAAAAAGGTCACGCTATTCAGGCGGCTGACCTTGGCGTTATAGCCTCCATCGGTATAGCTGAAATTGATGTTTACAAACAACCACGAATCGCCTTTTTTTCAACTGGTGATGAACTCCGTTCAATTGGGGAACCATTAGAAACCGGCGATATTTATGACAGTAATCGCTATAGCCTATACGGAATGCTCAGCCAGCTTAATGTAGAAATAATCGATTTAGGTGTAGTCAAAGATAATCTGAGCGATCTGCGACAAGCTTTTAAGGCGGCCTCCAGTAAAGCAGATTTAGTTATTACTACCGGTGGCGTATCTGTGGGTGAAGCTGATTATGTAAAAACCATCATTGAAGAAATAGGGAAAATACACATTTGGAAAATTGCCATGAAACCAGGGCGACCGATTACATTTGGTGAACTTGGCAATGCCTTTTTCTTCGGACTACCCGGCAACCCGGTGTCCGTTATGACCACATTTTATCAGTTTGTATTACCTGCTATACAACAGTTATCCGGTCAGGGTGCTCGCTCCCCTCTCACCTTCGAAGTCGTGTCCGATTCAGTATTGAGAAAACGCCGGGGCCGGTTCGAGTGCCAGCGAGGTATTTTATCGCGAAACGAAACCGGCCAGTTAACTGTTCGCGCTAC
>Ga0164313_10000972_pt1 | contig 24542 bp, 23 predicted proteins | sample GuaBasSedimGuay4_FD_113735 | JGI IMG/M metagenome (GOLD analysis project Ga0164313, IMG submission 113735) | Subseafloor sediment microbial communities from Guaymas Basin, Gulf of California, Mexico - Guay4, Core 4569-4, 0-3 cm | ecosystem: Environmental > Aquatic > Marine > Hydrothermal vents... | reverse complement strand
TAATAATACCATAAGTACTAAAAAGGAACTGGATACTTCCTGGGAAGTCTCTGCAAATGAAAGCTGGCATCAACGATATTTTTAAATTTCTTTCAATGAAAAAAATTCTTCTTTTAATTCTTCTTCTATTTGCTTATAATTCAAATGCACAATTTGATCCACTCCAAACGAAAGATAGTCTCGCTCAGGTAAGATGGGTGGACAGCATAATGAAAACCATGAGCCTAAACCAAAAGATAGGTCAGTTGTTTATGGTGGCGGCCTTTTCAAATAAGGATAAAGCACACATAGATTTTATCGAAAACCTGATCACAAAGCATAAGTTAGGAAATTTAGTTTTTATGCAAGGCACTGCGGAAGGTCATGCATCTTTAATAAATAAATACCAAAGTATTTCAAAAATACCGCTATTGATTGCAATAGATGGCGAATGGGGATTGGATATGCGCCTTAAAAATACAGTGGGTTTTCCGTATAATATGGCGCTTGGGGCTATTAGAGAAGATCAGTTAATAGCTGATTTTGGCAAACGTCTGGGCCAACAGCTTAAAAGGGTTGGTATTCATGTTAATTTTGCTCCGGTTGTTGATATCAATACCAATCCAAATAATCCGGTTATTGGTAATAGATCGTTTGGAGAGGATAAAATTAATGTTACGAGTAAATCTTTGGCTTTTACACAAGGAATTCAGAGCGAAGATGTAATGGCATGCGCCAAACATTTTCCCGGACATGGTGATACTTCGCAAGATTCACATAAAACTTTGCCCACAGTTAATTTTTCCGCTGCGAGAATTGATTCGGTTGAATTATACCCCTACTATAAACTGTTTGAAGCTGGTATAGGAAGTATTATGACAGCTCACTTGAGCATTCCAAGCTTAGAGTCAAATGTAGAATTACCTACGTCAATTTCATATAAAGTAATCACTGAGATTGCTAAGGAAAAAATGCACTTTAAAGGCCTTATTTTTACGGATGCTTTGAATATGAAAGGTGCATCAAATTTTGCCAAACCTGGTGAAATTGATTTGAATGCATTTATTGCGGGCAATGATATGTTATTATACCCGGAAAATGTACCGGCAGCTATAACTTCGATAAAAAAAGCAATTAAAAGTAAGAAAATAACCATGGCCCGATTGGATGAATCGGTAATAAAGATATTAAAAGCTAAATATTGGGTTGGATTAAGTAATTACCGTCCGGTAGAATTAAAAAATATAAATGAGGATGTTAACACAATCCAAGATGAAATATTAAATCGGAGATTGGTAGAAAACTCGATTACTCTAATTCAAAATGAAGACAATGTTTTACCAATTAAAAATCTAAAAAACAATGGTATAGCCTATGTTAAATTTGGCAAAAACGACAATAAAAGTTTTATTAAGAGATTGAATGACTACACACAAGTTGATGTCATAGAAGGAAAAGATCTGAAGGATCTCATTCAAAAATTAAAAAAATACGAAACTGTAATTGTTGGATTTCATACGAGTTTAGGCGCTTATGCAAATTATAAAATTTCCGATATAGAATTGGAAAAATTGCAAGCCATAGCAAAAGACCATAGAGTTATTTTGGATGTTTTTGCCAGCCCTTACAGCTTAATAAAAATTAAATCATTTACAAATATCGATGCAATTTTGGTTTCCTATCAGAATACGCCATTAGCACAAGACATTTCGGCCCAGATGATTTTTGGAGCTGTTGATATTAAAGGAAAATTACCTGTAAACATTAAGAATGAATTTAATATGGGTTTTGGTTTGCAATTGGCTAATTTTAAGAGACTAGGGTATTCCATACCGGAAGATGTTGGCTTGGATAGAAGTAAATTGAAAAGAATTGATTCTATCGCTAAAGTAGTCATCGATTCCTCCATGTCTCCGGGCTTACAAGTTTTAGTTGCCCGTTATGGTAAGGTTGTATATCGAAAGAGTTTTGGCTATTATACTTACGATTCCATAAAAAAAGTTGATAATGAGAGTATTTATGATCTGGCATCAATAACAAAAATATTAGGAGCCTTACCCATGATCATGAAAGCAGAGGAGGAAGGCAAGTTTACTTTAGAAACTACTCTGGGCGAGTTGATGCCTGTTTTGAAGGATAGCAACAAGGATACCTTAACGGTAAAAGAGGCATTATCTCATTATGCTAAGTTAAAACCATATATTTCATACTTTGACGCGATGGTGGAAGGTGAAAATAACGATCCTATGCCCGAATATTTTCAGACAAAAAGATCTAGTGAGTATAGTATTGAAGTGGCTAAGGATCTTTACCTGAGGACAGATTATTTGGACACTATATTCAGACTTATAGCAGAGGCTCCTCAAAGAGAAGAGTTGGATTATAAATACAGTGGTTTACCATTTTACTTATTTAAGGATTATTTAGAGAAAGAATACAAACTTCCACTGGATCAATTGGATGATGATTATTTTTATGCTCCATTAGGGGCAACAACATTAACATATAATCCTTTAAATAAATTTCAAAAATCGCGTATTGTACCAACTGAAGATGATGATTTTTTTAGACACCAATTATTACATGGGTATGTACATGATGAAGGGGCAGCAATGTTAGGAGGAGTGAGTGGAAATGCCGGCCTGTTTGCAAACTCGAACGATGTGGCAAAAATTATGCAAATGTATTTGCAAAGAGGCTATTATGGAGGCGAAAGTTATTTAAAGCCTGAAACGCTGGATAGATTTAATTTCAGATACTATGAAAAAGAAGGAGTACGCAGAGGTTTGGCTTTCGATAAACCTCAACTGGATCCCGAAGTGATGGCCACTTGTGGGTGTACATCCTTTAAAAGTTTCGGTCATAGCGGTTATACAGGAACTTACACTTTTGCTGATCCTGAAACAGAAATAGTATATGTATTCTTATCGAACCGGGTATATCCCACTCGTGAAAACACCACCTTATTTAAAGAGGATATTCGAACCAAAGTTCAAGGATTGATATATGAAGCTATTGTGGAATAATTACATTTTAGTTCTGTTCAATAAAAAAACGGCTAAAATACTTAAGAACAAATAGATTAATCCAATTTCAATTCCGAAAAAGAAAGAAATTATAGCAGTTTGCAGGAAGTAAAAAACAGGAAAAGCCGTAATACCTACGGTAAATCTAAAAGTAGAAATATACTCTTCTTCTTTAATTTTTGGATAAACTTTCCTCCAGATCAAAAGAGGGAAAACGCTGTTAATTTTAACCAATAGAAGTAAGGGATTAAAACTATTTTTACTTTTAACCGGGATAGGAGGGAGTGCATCTAAATTTTCTATTGTTTTATTCACTTTTTCAGGATACAAAAATTCGTCAGCCTTAAAATGTTGAACTATCTGCTCATAATTACTTCTATCTTCTATATGCGTAGTAAGTTTTTTTAGTTGTTTACCAACCTCATCGATCAACTGAATAATGGATTCATTTTTATCAAAATTATTCCAATAGTAATTAGCAGATATGGGTTTCCCGTAATAAACACTTGCACTGCTACCGAATTCTTTAGCATCACTGTAATTATAGCCAATAGGAATGATGTCAATTTCGTTGGATGGATCTTGTTCTAATGCACCGAAAGCAATTCGGGTAAACCCTTTAGTTAAAACCCTGACTCTTCTTTGTAAACTGTGACTTCCTTCGGCGAAAATGAGTAGTGTTTGTTTGTTATTTAAAATTTTATAACATTTTTGAAAAGTTTCTTCATTCTTAGTCAAAGTATCATAACCATCTCTGATCCTGTATATTGGCAGCATATTGATATACAATAAAATTGAATTGACAATGGGGTTCTTAAATACCTGGGCCTGTGTTAAGAAATGTTGTATTCTTTTATTAGTAGCGCCAATAAGTAGAGGGTCTAAAAGGGCATTTTGATGGTTGGCAACAAACAGAACAGCTTTTTTATCAGGTATGTTCTCTTCCCCAACCATTCTAACACTCTTAAAATAGAACGCAAAACCAGTTCTCATATAGTATTTAACAAAATAATACCAAAGCCTTCTTCTCATAGGGTTGCAATTTTAGGGACTTTACTAGACCAAATAAAAGCTACAACCAAACCTGACAGTATATCCCAGATTGCCCAAAAGGCAACCAATAGGGCCGTTCCTCCGAGCCCATTAAAAAACGTAAAAACCAACATTAATCCTAATCCGGCATTTTGTATTCCAGTTTCTATACTTAAAGTTTTTTGATCATTATATGCCAATTTGTTAATTCTTGCAAAATAAAATCCAGCAACAAATAATACCGCATTATGTAGAATTACCAAAAATATAACATGGTGAATATGGGTTGTAAAAATTTCTAAGTTATTATAAAAAGCACCAATAATAAAGGATAAAAATATTAGTATGGATATTGGTTTTAGTATTTTGGAAAACTTAGATGCAAATTTTGAATAATAATGTTTTATCAGCATTCCTAAAACTAATGGAATTCCCAGGATCAATAGAACAATTTTAGAAACTTCTAATGGATCCAGCGCAACACGTTCTAAAATAATTGAGGTTGGTTCATACATATTTGCCCAAATAGCAATATTAAGTGGTGTCATAAAAAGTGCCGCAATTGAGGCAAATGCAGTTAAACTTATTGATAATGCCGCATTTCCGCCAGCTAATTTCGACATAAAATTTGAAATATTTCCACCGGGACAGGCACCAACTATTATCATTCCCAAAGCGATACTAGGCTCCGGATCGATAATATTGACCAATAAGAAGGTAATAAATGGAATTAATAAGAATTGAGAAATGATTCCTACAATTACAGGTCTGGGTGATTTCAAGAGATTTGTAAAATCCGTCATTTTTATATCTAATGCCACCCCAAACATTATCAAAGCAAGTGTAATATTTACCACCCATAAATTATCAGTATCAAAGTTTATCCGAATATTATCTATATTCTCAATCATATCAATTTTTAAAAGCATATTCTACAATATTCGAACCCATTTGCAAGGCTTTTATTCGAATTTCTTCCGGGTCATTATGTACTTCTCTATTTTCCCAACCATCACTTAGATCGCTCTCGTAATCATAGAAACAAAGAAGTCTTCCCTCAAAAAAGAGTCCAAATCCCTGAGGAGGTTTATTATCATGCTCATGAATTTTTGGTAAAGCAGTAAAATTATATTTTTGATTATAAATTGGGTGGTTAAACGGAATTTCCTGAAAATCAGTTTCAGGAAAAACTTTTTTCATTTCTTGTCGGACATAACTATCCATTCCATAATTATCAGAGATATGTAAAAACCCTCCGGATAACAGGTAATTTCTTAAATTTTGTATTGCCTGATCAGAAAAGAATACATTACCATGCCCGGTCATAAAAACTATGGGGTAATTAAATATCTCTTTGCTATCGCTAGAAACAGTTTGTGGCTTGGTATCGAGTTTTGTATTTATATTTTCATTACAAAAAGTAATCAAATTTGGTAAAGCCGTAGGGTTGGCGTACCAATCACCACCTCCTTCATATTTTAAAATTGCGACTTGCTGTGAAAAATTATGGCTAATATTAATGAATAAAAGTAAAGCGAAAAATGGGTACTTATTATTCATAAAACAGCAATTACCAAAAATTTGGGTTTAAAATAAATTGATTAATAATAATTTTTCAAGACAGAAACTGTATTACAGACAACTATACCTGCCGTTTCAGTACGCAATCTACTTTTACCCAAAGATAGGGGAATAAATTTATGTTGCAAGGCAGCATTAATTTCTTTTCCTGAAAAATCACCCTCAGGGCCAATCAAAACAGTGATATTATTGTGAGTCAAAGATTCTGGTTTTAATCTTTGTTTGTCCGTATCCTCGCAATGTGGAATGAATTTATTGCCTTCTATATCCTTTTTAATAAACTCAGTAAATTTTATTGGTTCATTTAAAACCGGTAATCGAAATTTTAAAGATTGTTTCATAGCCGAAATGATCACCCTATGATACCTGTCCATATTAATCTTTTTCCTTTCCGAATTGTCACAGATCAATGGAGTAATTTCGTCAATACCGATCTCGGTAGCTTTTTCCAAGAACCATTCGTATCGATCATTCATCTTTGTCGGGGCAATTGCAATATGTAAATGATAGGTCCAGGGTTTAGGTTGTAATTCAGCAGAAACAATTTGAATTACACATTTTTTTTCATTCCCACTTGTTATCTCCCCATTAAATAAATACTCCCTGCCATTAGTGATTAACAGATGATCTTTTTCTTTCTTCCTCAGTACTTTAATAATATGTCTACTCTCATTTTTATCAAAAGAAAAAACAGTTGTTTCTAAATTAATATCAGGATTATAAAAAAGTTGCATCTTCTATGGAGTAGCTATATTATGATATATCCATTTTAAAGGTACATCGTTTTTTATGAATAACCGGATTAAAATGCCTCCAGATCGAATGAATTTCAGTGTTATCTTCTAATTCAGGAGTAATAATTCCCTTTGTTACTCCTAATTTAATATAGGAATTATAGCACTGTTCGAATATGATCGATGTGAGCCCTTTTTTCTGAAATTTTGGCACCACACCTATTAGATAAAGAACAGCGGCATCAATATTATTTCTAGCTTTTAATAAATGAAACACTCCTGTTGGAAATAATTTACCCTTAGACTTTTGCAGGGCTTTGGCAAAAGAAGGCATTGTAACGGCAAAGGCCACAAGATCGTCATTCTCATCCACGACAAACTTTATAAACTCTGGGTTTATAAATGGAATAAATTTCTTTTTAAAATATCCGATCTGAGCATCAGTCACAGGAATAAATGTGGACAATTTGGAATAAGAAGAATTGAATATATTGAACATCTGATCCACATAAGGGATAATGTCTTTAGATGAATTGAAGTTCAATTCTCTAACTTTATATCGAAACTTCAATATTTTGTTGATTCGGGAATATTTGTGAATATCTATATTTTCCATCAAAAAATAATCCTCAATATATTTTTTAGCAACATCTAACCCAAACTGTTTGTAATGATTCTCGTAATAAGGATGATTATACCAGGTTACCATGGTCCCAATATGATCAAAACCGTAAGTAAGCACACCCACTTTGTCCAGATTTGAAAACCCAACAGGTCCCTCAATAAACTCTAAGTTGTTTTCATTTCCAATTTCTATAACTTTTTCCAACAAAGACCTTGAAACGCTGAGATCATCAATAAAGTCAAACCAGCCAAAACGCATTTTCTTAACCTTTTGGTCCTTGACTTCTATCCAATTGATCATAGCGCATATCCTTCCCACTATTTTATCATTTTCATAGGCGAGAAAAAATCGCGCATCAGCATGTTCAAAAACCGGATTTTTTGTTTTATCGAAGCTACTGACTTCATCCTTAATAATAGGGGGAACCCAGTATTTGTTATCTTTATAAAGTTTAAACGGAAATTTTACAAACTTTTTGAGTTCTTTTTTTGTAGAAATTTCTTTTACTGTGATCATCAGTCAAAAGTAATATTTTTATTGACTTTTGCTATATTTTTTTTCGGCTTTTTCCTTGCTTTTTTGTTGCTTTATCAGCTGCTTATTTTGTTTCTTTTTTGCCTTTTGGGCCTTTTTATTAACGGGAGGTGCTAAACTTCTTTGTTTTGCCTTTACAGATTTAACATCTCTCTTCCCTGAACCATTCGATTTCTTACCTGAAAACAGACCACCAATGGCCGCTCCCGTACGCGCAAAAAACCCACCCTTCTCTCCGGACATAGATTCTTCCCCATTATTAACTTTAGTCTTTATTATTTTATCCTTATGTCTATCAAGTCTCCACGACATTCCCGCTCCGGCTAAGTAAGAGAAATCGCTTCGTTCGTCAAGAATATACCGAAAGGAAACATCAATTTGCAGGTTTCTATTCAATAAATATACACCACCAAGTCCTACCTGAAAATCGTTAGGAACATTTTTTCTAAAGACCCCTTGATTTTCTAAAAATGCTGACCATTGTTCTGAAAAGGCATAAGTAGCAGTAATAATATAGGAGTTCTCAGATTGATCTGTAAATGCATTATCCATTATAAAATTAGTAATAAAAACAAATTTATTAGTAAGATCATTTTGTAAAAAGATTCCAAATTTTCCACTAACACCATATGGATTTATGTGCATTTCATTCAATAAGTTGGTGTTAAAACCGGCATAGACCCCAACAGCGGGTATGAGTCTTCTTGTATCGAATCGATGTCTGGCCTTCCAGCTTCTTATTTCTTTAGACAGATCCTTGTAAGTAGGCCGGTATACCAAATATTTGGCTCCAATTGTAAGTTCACTTAATCCAAATCCTGATTCATTATAAATATCGGGTTGTGTATAATTCCTATCTTCATTTTGGATTGCCATATCCAAAATAAACTCTAGTTGTTCAAAGAACTGACCCGTTCTAAAAGTTATATCCGATCCAAATGCCTTAGATCCATAGGCTACAGTTTCCTCATTTATTTGATCGTAATAATTTACGTGATTTACATTATTATAGAAAAATCCACCCTCTATCTGGTATACTTTAGTACCTATACTAAAAGGACTGCTTGAAAAACCGGGGCGATTGGAGTTGATAACTTCCGTATACTGAGCTAAACTTATCTTTATACAAAACAAGAAAAAAATGGACGCAAAAAAATACTTCATTTTATAAAAATAAGTTGGTGTCTAAGTTTAGATTTTATTAATTAGAAACGTTATAGTTGCTCGCAAATTGTTACTTTTGAAAATAAATTTTAAAAATATGCTTTCGGCGTCATTTATAGGGGTGTTAAATACAATTTTAATCATAATGTTAATCTATTATGGAATAAAGTTTATTGGCAGAATTTTAATTCCTATATTTTTTCAAAAAGTGGTGAAAAATGCGGAGGAAAAATTCAAGCAGCAACAGGGATATCAGAGCTCTAATACTACAAAAGAAGGAGAGACTACTATTGATAAAAAACCAGATAAACAAAACAAAAGTAAGAATGACGTTGGTGAATATATTGACTATGAAGAAATTGATGATTAGATCTGTTGCTTTGGTTCGTATTAATTCATGGTAGTGCTACTTAGGATGCAAGATTAATATTATACATGTATATGAAAAGTAAAAAAATAGTTCCCTTTTTAATAGTATTTCTAACTTTCGTAATAGTTTCTCTGGCTTATTTTTCACCGGTATTAGTAGGTAAAAAATTGTTTCAAAGTGATATTGCTCAATTTAGAGGAATGTCAAAAGAAGTTCAAGAATTTAGAGCAGAAAATGGTACAGAACCTTATTGGACGAATAGAGCTTTTGGAGGTATGCCAACTTATCAGTTAAGCACTTATTACCCACATGATTATATTAAAAAAATTGATAGTATCTTACGATTTTTACCTCGTCCGGCGGATTATTTGTTTCTATATTTTTTAGGATTTTTCGTGCTGCTTATGGTATTGAAAATTGATTGGAAATTGGCAATAATTGGTTCCTTAGCATTTGGATTCTCCACTTATTTTATTATTATTTTGGGTGTAGGGCATAACGCCAAGGCCCATGCTATTGCTTATATGCCGATGGTTTTAGCAGGAGTTTTACTGGTATTTCAAAAGAAATATTTACCCGGGTTTATTCTTACGGCTCTTGCTATGGCATTAGAAATAAATTCCAGTCATCCACAAATGACCTATTATTTGCTTTTTATGATTCTTATTTTCGGCCTGGTCTATCTTATAGATGCAATCAAAAATAATGAGTTACCGGTTTTTGTTAAAAACATTGCTCTGTTAGTTGTTGCAGTTGTTTTATCCATAGGCGTAAATGCCACCAGTTTGCTAGCAACTAAGGAATATGCAGATGAAAGTACACGAAGTAAAAGTGAATTAACAATTACTCCAACCGGAGAAAGAATTATTCCCTCGGGTGGTCTGTCCAAGGAATATATTACTCAATATAGTTATGGAATTTTGGAGACCTTAGATCTGTTCATTCCTAGATTCATGGGAGGGTCGAACAGTGAAAATATTGGTAAAGAATCCTATACCTATAATTTTTTAAGCAACAGAATTGATAAAAAACAAGCCCTGGGTTTTTCAGAGAACGCACCCATGTATTGGGGAGATCAACCAATAGTTGCTGCTCCTGCCTACTTAGGAGCAGTGGTCATATTTTTATTTGTTTTGGGTATATTTCTTGTGAGAGGGCGACTTAAAATATGGTTGGTTACTGCTACGGTATTTTCAATATTATTGAGCTGGGGTAAGAATTTTGATGTCCTTACTAATTTTTTTATTGATTATGTTCCACTGTATAATAAATTCAGAGCAGTGTCATCTATACAGGTTATTGCTGAATTGGCAGTCCCTTTACTAGGGATACTTGCCGTTCAGAAATTCATGGATGATAATACTTTAAGAGAGAGAAAATTAAGAGCCTTAAAATACAGCCTCTTTATTTTAGGAGGTATGTCACTAGTATTTATAGTGGTGGGAACTAGTTTTTTTGCATTCGAGAGTTTTAGAGATGCTAATTATGAAAGTATGATCCCCGGTTTTTCAGAAGCAATTGTTAACGATAGAAAATCAATTTTCATCAATGATAGCTTCAGATCATTGATTTTTGTACTATTAACAGCTTCTATATTATGGTTATTCTTAAGAAACAAAATTTCCAAAAATGCTGTTTTAGGAACTTTTTTGGCATTTGTAATCTTTGATATGGTAGATGTTGATAAAAGATATGTGAACAACGATGATTTTATTTCTGAAAGAAAATTAGAAAATCCCTTTCGTATGACGGAGATTGATAAGGAAATAAAAAAGGACGAAGGTCATTATAGAGTGATGAATTTTATGGTTGATCCGATGAATGACGGGAGTACATCATATTTTCATAACTCGATTGGAGGATATCACGCAGCTAAACCCAGAAGATATCAGGAGTTATATGATTTTCAAATTATTAAGAATAATATTGAAGTGTTGAACATGTTGAATACGAAGTATATTATTTATCCCGATAATGAGAACAAAGCGAATGTACAATTAAATTATGAAACGAATGGAAATGCTTGGTTCGTTACCAATCTGGAATCTGTAGATTCGGCCGATGAGGAAATCATAGCATTGGATAGCCTGAATACGAGAACTACTGCTGTGATTAGATCCGATTTTGCGGATGAATTGCGGAAAGATTATTTATTGGATAGCACTGCCCAAATTAGTTTGGTTAACTATAGTCCTAACAAATTAGTTTATAAAAGCACTTCTGCCTCCAATCAATTTGCTGTATTCTCTGAAATTTATTATAAGCATGGGTGGAAGGCCTATGTGGATGATGTAGAAACTAAAATTTATCCTGTGAACTATGTCCTTCGAGCCATTGAATTACCATCAGGAGATCATAAAATTGAATTCAAATTTGAACCAACAGTTATTAAAAAAGGAAATAAGATCACCCTGGTTTCCTATGCGTTTTTATTTTTAATTCCTTTAGTTTGGTTTGTAGTTGATAAGAAGAAAAAGAAACATGAGTCATCATAGCAAAAGGTATAATCATACCCTGGAGTTTTTACAAAAAGTCCTTCCTGCACCTGCGACAATCCTGGATTTAGGTACCAGAAACGTGTTTAGTGAGATTATGGAACAAAACGGCTACACTGTTTATAATACGGAAGGAGAAGACTTTGATCTAATACCGGAAACCGTAAAAAAATATAATGTAGATGCGGTTACAGCTTTTGAAATATTTGAGCACCTCGTGGCTCCTTTCAATGTTTTGCGTGAAATTACATCCCCGAAATTGATAGCCACCATTCCTTTGAATTTGTGGTTTGCCAGAGCTTATCAATCCAAAATAGATGAATGGGACAGACACTTTCACGAATTTGAAGATTGGCAATTTGATTGGCTGTTAAAAAAAGCGGGATGGCAAATAAAGGAAACTCAAAAATGGACCAGCCCTATTAAGAAAATTGGTTTTCGCCCAATATTAAGAAAATATACACCACGTTATTACGCAGTTTACGCGGAAAAATAGTTATGAGAATTGGAATGATCCTGGATAAAACTTTTCCTCCCGATCCAAGGGTAGAAAATGAGGCTATGTCATTGATCAATAGAGGGCATGAGGTGTTTTTATTTTGTCTGAAATACGGGCCTCAAGAGGAGGGACAAGAAAAGATCAATAATATTTTGGTTTGTCGATATTCTTCCAACAAGTTAGAGTATAAACTATCGGCATTAGTTTTTACGGTACCGATTTATACTACCTTGATGAAGAAAAAAATTCTTCATTTCTTACGAACTAATAAGATTGAAGTGATTCATATTCATGATATTAGAATAGCCGAGGCGGTGTATAAGGCCAATAGAAATTTAAAATTACCCACTGTTTTGGACCTGCACGACAATATGCCGGAAATCATAAAATTCTACCCTCATTTGCAAAAATTCCCCGGGAAACAACTCATATCTCCGCAAAAATGGAGAATGAAGGAAGAGGAGTTTATAAATAAGGCAGACAAGGTAATTACGGTTTCGGAGGAGTTTATAGAAGAAGTGATTAAAAGAACTGGGGTTAGTGAAGAAAAAATAATTCTGGTTCCCAATACCGTTAGGAAGACTTTTTATAATGAAGCTCTAATAGATAAGAACATTATAAATAAGTACAAAGATCATTTTGTTATATTATATGTTGGAGATACTGCGATCCGAAGAGGATTATTGACGGCCATTGATGCAATAGAAGAATTAAAGGACAAAATAAATAATTTAAAACTGGTAATAGTAGGAGAAAACACCACTGATAAGGAGTTAAAACTGCGCGTAAAGAATTTGAAATTAGATGATCATATAGAATTTACTGGTTGGCAAGATGTAGCGTTATTTCCTTCTTATATTGAGGCCAGTAGCCTATGTATATCTCCATTATACAGGAATAAACAGCACGATGTAGCCTATGCCAATAAATTGTTTCAGTATATGAGTTTTTCAAAGCCATTACTGGTTAGTGATGCCACAGCACAAAAAAAATTGATAATTAAAACTAAAAGCGGCTTAGTCCATAAAGAAAAGGATGTTAAGGACTTTAGGAATAAAGTTCTAGATTTATATAATAATCATGAACTTAGAAGCGAATTGGGAAATAATGGTAAATCCTTTATAGAGGATGAGTTTTGCTGGGAAAAAGTTTCGAAGAATTTAGTGGATATTTATGATGAATTAAGTGCAGGTAAATGAAAGTCTTGATCATAACATATTACTGGCCTCCAGCCGGTGGGAGTGGCGTACAGCGTTGGCTTAAATTTGTAAAATATTTGAAGGGTTTTGATATTGAACCAATAGTGTATACCGTGGACAATCCCAATTATGCCATTAATGATGAGAGCCTGTTCGAAGAAATCCCCAAAGATCTTGAAGTTTTGAAACAAAGGATCTGGGAGCCAAATAATTTATTGGGAAATAAAAAGCACACAAGCGCAGGTTTTCTGAACCCCCGACCAACTTTTTTCGGACAAATAGCGCATTATATTAGAGCTAATTATTTTATTCCGGATGCCCGAAAATATTGGATCAAGCCTTCGGTAGCGTATTTAAAGGATTATTTAAAAGAGTCGGATGTCGACATAGTAATAACTACTGGGCCTCCTCACAGTTTACATTTGATTGGCTTAGAACTAAAAAGAACAATACCGATCAAATGGATTGCCGATTTTAGAGATCCCTGGACCGAAATTGACTACTTCCACCAACTTCCATTGACGAAGAGATCTTTAGCTAAACATAAGAAGATGGAAGAAGAAGTAATTCAAAATGCGGATGCTGTTCTGGTTGTTGGGAATACGATGAGGTCTAATATGAAATCTTTGAATAAAAATATTCATGTAATAACTAATGGTTTTGATGGCGACCTTCCAACAGGTGGGACTGCTTTAGATAAATATTTCAGCATTACGCATATTGGAATGATGAATGCCGATAGAAACCCAATAATATTATGGAAAGTTTTAAAAGATATCATTGAAATTGACTCTGATTTTAAAGCAAATTTTCAGTTAAAGTTAATTGGCAAAATAGATCCTGTTATTTTGCAGGATATTAAATTTTATGGTTTGGAAAAACATGTAACGATAGTAGATTATTTGCCCCATAAGGAAGTATTACAAATACAAAGGTCATCGCAAATATTATTTTTGGCTGTTAATAATGTTCCAAATGCCGGAGGAATAATCACCGGAAAGATATTTGAGTATTTACAAGCCCGGAGACCTATTTTGGCAATTGGACCCGAGGATGGAGATCTTGCCCAAATTATAGATCAAGCCGATTCCGGTAAAATTGTTGGTTTTGATGCCGCGGATGACTTAAGGTCTGTTATTTTAGGTTTTTATGATAATTATAAAAAAGGGAATTTAAAAGTCATTTCACACAATATTGAGCAATATCATAGGAGGAATTTGACCAAACAATTAAGTCAGGTTATTAAAAATTTATAATAGTTATAATGAAGAAAATAGTCACTATTTTAGGAGCGCGACCGCAATTTGTTAAGGCTGCTGTATTAAGCAGAATTATTGCAGAGAACAATGATTTCGAGGAGGTCATCATTCATACAGGGCAACATTACGATGCCAATATGAGTGATATATTTTTTTCCGAAATGGAAATTCCTGTACCGAAATACAACCTCGATATAAACGGACTATCTCATGGAGTTATGACCGGACAGATGATGGAGAAGATAGAAGAAGTTTTGTTATATGAAAAGCCCGATGCAATAGTTGTTTATGGAGATACCAATTCAACTATAGCTGGAGCTCTTTCCGCAAAAAAGTTAGATATTAAAGTTGTTCATGTTGAAGCAGGATTGCGTTCATTCAATATGAAAATGCCGGAGGAGATCAATCGTATTTTAACTGATAGAATTTCAGACTTGCTGTTTTGTCCTACAGATACAGCCGTTCATAATTTAATATTGGAAGGATTTGATAATTTCGATATACAGGTTATTAAAAGTGGCGATATTATGAAAGATGCTGTGGAATATTATAGTGGATTTTCAGAGGAGAAATCGGAAATAATATCAAGTTTGAAATTGCAGGATAGATCATTTGTTCTCGCTACCATTCACCGTCAGGAAAACACAGATGATCTGGCTAAACTTAAAACCATTTTTGAAGGTTTAGCCCTTTTATCAAAACAGATCAAGGTTGTAGTTCCACTTCACCCAAGAACTCATAAAATTCTAAAAAAGAATAATTTAAGCTATAATGTTGAGATAATTGATCCGGTGGGATATTTTGACATGTTGGAGCTGTTAAAACATTGTCTCTTAGTAATTACAGATAGCGGGGGCTTGCAAAAGGAAGCTTTTTTTAATAAAAAACCATGTATCATCGTGAGGGAAGAAACAGAATGGACAGAATTGGTAGAACGCGGTTTTGCAACTTTGGCAGGAAGTGATAAGGTTAAGATGTTGGAGGCTTTTCAGAATTATAATAACCTTACCTTAGATTATACCATAAATTTATACGGAAATCAAGTTGGCAAGTCCATATATGAGGCGCTTAAAAAAAGTTTATTTGTTTAACACTTGTGTCTATGGCTAAAAACCGGAATTATTCCGATTGATAAATTAGTTTTTATTTCCTTTCATCCTCCCAGATCAACCTCTCATCCGTTCTGCTTGTAAAAAAGTCCGGACACTGCCCGTCTCCATTACCGGTAATACCACCATCGGGAGAACATATAATATTACAATTTTCATCGTATAGGCTGCTCATGATGTCGCAACATCTTGGTGGGATATAGTAAACAGTTTCACCCTCATATCTATAGCTGTAAATTTTTGCCGGAGGATTCCAAACAGCTTGCTCTTTTATCTCTTCTATCTTATCCTTAATACAGTTCGGTACTTCTTTTTGAATCTCCTCATTATTGCAGCTCAAAGCCATTAGAAAAACGATGACTAATAATCTAAATGACACTTTAATTGTTTTTATTCAGGTTTATTGACTCTTCAAGTCTATTAAAATATCTTCTTAACTTCGTATAGCTACTGGCACCAATAAGTTTTCAATTTCTAAGTGTAAATTTTGTAAAACATTTTTACTTGTCTCGAGATCATTTAGTATACCTTGTTTGGTATCTACAAATTTATGTTTTACATCATGAAATAAATTATGATAATAGTCGATACCCTCTTCCATATTCTTTGAAAATGTAAGTAAGTATTTTTCCTGTTTTTTATTCATGGAATCTTTGGCCTCATCGATCTTATTCTTAAGATAATCCAAATAAAGATTAAGTTCCTTTATAAACATGTTAGGTCGATCGTCTCTTGTCATCACATTGGCCCTTCCGTAGATATGATCTGTCATTTCCGCCAAACTTGATATTTTTGAGAAATACGCCATATTTGGACCGGGGCAAACAGAAATCTTGTCAGAATTCTTATGATCGATTTTATTAACAGTTAGTGCAGATGCGGCGAGCCCTACACATAAACAAGATTTTACAACAATCTTCTCGAATTTATTATTGTATTCCTCTGCGGAAAGATCTTCATTATTTAAATCTTTTATTTTTTTTCTTTGGTATTGTCTTGAAGCTGTACAAATACTTTTTTCAGTAAATTCTTTATTGGAACTTAAATATCCTTCCGGACAGGGACTTCCCGGTCTGCCCATTTCTACCTTAGCCAATTTTTCGATATCCTTTGTATTGCCTTTCAAACTATTAAAAGGTACACCTAATGGTGAAATGTCACTCAGATACAGATCATCCTCTTTAGCTTTCAACAATGTATTTAAGGTTTCATCATCTACAGTAGTTGCTTCCGGTACTAAAAGAAAAGGTGTGCCCCAACCTACGGAATCAATATCATAATGATCCAGTAAAAATTCATGTTCCTCGGAAGTTCCCACTCCACCCTGAGCTGTTACGAGCAAAGGTAATACTGCTTTTGGAATGGTTCTGTTTTTATTGGAAAGTGCCGGTACTAAAATATCATAAATGGATTGTATCAATTCATTTTTATTTTCTTTAAACTCCGCTAAAATGGGTCCCATTAAATATCCATCAGAAGCAAATGCGTGTCCGCCACAATTCAAACCGGATTCAATTCTGAATTCAGAAACCCAAATTCCTTTTTTAGCTAAAAACTTACCCTGGATCAAGGCAGATCTGTAATCACTAACCTTTAGAACAATTTTCTTTTTGATCTCTCCGTTTTCATTCGGATAGAAATCATCAAATTGCTCGAGATAGCTATACAATCTGGGATTCATACCTGCTGATAAGATGATCGAAGACTTTAAATCACTCTTTGCAAAGCCTCTTAGCGCAGCATGTGCATCATTATATTCTGTTGGTAATTTCTCACCATTAAAATAGTTATCCTTATCGAGCTTGGTCATGATGTTGACATCGATACTACCCATGGATAAATTGTTGTTTATCCAGCTTTTAATTTCTTTTAAATTGAAATTTTTAATTTTATCAAATTCTTCTTTAAGGACTGAACCATCAGGTAATTTATTAAAATATTCTTTAATATCATTGCTCTTTTCAATGGTTGAATTTTTAAATTCTTCAAATTTCTTTTCTGCAAGCTCGTTGATCAAATTCAAATAAGAAGTGACTCTTTTCGCTCTGAAGTCCTCAATTTTGTCTGAAATTTCAGTATAAGGAATTTTGAATTTATCGCTATAAAATTTCCTCATTTTTTCGAGAAGAATGTCGTTAACGATTGAGATAACTGAATCTATACCAAATTGTGAAACCTTTAAAGGAGTATCAACTGTAAATCCGAGGCCCATTACCGGGATATGAAATGAATGTTTTTGTGCCATATTTTTTAATTAGATGTATTTTTAATTATATGAACTATAGAAAGTCCAGCTTAACATAACTTACAAAGTTAAAATCATTGAACTAAATAAAGCATGATATTTGTTTCTTTTTTGAACTTTAACAAAATATTATAATTTTCAAGCCAATAATAAGGTTAAGAAAGTATAGCGGAGATAACATTTTTCCTAGGTTTTCATGTACGTTTCATCCTCCTTCTCCGCCTATGGCGGATTCGGCGGACGGAAATCAGGATGTTTGCATTGCAAACTCAATTTAATACCTCGTACCCTTGGGTCGAGGTAGTTTATTATAGTTGATATTTTGAAAATAGATTCAAAAATTAAAGCATAAAAAAAAGCCTATCTTCTTAGATAGACTTTTTGAATAAAAAAATTATTATGTATAATCGTTAAAGTACTTTAACGTTTACTGCATTTAAACCTTTTTTACCTTCTTTAAGTTCGAACTCTACTGAGTCATTTTCTTGGATCTCGTCAATTAGACCAGAAACATGGACGAAGTATTCATTGTTTGAACCTTCTTCAATAATGAAACCAAATCCTTTGGAATCATTGAAAAATTTTACTGTACCTTTTTTCATTTTTGTTTAATAATAATAAGCTGCAAATGTAATATAATTTTGTAAGTATTACTATTTTATTTCGGAATTAATTATTTTTCGTAATAATCGAAGATTAATTTATAATAAACTTATTTTTTGTTCTCTAGATTTCTTATTTCATTGTCAATTTGAGTCATTAGACCCCTGGTGTCTGAAATTATTTTTTCTAAGCTATTAATGTTCCACCTTCTGTTGGAAATGATTTCGGCATTGATACTCTTAAATTGTTGATCTTCAAGCAGGGCTTCATATTCATTAGGCTTTGCGTATTCATTATTTTCCTGATCAATATCACCCAGAAAATAATTCCTAAAATGAGTCACATGATAAGGGTAGGAGATGTTCTGTTGTAGATTGTTGGCCCAAACCTCATTTTCGTTTTTTAGAATAGAGAACTCATTTTCAAAAAGGTAACTAATATTTTGTCGAAGACTATCATTGGAAATTAGATCTATGCCTTTAGATTTTAAGTAATCATACCCTCCGCTTATTGGGTTTGAAGTGATGGTCCAGAAATATGTTCCAAACGCTATATCCAAAGACTCATCATAAGGTTTGTTATTGTCTAAGAAGTCCAGAATCAATAAATTATTTTTTAGATAGACCTGCTCTGACTGAATTGCACGTTCAAAGGATTTGATACTACTGCTAAGATTGGAATTTAGTTCATAGAGAATTTTGATCTCAAGAGCTCTTATTTTTTTTTCAGAATTTAAATTGTCTAAATAGAGCGCTAAGAGGATTCCAATTACAATTAGGGTAATTTCACCGATGGCATAAAAAAAATATTTACTTAAATTACCTTTGCCTATTAGTTTATGCCTTATTTTTCTGAAGTAGCTGATCATTGTAATTATCAGATGTTGTTTTTTCGCTTTATAGCGAACTAACAAATATAGTTATTCATAAAATAAGATAGAAATGTTTATACAATTGAAAACATTTTTGAAAAATATTAAGCGTCAACTCTATATAGGGATGGACAATAAAAAAGTTCTGAAATCAAAAATCCGCACTCCCTGTCTAAAGGCGGCAGGCAGACAGGCTTGTTTAATATTCATTAATCTAAGTTTCACCATCTAAATGGTTTAAAACCAATATCATATTCCAACCAGTCCGCCCTGGCTCCTTTTTGTGATTTCAATCCAACCTGAACAAAGAACCACTTTGTAATTTCATACTGAAATGCTACACGCATATAGGTTGGTTCTTTTCCTTTATCATCGGTGAGATACAAACCACCTTGTAGTCTTATCGCTAATTTTGAAATCATAAAGTCGTAGCCCAAGTGGATTCCTGCAAGCACTCGGTCTATATTTTCAGGATATTGCGGAGCCAGACTATCATCGTAGAACACGTCGAAACCTCCCGTAAAGCCATGGGCATTGTTCAATTTGAATTTGTAGTATATAACGCCTGAAAATGTAAAGTGACGTGTAGAGGTTCCTTTATCTTCTATATTCTGCACGGTTCAAAAACCGGCAAATACTTCAATGGAGCTTTCATTTAATTTTGTGTTTTTAGTTTTTTTCAACCTCTTAAAACGAGCCGGTAAGATCAATGAGTTGTTGGGTTCTTTATTTAGTTTTATTTGATCTGCATTATAAAGATATCTAAAACCCAGATTCAAACCGTACATATTAAAACCAAAATTAGGAGTGTACAGTCTCGCGATGCTGAAATGTGTATAATCTATTCCGTACAACAGATCCCATTTATTGGATATTCTATATTCAGCCCCAAAGCCAAGGCTTATATAAGTAGCGAACCTGCCTCCAACAGAATCATTGTCCGGATTCGTGATGGGGTCATAAGGTTCGAGGCTAAAAGACAAACCTACAGCAGGACTAATTTGAAAAACATTTCTCCGATTGTGATCACTTAGCGGAATATTGATGAAGGCGAATAATGCATTGGGCGTACCGAAAATATCAGGATCTCCAATAAAACCAATATAATACCCTAACCCATATGAGAAATAGCCGTACTGATTGGTCCAGCTTTCAGGATCACTGGGCTGCCATCCATATCTCAATTCTAAAGAACTATAGGAGGCCAATACATCTTCCCAGACTTTGACCCGTATATAAATGATTTCCATAATGCCCTTTTACATCGACATATCTAAAGCGGCCAATCTCACCTTTTCGATTATTACCACTTAATGAATCCAAAGAATCTTGACCTAGTGCTGTTTGTACTCCAAGCAGTATTATAATTACAAAAACATCCCTGAGCTTTGAAAATATGCTCAACTCTTTCTCAATGAAGACCGTTATAGCAAGGTATAACGAAGAAATATATATATTGCGATGTTCCTGATCATTCTGGGGGGTGCGATGCGTCCAAATAAAAATATTATCTTATATTAAACGAGTGCAAATTATTAAAATTATAAGGTCTGAAGCAGACAAATCTTAGATTTTTTAACTAACAATTTAATGATGCCTAATCGTTTAGTTATAAAAAGTTATCAATCTTCCATTGATATCTACACGGGAAAAGTCGAATTCATTTTTAATCCACGCAATAGTTTTTTTTTGATAAATAAAAACATGGGTTGGGTCGTTTTTATAATACCATGTAGAAAAATCAACGCTCTTATCATAAATTTCCGTCATGCAGTAAAGTCTGCCACCTTTCAATAAGATATTCTTTAGTAAGGAAAATTCTTTTTTTGGAGAATAAAAATGTTCGATCACCTCGCAACACGCTATATAATTGTATTTTTTATTTAATAATTTAGGATTGTCGTGAAAGTACGGGTCAAAGACTTTGATACTGAAGTTGTTATCTTTAAGAATTTTAGATATCACCGGGCCGGTACCGGCACCAAAATCAAGACCTAAATGATCTTCTGAAAAGTTTTCTAATATCGCCTTAGTAATGGGCGATACAAAATTTTGATATCTTTCATCAAATACGTCATTATTATGTGTCTCATAACGTAATTTTTCATCTTCGGTTTTGAGTCTTAAACTCTTATCCATGAATATCGCTTTGCAATTACTGCATTCATGGAACAGTTGGTTCATATTTTGAAAGTAAATAGTACTTGGTGCAACGCACAGGGGGCATACTTGTGACATATTATTCAGCACATTTTACGCAGAGCAGGCTTTGAGGTCTGATTAAAATTCTCCCCAAAGGTATAGGTTGATTGCATTTCAAACAAAGACCAAAATCTTTACTGCCTAGCTGAGATAATACGCGATTCAGATTTTTTAACTTTTGTTCTGCAAATCTTAATCCAGCCTCAGCAACACTTTTATTGTTGATGGCATCCATGCGGGAAACCCTTCCAATTGCCACATCCGGAGCAACTGGCTTGGTCACCTCTTTGAATTCTGTTACTGACATTTCTGTTTTAGAGATCTCATTGAGAATTGTCTGTTCAATTTCTTTTAAATCCATCGTTCTGCTTCTTATAAGATCCTTGGTTTTTGCCAGCCATTATGGTAATCAGCTTTAATTAGATCATTTGCTTTTTTATTATTACCGAACTTGTTTTTCACCGGATCCCAATGGATTTTATCTCCTGTTTTATACGCAATATTGCCCATCTGTGCATTTATGGCAGCTATACTCCCGGATTGAATAGGGGTGTTCAATAATTCAATATTATCAGATCGCACTGCCTCAAGAAAATTTGTAGTATGGAGGTCGAGATAATTGACACCTTTTGGTCTTTCAACTGCAGTTATTGGATCCATTTTATTCGCGCCCGAGCCACTATATCCTTTAGGTTCTTTTTCCACCAACACTTCAAAACCCCCTCTATTCAAAACTAAAGTTCCGTTATTGCCAATGAAGGCTATTCCTTCTCTTTTTTCATAAGGCCCATAATCTATACCGGTAGCGTGCTCCCATAACATATTAAAACTTTCATATTCAAATAAGGCCTGTAAAGTATCCGGTGTTTCCGATGCATCATTAGGGTACGCTATTTTTCCACCACTGGCCATGACTGATTTTGGCACCTTTTCATTCATTGCATAAAGTGCGATGTCAATTTCGTGTACACCCCAATCCGTCATTAATCCTCCGGCATAATCCCAAAACCATCTAAAGTTAAAATGGAATCTGTTCTTGTTGAATGGTCTCAGTGGGGCAGGACCTAACCAAAAATTATAATCAACTCCTTCAGGTACCTTTGAGTCTGCTAGCACAGGAACCGGTTTCATCCATCCTTGGTATGCCCATACTTTTACCAAACGGATCTTACCCAGTTTGCCGGATCTAACAATCTCAATTGCTTGCTTGTAATGCGGACCACTTCTCTGCCATTGCCCTACCTGGACTATAGAATTGTATTTCTCGGCTGCCTGCAGCATGATCTGGCATTCTTCAATCGTATTGGCGATAGGTTTCTCCACATAAATTTGTTTGCCCGCTTCACATGAATCTACCATCATTTTACAATGCCAATGATCCGGTGTACCAATAATTACTACGTCGACATCCCTATTATCTAACAGTTCTCGGTAATCCGAATAAGTTGCAATTTTATGATTTGAATTTTTGCTTATTTCATTTAATCGTCGGTCAATTACATTTTGATCAACATCACATATTGCAATAAGCTGAACATCTTCATTTTTTAAAATGGACATTGTGTTTGCCCATCCCATTCCATTACATCCAATTACACCAACATTGATACGGTTATTTGCTCCTGTAATATTGGAAGCGAAAACAATATTTCCAAAGGGTATATTCAGTGCCGCTACTCCCAAGGCTGAATTTTTTATAAAACTTCTTCTCTTGTTCTTCATAATATTATAGCCCTTATAAGTATGCTATTTTTGTTTAGTAATCTGAATATTCGGTAGGGTAAAGAAAAGTAATGTCAATATGGGAAACATTATTATCGTATTTGCTCATTGAGATCAATTCCTTCCATTCGGGAGCATCAACAAATTCTTTCCAATGTGCATCTCTGCTTTCTTGATTGGCAAAAGTGGTCATATACATCAGATTTGGCATCTTTGGCCCCGAGATTACCTCGCCATAAAATACAGCATTGAATCCCAAGCGCTTAAAAAGATTTACTTCACCACCGGCATTAAACATATCCACCTTATTTTTAAAATATGCTTCTGACGGCGACTCGTAACTTCTCAATTCATAAATTCTATCTTTTCGTTCACCATTTAAAGGGGATGCTAGCATTATTGGCATATCTATAAATGCTTTTAACAAAATAGATTCAATCCTTTGATAGGCCGGTTTCTTATGAGAAGTTTTAATATAGTCCACACTACTAGCCAAATAAATTTTATCTTTTTCCAGATTATCATCCAAAGTCTCAAATTGAGAGAGTGAAGAAAACGGAATGAGGACATAGATTTTTTTTATAGAATCAACCCTGGGTTTAAAAACTCCAATATTTGTAATATTATGTTTCTTTAATGCCGGTAGATACGCTTTTCTAAGATAATTATCCGTCATTTCTACCTGTTCATCATTAAGCAGCGAATATATTTTTATTTGATAGAATTCACGATTTTGTTCTTGAGCATAGCTTATGGTGGGAATGGCCAACATAAGATTTAATAGTACTAATATTTTTAAATTTTGCAGCATGGTTATTATCTAAATACACTTTTATAGCCCTAAAATACAAATTTTATTCTCACCGGCAGGGTTATTCAATGAAAGGTAAGACAGGTATTCCAATCTTTTTTAGAATTAAAAAAAGGTTTCCAATAAACACATCTCGGGCTTCAGGCTACAACTTGTTCATGTTTGATCAAGGAGAATTCCTCTGGTTTCTGCAACATTATCCTCGAAGTAATTCCGTTAGGAGCAGATAAATTGTTCAGGAAATGTGTTCTTAATCCTCCTTCGCGTTCGCTACGGCGGACGAGAAGATTTGGTTTAACCTGACTGCCGTCAGGCAGGTTCCCCATCAGCCTCTGGCGGTCGGAAATTAGGATGTTTGCATAGCAAACTCCAATTAATACCTCGCATGCTTGCGTCGAGGTAGTTTATTAAAACTACCAACCTCCTGAAGCGCCTCCGCCACCAAAGCCACCGCCGCCAAAGCCACCACCGAAGCCTCCACT
>Ga0164313_10000971_pt1 | contig 24567 bp, 17 predicted proteins | sample GuaBasSedimGuay4_FD_113735 | JGI IMG/M metagenome (GOLD analysis project Ga0164313, IMG submission 113735) | Subseafloor sediment microbial communities from Guaymas Basin, Gulf of California, Mexico - Guay4, Core 4569-4, 0-3 cm | ecosystem: Environmental > Aquatic > Marine > Hydrothermal vents... | reverse complement strand
TCGTTACCCCTCGACTTGCATGTGTTAGGCCTGCCGCTAGCGTTCATCCTGAGCCAGGATCAAACTCTTCGTTGTAAAAAAATTTAATATGCTCAAGGATTCTTCACTCCTATAAATTCATTTTGGAATTTTAGGTGACTTCTTTACCTTATTCTTACTTCAATATTTTCAAAGAACTGTGTTCCGTTTTTTACGGGTGACAAAGATAGAAACTTTATCGTTATCTCCCAAAATCTTTCTTCACATTTTCAACCTTTTTTGGAACGTTGCTTTTTCTAAAAGCGGATGCAAAGATAGGGTTTTTAATTTCTGATCTCCAAATGTTTTTTTACTTATTTCGAAAATAAATTTCATCTGGCTGGTAATCTGTAATTTATAAAAACCCTTTCAAAGAATCCCGTTTTTTCAAACAGCGTGCAAATATAAGTCTTTCCTTTGATCTGCCTAACACATTCTTCAAAAAATGGTGTAATTTTGTTGTTTTCGACAATTACAATATGAACGAACGACTGGTCATAGTACCCACTTATAATGAAATAGAGAATATCGACAGGATCATTGCCGCAGTTATGCAACTCCCTATCGATGTAGATCTTTTGATCGTAGATGATAATTCGCCAGATGGAACCGGAAAGCGAATAAAAGAATTACAATCTAAATACAACAGCAGTCTTCACCTGCTTGAGAGATCCGGAAAACTCGGACTGGGAACAGCTTATATACTGGGCTTTAAGTGGGCACTGGAAAAGGGATACTTATATATATGCGAAATGGATGCCGATTTTTCCCACGATCCCAATGACCTTCCCAGGTTATTTGAAGCCTGTAACCATCAGAATGCAGATCTGGCCATTGGTTCCAGATATGTTTCCGGGGTGAATGTGGTAAACTGGCCCATGAGCAGGGTATTGATTTCTTACTTTGCTTCCGTTTATGTACGGATGGTCACCCGTATGAAGGTGAGGGATGCCACCGCAGGTTTCGTATGTTACCGCAGGGAGGTTCTTGAAGTAATTAACCTTGACAAAATCCAATTCAAAGGATACGCCTTTCAAATTGAGATGAAATTTAAGGCCTGTAAATTTGGCTTTAACGTGGTTGAGCTACCTATTATTTTTACTGATCGCAGAGAAGGCACATCAAAAATGTCGGGTATGATTGTGAGTGAAGCTATCTTTGGAGTCATCAGGTTAAAAGTGGCCAGTTGGTTCACAAACTACAGTCGCTAAAGCGATGTAAGTGGAAAGTGGAAAGTTGAAAGTTGAAAGTGGAAAGTGGAAAGTTGAAAGTATAAAGTGGAAAGTGGAAAGTATAAAGTCCAAAAGATGAATAACTACTTGATTAGGAACGCGAAGATTGTAAATAAAGGGAGTATCACCCATGGGTTTGTGCTGGTTCGGGGGGGAATTATTCGTGCTGTAGCTAAAGGGGAACCCACTGCAGATCAGGATCAGGTGGAAGTGATTGATGCCCATGGCAAATACCTGATTCCGGGGGTTATTGATGACCAGGTACATTTTCGTGAACCTGGGCTGACTCACAAAGCAGAGATTGCCACCGAGTCCAAAGCAGCTGTAGCCGGAGGGATCACCTCATTTATGGAGATGCCCAATACCAAACCACTGGCCACTTCCATAGAGGAGCTGGAAAAGAAGTATATACGGGCCTCCGAGGTCTCCTTGGCCAACTACTCGTTCTACCTGGGTGCGACCAATGACAATATGGAGGAAATTAAGAAGTTGGATCCAGCAAGCAATTGTGGAGTTAAAGTCTTCATGGGCTCTTCCACAGGCAATATGCTGGTAGACGATCCCCAGGCCCTTGAAAAGATATTCGCTGGTTCGCCTGTACTGGTTGCCACCCACTGCGAAGATGAGGCTACCATTCAAAAGAATACCAAAGAGATACGAGAAATCTATGGGGAAGATGTACCGGTGAATCTTCATCCTCAAATCAGGAGCGAAGAAGCTTGTTTCCTTTCAAGCTCTCTGGCAGTAGAACTGGCAAAGAAACATAATACCCGGTTGCATGTCCTCCACATATCTACAGCAAAGGAACTGGATCTATTTCAACAGGGAACCAACTTTGATAAGAAAAGGATAACTGCTGAGGTCTGTGTTCACCACCTCTGGTTCTGCGACAAAGATTATGAAAAAAAAGGGACCCTGATCAAGTGGAATCCGGCAGTAAAAACTGAACATGACAGAGATTCGTTGCTGGCTGCCCTTTTAAATGATAAGCTGGATGTGGTTGCCACCGATCATGCGCCGCATACCATTGAGGAGAAGCAGAGTAAGTACTTTCAGTCACCGTCCGGAGGTCCTTTGGTACAGCATTCCCTGGTGGCCATGCTTGAATTGGTATACCAGAATAAGCTAAGCCTCGAGAAAGTAGTTGAAAAGATGTGCCATGCACCCGCCAGGCTTTTTAATGTGAAGGAACGGGGATTTATTGAACCGGGATATAAAGCCGATTTGGTGCTTCTGGATAAAGATCAGGAGTGGACCGTGGCCCATAAAAATATCCTCTATAAATGTGGATGGTCACCCTTTACGGGAGAGACCTTTCATTGGAAGATTTCTCACACCTGGGTAAATGGAAAGCTGGTCTACAAGGAGGGATTGTTTAATGAGATGGTGCGTGGCGAAAGGTTGGGTTTTGATAGGAAAAGTTAGTAGTTAATAGGTTAAAACGAAGTGAGCATATTAACGCTTGCAAAGCAAGCATAAAATTACACCCATGAACAAAAAGATTGTCGCAATATCAAACTTCCCTTTAATCATAGGAATTTCTCTGATTGCATCCCTGGTCATTTTAATATCGGGATGCAACTCAGGTAAAAAAGGCAGTGCTACGGCCGATCAGAAAAACCCCAAATGCAATGTGGAGAAATCTCTCTTTGGAATGACACCCGAGGGAGATTCTGTCTTGCTGTTTACCATGACAAATGAACAGGGAATTATAGCAAAAATAACCAACTACGGAGGGATAATAACCGAAATCCATACCCCCGACCGGGATGGGAAGATGGGTAACATTGTACTGGGATTTGACAACCTGGATCAATACCTGGCAGGCCACCCCTACTTTGGTGCCCTGATCGGAAGATATGGGAACCGGATTGCCAACGCTCAGTTTTCTTTGGATGGGGAGACCTACCAACTTGCTGTAAACAATGGCAACAACTCCCTGCATGGAGGAATAATAGGATTTGACAAGGTCATCTGGGCTCCGGAAGTGATTGGTTGTGATGAGCGATCTGCATTAAAACTGACCTATACAAGTCCCGATGGAGAAGAGGGGTATCCAGGAAACCTGACTGTGGTGGTAACATATGAACTGCTTATGGATCAGCTTTTTGTTACCTATGAGGCCGAGACTGATAAAGCCACAGTTCTGAACCTGACCAACCATTCCTATTTCAACCTGGCAGGTGAAGGGACCATTTTGGATCACATTCTCTATATAAATGCCTCAAAGTACACTCCTGTTAATGATGAGTTGATACCCACCGGAGAGCTTGCCATTGTGGAGGGAACTCCATTCGATTTCAGGAAACCCTTTGTTATAGGTGAAAGAATTGCTGAAGTGGAGGGCGATCCGGGAGGTTATGATATCAACTACGTACTGGATGGCTCTTCTGATGATAGGGTGCTGGCAGCTAAAGTGATGGATCCAAAGAGTGGAAGGTTCTTTGAAGTATCCACCACCGAACCGGGTGTCCAGTTTTATACAAGTAATTTTCTGGATGGAACTCTGGTTTCAGGAAAATCCATATATGTAAAGTTCTCTGGCGTGTGCCTGGAAACCCAACATTTTCCTGATTCACCCAATCAGCCGGACTTTCCAACCACCATACTGAGACCCGGAGAGAAATTTATATCCCAGACCATCTTTAAGTTTGGGGTGGAAGAGTAACCTTGTCTATGAGCCCTGACCATCTTTTTTCCCTGTTTACCTTCGAGAAGGAACTTCTGGAAGAAATTAATCATTCAGAAATCATCGAGATCGATCCGGGTACTGTAATCCTGAAGGAAAATGAATTTATTAAGGTTGTACCACTAGTTCTTGAAGGATCAATAAAGCTTCGGAAACTGGATCCCAGTGGCCGTGAGATAATATTTTATCACATTGAGCCGGGTGAAAGTTGTATACTCTCCATTACCTCCTGTGTAAATGGTAAGGAGAGTCAGGCAGAGGCAATTATTGAGAAGAAGACCCGACTGGTTGTGATTGAGGCTGAGAAAATCAGATCATGGATGGACAGGTACCCCAGCTGGAGGAAATTTGTGATTAATTTGTACTATAACCGAATGGCTGAGCTAATGACACTGGTAGATCTGGTACTCTTTAAAAGTGTGGATGCAAGGCTAATCCAGCATCTGAAGGATCATGCTGTCAATAACGAGATTGAAATTACCCATCAGCAACTTGCCGGCGAACTGGGGACGGCCAGAGAGGTTATCTCCAGGTTGTTGAAGCAGATGGAAAGAGACCAGATGATCTCTCTGGAGAGAGGTAAGATCAAAATTATCAATCTATTGTGACTCTGGTCACAATGTTCATGCAAATTGTGAAGCTATTTTTGCACTAAATAAAAATTATTTAGTTATGAAAAAGAACATAGGAATATCAGACAGATGGGTTCGTATTGTAATTGGTCTGGCCATTGGTGCCGCCGGACTCTATTTTAAATCCTGGTGGGGACTGGTTGGGTTAATTCCCCTATCAACAGCACTCATAAGGACCTGCCCCCTATACCTTCCATTTAGAATTTCAACCAGAAGTACCAAATAATTATACCGGGTTGTATCTGAGGTTTATAAGTTAAGCCATCTCGTATGAGGTGGCTTTTTCTTTGAAGGAATGAGAGGGTGCCCGAATGAACACCCTCTCATCTAATCAAAAAATCAACTAATCGGAATTTTACCTCTTCACAAACCGGCTGAAATGAACTTCTCTATCGATTGTTCTTACCTCAATTAAGTACACTCCCGGATTAATTCCCTTCAGTGTCATCTCGTATGTCCGGGCCTGAATGCCTGTTGATGTATTGATCCGGGCACCCATAATGTTTATTAAGGATACAGATTCAATGACATCATCAGACCTGATGGTCAGCTTATTGAGGGCGGGATTGGGATATAATTCAAACCCGGTTGACTCAGTAAAATTTTCAACAACACTCACCAAAGGAGCCTCTAAGCCCTGTACTGCCACCGGCCAAACTCCCGGACTTGGCACGGAGACACCAGTGGCATCGCCCCTTAATGATTCTTCTCCAAAATAGTAGAGGGGCCAGCCGTTGTAGGTTAACTGTGAACGACCAAATACATCAATGGTCCCGAACATAGATTTGTCAAGTGTTGAAGCCACTCCCTTGAGTTCCTCCTCATATATGGGCCACACAGAGTTATTACTGAAATCTGATTTTGTGAAGTTGTTCTGCTCATATGTGTCATTGATGAAAATATAGATCGTTCGACCATACTCATCCACAAAATACTGAACAATCTCTTCTCCGGGCTCATAGTTGCTGTTGTATGCAACTCCATCCTTTCCAATAAGAGGGCCATTCATCAACATAATGGTATAATCGGGCTTTGCCACAAACCAGACATTCCCAACAGCCTCACCTTTTGTTTCTCCGGGATTCAGGTCATTCGCCCAGTAGTAGAGCGGCCAGCCGTTGTAGGTGGTTTGCATTCCACCCTCTGGATGCTCAATTACGCCAAAGTCAGCCATATCGAGTCCATCTCCCGGCTCCGGATCCTCCACATAAAATAGTGGCCAGTTATCCACACACACCCCGGTACATAATGAAGTATCCGGAAGGGCATCTTTGGTGAAATAGTAGAGCGTAAATCCAAAGGCGTCGGTGAGGATTGTTCCCAGCTCAGAATCTTCAGCAAGCATTATGTCTGGCCCCAATGATGACTGAATATCTGTGAAATTCGTGTTGTGATTGAACTCCACTTCCATATTTCCCATGGCTTCTCCTGCTTCAATTCTCCAGGCATGATCGGTGGGTGGGACATCATACATGCCATTTCCATTGTGATCAGCATAGAAATCAACCACATACATGTTTCCAGATTCGATTACAGTAGATTTAATCTGGAAATCGGCATCCTCAATTTTGGGAATAACTATGGTGTCCATGGTTTCCATTGTAGATAAATCTCTCACATACAGGGTAAACATTTGTCCCACATGTGGAGTCATCCCGAAAAAGCTCACCGTCAGAGTATCGGGAGAGGGTTCAATAACACTCACAATTCCAACCATTCCAAGACTTACATGCGGATCACACTGGTAATCATACAATCCAGGCATTGTAAAGACATAGCTGTATACCCAGCCACTTCCCACATCATTGCCGAAGGACTCAGGATTGGACGGGAATTTAGATTTCAAACCATTTACGTTGTGCCGGCCTTCAGAATTGGTCCAGACCACCGTATCCCCCACATGAATGGAAATTGCATCAGGAGTAAATACGTTACTGGTGACATCCACCACATGGGATGTTTGAGCGTTTGCAGCCATTTGCAATCCAGCTGCTAACATAAGAATCCAGATTCCCTGGATCCTGATTGATTTGGTAAATACTTTTTTCATAATCTATCACTTTTAAATAAACATAAGAACTTCGAACTTCACTGGTGAAGTGACTGGTGGAAAGATGATTACTGGAGAAAGATATAATGTATGAAGTAAAAGTATCAGGAAATTGTATAGATATAGTGTAACCAGGGTCACAATGGCATGCCGATAAACTGTTAATTTTGTGTTAATTAATAAGTTACGAGGTCATTTGTGACTCTGGTTACATTAATTCCTCTTACAAATTCTCTAATTTTACCATTAACACCTCTTCCCAATACAATCCTTCAGGTTTTGATCCTGTGAATCACTCATGAATTAACAACCATGAAAAAAAACATCATTTTTCTCCTTATCTACATAGCTGTTTATGGATGCTACTGGGAGAATCAGGAGGCCCTCTATCCCGTAGATCAGTTTTGTGATACAGCTTTCGTCTCTTTTTCCGGGGATATTCTTCCGATCCTGACCAACAACTGCTTCTCCTGCCATAGCAACTCCAATGCGCCTGAAAATGCCTTTGGCATCACCCTTGAAGATCATGTGGATGTTTCTGCCTCCGCAATCCTTATTATCGGGGCCATCAATCACCTGGAGGGCTTCCCTCAGATGCCAAAAAACGGTGTCAAACTGGATACATGTAAAATCAAGGTTTTTGAGGCCTGGGAAAACCAGGGCAGCCTTGATAACTGATCCTTCCCAATATAAATATATTGATCATGAGAGATAATAAAATATACCTACTCTTATTCTTGATATTAGCTTCCTTCCAGGTTTCTGGTCAGGATCTGGAATCCATGCTTGAAGGGCAGATGGAAAAGACCACAGATTATACTTTTGCCACCTTTAAGTCAACCCGTATTCTGAATGGTCATTCCATTGAACACCTTGAAGAGGGTCAGCTTGATTTCAGAATCTCCCACAGGTTTGGACGGATCAACTCGGGTGCTTACGAGTTTTTTGGGCTGGATCAGGCACATATTCATTTAAGCCTGGAATATGGGATTAAGGATTGGATCATGGTAGGACTGGGCAGAGGTACCTTTGAAAAAACTGTGGATGGGTTTACAAAAATCAAATTACTCCGGCAATCAAAAGGAGTAAAGAGCTCACCGGTATCCATTTCAATCATGTCTGGAATTTATGTCAATGGACTGCGTTGGGAGGATAGAGAAAGAGACAATTACTTTTGGCAACGACTTGATTTTGTGCACCAAATAATGATAGCTAGGAAGTTCAGCCCGGGTTTTTCTTTGCAATTAACCCCCTCCTATCTTCACCGTAACATGGTGGAAACAGCTAACGATCCAAATGATATTTTTTCCATTGGGGCAGGTTCAAGGTTGAAGCTCACCAAAAGACTCTCTATCAATGCGGAGTACTTCTATCTTTTTAAACCTGACAATGATCTGCTGTCCACCGAAATTTACAATCCGTTTTCACTGGGGCTCGATATTGAGACCGGTGGGCATGTCTTCCACATCATATTAACAAACTCTGTGGGAATGCGTGAAAACGGATTTCTTGGCCATACCACTGGCAGCTGGCTCAATGGAGATATTCATCTGGGATTCAACATCTCCAGGATATTTCAGCTAAAAAAAAATGAAAACTATCAATGATGAAAAAATCAGTTGCATGCCTGATAATGACGATAATATTGCCCTTCACGATTCAGGGACAGGGAAAATATCTTACCAATAATGGGGTCATCAGCTTCTATTCTCATACCATCGTAGAAGATATTACAGCAGTAAACAATGAGGTGGCTGCTGTTATTGACGGATCCTCTGGCGAAGTAGTAATTATTTTGAAAATGACGCAGTTTCAATTCGAAAAAAAGATGATGCAGGAGCATTTCAATGAGAACTATTTGGAATCCGAAATCTTTCCTAAGGCCACTTTTTCAGGAACAATTCTTAACAATGATGACGTAAAATATAGTATTCCCGGCCTGTATGAAGTAAAGGTGAAAGGGGAAATGACCATCCATGGTCAAACGAAAACTATATCTGAAGAGGGAACCGTTAAAATAACCTCCTCCGGAATTGTCTGCAGTACAAAATTTAAGCTCAATCCGGAGGACTATAAAATTAAAATCCCCGGGATGGTTCGAAAAAACATCTCCAAACAGATGGAAATCACAGTAGAATTACCCTGTGAACTCATTTAAAGGCCATTGAACGTGTTTATTGAATGGCAGTTTTATAATTCAGGGGTAAGCCACACCTGTATCAGAGTGATTTCCCCTGTTCTTCTAAATATCTTATTGCTATTCAACGGATCGATAGTGTCTCCTGCAATCTTCAGTTCGGAGCCGTCTTTGAGATGCAGCTTGACCTTCCGTTGCTCAGAAAGGTGGTATTTAACCGGAACCTGACAATAGGTGAATGCCAATGTATCCTTTTCCATTGGAATCACATTTTTGCTATCCTCCAAATCATAACAAATAAACTGGTCAGCTTTTGAAAGGAATTCTTGCCTCCTTAGAAGGATGGGGTGAAATACAATTGAGCCCTCCCTGGCCAGGATACCCAGCTCTCCCCACCTGGCCAGGATATCCTCCTTCACCTGGCCTGTCATTCCTGGTTGCTGGGCACCTTTATTTCCCGGAGAATGTGAATAGGGATCGGTAGGAAATGCTCCGTAAACATCGGGATCCTTATTCAATCCTATTCCAGCCCTGATTGCATAATAGTGTTCTACCAATCTACCAAGGATCTCTTTGTTATGGGGCTCTGAATCCGCTATATAATAAATGTCGCAAACAGCCAGCAACAATTTGGACACCATATGCCAGTATATGCTTCCCAATCCCTCATACCCATAAAATGTACCTGATCGGCCTGTAAATGATTGGTGATCGAAAACCTGCTCATAGATATCCAGAATAAGTTGGGTCTCGTCGGTTACCATCTGGGCATATGGCCCGGATAAATTATCAAGAGCCTCCTTCAGAAGACCCGCATTTCTTAAATTCCCATTAAAATGATATTCTCCATTCAAATCTTCAACCAGAATCTGTTCATTGGATCGGTCAACAAGGGTTTTCAATAATAGAGAACGCTCAACTAACCCGGATGGAATCCTGTTTTTTTCCATGAAAGAGGGCAGGATGCGATCGGGATAGAGGATATAACTAAACTGGTCCTCCCGAAACAGTTTGCTATTTCTCAGAGCATCCAGCAGAGATACAGCTTCTTTAGAGGATAAAACGCCCGAACTTAATACCGCTACCTGACCCTCAAGCATCTCATACAACCTCCGCAAAAAAAGTTGATCCGCCTCCACACGCATCAGGTTATAAGAGTGGTAGAGCTGATCGCTCCGGGCATTGGACGCAATGGTGATTTCCAATGTCCGGAGGGCCTCATCTAGAAATTCCAGGATCTGATCTACTCCGACCTCTACCCTTTTTCCGGAGAATCCATCCAAATAGATACCCTGCCTGTATTCGCTTCCGGCCTCACCCAACAAATCCATGCACACTTTCATCCCTCTCTCAGAAAGCATGGTTTCGGGGCTATGCAGTTGATTTTTTACAATCTTTTTAATGCGGATTAAAAGTCCGGCTACCTCCTCAGACATCCGTACGGATTCCTTTGTATAGCTTTTAAACAGATCCAGGCAGAATTTAAGGAATGCCCTAAGGTAATAGGTAGTGACCATTGAAACACCCGATCCCACCAGGGCATTATTGGCATCGTTCCATTCGGGTCGCTGTGTATTCATCCAGATCCCTGCTCCGGGAATAAAATTGGACAGTTTAGAAAGCAGTGTAACAAAAAGCTTTTCTGCAAGGTTTACATTCATTACCTGATCACTCTTATCCCAAACCAGCTTTCCATCGGATCCCAGTGACTTTACCCTTCTGCCAATCTTCTCCTCAAGCATTGTATCAAATAGAATGGTATCACGAGGATCGCTTAGAAGTTCTCTGTAAGGTTTAATTCTGTAAGGCACATTGGCATAACTGAACAGGTCCTGAGACAAAAGCCTGTGCAGATGTCCGGGATGATGGTCTGTGGATAATTCCAGGAATTTTAGCAGGTAGACAATCTGGTGGTCTCCCCAGTATCCGATGTTTGACCATGGATCTGAAGGATCAGGAACCTCCCAGTCAATCCCATTGCGGGTGATCCGGTAAGGATTGTATCCATCCGGTGTGGATGCATTCACAAATTTAGAGATCATGCTCTCTATATACTCTGGAAATGAAAGGCACAATGCTTCCCAGTTCTGAAATATATCGCGCCAGTTCCCCTGGAAGTCCAGGTTTTTACTTCCATCCTCTCTCCGGTTTTCAATGGAAAACTTATTCCATGGCCGGCTGGGATCTCCATGACGACGGCTAAAGGTAAGTGGCAGGTATTCGTAACAGAGCCGGGTCAGGCCCGGGTCATCCTGATTGCCCGCCAATTCCAGTAAGTCGTTGTACAGGATTCTCTGGTCGGAAGATTTCAACATGGCATTTGCCTGTTGAACAAGGCCCCTATTGGCTTGAGCAATAAAAGCAAGAAAGTCAGGTATGCCTACTCTATAACCCTCGGGAAACATCCCACCTCGCATCACATTAAACAGCACATTGGTAAGGTGTCTTGAAGTGCTTAATTCGTCATTGGTGCATTGCAAGGCGTCGGATGCCGCCAGGATGTGCCCGAGTTCATCGGTGCTCCCTTTGATATGCTCCTTTAACAACTGTCTCAACTCCTTCTTCGATTTGAGGAGCTTTAATAAACCGGCGATATCCGCTGTATCCTGGTTAACCTCAGCCACAATGCTCCACTCCTTGGTTGCGCCCATGGGGATCTCAACACGGGCATTCAGGAAGTAAGCTCCCCTGGTGGCTTTGACATCATGCTCTGTGATCAATGGGAAACCCGACCGAAAAGAGTCCAGTTGATTGCTGGAAAGTAAAATTGTTGCATCCTCCAGACCTTCAGACCAAACCGTGTTGACCTTCAGGGCTTCACTGGGTTCGGCTGTATCAGAGGGGACAGAACTCAAGCGGTAAATACCAAGTGCAACCTCTGGAATCAACTCCTGCCGTTTGTAGGCATCCAGCAGGTTGCTGGAACTGGACTGAAGTCCGCTGTCCACATGGCATGGCAGAATATTCTGTAACCCATCCAGTATATCCACCTCAACACCATTTGAACCCTGATTTGTCAGCTTCGCCTGCTTTACGAATCCAAAACGGTCACAGTTATACCAACCATACCTGTAGGTCAGTGAGAGATCTTCATTGACCTCTTCAAAAATCAATTTGTTGCCATAGAGGTTCTTATAGATGTTTCTCTTCACTGAATAAACTCCAATCTGCTTACCACCAAGAGGTTCCCATAACTTCAGGGTTGAATCATGGTTAACAATAAGGATGGTTTTACTACCCGTAATATCCCTGTAATCGTGGATCTTATCCTCCGAATAATAAGGAAATAGGGCAGCTTCTGAATTCTTCCGCCCCGCAGTCAGGGATCCATTGCTGGAGATAAACATCCACTGGTCAGATGCACTCACGATACTCATGAAAAAATCGGGCATCTGATCAAAATTTGAGATCTTATAAAACCTCTCCCCGTCCAGATCCACAAATTCACCACCTGTAAATGCTTCATTTACTTTGACAGGGCTATCACCTATGAAGATATTACTCCTCTTCATATCAATTACCTCCGTTCATAAACACGTACATAGTCAATCACCACCTGTTGCGAAGTCACAGACTCATCCATGCCCTGGGCTCCTCCCCAGCCTCCACCCATGGCAAGGTTCAGAATAATGTTCTGAGGTTCATTGTAGGGCCAGGTCAGCGAATCAGAAGTATCTTCATAGGTAAAATAATGCACATCATCCACAAACGCCTTGATGTACTCCGGAGTCCATTCAATGGCATATAAATGATATTCACTATTCATGGATTTAACTTCGGTAATGCCTGTGGGTTGGTTATTGAGTTTGAAATAGTATGCCCCACAGTGAACCGAAGCGTGGTGAAGCCCATCACCGGTCAGATCATCAATCTCAAATCCCACACACTCCAGAATGTCGATCTCCCCGCAGTAGGGCCATGATAGCTCATCCACATATTTATCACCCAGCATCCAGCCGGCCGTCCAATTTCCCTTCTCCACAGGCACCTTTGCCCTCATTTCGATCCTTCCATACACAAAGCTGGTCTTTCCCCTTGTGGTTAACCTTGCAGAAGTCCACTTCTCCCCCATATGGTTTTTATGTGATTCTATGATCAGGTTCCCGTTTTCTATGCGGGCATTTTCCTTGTTGCCCTCTGTATAGTATTGCAATTCGTTGTTGCCCCAGCCCCAGTTTCCGATATCGTAGGTCCACTTTGCCAGATCGGGCTGATCTCCCTTGTCAAACTCATCGGACCAGACAACCACCCATTCATCCCCTTTTGTGTTCTGCATTAACATCTCAGGGGAACCCTGGTGCTTCTTAAGCAGTGTGAAATTGATCCAGTCCACACGGGCTTCTCCCCCCTGAATATGCAACCTCATTTTATGTATTCCACTGTTAAGAGGTGTTCCATCCTTGTGGACAGTAATCAGCTGGTCCTTTTGATCTGAAACCGGAAACTCCAGGGACCCTGTAACGTTAAAGGTTCGACCATCCTTGTTGTCGATGTAGTCTTCCAGCCAGCAGGTGACAGGGAGCTCTGATCCGGCAGCAAGGCGGACCTCTGTCTTATATCTTCCGGGGACCCGGATGGGTACATCAACTGTAAGCCAGCCATCCTCTGGCACCTTAATAACCTGATCGCCAGACTCCAGTGTAACAACCTCCACATCAGTGTTTGAACCTGTATGGTTTTCCATTTCAACCCTCACTTCCGTTGTCTTATCACCTGCAGATTGTGACTGCTTTGAGGAATTTCCATCACCAGTTTGGTTACAAGAAAAGAGAGAGGTAGCAATGATCAATATTGAACCCAGTGCGCTTGCGGATAGCGTTTTCATATGATGTATCATTTAGGATTTATGACTTAACAAGTATCTTCTCTAACTCTTCCAGTGACTTCCCTTTGGTTTCAGGAACAACCATGAGAACAAAGATCAACCCAATGGCCCCGAAAATTCCATAAATAAGAAATGTCCCGGAAGTACCCAATGTGGACAGCTCCCAGGGGAAAATCAGCTGTACGGAGAAACTAACAGCCGAGTTTATAAAGCCCACGAAAGAGATTGCCAGACCCCTGATCCAGTTGGGAAACAGTTCCGAGAACAATACCCACATCACAGGCCCAAGAGATACGGCAAAAGATGCCACAAATCCTAGGATTCCTATCAATATCAGTAGAGGATTGCTGTCAATGGCCCCGGCGATCAACTCGGATTCATACTCCTTCAAAATCGAAGGTTCCAGGATTTCATTCAATTTGCGCTTGAACTTCACATCGCTATCAAATTGCTGATCCTGGATCGAGTAGAGTGCTTCCTTATCCACCCGCTCAGGCATTTGCTCTATGGTATCTGCAGTGAGCTGATAGGTAGCAGCATTAAACCCATAGGCCAGGATAAACATAAAGATTGCGATTCCAGCCAGTCCGATTCCAAGAAGGGGTTTACGTCCCAATTTGTCAATAAACAGTATGGCCACCAAAGTGAAAACCAGATTGGTAAGCCCCACAAGAATGGCCTGTGAAAAAGCAGCATCGGTTCCTATTCCGGATTGCTCGAAAATCATCGGTGCATAAAAAAAGACTGAATTAATACCGGTAATTTGCTGCAGTATTGCCAATCCTACCCCTATGACCAGCACCAGTTTCAATGCAGGTTGAAACAGTTCCCTGAGCGGGATCTTCTCTTTTTTAGTGGTGGATTGAAGGCTTGCTTTAATATTTTCGAATTCGAGCCTGGCGTTCTCTTCCTCATTGGCCCTGACCAAAACGGTCATCGCCTCATCGTTTTTCCCTTTCAACATTAACCACCTTGGACTCCTTGGCACAAAAAACAGGGCAACAAAATAGAGTATTGCCGGCAGAGCCTCCAGCCCTAACATCCATCTCCAGTTGTACTGTTCTATACCCAGTGTAGCCACCCACGAAGCTTCTGATGATCCCAATCGAAGTATCAGGTAATTGGTGAAAAAGGCCACTGAAATACCCAGTACGATATTCAATTGATTAAAAGAGACCAACCGGCCCCTCATCTTTGGCGGGGATATTTCAGCAATAAACAGTGGAGCGATAATCAAAGATGATCCCACTCCTATACCTCCTATCATGCGCGCAATGACCAGGAGTGTGAAATTGGGTGCCAGTGCAGAGCCTACTGCCGAAAATGCAAATAGCACTGCTGCCCATTTTAGTACGGTCCTTCTGCCAATCCGGTCGCTTACTGGTCCCGCAGCCATCATCGCTAGCGTTGCAAACAGGGTAAGGCTACTCACCGACCAGCCCAGCTGAATTTTTGTCAGGTCAAACTGTGGCTCGATAAATTTTACAACACCCGATATTACAGAGGCATCGAACCCCATCAGGAATCCTCCCAGGGCAACCGTCAAGGCAACCCGGATGGTAAAGAGCTGATTTTTTTTCATTGGATAGCTTTAGTTAAAGTGGATTGAAAGCAAGGTAAGAAAATTGTCTATGTTTTTAATCCCTATCTTGATAGGGTAAAGCCTTCAAAGTGCATCTTAATAAATATCGATCCCTCAAAATTCCACGGCATGAAACTTTCACTGTCACTCCTCTCCCTTGTTATGCTGGTCGCCACAGCTTGTAATCAAGCTGTTGAAACCAAGCCAAACGACACACAGTTCCCGCACCTCTCAGGCCCATACCTTGGACAACTTCTCCCCGACTCTATCCCACAGCTCTTTGCCCCTGGAGTCGTTTCCACAGGCATGTTTACAAGGGATGTGGCCATTACACCCGACGGAAAAGAGATCTACTTCTGTGTATCCATAGGAAACTACACCTACGCCACTATTCTCTGCACGAAAGAGGTGAATGGAGAGTGGCTTCCCCCTGAAATAGTCTCCTTTTCGGGCGGACCCGGAGTGATGGATTTTGAACCTGCACTCTCGGTGGATGGATCCAGGCTCTTTTTCCTATCCAATCGTCCACATGGAGATGAACCGGTGGGGGACCAGGATATCTGGGTGGTGGACAGAACGCCCGAAGGTTGGAGTACACCTCAAAATCTTGGGGCACCCGTAAATACAGATGGAGGAGAGTTTTTCCCGTCACTGACTTCAAATGGCACACTCTATTTCACCCGCAATAAAAAAGGCAGTGGCCTAAATCAGATTTACAGAAGCAAATGGGAGGATGGAGCCTTTCAGGAACCCGAGTTGCTTCCCGAGCAGGTAAATTGCGGCACCAACCGGTTCAATGCCTTTGTAGCGCCCGATGAGAGCTATATGATCGTCCCTGCTACCGGGATGGCCGACGCATTTGATGGAGCGGACTACTACCTTGTTTTCCGCGATTTGAAAGATCGTTGGACTGAGCCAGTAAACCTTGGAGAGAAGGTAAATCTTGACAATGCAAGGGGATGGTCGCCCTATGTCTCTCCAGATGGCAGATTCTTTTTCTTTATGGCTACCCGAACCAATGAAATTGAACAGGCACACTGGAGTTACAACCACCTGATAGAGCTGAATAACTCTCCGGGAAATGGGAATGCAGATATCTATTGGGTGGATGCTGGATTTATTGAAAAAATGAAAGAAAAAGTAGCAGGTGACTAAGGAGGAAAATATTACTTTTGGGAACCAATCCCAACCACTGTGCATATTCGAAAAATTATCTCATCTGCTACTATTCTCTCTCTTTTTCTGATTCAAGCTGCCGGCCAGTCAAAGATCAATGCCGTCAAATTTGATACTGCTCCCATCATTGATGGGATCATCAGCGAAGAGATCTGGATGAAAGCTAAGCCTGTCACCTCATTTATTCAAAGAGAGCCCCAAAACGGAGAACCATTCACCCAGAAAACAGAGGCCTATTTTGGTTTTGATCAGCACCACCTCTATATCGCATTTCGTTGTTATGGCGATCCTGACAATATCACTGCCAATGAGCTGGCCAGGGACGTAAGCCTGGGGAATGATGACCGCATCCAGATCATCCTGGACACCTATATGGATCAACGAAATGGGTACTGGTTTCAGGTGGGCCCAAGGGGCTCCATTGGAGATGCCATTGTGAGCGAAAATGGGGCTTCCTTTAACAAAGCATGGGATGGGTTGTGGACAGGGAAAGCTCAAATCCATAGTGAAGGGTGGGATGCAGAACTCGCTATCCCTTTTAAAACGCTGGGATTTGCCAAAGACACGGACCAATGGGGCGTGAAGCTGATCAGGAATTATATGAAAAATCAAGAAACAGGTTACTGGCCGGTGGCCAACCTGAACTCTCATAGATTCCAGATATCAGATGCCGGAATACTGGAGGGACTGGAGGGGATCAGTCAGGGTGTGGGCCTGGATATTGTTCCCTATGGATTGGCAGGGACCGACTATAAAAAGGAGGATGGCAAAGTCACTCCTATGGCCAATGCAGGACTGGAAGCCTATTATAACATCACCTCCAACCTGAAAGCCGCCATTACTCTCAATACCGATTTTGCCCAGACAGAGGTAGATGCCCAGGAGATCAATCTAACCAGGTTCAGGCTATTTTACCCCGAGAAGCGTGACTTTTTCCTGGATGGAGCCAACTACTTCAATTTCGGGATCAATGGAGACCACGGGAACGCCTATAGCACAAGGCTCATTCCCTTCTTTTCAAGACGTATCGGGCTCGACTCCACCGGCAACCCCATCCCCGTATTATATGGGGGTAAACTTACAGGACAGGCCGGGAAGTGGAACATTGGGGCCATGTATATGAAAGACCAGCGCCAGGAGTGGCAAAACTCGAATTTTGTGGTTTCCAGGATCTCCAGAAACTTTGGTGATCAGTCACAGGTGGGCATGATCTCCACCTATGGGAATTCCGTTAAAGATGTCCCCAACTATTTACTGGGGATGGACCTCAGGTTAGGGACCTCAAAATTCAGAGGAGATAAAAACATGGCTTTTACCCTTTACGGGCTAAAGTCCTCCACCCAGTTTACAGATCCGGATGTGAAGGATCAGGGCCGGGAGCTAGCCTTCGGGGCTGAATTTGTCTATCCCAACGACCTGCTCTATTTCCGGCTGGGTCATATGCAGATCCAGGAAAATTTTGCAGCCGGAGTTGGTTTTGTGCCCCGTCCCGGCGTCCGGGAAAGTTATGGTGAGGTTAAGGTGGGCCCCAGGCCTGAACGCTGGGGGATCATGCAGATCCAGGTAGGAACCGGCATCGATCATATCACTGGTTTCGACAACCGCTTACTTACCCGTGAGTGGACCGCAACCCCTTTCCTGGTCAGGTTTCTTACTGGTGACCAGGTTGGATGGGAGATGACCTCCTCCTATGAATACCTTTCAGACCCATTCTCCATTTATGAAGATTATGTGATCCCTGAGGGTGAATACACCTTTTTCTGGCAGAAGGTCTCACTCCATTCCGCCCAGCGGCGTAAACTGTGGGGAACCCTGGATTACCGGTTTGGGGGCTTTTTTAATGGAAACAGGAATGAAATCAAGTTGAAAGCAGGTTATAAAGTGGTGGTTCCCCTGTTTGTGGGCGGAGAGCTCATAAGAAACCATGTAATATTCTCTGAGGACGAAGGTTTTACTGCATACATATACAGGGTGAACCTGAACATTTTATTTAGTCCCGATATCACCCTCTATAATTTCGTTCAATACGACAGCCAGTCGACTCGAATGGGTTGGCAATCCAGATTCCAGTGGATCCTGAAGCCAGGTCGCGAAATCTTCCTGGTATGGAACAGCATAGCAACCGATCCCTACGAACGGTTTCAGTTGGAAGAGGCTAATGCCCGCCTGAAGGTTAAATTCACCATCAGGTTCTAGATCTCCTTTTACTTTATACTTGCGTACTTTATACTACATTATGAGTAGCCCTGCTACTCATAATGTAGTGCCATTGCCGGATTGATTCTTGCTGCCTTCAGTGAGGTGACTGTCACAGTTACCATGGCAATAATAATGGCCAGCAGTGCAGCTGAAAGAAATAACAAGGGCTGGAATCCCACATTGTATGGAAAATCTCTGAGCCAGTCCTGCATCATAAAATAGGCCACCGGCATGGCAATTAATATGGCAATTGCCACTGCATACCCCACACTTTTTGAGATCACTATAATGATGTTCCTTTCGGTGGCACCCAGAACTTTCCTGAGACCAATTTCACGTATTCTCTTTTGGGCATTATAAAGGGTCAATCCAAACAGCCCAAGAGAGGCAATAAAGATGGCCAGGATGGAGAAGATCATGGTCACAGCTCCTGTGCGCTTCTCCTCTGCATAATAGGATTCAAGCTCTTCATCAAGGAAAAAATACTGAAGTGGCTGGTCGTCTGTAAATTCGTTCCAGACCTTATCCATATGAGCCAATCCTGCCTCAAGATTATCCTTGCCGGCTGCAAATCTTACAGTAAGATAGCCAGCCCAGTTCCAATCCTTGTCCTTAAGAATAACGATCTGCGCCCCCACCTCATGTTTCAAAGTCAGGAAATGGTAGTCGTTCATCACTCCTATAATTCTCATCTCATTCTGCTCTTCATCATCGCCACCTTGCATGATGCTCATATTTAACGGATCTTCCAGGTTGTATTTCCTCACTGCAGCCTCGTTTACAAGACATGCTGCAGAGTCGGTGGAAAACTCTTCTGAGAAATACCTGCTGTCGGGTGTGGCCAATCCAAATTTGTATGTCTCCATAAAGTCCTCATCGGTCCAGAAAGTAAAAAACAAGACAGCCTCTTCTGGCGGCCTGCCTTTGATGGCATGAGTATTGTTGTTATTGGGAGATCCCAGATAAGCCGTGGAGTTGGTGGCAGAAAGCACAGCCGAATGGGTTAACAGTTCATCCTTAAAGGTCTGTATCTCATGACCCCTCCCCAGTGGATGAAGTCGTTCCATGACCACTAGCTGCTCCTTATCAAATCCCAGGTCCTTATTGGTCATATACTTGAACTGCCAGTAAATAACCAGCGTTCCTGCAATGATAATGATGGAGATGGAGAACTGAATAATAACCAGTGCATTCCTTAATACTGTGGTTCCGTTTTTGGCACTGGCATTGCCCTTTAATGCAAATATGGGTTTAAAGGAAGCCAGAATAAACGCAGGATAACTCCCGCTCAGAAGTCCTACAATAACTGCAAGCACAATAAATGAGGGGATCATATACCACTTAAATACATCGCTATACACCAGGTTCAGTCCCACCAGGTTATTAAAAGGGGTAAGCAAGACCGTGACCAGCACCAGGGCGATCACCAGTGAAATCAGGCTCAGGAATACACTCTCAAATAGAAACTGTTTGATTAATTGCCCTCTTCCCGAACCTACAACCTTGCGAAGGCTCACTTCCTTGGCTCTGCTCAATGATCTGGCTGTACTCAGGTTCATAAAGTTAATAGAGGCTATCACCAGAACGAAAAAGGCAATGACCCCAAAAATAACCAGGTAGGTGTGGTTCCCAATGGGCCTGAAACCAATATCACTGGGAACTTCAATTTCACTGTCCAGATGTATGGACAGCAGAGGCTGAGTGTAAACTCCATATTTGCCTCCCGCTTCCATAAACTCCTCCGGAGAAACCCCCATAAATTGCTCAAGCTGTGGACGGATGTTCTCCAGCAATGAGGCATTGATCTTATCATCCAACTCAGCCTGATCGGCACCGGGCCTTACAAGAATATAGGTCTGCATATGGTTATTGAACCATGCAGTTCGGCGGCTCGATTCATAGGTAGAATAGGAGCAGATAAAATCGTAATGGAAATGCGAGGTCCTTGGCGCATCCTCAACCACTCCAGTCACTCTGTAAAGGGTAGAATCGTTGTCCATGGCGATGGACTTACCTATGGGATCTCCCTCTGGAAAATATTGTGCCAGTTTTGATTCAGAGACCAATATGGTGTTGGGTTCATCAAGGCATGTGGCCGGATCCCCTTCCAGTAGATTTATTGTAAACAGGTCGAAGAAGGTTGAATCGGCATACATCAGGTGACCCTCCAGGTATTTGTTGGCCGGATCGACCCACATCAGCCGGTTATTAGCGAAATCGAAGCGACAGTAGTTCTCTATTTCAGGAATCTCCTCATGAAACGTTGGTCCGAATATGGGACTGTTCCATGCACCCTTAAACTCCTCGCCGGCCATTTTACCATTTAAATAGAGCCGGTAAATATCGGCCGACCGTTTGTGAAAACGGTCATAGCTGGTTTCACTGATAATGTACAGTATTATAAAAATGGCACTGGCCAGTCCAATGGCCAGTCCCGATATATTGATCACATTAAATGCTTTATTCTTGTTAATGCCCCTGATCGTTACCCTGATGAAATTCTTCCACATAATATTCTCGTATTTAATGTTATTCTGATTATTCGTAATGCAGGCAGATGGCGGGATTGGTACGGGCTGCCTTTAAGGATGTGATGGTGACTGTAATCATGGCTATGATGATGGCCAGCATTGCCGCTATTGCAAAAAGCAGAGGCTGGAATCCCACATTGTATGGAAAATCTCTGAGCCAGTCCTGCATCATAAAGTAGGCCACCGGCATGGCAATCAGAATCGATATGCCCACCGAGTATACCACGCTTCTGGAGATCACAGCAATGACATTGGTCTCAGTTGCCCCCAGAACTTTCCTGATCCCGATCTCACGGATGCGTCTCTGGGAGTTGTATAGTGTAAGTCCAAAAAGCCCCAGGGAAGCAATGAATATGGTCAGAAAGGAGAAAATCATGGTGATGGTACCTGTCCGTTTCTCTTCTGCATAATAGTTTTCGAGTTCTTCATCCAGGAAAAAGTACTGTAGGGGTTGATCATCGGTAAACTCTTTCCACTTCTTATCCATATGATCCAGGGCTGCCTCAATGTTCTGTTTACCCGGTGCTAAACGCATGGTAATGTACCCATGCCATCCTGATGACTCTGGCTTCAGCATAATGATCTGAGCACCTATCTCATCTTTCAGGCTTGAGAAATGGTGGTCACTGACCACTCCTATGACCCTGAATTCTTTGTCAAAGCCCTGGTCGCTTGGCTCAATGAACCTCGTATTCAAGGGGTCTTCCAGCGCATACTTCCTTACAGTTGCTTCGTTAATCAGGCAGGCCGATGAATCGCCGGGAAAGGCTGTGGAAAGAAACCTGCTTTCGGGTGTCGCCAGGGAGAACTTAAAGGTCTCCATAAAATCCTCATCTGTATTGTAGACAAATAACATGGCACTCTCCTCAATGGGTCTTCCTTTAATGGCATATGTGCTGTTGTTATTAGTTGCTCCAAGATAGGCGGTGGAGTTGGTAGCTGTCAGGATGGAAGAATGACTGGTTAATTCATCCTTGAATGTCTGGATCTGCCCATCCAGGGGATGGAGCCGCTCCATCACGACCAGTTGCTCCTTATCAAAGCCCAGATCCTTGTTGGTCATGTACTTGAATTGCCAGTATATCACCAGGGTTCCTACAATAATGATGATCGAGATGGAAAATTGGATAATCACCAGCACATTCCGAAGCACTGTAGTCCCATTCTTCACATTGGCATTTCCTTTCAGAGCAAAAATGGGTTTAAAGGAGGCCAGTACAAATGAAGGATAGCTGCCGCTCAGAAGTCCTACCAGGATGGCAAGAAGAATAAAGGAGGGGATCATGTACCAGCGGAAAATATCTCCCATTTCCAAGTTCAATCCTACCAGGATATTAAAAGGCCTCAGCAGAAGCATAACCAGCATAATCGCGATGACCAGTGAAACCAGGCTCAGGAACACGCTTTCAAACAAGAATTGCTTGATCAGTTGTTTCTTGCCAGAGCCTACAACCTTGCGCAGGCTCACCTCCTTGGCCCTGCTCAAAGACCTGGCGGTACTCAGATTCATAAAGTTAATGGAAGCGATGACCAACACGAAAAAGGCAATCACCCCGAATATGACAAGGTAGGTACGGTTCCCAATGGTGCGGTATCCCGCACCGTTGGGAAGATCGATCTCCTGATCCAGGTGAATGTCGAGCAGGGGCTGGGTCATGATGCCATATTTATTCCCGGCTTCTTCAAACTCTTCCGGTGTGATTCCCATGAACTGTTGCAACTGTCCCCGGATATTCTCCAGCACAGAGGTTCTGATCTTGCTGTTTAACAGATCCTGGTCGGTTCCGGGCCGGACCAGAATATAAGTCATCATCCAGTTGCTGAACCAGAAGGTGGTCCGGCTTCTTTCGTCGGTAGAATAAGAAATGATAAAATCGTAAACAAAATGAGATGTCCTGGGTGCATCCTCTACCACACCAGTGATTCTGAATAGATTGGATTCATTGTCCATGGCAATAGACTTGCCAATGGCATCGCCCTCCGGGAAATACTGAGCCGCCTTGGACTCGGTTAGCAGTATGGTTTGCGGCTCATCCAGACATGTGGCTGGATCACCCTCCAGGAGTTTGATGGAGAACACCTCGAAGAATGAGGAGTCGGCCAGCATGATTCGGTCTTCCAGAAATTTATTGTCCGGATCCACCCATACCAGCTGGTTGCTACGAAAATCAAAGCGGCAGAAGTTCTCTATCTCAGGGATTTCCTCATAAAAGGTGGGACCCGCTACCGGGCTGTTCCAGGCGCCTTTGAACTCTTCCCCGGTCATCTTCCCATCGATATAGAGCCGGTAAATATCGGCCGAACGCTCATGGAAGCGGTCATAGCTGGTTTCACTGATAATGTACAGTATTATAAAAATGGCACTGGCCAGTCCAATGGCCAGTCCAGCTATATTAATCAGGTTAAACGCTTTGTTCCTATTGAGGCTTCGAAGGGTAACTCTGAAAAAATTCTTCCACATAATATTTTAGTTTTGTCTTATTTTACCAGAAACTGTGCCACACATAGTATATATCTGATTATATGATATTTATCTTGGGCTAAGGTTATATTGTATAGTACGATTTCGTACGTGCCTGTACGTAATCGTACACTGGATATTTCAACACTTTTGCCCTATCTTGTGTTATCACTAGGACGATCAATCACTAAAAATGTTACTATGAAGCACCATACAGTTTCCCGCCGTCAATTTGTAAAACTATCAGCCGCTGCGGCAGCCGGTCTCACCATACTTCCAGGTTTTCGATTTGGTCTGGACCAGCTTCCTGCTCCCGCCAAGAGAATGTTTGGAAAGACAGGATTTGAAGTGACCACATTGGGACTGGGCGGGCAGGCCTCCCTGCAGTGGACTCCTGAGGATGTGGATCCGGTTCCTATTATATTAAAGGCTTTTAAAATGGGGATCAACTATTTCGATACCTCAAACCTGTACGCAGGCAGCCAATTAAATTTTGGAGAGGCATTCCAGCAATTGAATCTTATCCCGGGTGCACCAGGGTATGATAAAAAGCTGCGTGAATCTGTGTTTCTTACCACAAAAACACACATTCGCTGGGCAAAACCAGGTTTTTCCGATACAGAAGAAGTGAAAAACTGGACCCAGGGAGAGCATGGAGAAGGGGCCATTGCTGACCTGAAAAGATCCCTCTCGCAGATGTTCGGCGATGGTAAGGGGAACTACCCCGAAGGAGCCTATGTAAATATGGTGCTTATGCACAGCCTGAATAACACAGATGAAGTAGATGTGCTCTATAAGGGACTGGAAACACCCCTTAATAAAGAGGACAATTTTGGGACCCTGGTGGCCATGCGCGACTTCAGGGACGGTACAAATCATACCGGATTAAATCCCAAGATGGAAAAACTGATCCGCCATGAAGGTATTTGCTGACGGAGCCATGTACAGCAAAGAGTCCAGGTGGTCGGGAACTGCCGAAGATGTGGTTCGTACCGTTGGAACCAAGGAACTTCCCAGCAAACCACTGGTTGAATA
>Ga0164313_10000970_pt1 | contig 24576 bp, 18 predicted proteins | sample GuaBasSedimGuay4_FD_113735 | JGI IMG/M metagenome (GOLD analysis project Ga0164313, IMG submission 113735) | Subseafloor sediment microbial communities from Guaymas Basin, Gulf of California, Mexico - Guay4, Core 4569-4, 0-3 cm | ecosystem: Environmental > Aquatic > Marine > Hydrothermal vents... | reverse complement strand
TGTCTTCTCCGAGGCGCTGGAAGCGTCGGGGAAAGACCCCTGGCTGGGCCGCACGCTGGGCGCCTGGACCTTGGAGGCGCTGCTGGGCGAGGGCGGCATGGGCCGCGTCTACAGTGCGCGGCGCAGCGACGGCGGCTTCGAGCAGCGGGCGGCCATCAAGCTGCTGCGTGTCGGTCTGGTGGGGGCCGCGGCTCAGGGGCGCTTCGAGCACGAGCGCGCCACGCTGGCGCGGCTCGAGCACCCGGGCAACGCGCGCCTGCTCGACGGCGGCAGCACCGAGGACGGCGTGCCCTGGCTGGCCATGGAGCTGGTTCAGGGCCAAGCGCTCGACGAGGCCTGCGACGAGTCGCAGCTCGGCGTGGCCGCGCGCGTCGCGCTGGTGGCGCGGGTCTGCGACGCGGTGGCTTTCGCCCACGCGCAGCTGGTGGTGCACCGCGACCTCAAGCCCTCCAACGTGCTGGTGGACGGCGAGGGCGAGCCGCGGCTGCTCGACTTCGGCATCGCCAAGGTGCTCGACGACGAGCGCGACGCGGCGCTCACGGTCGACGGCGCCGTGCCGCGCACACCCGGCTACGCCAGCCCCGAGCAGGTGCGCGGCGAGTCGGTGGGCACGGCCAGCGACGTGTACTCACTGGGCGTGCTGTTGTACGAGCTGCTCACCGGGGCTTCGCCCTACGTCGTGTCGGAGGACAGCGTGGCGGCGGTGGAGCGCGCGGTGACCGAGCAGCAGGCGGTGCGACCCAGCCGCGCCACCACGCTGCACGCCCCGGCGCGCGGCACCAGCGAGCAGCGCCTGCGCCGCCAGCTCTCCGGCGACCTCGACAACATCCTGCTCAAGGCCCTGGCCAAAGAACCCGCGCGGCGCTACGCCTCGGCCGCGGGCCTGGCCGACGACCTGCGCCGCTACCTGGGCGGCCTGCCTGTGTTGGCGCGGGCGCCCACCCTGTCGTACCACCTGAGCAAGTTCGTGCGCCGGCACCGGACGGCCTGCGCGCTGGGCGCGCTGCTGCTGGCGCTCGGCGTGGTCGCCGCCAACAACTACGTCCAGGGCCTGCAGCGCGAGGCCGACCAGGAACGCGCCATCGCCGAGTCCCTGCAGCGCGAGGCGGACCAGGAACGCGCCATTGCCGAGTCCCTGCAGCGCGAGGCCGACCAGGAACGCGCCACTGCCCAGGCCCTGCGGCGCGAGCGCGACGGGCTGCTGGCCATCGGGCGCCTCTCCGACGCGCGCCGCCTGGCCCTGCTGGTGTCCGATGCGGCCGGCCCTCTGTGGCCGCCCACACCCGAGCAGCGCGGCCCGCTGGACGACTGGCTCACCCGGGCCGAGCAGCTGCTGGCGCGCCGCGGTGAGCACGGCGCGACCCTGGCCGAGCTGCGCGCCCGCCGGGACGGGGGCGACCGCAGCCAGGAGGTGCTCTGGTGGGAGGAGCAGCTGGCCGCGCTGGTGACCGCGCTCGACGCCTTCGCCGCCGACGCCCCCTGGGGCGACACCCTGGCCGCCGTGCGCCGGCGCCGCGCCCTGGTGGACGAGCTGGAGCAGCGCTCGATGATCGATGCGGCCGATGCTTGGGTCGCGGCGCGCGCAGCCATCGCCGCCTCGCCGCGCTACGCCGGCCTGGACCTGCCGCCCCAGTGGGGCCTGGTGCCCTGGCGCGTCGACCCCGACAGCGGCCTGTGGGAGTTCTGGCTGGCGGGCAGCGGCGCGCCGCCCAGCTCCGACGCGCCCGACGGGGACGACCGCGCCGGACGAATGCTGGTCGATGACGCCTCCGCCTTGGTGTTCGTGCTGCTCCCCGGTGGCGAGGCGCAGGTGGGCGCCCAGGCCCAGGACCCGTCCGCGCCCGGCTACGACGAGTTGGCCTTCGCAGACGAGCAGCCTGTGGGCAGCGCGACGCTGGCGCCCTTCTTCCTGGCCAAGACGGAGCTGACTCAGGGCCAGTGGCTGCGGCTCACGGGCGCCTCGCCCAGCCACTACAGGCCGGGTACAAACTCCGACTTCGAGCTGACCCTGGCCCACCCGGTGGAACAGGTCAGCTACGCCGAGGCGTCCGAGGTGCTGCGCCGCTCGGCGCTGGTGCTGCCCACGGAGGCGCGGTGGGAGTACGCGGCGCGCGCTGGCACGAACACGCCCTGGTGGTGCGGCGATGACCCGGCGGCCCTGGATGCGGTGGCCAACCTGGCGGACCTGTCCGCCCGCGACGGCGTGGGCAGCACGGGCTGGAACTACGCGCCCGTGCTGCAGCGCGGGCACAGCACCCACGCGCCGGTGGCCTCGTTCCTGCCCAACGCCTTCGGCCTGCACGACGTGCACGGCAACGTCTGGGAGTGGTGCTTCGACCAGGCCGCGCCCTACCGGCTGGCGCTCGCGCCCGGGAGCGGCGCGCGCGTCATCCCCGAGGGCGCGCCCGACGGCGACACCGCCATCCTGCGCGGCGGGGCCTACAGCAACCCGCCGGTGCGCGCCCGCTCCGCCACGCGCTGGAGCGCCCCGCGCGACTTCCGCTCCAATGTCGCCGGCGTGCGCCCCGCGCGGGATCTCGTGCGCTGAGCTGTCCCGAGCAGCCGCGGAGCGCGCGTCCGCGTCAGGCGGTCGCTGGCGCAGGCGAGCTCGGATCGTCCGCCCAGCCCTTGGTGCGCTCCACCGCGCGCTCCCAACGTGCGCGCTGCTGGGCCACGCGCTCGCTGGCGCCCGGCGCCGGTTCGAAGCGGCGATCGATCTGCCAGCGTCCGGCCAGGTCGTCGACCCCGGACCACACACCCGTGGCCAGGCCCGCCAGGAAGGCCGCGCCGCGGGCCGTGCTCTCGGTGACGCGGGGGCGCACCACCGGCACGCCCAGCACGTCGGCTTGAAGTTGCATGAGCGTGTCGTTGTCGGCCGCGCCGCCGTCCACGCGTAGCTCGGGCAGGGGCGCGCCGGTGTCGGCCGTGACGGCGTCGAGCAGGTCGGCCACCTGGAACGTGATGGCATCGAGCGCGGCCCGCGCGATGTGCGCCGAGGTGGTGCCGCGGGTGATGCCGCACAGGGTGCCGCGGGCGGACGGGTCCCAGTGCGGCGCGCCCAGCCCCGCGAAGGCCGGCACCAGCACCACGCCGCCGCTGTCGGGCACGCTCAGCGCGAGGGCCTCCACCTCGGCGGCCGTCTTGATGATGCCCAGGCCGTCGCGCAGCCACTGCACCACCGCGCCGCCGATGAAGACGCTGCCCTCGAGCGCGTACTCCAGCGGCCCGCCTCCGATGCGCCAGGCCACGGTGGAGAGCAGGCGGTTGGCCGACACCGGCGCCTCGCCCCCCGCGTGCGACAACAGGAAGCAGCCCGTGCCGTAGGTGTTCTTGGCCATGCCCGGCGAGGTGCACAGCTGGCCGAACAGCGCCGCCTGCTGGTCGCCGATGAGCGCCGCGACGGGCACGCCGCCGAGGCCCGTGTCGCTGATGCACTCTCCGAACACCTCGCTGCTGGAGCGTACCTCCGGCAGCAGCGCCCGCGGCACGCGCAGCAGCGCGCACAGCTCCTCGTCCCAGGCGCCGCGCTGGATGTCGAACAGCAGCGTGCGCGAGGCGTTGGACACGTCGGTGGCGTGCAGCGCGCCGCCCGTCAAGCGGTACAGCAGCCACGAGTCGACGGTGCCGAAGCACAGCTCGCCGGCCTCCGCCCGCGCGCGGGCGCCGTCGATGTGGTCGAGCAGCCAGGCCAGCTTGGTGCCGGAGAAGTAGGGATCGAGCAGCAGCCCCGTGCGCTCACGCACCCAGGTCTCGGCGCCGTCGGCCCTCAGCTGCGCGCAGACAGCGGCCGTGCGCCGGTCCTGCCAGACGATGGCGGGCGCCAGCGCTCGTCCCGTGGAGCGCTCCCACAGCAGCGTGGTCTCGCGCTGGTTGGCGATGCCGATGCCCGCGACGTCCGCTGCCGACAGGCCGGCTTGCGCGAGCGCCGCCTGCGCCGTGGCCAGCTGCGTCTGCCAGATCTGCTCGGGGTCGTGCTCGACCTGACCCGGCGCCGGATAGTGCTGCGTGAACTCCCGCTGCGCCGACGCGATGGGCTCGCCGTCCTCACCGAACACGAGCGCGCGCGAGCTGGTGGTGCCCTGGTCGAGGGCCAGGATGACAGGCATGGCGGGCAGCCTCCGGAGGACGCGCGAGCGAGTCTACACGCGTCGCGGGGCGCGCGCCGCCGTGGTGAGCTGCGCCGGAGGGCGGGGCGCGTCGCCGGGGCGACCGCTCAGCGCGCGGGCATGAGCTCGTCGGCCAGCTCCCAGAACAGCGCCAGCTCGCGTTCGGTGTCCCCGTCGTTCGGGTCGCGCTGGGCGCGCGCCTGGTAGATCCACTCGTTGGCCAGCAGGCGCTTGTCGAGTTGCCACAGCGCGATGGCCACGCCCAGCATGTCGGCGACGTGCGGCGCGCCCGCGATCTCCATGGATCGTTGCAGCTGCGGCACGGCGTCCGCCCAGCGCTCCGCTCGCACGTAGGCCAGACCCAGCGAGTTGCGGCTCGCGTCATCGTCCGGGTCGGATTCGACCACCTGCTCGAGGGTCTGCAGGGCCTCAGCCAGCTGCTCGGGCGTGGCGCTCGGCCAGGTCACGAGGGCCCAGGCCCAGTTGTTCTGGTCTCTCAGGCTCTCGGGAAGGGCGGCGGCAAACCCGCGGAACAGCGCGAGCCGGGCGCGCGGGCGCTCGGCCGGGTCGATGCGCCCAAGCAGGTTTTCTGCGCCGATACCGGGGATCCACATGACCTCGGGGGAACGCCGGCGCGTGGCCACGAGCGCGGCGACGGCCGCGTCCGTGCGGCCCAGTTCGGCCAGGATCCAGGACATGCGCGCGGCCACGATGGCGTTGTCCGGGCGCGCCGCCAGGGCCGCGGAGAGAAAGCGCAGAGCCTCGGTCAGATCAGCGACCGGCGGGGCATCGCTCGCGAACTGTAGTCGCCCCGCCAGCAGCTGGTTGATGATGGGGTTGGCCGGGTGGTTGAGCTGGCAGGCGCGCAGCATGGGCGTGGTGTCGAGGCCCATGTTCAGCGAGCGGATGGCCACCTGCAGCATGGCCACGGAGTTGGGCGGCCAGCTCGACGCCGCGTCCGAGACGATGAACGCGGACAGCGCCGCGCGATCCTCGCCCTCGATGGCATCGCGCACGGCGTTGCGCAGCGGGTCGGGGTCGAGCGCGCGCGCCAGGGCCGTGAGCCGGCGGGCTTCGGCGCTGTTCCAGCCGAAGAAGCGCTGCACGCGGGCGAACTCGTCCAGCGCCTGTCCCAGCAGCAGCGGGGCGTCGAGCGCGGTGAGGCGGGCCAGGGCGGCGTCTCTGTCGACGGCCGTGGGGTCCACGTCGTACGCGGCGAAGGCGGCCTCGAACAGCTGCAGCCGGTTGCGCTGGGAGCTGGTCATGAGCACGTCCAGCCCCTCGTCGAGGATGGCCTCCTCGAGCTGTGCGAGGAGCGCGAGCCGGGCCGCCTCGTCGGCGTTGCGCCGGGCCTGCGCGGCGCGGGCCGTGTCGACCTGGCCCCGGGCCAGCTGCACGCGCTCGGCGAGGTCCGCGGCGGCGCCCCCGGCCGCGACCACGGCGGCGGCCGCGTCGCAGGCGGCGTTGGCCGCCGCGAAGTCGCCGCTGCCACGAAACGCGCCGGCTTGCTGGATGTGGCCGTCCACCTGGGCCACCAGCTCGAGCCGCGCGTCGGCGGCCTGGCGCTCCAGGTGCATCCAGAAGCCCGCGCCGCCGAGGCCCACCGCCAGCACGGTGGCGGCCAGGGCCAGGGTGAGCCGACGCGCCGCTGCCTCGGCGCGGGCCTTGATGGCGGCCTCGGCGGCGCGCAGCTGGGCGCGCTGCATGCGCTGCTCCTGGCTCTCCAGCCAGGCGCGCACGCGCTCGAGCACGGGCTCGGCGCTGCGCGGGCGCGCGGCGCGCGCGGGGGCCATGCACTCGAGGCAGAGCTGGATGATCTCGTCATCGGCGCCGGAGGCCGCCAGGCGCTGCTTGGCCTGGTCCAGACGCGCGCGGGCGGCGCTCTTGATGATCGTGTCGCGGTCGCCGGTGTAAGGCGGGCGGCCGGTGAGGATCTCGCACAGGATAGCGCCCAGGGCGAACACGTCGGCGCGCTCGTCCAGCAGGTCGATCTCGCCCAGGGCCTGCTCGGGCGGCATGTAGGCCGGGGTGCCCATGATGGACCCGACCATGGACTCGCTGCCGCCGCTGGAGCCGCCGCTGCGCACGGTCTCGATGATGGAGACCTCGGTGTGCTGCAGTTGGGCCAGCTTCTCGTCGCTGGTGCCGCCCTCGGTGAGCACCTTGGCCAGGCCCCAGTCCACCACCTGCACCTCGCCGAACGCGCCCACCATGATGTTGGCGGGCTTGAGGTCGCGGTGCAGCACGTTGCGCGCGTGGGCGTAGGCCAGGGTCTCGCAGACCTTCTCGAAGATGCCCAGGAAGCGCCGGCGGTCGGCCTCGCCGCTCTGACGCTCGGCCAGCAGCTTGGCCAGGGTGCGACCCTTGACCAGCTTCATGGTGAAGTACGGCCGCTCGTCGGCCATGAGCCCCATCTCGTACACGGGCACGATGCCCGGGTGCTGCAGCTGTCCGCCGATCTGCGCCTCCTCCACGAAGCGCTGCAGGATGGCGTCGCTCTTGGCGTGCTCGGGCAGCAGCACCTTCATGGCCACGTCGCGGCCCAGGTCGGTGTCGTGACTCTTGAGGATCACGCCCATGCCGCCGCGCGCGATCTCGCCCAGCACCTGGTAGTTGCCGCGGTCGCGGGGCGCCAGGCCGGCGGGCTTGGCGCGGGCATCGATCAGCGGCGAGGCGCCGTGCTCGCTGCCCTCGTCGGGCAGGGTGATCTTGCTGGGCTGGCCGATGCGCCGCGCCACCTCGCGCAGCACGCTGAACTGGGGCTCGTCGGGGGCGGGCGTCGGATCAGTGGGTGCATCAGACGGGGGCTGACTCATGAACCGGCTCCTCCTGCGCGAAGGGCCCAGCGGCCCGCGCCCTGCCCGGGGCGTGGAGCGCAGCCTATCAGGAGCTGCTCGGTGCAGCGCTCAGCGGCTGTGTGCGACGGTCGGGTCGGCCGATGCAGAGCATTGTCTGCGATGTCAGGACCGCGGAGCGCTCAGCGGCTGCCGGCCGCCAGCGGCGTGGGGGCAGCCTGCTCAGCCAGCACGAGCTGCACGCTGGCGCGCTGCCGGCGCACGAGGCCGCCCTCCGCCCGGGTGCCCACGGTCACGGCGTCGCCCAGGTAGTCGAGCGTGGCCAGCACGGTCTCGACGCGGCGGAACAGACCGCTGACCTGCTCCACGATGGCGGCCGCCTTGGGGTCGTCCTGCGTGATCTGCCCGGTGAGCCCGCGCAGCATGCCGTCCAGGCTGGCCAGGCCCGCCTGGGTGCCGGCCAGCTCCCGCGACAGCGGATGCAGCTGCAGGCTGGTGAGGTCGTCACGCCCCACGTGCTGCGACAGCAGCGGGTGCACCTCCAGCCCGTCCTCCTCGCCCGCCGCCACCGACATGCACGAGGTGAGCGCGTGCTCGGAGGTGGTGAACACCAGCAGGTTGCCCACCAGGCCGTAGGTCAGCGGCGGCACCGGGATCGGTCCGGCCTGGATGCGCAGGGTGCGCAGCGAACGCCACATGCCCTCGGCCTGGCCGAAGCTCACGTCGAAGCTGAAGGGCAGCTCGGCCTCGCTGGCCCAGGAGCGCAGGCGCTCGGCCACGCGCGGCAGCACCCGCTCCATGACGCCGTCGATGCGGCGCAGGCAGCTGGCGGCGCCGTCGCGGTCCTCCAGCTGGAACAGGACCACCGTGTCGGTCATGGCCTTGGCGCTGGGGTTGCTGCGAGAGGGCAGGGTCATGGCCACGTGGGCGCTGCCCAGCCACGGCAGCACGTCGCGCTCGACCCACAGATCGAGGGTGGCCTGGGCCAGCTCGGCCATCCAGAGCACCTCCTCCATGGCGGGCCAGTCGCGCACCAGGCCTTCCATGGCGCTCTGCCAGACCGGCGCGAGGTCGACTCTGCCGCGCATGGTGAAGGCGATGGCGTCGCCGGGGATGTACGCCATCAGGTCGCTCTGGATCGGGGCCGCCAGGCCGGCGATGGCGGCGGGGGGGGCGTCGGGTGAGAAGCGCGTGACGGTCTGGGAGACCAGCTCGTCGTCGTGGCAGCGCAGCGTGCCCGAGATCGAGTCCAGGGCCTCGGGCAGCCTCAATGCGTCCGCCAGCAGGGCCTGCCAGGGGCCGTCCAGCACGCCGCGGCCGGCCAGCATGGAGTGCCGCTCGCCGGCGTCGGGGGCCAGGGCCTGCACGTCCACGAACCAGACGCCGGCGGCGTCCGCCGGAGTGCGGCCCTCATGCAGGGGCAGGTCGCGGCCGAAGCGCGGCGTGTCGATCAGGCGCGGACCCTCGCCCCCGGCCAGCAGCGCCGCGGCGCCGTCCAGGCAGCCCTTGCCCGAACCCAGCAGCACGATGCCGTCCGCGATGGCGGCCTGCACCAGCGGCTTGTCGCCGGGGCCGCGCAGGGTCAGCTGGTAGACGGACGTGCCCAGATCGTCGTGTTCGACGATGTCGTAGCGCACCGGGCCGCCGATGGTGCCCGCCAGGGCCCCCAGCATGGAGGACAGGCCCGCCTCGATCAGCTCGAGGTGCTCGGGGTCCGGACGGCTCATGAGCAGCAGCCCGCGCCCGGAGTCGGCGCCGCCGCCCAGCGGGGCCGTGCCGCAGCGGGCCAGGACCACCTCGCCGCGCAGCAGCTCGCGCCAGGGCACCACGGCGCCCACGGTCACCAGCACGTTGCGGATGGCGGCCACCTCGCGCAGCAGCTCAGGCGGTACGCCGGCCACGTCGGCCGTCTCGAAGACCCAGGAATCGAAGCGCGCCTCGACGAAGGCGTCGAGGGTGGTCTCCAGGTGGGCCTCCAGCGGCGCGCTGCCGGGGCCCGAGCGCCAGGACCAGACGGCGGCGGCGTCACCGGGGACCAGGCTCAGCAGGGGCTGTTCGAGGCTCTCGGCCGCCCGCGCCACGCTGGGCAGGAGCAGCAGCGCCAGCGCCAGTACGCACGGCGCGGAGCCCAGGGGCGCGGCGCGGCGCGTCACGCGGCGGGTACCGGCGAGAGCGCTGGGCGGCGCGCCGGGGCCGAGGTTAGGGCGCGAGGGGCGCGCGTCGCGCGATGGGATCAGCAGCATGTCGGGGCTCCAGTGGGGCAGCGCCCACCTGCTCGGGTCCCGCAAGAGAGTCCCAGCAGCGGGCGTCTCTGCGGAGAGCCGGGTCGAGCCGGGCGCTTGGTCACTCTAGCGGCCACCCGGGCGGCTGCCTCGCGGCGCCGTGATGTCGCCTGCCGGCCCCTGTGACGCAGAAGGGCCCCGAAGCAGCTGTTGTCAGCCTGCTCCGGGGCCCTGCAACCCGGGGTCGAGCCCCGAGTCGACGAACGAGTCAATCAGCGCTCACTCGTCGTCGCTGGAACCCGGCGGGTCGATGGGGTTCTCGCCACCCCAGAACTCGATCGAGTTGAAGATCAGCACATCACCCAGGAACCAGAGCCCATACACGGGGATGATGGTGAGCACGAGGAACATGCCCTCCTGGGCCCACTCGTTCTCGAACTCGGTGCCGTTCCAGTGATGGAGGCTCGAGGTGGCATTGAAGGGACCGTAGCAGCCGGGGGCGAGCGCCAGCACGCACAGCAGCAGAACAAGCACAGACGTACGAAGGCTCATGTTGAGCTCCTCGGAGACAGGGATGGCCGGGAGATCCTGCCCCCGGGTTCCCAGGAGGCTACCCATGCCGAGGCCCCGATTTCGAGCCCGAGATCGGGAAGAGTGGGCTACTTTTGCAGCTTGGCCGGGGCGGAGACAGGCCCGCGGCCTCCACAGGGAGGGCTTATGGGTCTCGAGATCGAGCGCAAGTTCCTGCTCAGCGGTCCAGCCGAACCCTGGCGCGATGCGCCCTCTGAGGCCTTGATACAGGGCTATTTGTGCCTCGACCCCGAGCGCACGGTGCGAGTCCGGCTGGCCAACGGCCGCGGCACGCTGACGGTCAAGGGCCTCGCTCAGGGCCTGACGCGGCGCGAGTACGAGTGGGAGATTCCGGCCGCCGAAGCCCAGGAACTTCTGGGACTTTGCCGGCCCTCCCTGGTGGAGAAGACCCGCTTCAAGCTGCCCCTGGGGCCTCATCTGTGGGAGGTGGACCTGTTCTCCGGAGCCAACGAGGGCTTGGCTCTGGCCGAGGTGGAGCTGTCTTCAGAGCACGAGTCCGTGCAACTCCCCGCCTGGATCGGCGAGGAGGTCAGCCACGATCCGCGCTACACCAACGCGCAGCTCGCCCAGCGCCCCTTCGGGACCTGGGGAGCGGCCCACGCCGGCTGATCGGTCCGTGCCGTTGCCCGGGGCCTGGCTGGGGCAAGCCCTGGCGCTGGAGAAGGGGCGCACCGGCCAGGTGGGACGAAGGCCCCCAGCTGCCCCGCACCCGGCCTGACTGCAGGCCTCGCTGGAGCTGCGTCAGGGCGTGACCGGGAGCAGCAGCGGCGGGGACACGGTGCTGCCATGGGCCCCGGCCCATGCCACGGCCTGCAGGGCCACTTCGGTGAATGACGCGGGCGCGGAGTCTGGCAAGGGCAGCGGCAGGTAGGCGGCGCCCTGGGCGTCGGCCGGAACAATGCCCAGCAGCAGCACCGACTCGATGCCCGCGCTCTGCTCGAAGGGCAGGATGTCCAGGCAGATGGCCCCCCCGACGAAGCACGGCCCCGCTCCCAGGCCTGAGATCGAGCCGAAGAACGCCACCGGCTGCCCCGGCTCGGCGCCCAGGTAGGTCAGCAAGTTGGTCTCGCCCAGCGCCAGTGCTGCAGCGTGTAGAGCCGGTTCACAGGCGTCGGGCACGCCGTTGGCGTCCACATCGAAGGCGCTGCCGTCGGCCAACTCGACCGCGTCGGGCGTCCCGTCGCCGTCGCAATCCGCCGCCGGGACGATGCGGTACAGGGTGCCTGAGGCGCTCATGAGCAGCAGCTCACCGCGCCCGTCCAGGCCGAACGAGGTCAGGCCCACGAGCGGCTGCCCGCTCCCCGAGACGAGCTGATCGGCATGGTCGACGACCGTGGTGGCGGGGCCGTGGCCGATGCGCATGGAGCGCACGAAGCCGCTGCACCAGTCGGCCAGGAAATAGCGCCCCGCGTAGCCGGGAAGGTCCTGGCCGCGGTAGACGAAGCCTCCGATGACCGCGCAGCCCTCGTCGTGGGAGTATTGGTAGGTCGGAGCGACCAGCGCCGCGGAGGAGCAGGCGCAACCGGACAGCCCCGTGCAGAGGTTGGCCTCCATGCAGCGCCAGCCCAGGTTGGCGCCGCCACCATCTGCGGGCACGCGCGTCACCTCCTCCATCGTGGAGACGCCCACGTCGCCCACCAGCAGCGCGCCCGAGACGGGGTCGACGCAGAGGCGCCAGGGATTGCGCAGGCCCAGCAGCCAGATCTCCGGCCGCGCGCCGGCCACGCCCACAAATGGGTTGTCGGCTGGGATGGCGTAGGGCGAGCCGCCGTCCACGTCCAGTCGCAGTACTTTGCCGAGCAAGCTGTCGAGCGCCTGGGCATTGCCCAGGGGATCGAGCGGGCCGCCGCCGTCGCCCGAGCCCAGGTAGAGCATGCCGTCGGGTCCGAACTGGATCATGCCGCCGTTGTGCTCGAGGAAGTGCTGCTCGATCTGCAACAGCAGCTGCCCAGCGGGCAGGGCGCGGTCGGGGTCGTTGGGGTCCTCCTGGTAGCGCACCAGCACCGTGTGACCGTCGACGTTGTTGTAGAACAGGAAGAAGCTGCCGTTGCGCTCGTACTGCGGGTGAAAGGCCATGCCCAACAGACCGCGCTCGCCGACCGGCTGGATCTGCCCGCCCAGGTCGAGGAAGGGCTCGGCCTGGAGCTGGCCGTTCTTGATCAGCCGCACGCGCCCGGTATAGAGCTCCAGCACGAAGATGCGCGTGAGATCACCCGGGGGGGCCGTGGCAAAGACGGGGATCTCGAGGCCGTGGGCCACGAGCTGTAGCGCGAGCGGGGCCTGGCCGCTGGCCAGTGGGGCGGCCAAGAACAGCGCCGCTGCGAGCAGGGTCGCGAGAGCAAGGTGAGAGCGCATGGTGGGTCGAACCTGTTGCCAGGAGAGCGACTACGTGCTGCGTTGTGAGGGCACGCTGCTCCCAGGGGAGGCGGGCTGGGGTCGGGCACGGCGGCGCCGTGTCCGGGTGAACGTCCCTTATCGTACCGGCATTCTGAGTTCCTGTAGCCCGTGCCGGGGCGATCTGGAGCCGTTTTCACCCTCCCGTCCTGTGGCCCCTGCGTGCGCGCAGGCCGGCAGCGCGGCCCGGGGCCCGCGTGTGCGCACCCGGCCCTGCCCGACCGCCAGAGCTGCTTCACTCAGCCGGCATCGCCGAAGACGCTGCTAGAGCGAGAGCTCGGGGTCGTCCTTCAGCGCGTGCTGTTCGAGCTCGGTGACCAGGTAGTTGTAGGCCTCGTCCACCGAGTCCGTGCGCAGGAACAGGTCGACGTCCCCGGCGTTGATGGTGCCGGCTTCGATCAAGGCGTCGAAGTTGAGCACCTTGCTCCAGAACTCCGTACCAAACAGCACCACCGGCAGGTGCTTCTTGATCTTCAGCGTCTGGATCAAGGTCATGACCTCCATGAACTCGTCCAGCGTGCCGAAGCCGCCGGGCATGACGATCATGGCCTTGGCCAGGTAGGTGAACCAGAACTTGCGCATGAAGAAGTAATGGAACTCGAACGTCAGCCGGTGCGTGCTGTAGGGGTTGCCCGACTGTTCAAACGGCAGCGACACGTTCAGGCCGATGTTCTCGCCCTTGGCCTCGCTGGCGCCGAGGTTGGCGGCCTCCATGATGCCGGGCCCGCCGCCGGAGCAGATCACGAAGCGCCGGTCGTGGCCCTCCAGTGCCTTGCTCCACTCGGTCAGCCGGCGTGACAGCTCGCGGGCGTCCTCGTAGTACTTGGACATGGTCAGGTTGCGCTCGGCCACCTTCACGTCACCGTCGTTGGCCTGGGCCTCGGCCAGCTCTTGCTCGGCCACCTTCCGGGAGCGGATGCGCGCCGAACCGAAGACCACGATGGTGTCCTTGACGTCCAGCTCTTCGAAGCGCGTCTTGGGTTCGAGGTACTCGGCCAGGATGCGCAGCGGCCGCGCCTCGGGGGCCGTGAGGAAGTGCTTGTTGTCGTAGGCCTTGAACGGCCCCCGTCTCTCTTGGTTCGTCATAGCGGTCAGGTGGTAGCAGCCCGGCTTGCGCGGGAACAAGCAGAATCCGGCGACTTGTTGGGGTCGAGCCGGTGTTCAGAGGCCGTCGTCGCCGATGGGCTTTCCGCTGCAGATGTGCCAATGCAGGTGCTTGCTGTCCTGGTAGCTGCCCAGGTTGGTGATCACCCGGGCGGCGCCGTGTTCGCGCTCGACCTGGGCGGCGACGCGTCGGACCGCGGCCAGCAGGTCGGCCAGCAGTTGCTCCGGAGGACCATCTGTGGACGGGCCCAGGTCCGTCAGGCTGGGCACGTGGCGCGTGGGGATGACCACGATGTGCACGGGCCAGCGCGGCCGGGTGTGGTGGAAGGCCAGGACGTCGCCACTGCGCTCCACGATCCTCACGTGCACGTCGCCGGACAGGACCCGCTCGCAGTAGAAGTCGGAGCCGGGAGCCGGCGCGCCGGTGTCGGGGCCAGGGGCGCTGCGGGGCTCGGCGGCGACCAGCTGCCGGGCCAGCACCACCTCGCCGTCTTCGATCTCGCCCGTGGCGGCGAAGCCCAGGCGTTCGTAGAAGGCCTGGGGCGAGTGTTCGCCGGGGACCGTGCTCGTGCTGAAGCGGCCGGGGCCCTCCAGCTCCAGTACGCGCTGCATGATCAGCGTCAGGGCGCGGGAGCCGAAGCCCAGGCCCTGGTAGCGCGCGTCGATCATGTAACGCCAGAGATACGGGCGCGGGTCGTCGCCGCCGCCGAGGTCCACCAGCACGTAGCCCACCGGCACGCCATCGGCGTGGATGGACCGCTGCCAGGCCCGGCCGTCGAAGCTCGCCTGGGCCACGGACACGGCGGTGGTGGCCACGTAGCTGGTTTGGTGCTCGGCCACCTTCAGCCGCAGCACCGAGATCAGCGTGTCCCGCGTGATGGGCTCCAGGGTCACCTCGCTCTCGCGGGTGGGGGTGACCTCGGTCGTGGTCGCTGGCTCTGCCATGGTCCGGCTCCTGTGCGTGTCTTCCCGAGACGGGTGTCCGCCTGCGCCCGCCCATTCTCGTATTCTCGCCCGGGATGTCATTCGTCGTGTCCTGGTCGCTGCGCTGCGCGGGTGCTCTCCCGTCGGCGCGCCTGCTCGCTCCGCGCTGGAGCCGCCCGCGGTGATCCGCGATCTCGACCAGGTCTCCGCCGCCCTGCCCGAGGTGGACGTGGCCATCGTGGGCTCGGGGCCCGCCGGCATGACCCTGGCGCGGGAGCTGGCCGGCGCGGGCCTGTCCATCATGGTGCTCGAGAGCGGGCTGCGGCGCGTGACGGCCCGGGGCGACGCGCTGCGCGCCACCGAGCACGAAGGCATTGCCATCAAGGAGTACAGCCGCGAGCGCGTGCTGGGCGGCTCCAGCAGCACCTGGGCCGGCCTGTCCAGCCCCATGGACGCCATCGATCTGGTGCCGCGACCGTGGTTGCAGAGCAGCGGCTGGCCCCTGGCCCGCGACGAGCTGCTGCCCCTGTGGCAGGCCGCCGCCGAGCGCTACCGCTTTGCGCCCCTGTCGCGCTACGAGCCCGGGGGCTTCGACGAGGTCAAGGCCAGCGGCGCGCCGCCGCCCCGTTGGGACGAGCTCGAAGAGAAGGTCTTCCTGGCCGCCGACCCGCCCCAGGACTTCGGCGCCGAGCACGCCGACGTGTTCGAGCGGCCCGGCGTCGAGCTGCTGTTGGACGCCACGCTGTTGAGCCTCTCCAGCGACGGCGCGGCCGACGCCGTGCGCAGCGCCCGGCTGGTGACGCGCTCGGGGCAGCAGCACGAGCTGCGCGCGCGCGTCTTCGTGCTGGCCGCGGGCGGCATCGAGAACACGCGGCTGCTGCTGCTCTCCACCGATGGCTGCGCGGCGGGGCTGGGCAACGAGCGCGACCAGGTGGGGCGCTGGTTCATGAACCACCCAAAGAACTACCACGGCGTCATCACCCTGGCCGAGCCCGTGCGCGAGCTGCCCTGGCACTTCGGCTGCATGGCGGGCGGGCACGCGGGCTACGCCGGCCTGCGCCTGTCCGACGAGGCCCAGGCGCGCGACGGGCTGCTCAACAGCTACGTGCGCTTCGAGCCCCTGTTCCCGTGGTCGGACAGCGAGGGCGTGGAGGCCTTCGTGCTCATGGCCAAGAAGAGCGGCGCGCTGCTGTCGGCCTTCAAACGGCGCAACAAGGGCAAGGTCACCTCGCTGCGCGACTACTCGGAGACCGGCGACGACAGCGAGCTGCAGAACGCGCGCAAGACCGCTTGGCAGCGCCTCGGCCTGGTGGGGCGCGTGCTGCTCGAGGCGCCGAGCGTGGCGCGCTACGTGCACAGCCGTCTGCGCGAAGGCCGCGCGCCGCTGGTGAACCGCGTGCGCTTGCGCAACTTCATGGAGATGGAGCCGCAGCCCGAGCAGCGCGTGGTGCTGGGCCAGGCCAAGGACCTGAACGGCTCGCCGTTGCCGCGCGTGATGCACGCGCCCAGCGAGCGCGACCGGCGCTCCATGGCCGCCGTGCACGAGGCCCTGGCGCGTGAGCTGCAGCGCAACGGCTTCGGTCGACTGGACGGGGCCCTGCGCCCGGACGCCAGCCCCTGGCCCATCGATCAGGACGCCAGCCATCACATGGGCGCCACGCGCATGGGAGCCGACCCGGCCACGTCGGTGGTGAACGCCGACCTCCGCTTGCACGAGACCGACAACGTCTATCTGGCGGGGGCCTCGGTGTTTCCCACCAGCGGCTGCGCCAACCCGACCTTCACCTTGGTGGCGCTGAGCATCCGCCTGGCCGCGCATCTGAAGGCTCGTCTGGGCGTGCCGAGCGGCGCGGGTGCGACGCCAGCGTCCGCCTCGCCTTCCGCCGCATCGAGTCTCCACACATCGAGTCCCGACACATCGGCGCAGGCCGCGCCGAACCCCACCGCAGCGAGTCCCGAGGAGCCGTCATGACCGCGCTCAAGTTGCTGCTGATCGGTGCGGGCCGCCGCGTGGTCGAGGATGTGCTGCCCGTGGTGGACAGTCTGAACGACTCGGTGCAGCTGCTGGGCATCGCGGCACGCAGCACGCGCAGCCAGGAGCTCGCCGGACGCGCGCGCCACGTCACCGCCCTCGACGAGGTCCTGTCCAGCGGGCTGCACCACGAGGCCGACGTGGTCTACGTGGTGGTGGCCAAGGGCGCCGTGCCCGGCGTGCTGGGGCGCTTGGCATCGTCGGGTCCGCCGCGCTTCGCGCTGTTGTTGGAGACGCCGGGCCTGCTGCTCAAGCACCTGGGCTACCTGCGACGCACCGCGCTCTTTCCCACGGTGGAGGTGGCGGAGGACTGCGCGGCCCTGCCGTGGGTGGACCTGGTGCGCCGCGCCGCCAGCGACGGTCCCCTGGGCCCGCTGCACGACGTGTTGCTGGACCGCTCGGCCTGGCGCTATCACGGCGTGGCCCTGCTCAAGGCCCTGTTGGACGCGCCTCTCCGCTCGGGACGTCGGCGTCCCCGGCCGGACGGCGGCGCGCGCGTCGAGCTGCGCTTCGTCGGGGGAGCGAGGGGCGTCCTGATCGAGCCGCGTGACTACGCCAGCGGTCACGTCGTCATCAGCGGCCGCGACGGCGTGGCCAGCGATGCACCCGAGCGCGTGCCCGGTGCCCTGCCGCTGCAGCTCGACCGCGGAGCCGACGGCCAGCTCTGCCTGCGCCTCGGCGACCTGATCGAACCCCTGCAGCCGCAGGAGCTGGCCCTGCTCGGCCCCGCCGCCCCCGGCCAACGGGTGACGCAGCACATGCACGGCCTCAAACGCGTGGGCCTGCGGCGCCTGCTGGCCGCCCGCGCAGGCGGCACGCCCTGCTACTCACTGGCGGAGGGCCTGGACGACATGGCCGTGGATGCCGTGCTGGAGAAGCTCGGCTTCTGGTGGTCCACGCCGCTCAGCTCCATGCGTTCGCCCCTGGCGCGCGGCCTGGCGTCGCTGGCGCTGCGGCCCCTGGCCCGGGGCTGAGAGCTGCGGGTCGCCGGCCCCGCGCCGCGTGGTGCGTGATCCCGCGCGGCGCGGGGTTCGCGTGCCCTCGGCGCGCTGCGCCTGATGCGCGCGACGGGGCCCCCCGTGCTACAACGCCGCCCCATGGACGAGCCGGCCCTGCACCTCTCGGGAGTGACGCTGACCAGGCGCGGCAGCGTCGTGCTCGATCAGATCGATCTGACCGTGGCCAAGGGCGAGTTCGTGGGCGTCATCGGTCCCAACGGCGGCGGCAAGTCCATGCTGTTGGCGTGCATCCTGGGGCTCGAGCAGCCCGACGCCGGCAGCCTGACGGTGTTCGGCATGTCTCCCAAGCAGGCCCGTCCGCTGGTGGGTTGGGTGCCGCAGTTCGCGCGCTTCGACCCGGACTTCCCGATCCGCGTGGCCGACGTGGTGGCTTGCGGCCTGCTGGCCTGCGAGCACCCGCGGGCGCAGCATCAGGCGCTGGTGGACGAGGCCTTGCAGCGCGTGGGCCTCGCGCCCTTGGCGGCGCGGCAGGTGGGCAGCCTGTCAGGGGGCGAGGTGCAGCGCGTGCTCATCGCGCGGGCGCTGGTGGCTCGCCCGCGCCTGCTGCTGCTCGACGAGCCGGGCGCCAGCCTCGACGGCCCGCAGTCCGCCACCCTGCACGAGCTGCTGGCCGAGCTGGCGGGCGAGCGCACCATCCTGCTGGTCTCTCACGACGTGGCCGTGGTGAGCCGTCACGTCGACTCCATCGCCTGCCTCAACCGACGCCTGGTGCACCACGGCGCCAAGGAGCTCAGTCGCGAGACGGTCGAAGAGGTCTACGGCTGCCCGGTCGACTTCGTGGTGCACGCGCACACCCACGTGGTGCTGCCCGATCACGACGGCGCCGACTGCGGCCACGATCACGATCACGGACCGCAGGACGCCCCGTCATGACCGGCCTGCCCGAGGCGAGCGCTGCGGGCGAGCTGGCGCCGGCGCTGATGGCGGGCTTGCTGGCCAGCCTGGCCTGCGGCGTGGTGGGCAGCCTGGTGCTGGTGCGGCGTGCGTCATCCGTAGCGGGCGGGCTCTCCCACGCGGCCCTGGGAGGCGTGGGCCTGGCGTGGTTCGTGGGCCTCTCGCCCCTGGCCGGCGCGCTGGGTTTCGCCGTGCTGTGCGGGGCCGTGCTGGCCGAGGCCGAGCACCGCAAGCTGGCCGGCTTCGACACGCTGGTCTCCATGACCTGGGCCGGCGGCATGGCCCTGGGCGTGCTGCTGCTCTCCCTGGCGCCGGAGCAACACGGCGAGCTGGAGGAGTACCTGTTTGGCAGCGTGTCGCTGGCGTCCGGCGCGCACCTGTGGCTGCTGGCGGCCCTCGATGCGGTGGTGCTGGGGGTGGTCTGGTGGCGCTTCGCCCCGCTGCGCGCCATGGCCTTCGACGTGGAGTTCGCCCGGGCCTCCGGGCTGCCGGTGCGGCTCATGCGGCACATGCTCATGGCGCTCACGGCCCTGGCGGTGGTGGCCGTGGTGCGCGTGGTGGGCATCGTGCTGGCCATCGCCCTGCTGACGGTGCCGGCCGCCACCGCGCGGCGCCGCACCGACGACCTCGCGCGCATGATGCTGCTGGCCACGGTCCTGTGCGCGGTCATCACCTGCGGCGGGCTGGTGCTCTCCGTACAGTTGAGTCAGCTGTTGCGGGTCGACCTGCCTGACGGCCCGGTGGTGGTCATGCTGTCGTTGCTGGTGCATGGCCTGGAGCGGCTGCTGCCTGGGTCGCGCTCGGGCCGCTAGCAGCCCGCGCGGAGGCTGTCGGCTTCGGGCTGCCCGGGGGGGGGGCAGATTGTCGTGGCAGCTCCGGGCCCCGGTCTGCGCCATGGGATGATGACGGGCGAGGACCTGACTCTCGCCCACCAGCGATCCCGACGGGAGCCGTCTCATGTCCTCGACCATTGCCCTGCAGTCCCCAGCCACCCGGGAGTGCCTCGTGCACGCCTCTAGCCACCAACCCGCCGGAGGGCTTCAACGAGCGCTCGTGCTGATCTACGGGGTGGCCGTCTACGCCCTGTTCCTGGGCACCTTCCTGTACGCCATTGGCTTCGTGGCCGGGGCGCTGGTGCCCAAGGGCATCAACGACGGCGCGCAGCCCGCCAGCGTGTGGCGGGCGCTGCTGGTGAACGCCGGCCTGCTGGCGCTGTTCGCCGTGCAGCACACCATCATGGCGCGGCCGGCCTTCAAGGCGCGCTGGACCGCCCTCATCCCCGCGGCCGCGGAGCGCAGCACCTTCGTGCTCGCGACCTGCCTGCTGCTGGGGCTGATCTTCTGGCAATGGCAGCCGCTGACCGGCGTGGTCTGGCACCTGGATGGCGCCGCCGCCGCGGCCCTGTGGGCCGGATCGGCCCTGGGCTGGGGGCTGGTGCTGCTGTCCAGCTTCCTGATCGATCACTTCGACCTGTTCGGCCTGCGGCAGGTGGCGATGCACGCGCGCGGCGTGCCCTACACCAAGCCCGTGTTCCAGGAGAACTGGCTCTACCGCATGGTGCGCCACCCGCTGCTGCTGGGCTTCCTGATCGCGTTCTGGTGCACGCCGCACATGACCTGGGGGCAGCTGCAGTTCGCCCTCGTGATCAGCCTGTACGTCTTCTTGCTGGGCACCGTGGTGGAGGAGCGCGACCTGGTGGCGGAGCACGGCGAGGCCTACGCCGCCTACCAGCGCCGCGTGCCCAAGCTGATCCCGTTCCTGAAGCGGCGCGCCTGAGTTCTGAGGGCTCGTCGAGGGCTGACTATTGGCGCGGGGCCGCAACCTGGACTACACATGAAGGGACACCGCTGGTGTCGCCCTCGCGCTGGCGGCGCCACGCACACTCCCTCGGATGCCTGCTTTGGTTGAACCACTCGACGGCCGTCCGGACATCGAGTACCCGTGTCGCTGGCGTTATCGCGTCATCGGGCGCGATGGCCTGACGCTGCGCGCGGTGGTGGCCACGCTGCTGGGAGACCGCGAGTACACCGTGGCCGACGGCAACACCAGTCGCAGCGGCAAGTACCGCTCGATCGACCTCAACGTGTTGGTGCCGGACGAGGACACGCGGCTCTCGATCTTCTATCAGCTCAGCTGGCACGAGGACGTGGCCTTCGTGCTCTGACGGGCGCGGGGGCGCTCCGCCGTGGGCCGCTGCGCAGGTGCGATCGGCAGCGCGCGGGCCGTGGGGTCGCAGGGTCGCAGAGGTGTGTCGGCCGGCGCTCAGCTCTCAAAGACGTGACGATGTGCGGCGAAGTCCTGCACCCGGCCCTTGTCGTTGAGGTCCACGCCCTCGGCGGCCAGCAGGGCGGCCTGGGTGGCGTCGGGGCGGCCGTCGGCGCGTCGGCTCAGCTCGCCGCGGGCGTTGACCACGCGCTGCCAGGGCACGTCGTCGTGCGTTTCTCGTAGCGCAGCCAGGGCCCAGCCAACCTGACGCGCCACGCCCGCGTGGCCGAGCGCCTGGGCCACGTCGCCGTAGGTGGTGAGCTTGCCGGCGGGCACCGCGCGCACGTGGTCGTACACCTGTCGGTGGAAACCCTCTCCCACCACCCGGCGCGGGCCGTGGATCACGGGGTCGTAGCGCGAGCGCTTGGCCATGCAGGCCTCCGGCGGGCACGGGCGAGACAGGGGCGGCAGCGGGCGGCAGGGGGCGGCTCCACCCGCATGTGCTCCAGCCTGCCGCCGTGCGAGCGGCTTGACAAGCACGGGGCCGGGCGGCTCCATGGGGTCATGACCACACGACGCACACGGAAGCTGGCCCGCGGGCTGTCCGCTCTGATGCTGCCGCTGCTGATGACGGGCTGTGCTGCCACCGGCGCGGCCGCCAGCGGCTCGTCGAACGGCCCGCCAGAGCCTGCTCCGGACGTGGCGCAGGCCGCCGCGCCGGCCAGCGCTGTCCAGGATGCTGCCGCGGGCGACCCCGAAGCCGCCTCGCGCGTGCCCGATCCCGCCGGGCCCTGGATCGTGGTGCGGGGCAAGGCCGGCCCGGGCGTCGGCCGTCACATCGTGCTGGTGAGCGGCGACGAGGAGTACCGCAGCGAGGAGACCCTGCCCCAGCTGGCGCGCCTGCTGGCCGAGCACCACGGCTTCACCTGCACGGTGCTGTTCGCCGTGGATGAGCAGGGCCTGATCGATCCCGACGTGAACGACAACATCCCCGGGCTGTCGGCGCTGGACGACGCCGACCTGATGGTGCTGTTCACGCGTTTCCGCGACCTGCCCGACGAGCAGATGGCTCCCATCGCGCGCTACATCGAGCGTGGCGGGCCGCTGCTGGCCCTGCGCACCTCCACCCACGCTTTCGCCCTGAGCGCCGAGAGCAGCTATGCCCACTGGACCTGGAACAGCTCGGCGCCGGGCTGGGAGGGCGGCTTCGGGCGGCAGGTGCTGGGGGAGACCTGGATCGCGCACCACGGGCGGCACGGCGTGCAGGGCACGCGCGGTCTGATCGCGCCCGGCGCCTCGGGGCACCCGGTGCTGGCCGGCCTCGCCGATGGCGACGTGTTCGGCGCCACCGACGTCTACCGCGTGCGCCTGCCGCTGCCCGAGGGCTGCACGCCGCTCGTGCTGGGGCAGGTGCTGCAGGGGCTGACGCCCGGCGCCGCGCCCGCGTCCGGCGCGCAGAACGACCCGCTCATGCCGGTCGTCTGGTGCCGCGAGTCGGCGCCGGGCTCCGGTCGTCCGCGGCGGCTGGTGACCACAACCCTGGGCGCCAGCCAGGACCTGGCCTTCGAGGGCACGCGCCGGCTGCTGGTGAACGCCGTCTTCTGGGGCCTGGGCCTGGAGCCGCCCACCCGCGCCGAGGTCGGGCTGGTAGGCCGCTTCGAGCCCACACCCTTCGCCTTCGGGGGCGCGCGCGAGGGGCTGCGCCCGTCGGACCTGGCCTGGCCGCCGCGCGCACGCTGAGGCGCGCCGACGAGCGGCCGCCACGGTCTGACGCTGCGCCAGCGCCCGGTCGACGAGCGGCGCGCCGGGCGGAGGCTGCCGTGCCGCTGTCGACGGCTCGCTGATCGGCCCCGCGGCCGTTATGATCGCGCGCCCCGCGTCCGCTCGCGCCCTGTTGGCGCCGCGCGCCGCGCCCCCGGAGGAGAGCACCATGGTCGCCACGCAAGGGTTCATCGAGCGCCTGCAGTCCGAGCTCGATGCCAGCCGCGAGGCCGGCACGTACAAGACCGAGCGGCTCATCACCGGGCCCCAGGGCAGCCACATCGCGGTGTCGGATGGCGGCGCCGGAAGCAGCGACGTGCTCAACTTCTGCGCCAACAACTACCTGGGGCTCTCCAGCCACCCGGACCTGATCGCGGCGGCGCACGAGGCCCTGGAGCACTACGGCTACGGCCTCTCATCGGTGCGCTTCATCTGCGGCACGCAGACGCCGCACCGCGAACTGGAGCGGCGCCTGGCCGAGTTCCTCGGCTTCGAGGACGCGATCCTCTACACGTCCTGCTTCGACGCCAACGGCGGTGTGTTCGAGACGCTGCTGACCGACGAGGACGCCATCATCTCCGACGCGCTCAACCACGCCTCGATCATCGACGGCATCCGGCTGTGCAAGGCCCAGCGTCATCGCTACGCACACGACGACATGCAGGATCTGGAGCGTTGTCTGAAGGCGGCGTCCGGCGCGCGCACGCGGCTGGTGGTCACCGATGGCGTGTTCTCCATGGACGGCGACATCGCCCGGCTCGACAAGCTCTGCGAGCTGGCCGAGGCCCACGACGCGCTGGTGCTGGTGGACGACTCGCACGCCACGGGTTTCGTGGGCCAGGGCGGCCGCGGCACGCCCGAGCACTGCGGCGTCATGGGGCGCGTGTCCATCCTCACCAGCACCCTGGGCAAGGCGCTGGGCGGCGCCAGCGGCGGCTTCACCGCCGGGCCGCGGGCCGTGGTCGACCTGCTGCGCCAGCGCAGCCGCCCGTACCTGTTCAGCAACTCGGTGGCGCCCATGATCGTGGGCGCGTCGCTCAAGGCGCTCGACTTGATCAGCGGCAGCAACGAGCTGCGCGATCAGCTGCGCGCCAACACGACGCGCTTCCGCAGCGGCATGACGGAGGCGGGCTTCGACATCCGCCCCGGCGTGCATCCCATCGTGCCGGTCATGTTGGGCGACGCCAAGCTGGCCACGGCCATGGCCGCCGACATGCTCGAGCAGGGCATCTATGTGATCGGCTTCTGCTTCCCTGTGGTGCCGCGCGGCCAGGCGCGCATCCGCGTGCAGCTCAGCGCAGCGCACTCCAGCGACGATGTCGACCGCGCCATCGCCGCCTTCATCAAGGTGGGCCGAGCACACGGCGTGCTGAGTTGAGGGAGCGCGTCCCGAGGCTCAGACCGTCGACAGCGCCTTGATCTCGCTCAGCAGTCGCGCGGTGGTGCCGTCCAGGTCCAGCGCGGGAGCGAAGCTCCAGTCCTTGCGCGCCGGGCCGTCGTCCACATCGTCGGGCCAGCTGTCCACGAAGGCCTGACGATGGTCGGGCAGCCAAGCCACGGCCAGGTGTTTACCGGCGCGACGGATGGAGGCGGAGATCTCGCTGGCGGTGGGCGCGAACGACGAGACGTTGTAGACCCGGCGCGTGAGTCGTTGCTCGTCGGCGCGGGCCAGGGCCAGCAGGGACGCCACGGCGTCGGACATGTGCATGAACGGGATGCGCGTGTCCTCGCGCACGAAGACTGAGACCGTGGGCTCGTCGCGCGCGGCGGCGAAGTACATCTGGTTGGCGTAGTCGCTGCTGCCGCCGCCGGGCTCGGTGGCGGACAGCAGGCCCGGAAAGCGCAGGCTGCGGAAGTCGACCTGACGCTGTTCGGCGTACCAGCTTCCCAGCAGTTCGCCGGCCACCTTGGTCACGCCGTACATGGTGCGCGGCAGCAGCGGGAACTCGTTGGGTACGCGCTCGCGACCGGCGAACGAGGGGCCGTCGGGCATGGGGCCGAAGGCGGCGATGGAGCTCGGCCAGACCAGCACCGGCCGACCCCGCTGCGCGTCCAGCGTGTCGAGCGCGACCCGCAGCGAGTCCATGTTGACGTGCCAGCACAGCCCTGGTTTCTGCTCGCCGGTGGCCGAGAGCAGGGCCGCCAGGTGAAACACGAGCTGCGGCTGCACGCGTTCAATGATCGCGGCCAGCTCCGGCGAGGCGGCGTCCGCGGTGATCCAGCGCTCGCGCCAGCCGGGGTGGCCCGCCATGGCCTCGGCCAGCTGCGCGCCGCCGGCGGTCTGCTCCGGGGGGCGCAGGTCCACCATCCAGGTCTCGTGACCCGCTTGCTGCAGGGCAGGGATGAGATCGCTGCCGATCTGTCCGCCGGCGCCGATGACCAGAGCTGTCGTCACGAGGATGTCCGAGGTGGAGAGGTGGAGAGGTGGAGAGGTGGAGAGGTGGAGAGGTGGAGAGGTGGAGAGGTGGAGAGGTGGAGAGGTGGAGAGGTGGAGAGGTGGAGAGGTGGAGAGGTGGAGAGGTGGAGAGG